>CAJDTW010000130.1_pt2 | contig 11063 bp, 7 predicted proteins | sample 7389911 | NCBI WGS metagenome assembly CAJDTW01 (sample SAMEA7055652, study PRJEB34461) | soil metagenome | biome: terrestrial ecosystem; feature: Peninsula; material: soil | place: Antarctica | collected 2016 | reverse complement strand
GCCCAGCACGTCCGTCGCGATCGCTGCCAACTCCCGCACCGAGAGCCGCTCGGGTCCAGCGAGGTCGTAGGTCGCGCCCTCGTGTCCGTCCGCATTCCGCTCGGCATTCCGATCCGCATTCCCATTCGCGGTCAGGACCAGGGCCGCGACCTGCGCCACGTCGTCGAGGTCGACGTTGCTGAAGGGCGAGTCGAGCGAGTAGGGGACGTCCACCCGTCCGAGCCGGGCCGCGTCGAGCAGGTTCTGGTGGTAGGCCGCTGGGCGCAGCACCGTCGCCTGCGGCAGGAGGGCGCGGATGGCCTCCTCGGCCTCCGCCTTGCGCAGGTGGTGTGGCATCGACGGGTCGTCAGGGTGCAGCACGGAGTGGAAGACGAACCGGGACACGCCTGCGGCAGAGGCAGATCGGGCGACCCGCTGCGCCATGCCGACCTCGTCCGGGTGCACGTTGGGCGCGAGGTGATAGACCGCCCCGCCATCGCGGCATCAAGACCCCGCCCCGTCGCGAGGTCCACGATGACGGGGGAGACGAGCTCAGCGGCATACGACCGCATGGCGCCGGACTCGGAGCGCGCGGCGGCACGCACCGGCACCCCGCGCGCCACCAGCGCCGCGGTGACGGCGCGCCCGGTCTTGCCGGACGCGCCGATCACCAGGACGGGCCGAGCGAGCATCAGAGCCAGTCGACATCGGCAGCGCGTTGGCCCTGCGCGAGCTGGGGGTAGCCCGGTCCGCGGTCGAAGAACGGCTGGTCGTCGCGCTCGTCACGCAACTGTTGGCGCAGCGCGTCGGACGCCGCCACGTCGATGACGGGCTCGTCCTTGTCGCCGGTCGCCACGACGCCGTAGTCGGCCCGCGCGCCGTCGAAGGAGACCTTGCCCCAGCGCAGGTCCCGCTCGACCTCGTCATAGGGGCGCTCGAGCGGATCGCCCCAGCCCCCGCCGCCCGTCGTCCGGATCCGGATCACCTGGCCGGCCTGGATGGGCTCGTCGTCGGCGAGGGCGTCGATGGTCCGTTCGTTCGGGTCACCTGGAAGGAGTGGCCGGCCTTGCCGCCCTTGACCCCCCAGCAGGCGAGGATCGAGCGGTCGGCGATCGACATGAAGTGGCCGTCCTTGAGCATCCGCAGGTGCTTCTCGTAGCCGAGGCCACCCCGGTAGCGGCCGGCGCCGCCGGAGTCGATGGCGAGACCGAGGCGTTCGACGATGAACGGGAAGCGGCTCTCGGTGAACTCGGTCGGCAGGTTGCGCGAGTCGGGCACGACGTGGATCGTGTCCTCGCCGTCGGCGTAGTAGCGCCCACCGGACCCACCCCCGAGCACCTCGCGCATCAGGTAGTCGTTGCCGTCCCGGTCCTTGCCGTAGACGCCCGTGTAGCGGATCGTCTCCTGGTCGGCGGGCATCTTGCCGTCGACCGCCTTGGCGACGACTCCGGCGAGGACGCCGAGCAGGCGCAGGATGACGAACGTGCGGGCGTTGGTCGGCGCCGGGTAGATCGGCGTGAGCAGCGTGCCCTTCTCGGGGAAGCGCATCTCGATGAGGGGCACGATGCCCTCGTTGACGTCGAGCTCGGCCATCCGCTCGGGGGTGTCGGCGAGGTTGCGCAGGATCGGGGCGAGCCACTTCTTGAGGAAGTTGCCGCCGACGTAGTCCCCGCAGTGGTTGATCGGGCCCTTGGCCTGGGCCGCGGTGCCGGTGAAGTCGATGATGAGCTTCGGGCCGTTGCCGGGGCCGCCGGTCGAGACCTTGGTCAGGGTGATCCGCTGGGTGTGCAGCATCGGGTCGTCGACGCCGTCGTGCTCGGCGTAGTCCTCCCACACGTACTGCCCGTCGGGGATCTTGGAGAGGATCTCGCGGCGATAGGTCTCGGTCGTGTTGTCGAGGATCGCGTCGAAGGCGGCCTCGACGGTGTCTCGGCCGTAGCGGGCAAACAGCTCCGACAGACGGCGCGCGCCCATGAGGCAGGCGGAGCACTCGGCGTCGAGGTCGGCGGCGAGGCTGTCGGGCATGCGGGAGTTGCGGGTCATGATCCGCAGGGCCGCCTTGTTGGGCACGCCCTGGTCCCACAGCTTGATCGGCGGGACGGACAGGCCCTCCTCGTGGACGCTCGTCGCGCCGGAGGGCATCGAGCCGGGGCAGCAGCCGCCGATGTCGTCGTGGTGGCCGAAGGCCTGGACGAAGGCGACGACCGCCCCCTCGTGGAAGACGGGCACCGTGACGCACAGGTCGGGCAGGTGGCCGATGCCGCCCTCCGACTCGTAGACGTCGTTGTGGAAGAAGACGTCGCCCTCACGCATCGTCTCGAGCGGGAAGTCCCGGGCGATCGGGTGCACGAGCGCGCTGTAGGAGCGGCCGGTCAGCTTGCGCAGCTCCCGGTCGTGGATGCCGGCCCGGAAGTCGTGCGCGTCGCGGATCATGGGGGAGCGGGACGTGCGAGCGATCGCGGTCTCGACCTCCATCTCGACGCTGGCCAGGGTGCCCTCGACGATCTCGACGATGATCGGGTCGACCGCAGTGCCCTCGGGCGTGAGCCGCTCACCGTGCTGGTAGCTCGTCGGCAGACCACCGGTGTTGACCGGCGTCGAGGCGATGTAGGCCTCGAGGGCCGCGCCGGTGAGTGGCTCGGTGGACAGGGCGAGTGCCTGGGGGGTGGGCGTCGCTGCGGTCACTTCGCCGCCTCCTTCGTGATGACCTTCGTGATGACGAGGTTGCCGAGGGCATCGACGCGCACGTCGAAGCCGGGGTGGACGGGGACCGTGGAGCCGAACTCCTCAATGATGGCCGGGCCGACGAGGGTGTCGCCGGCGCGCAGGTCGGGGCGCCAGTAGACGTCCGTGGCGACGTAGCCGTCCTCGGGGTCGAAGCAGACCGGCCGGGTGCTGCGGCGCGCGCGGGTCACGACGTCCCCGGCGCCCTCGGCCGTCGCGATGTCGCGCAGCTCGGGTCGGGTGATCGGCCCGATGCCCGACACCCGCAGGTTGACCCACTCGACCTGCTGGGTGGGGTCGCCCCGGAAGTCATAGCCGTAGAGGGCGCGGTGCTCGGTGTGGAAGGCGTCGGCCACGGTGGCCGCGAACTCCGCCGTCACCGGGCCGTCCGGGGTCGGGACCCGCACCTCGAAGGCCTGCCCGAAGTAGCGCAGGTCGACCGTGCGCACATAGCGGTGCGCGGAGCGGTCGAAGCCCTCGGCGTCGAGAGCGGCAGCTGCCTTGTCGGTCAGGGCGTCGAAGATCCCCTGGACCGCCTCGAGGTCGAGGCCCTCGTGCTTGGCGACCGCGGTCTGCACGTAGTCGTTCTTGACGTCGACGGTGAGCAGGCCGAACGCCGAGACGTTGCCAGGATCCTGCGGGACGACGACGCCGGCCAGGTCGAGGATGTCCACCAGGAGGCAAGCGAGCAGGGAGCCGGACCCCCCGAAGGTGGCGAGCATGAAGTCGCGCACGTCGAGGCCACGCTTGACCGAGACCTGGCGCAGCGCGTTGGCCTGGTTCCACGCGGAGATCTCGAGGATCCCGGCGGCGCACCGGTCCGGGGTGAGGTCGAGCTGGCCCGCGAGGTCCTCGATCCCACGGCGAGCGGCCGCGGCATCGAGCGGGATCTCGCCGCCGAGCAGGTGCGGGGGGATCCGGCCGAGCATGACGTGGGCGTCGGTGATCGTCGGCTCGCTGCCGCCCTTGCCGTAGCAGATCGGGCCCGGGTCGGCGCCGGCCGAGGTGGGCCCGACCTTGAGCGTGCCCTCCGGGGAGATCCACGCGATCGAGCCACCCCCGGCGCCGACCGTCACGACGTCGATCATCGGGATCTTGCTGGGGTAGGACCCGACCGTGCCCTCGGTGGTCAGCGTCGGCTCGCCGCCGAGCACCACCGAGACGTCGGTCGAGGTGCCGCCGCCGTCACAGGTGAGGACCTTGTCGAAGCCGGCCCGCGCGGCGATCAGCCCGGCGCCGAGGGCCCCGGCCGCAGGACCGGACAGGACGGTGGTGATCGGCTGGTTCACAACCTCGTCGGCCGAGAGCACGCCACCGTTGGACTTCATGATGTAGAAGGGAATTCGGTCGCGCGACTCCTCGACACCGGTGAATTCGTCGAGGCGCGCGTGGATGGCGGTGACGTAGCGCGACACCTTGGGCTTGACCGCCGCGTCGACGAGCGTGGTCATCGACCGCTCGTACTCGCGGTACTCCCGCAGCACCTCGCTCGAGATCGACACGACGGCGTCGGGGTGCTCGCGCGTCAGGATGTCGCGCATCCGGCGCTCGTGGTCGTCGTTCGCATAGGAGTGCAGGAAGCAGACGCCGAGCGTCATGATGCCGCGGTCCCTGAACCAGCGGGCCGTCGCGACCGCGCCCTCCTCGTCGAAGGGGCGCAGCTCGTTGCCCTCGAAGTCGAAGCGGCCCGCCACCGTCTTGACGTGGTCGGCGGCGACGATCCGGGGCGGCTTCACCCAGAAGTAGGAGTTGCCGTAGCCGTCGGGCACCGCCTGCCGGGCGATCTCGAGGACGAACTCGTAGCCCTCGGTCGTGATGAAGCCGAGCTCCTCGAGCTTGCCTTCGAGCAGCTGGTTGGTCGCCACCGTGGTGCCGTGCGAGACCGCAGTGACGTCGGAGCCCTGTGCGCCGAGGATGTCGAGCACCTTGTTGACGCCGTTGATGAAGCCGTCAGCCGGGTTCGACGGCGTCGAGGGCGTCTTGGTCGTGATCAGCTCACCGGAGTCCTCGTCGAAGGCCACGACGTCCGTGAAGGTCCCGCCGGTGTCGATGCCGATGCGGATGCGTCTCGAAGTCATGCCAAGGATTCAACCGGCACACGGTCGCCGATGCGTTGGCACATCCTGCCAACGAGGTGCACTCCTCCCGTCAACCCTGCACAGCCCACCGCTGCCGTATGCCGCTGAGCGCCCTCCCAGCGCAGCGCTGGCCTCTCAGCGTGAGCGATGACGCAACCGCCAGATCCGGGCAAACAGCACGAAGGACACGGCGCCGGACTCCACCACCCATGGCGGCCAGGGTCTGGCCGCTGCCGATCGCGTAGGCGAGCAGCAGGAACACGATCGCGGACCCGGTGGCGCCGGCCGCGATGGCGCCCGAACCGTAGCGGGGGCCTTCGGGGTCGATCCCGGCCGTGTACTGCTCGGCCAGGACGACCGGCGTGCCGAGATCGCTCAGTGCGGGACGCATCCCGATGTCGGCGGCGGTCGCGGTGACGTCCCTGCGGAGGTCACGCAGGATCTGCCGGCTCTCCCTCGAGGGGAGATTCCGCAGGCTCCAGTCCAACCGGGTCAGGTAGGACTCGCGACGGGCGAGGTCGAGGACTCCGGGGCGGTAGCGGGTGCGGGTGGTGGCACTCATGCGAGGTGTCCCTTCGTGGTGGTCGCTGCTGTGGTGGTCGCTTCTGTGTGATCGATGCGGTCGGCCGGTGGCCTTCGTCCGCCGTCCGCCGTCCGGGGCCGGGGCTCCGGTCCGAGGACTGATCGGACGGCTGCGGCCAGGTCCTCCCAGTTGCTGATGGCCTCGGCGAGCGCCCCCCTCCCGGGCGTGGTGATGCTGTAGTACTTGCGGGCGGGACCGGCGCTGGAGGCCACGAGGCGAGAGCTCAACAGCCCCTCTCGCTCCAGTCGGTTGAGGACCGGATAGGCGGTCCCCGTGGAGATGCCTGCCAGGCCCCGACTGGTCAGCCTGGTCACGAGCTCGTAGCCGTACGTCTCCTCATCGCTGAGGACCCGGAGCACGAGCATGCGCAGCACGCCCTTGAGCAACTGCGGGTCACGAGCTGTCTCGTCCATGGAAGCATGCTACGGCAGCTACCATGCATTGACTAGTAGTGAATGAATCCATATACCGATCTGAACCCACCCGCTGCTCGATCCGGATGAAGGCGATGCAGCCGGCGACCGCGATCAACCCGAGGGCGATGATCTCCCACGACCCCCACACCCTCGTCGGGAAGCGACGTCTCGGCCGACACTGGGCGAGGGATCGAGGCGATGTTCGGGCCGATCAGGAGCCGGTGATCCACCCGCACCGGCTCATAGCAATCGTTGAGCACGAGCAGGCGCACTGCGACCTCACCATCGGGTTGGGTCGCCTCCGGAACCAACTCCAGCAGCAACTCCATGCTCTCAGGCCTTCGGGCCGGGTGGGGTGTCGATGTAGTGCGCGTAGTTCGTGCCCTTGATGGTCTTCGCGCCATAGTCACACACAAACGTCGGACTCGCCATGTCTTGGTTGTCGATCGTTCCCATGACCGTGTTGGCCGCGACGTCCGCTGTCGAGAAGGCGCTGACCTGGGCGTTCCAGTTCACGATGGCCTGCAGCGCGGCGAGCGCACCGGCCGCCGACGTGCCCGTCTTGATCGCCTTTCCCTTGCCCTTGTACTTGGCAACCCTCGTATCGAGTGGCTTGATGTTCGCGTCATGGATCTGCTTGCTGCTCTTGACGTGCATCCGCTCATGGCTCGAGGCACGGCTCGAGGCACGAGCGGTGAAGTAGTAGGCGGCGTTCGCACCCTTTTGAACCCCGCGGAAGGACCGCACCACCTTGGTCTTGCCGGTACCGGAGGTGATCCACGCCTCCGCCGGCTTGCCGGCCGCGGATGGTGCGGCGCTGTCGTACTGCGGCGCGACGAGCGTGATCGAGCCAGAATGCTCTATGCCCTCACCGCCATTGCCGCCGGCCCAGTTCACCAAGCCGACTCCCGCCTTTCCGTTATCGACGAACAGTTGCGGAACGACATTGGACGTCATGCCGACGTCGATCTCGCCAAACTGGTTGACCCCGAGTGGGACCGCTGATGCTCTGGCAGGGTGGATCTCTATGGGACTGCTCTTTTGCGTGTCGCCGGCGCTGCCTTGGTCCTCGAAGTCCCGCTGCACGATGTAGTGGCACGCTGCCGCGTTGCCGGCGGTCCGCTGCAACTGCAGGAGTTGGCGCGTCTGGAACGACTGCGCCGTGGCCTTCCGCGCGTCGAGGTGATCCCTCCCCTGCAGATCTACCTCTGGCAGGACCTCGTGCACCTGTCGCCCGTGGCGCAGATGCGCGGAGTCGCGTTCGCCGGACAGCCGAATGCGGGTCATGGGTCCACGATAGGTTCTGAGGCCGACTCGGAGGGAGAACGGGCGCGCTGCACGGAAGGCATCTGAAGCTGCCCGATCGGGCAGCTCCGGTTCTGTGCCAGACCGGCCGAGGCCAGCTGGAAACGCTCCAGCGAGGCGCTTCGGCGTCTCAGCGCCGAGCGATCCTCGCCCCGAGCGCGACGCCGGCGAGGGCGAGCAGTCCGCCGACGACGGCACCGGCTGCGAAGCCGGCAGCAGCGAACGGTGCGGGACGGGCAGCCGGGGCCCGTCCGGGATAGGTCTTGGGCGCGGCCTCGATCGCGGCCGGCGCTCCGACTCCGACCGGGATGGCCCGTTCGCTGGCAGGCAGGGGCGCGACCGAGCGGTCCTCGGGGGCGACGCCGGCGATGTCGGCGTCGAGGGCGGCGAAGAACTGGCCCGCCATCTTCTTGGTGACCCCGGACAGCATCCGTTGTCCGACGCCACCGATCGGGCCGCCCACCGACGCGTCCGCCTGGTAGGTGACCCTGGTCCCGCCGTCCTCGCAGACCTCGACCTGGACGTCCACATCGGCCTGGATGGTCCCGGGGGTGCCGGCTCCGGAGGCGATCAGCTTGAGGGTGGACGGAGCCTCGAGGTCCTCGAGACGCACCGTGCCGTCGTAGACCCCCCGGACCGCGGCGACGCCCGCCGAGATGGTCATCGCGTAGTGGTTGTCCTCGATCTCGGTGAGGACCTCACAGCCGGGGAGGGTGCGGGCCAGCACGGCCGGGTCGTGGATGGCGTCCCAGACCTGCTTCGGGTCGGCCGACAGGGACGAGGCACCGGTGATTTTCATGAAGCGGACTCCTTGGCAGTGGCGGTGGCAGGGGAAGAGACGGCGGTGGCGGACATGGCGGACGTCCCAGACGTCCCAGACGTCCCAGACGTCCCTGACGGGAGCGTGGTGTCCAGGGGGGCAGCGGCGGCGCCGGCGACGTGGATCAGCGAAGGGATCTCGCCGGCCTCGTGGCGTCGCCGCAGCTCCCACAGGTCGTAGGGGGAGATGGGCATCGAGGTGATCGCGAAGCCCTCGGCGTCGGAGATCGCCGACGCGATGACTGCGCTGACCGGGATGCACCCGGCTTCACCGGCGCCCTTGATCCCGAGCGGGTTCAGCGGCGAGGGGGTCTCGAGATGGTCGGCCTCGATGGTCGGCACCTCGGACGCGTAGGGCATCAGGAAGTCCATGAACGAGGCGTTGAGCAGCTGTCCCGACTCGTCGTAGACCATCTTCTCGTAGAGCGCCCCGCCGACTCCCTGCGCGACGCCACCATGGACCTGGCCCTCGACGATCATCGGGTTGATCATGTTGCCGCAGTCGTGGATGACGCAGTAACGAAGGATCGTGATCTCGGCGGTGACCGGGTCGGTCTCGACGATCGCGGCGTGCATGCCGTTGGCAAAGGTGGCCTGGGTGGGCGAGTAGAAGTCCTTGCCCTCGAGGCCCGGCTCCTCGCCCTCCGCGATCGGCGGCTTGTCGAAGTCGGGGTTGCCGGCGAACTGCGTCGCGGCCTTGGACGCCTCGTCGAAGGCGTAGCGCAACGGGTTGGACAGGACCGACACCGTGCCGAGCGCCATCGACGTGCCGGGCGCTCCCTTGACCGAGACCGTCCCGTCGATGATCTCGAGGTCGTCGGGGGAGACCTCCAGGGCCTCGGCGGCGATCCGCAACGCCTTGGCTCGGACCTTGCGGGCGGCGAGGGCGATCGCGCTACCGCTCATGACGGCGGCCCGCGAGGCGAAAGTCCCCACGGCGTAGGGCATCCGGCGGGTGTCCCCGGTCGTGACAAAGACGTCCTCGATTCGGACCCCGAGCTCCTGGGCGACGATCTGGGCCAGTGAGGTCTCGTGCCCCTGGCCCTGCGACGTCAGCCCGGTCGCGACGTTGACCCGACCAGAGGTCTCGACCTGGACGTGACCGCCTTCGTAGGGTCCGACGCCGGTCCCCTCGACGTAGCAACCGATCCCGATCCCGACCCGGCGGCCCTGCGCCTGCGCTGCCTCGCGGTAGGCCGCGAAGTCGTCCCACCCGACGAGCTCCTTGAGCTTGGCGAGCGAGGCCGGGAAGTCCCCGGAGTCGTACTTGAGCGGTCGCCCGTCCTGGAAGAGCAGCCCGTGGTCGTAGGGCATCTCCTCGGGCAGGATGAAGTTGCGTGAGCGCACCTCGGTCCGGTCCAGGCCCAGCTCGTCGGCCATGGCATCCATGATGCGCTCCATGGCGAAGCACCCCTGCGGCCGACCAGCGCCCCGATAGGGCGTGACGAGAACGGTATTGGTGTACATCGACCAGAACTCGCACCGGTAGGTGCCCGGCTTGTAGGGCCCGAGCAACTGGGTCGAGGTGATGATCGGCACGATGATCCCGTAGGGGGTGTAGGCGCCGTTGTCGTGCCAGAACTTCACGTCGAGGGCGAGCATCCGTCCGTCGTCGTCGAAGCCGACCGTGACGACCTGCTCCTGACCGCGCTCGTGGGCTGCCGAGATGAAGTGCTCGCGCCGGTCCTCCGTCCACTTGAGCTCCTGATTGAGCTGCCGGGCCGCCCACGACACGAGCACCTCCTCTGGCCACGGGTGCATGATCTTGACGCCGAAGCCGCCGCCGACGTCGGGGGCGATGCACTCGACCTTGGCCAGTGGCAACTCGAGCCGGGCCGCGACGGCCGCCCGCACCCCGGTGGACGTCTGGGTCGAGGAGTAGACCCGCAGCTCCCCGTGGTCGGCGTCCCACCTGGCATAGACGCCCTTGCCCTCCATCGGCGTCGACGCGCTGCGCTCGACATGGAGCTTGAGGGTCAGCGTGCGCGGCGCCGCGGCGAGGGCCGCGTCGACGTCCCCGACCTCCTGGAGCATGTGCGCGGCGACGTTGCCGGGCACGTCGTCGTGCACGAGCACCCCACTGTCCCGGGCATATTCGATGCCGACGACGACGGGCAACGTCTCGTAGCTGACCTTGATCCGCTGGCACGCGTCCTCGGCGATGTAGCGGTCCGTCGCGACGACCATGACGATCGACTCACCGACATGGTTGACCTTGTCCCTCGCCAGCGCATAGCCGGTCCGCCCGTGGGTCAGCGTCGGGTGCGGGATGAGCAGCGGGAGCGGCTCGCCCATCGGGCCGAGGAGGTCCTCGTGCGTGTAGATCGCCACGACCCCCTCGATGTCGACCGCGTCGTCGATGTCGATGTCGACGATCCGGGCGTGGGCGTGCGGGCTGCGCACGAACGCCGCCTCGAGGGCGTGCTGGCCGAGGTCGTCGAGGTAGCGCCCGCCGCCGGTGACCAGGCGTGGGTCCTCCTTGCGCTTGATGGGGGCGCCGAACATCTGGGTGGTCATGCCGAGCCCCCCTGCGAGACAGACGATCCCGTATGCCGCTGTGCTGGCTCCTGCTCGTCGCCGGAGGCCCGCTCCTTCCGCAGCTCGGCGGCGCGCAGCACGCTCTTGACGATGTTCTGGTAGCCGGTGCACCGGCACAGGTTCCCGGAGATCGCCTCGCGGGCCTCTTCGGCGCTCGGGTCCGGGTTGTCCTCGAGGTAGGCGGTGATCGTGGTCAGGAAGCCGGGCGTGCAGAAGCCGCACTGGAGGCCGTGGCACTCGGTGAAGGCCTGCTGGACCGGGTTCATCGACTGGCCCGTCGGAGCGACCCGGGCATCCGGCGCCGAGCAGAGTCCCTCGACGGTGGTGACCTCGTGTCCTTGGGCCGAGACGGCGAACATCAGGCAGGAGCGCATCGGCGCCCCGTCGACGAGGACGGTGCACGCACCGCAGACGCCGTGCTCGCAGCCGACGTGGGTGCCGGTCAGCTCGAGGTCGTGGCGCAGGAAGTCGGACAGCAGGCGCCGGGCCGGCACCGCCAAGGAGTGGGACACGCCGTTGACGCTCACCGTGACGTCGTGCAGCTGTTCGATGGTGCTCATGACTGGCCTCCTGTCGAGGTCGGGTTCGGGGCCCCGCCGTGGGTCGCCGCCCAGCTCGCCG
>CAJDTW010000123.1_pt1 | contig 11076 bp, 11 predicted proteins | sample 7389911 | NCBI WGS metagenome assembly CAJDTW01 (sample SAMEA7055652, study PRJEB34461) | soil metagenome | biome: terrestrial ecosystem; feature: Peninsula; material: soil | place: Antarctica | collected 2016 | reverse complement strand
CGTCGCCGGCATCATCGATGAGGCCGACGTCATCCGCCTCCTACCCACCGTCGCCATCGAGGAGATCACCCCGTGAGCCGTTCCGCCCTGCACCCCGTCCTCGCCGAGGCGCGTGCGGCCGGGCGCGCCCTGGCCGCCTTCAACGTCATCCAGCTCGAGCATGCCGAGGCCTATGCCACCGCCGCCGAGAGGGTCGGCCTCCCGGTCGTCATGCAGATCTCCGAGAACTGCGTGCGATACCACGGGTCGCTGCGTCCCATCGCCGCGGCCACCCTGGCCATCGCCGACGGCTGCAGCCAACCGGTCGTCGTGCACCTCGACCACGCCGAGGACCCCGACCTCGTCCGGGAAGCGGTCGACCTCGGGCTGACCTCGGTGATGTATGACGGCTCCCGACTGCCCGACGACGAGAACCGCGCCCAGACCGCCCGGATCGTCGCGCTGTGCCACGAGGCCGGCGTCAGCGTCGAGGCCGAGCTCGGTGAGGTCGGTGGCAAGGACGGGGTCCACGCACCGGGCGTGCGGACCGACCCAGCCGCTGCGGCAGCCTTCGTGGCCGAGACCGGGGTGGACGCGTTGGCGGTCGCCGTCGGTAGCTCCCACGCGATGACCGAGCGCAGCGCCCAACTCGACGTGGCCCTCATCGCCGAGCTCCGGGCCGCCGTGCCGGTGCCGCTCGTGCTGCACGGCTCGTCCGGCGTCGATGACGCGGGCCTGGTCGCGGCAGTCCGGGCCGGCATGGTCAAGGTCAACATCGCCACGCACCTCAACCAGGTCTTCACCCGGGCCCTGGTCGCGCGGCTGGAGCAGGCCTCGACCGTCGACACCCGCAAATACCTGGGAGCTGCCCGCGACGCGGTCAGCGACGAGGCGGCCCGCCTGATGGAGTTGCTCGCCCTGCGCTGACCGGGCTCCCCCTGTGCTGATCGGGGCGGTGGCAGCTGATGGGGTGGCTTCGGGTGAACGAAACCCGCCCCACAGCGGAGCGGGGCCGGGCTGCTCGCCCGGCCCCGCTCCGATTGCTCCGTCAGGACACCTACTTCAAGACGATGCTGCGCGTCAGGTGACGCGGGGCGTCGGGGTCCAGCCCGGCTGCCTCGGCACGGTAGAGGCAGAGCCGGTGCAGGCGCACCAGGTCAGCGAGACCGTCGATGTCACGGTGCTCGAAGTGGGCACCGGTCGCGAGGACCTGCTCTGTCAGACCCTCCGGAACGTCACCGAACGCCCACACCGCGCGGCCATCCGTCGCGATGCTGATCGGGCCGTGGCGGTACTCCATCGCCGGGTAGGACTCGGCCCAGAACTGGGCCGACTCGCGCAGCTTGAGCGCAGCCTCGTGCGCGATGCCATTGGTCCAGTCGTGGCCCAGGAAGGTCACCTGCTCTACGGTCATCAGGGGGCCGAGCGCCGAGGTCTCATCCTCCGCGAGCACGGCACGGGCCTGCTCGATGGCGGGCGCGAGGTCGTCACCGAGCGAGGCGCGCAGCATCGCCAACGTCGAGGTGGCGAAGCGGGTCTGCACCACCGACTTCTCGTCCACGTCGTCCATCAGGATCGTGGCGTCCGAGCGCTCGACCACCGGGGTGCCCGGTGTCGCGACGAAGGAGACGTGCGGGACGCCCGCGGTGCGCAGGTACTCGACGACCTCGATGACCTCGCTCGTCGTGCCGGAGCGGCAGATGATGACGACGCGGTCATAGCCGCGGACCAACCGGTGCTCGGAGGCCGCGAAGGCGTCGGTCGGCCCCTGCCCCAACGACTCACGGCGAGCGGCATACGACTGACCCATGAACCACGAGGTGCCACAGCCGATCGTCGCCACCCGCTCACCGGGCTGCGGAAGGACGTTCGCGTATTGCGGCACGCGGGCCACGACTCGGGCCCAATCGTCTGGCTGGCCCGCGATCTCTCGGGCGAGGTGGCTCTGGTGGGACATAGGGCGGCTCCGGCTCTCGGTCGGGTGCATCGCAACCGCGAAGACCGCGCCGAACACGTCCGGCGTACGTCTGCACGCAATGCTCGTGATTATCTGTGATCGAATGCCAGCCTAATCGAGCACAGACGCTCATGTCTATAGGCGCGCATGCGCGCTATGGTCACCACGTGAGTGATGACAGCACCGAACCCGCTCGGAATCGAGCCAGCCGATGGTCCGCCATGCTCGACCACCTCGCCACCTCCGGCCGCCTCGGGGTGGCGGAGGCCGCCGCGCAGCTCGGCGTGAGCGAGGCCACCGTGCGGCGAGACTTCACTGAGTTGGCCAAGCGCCAACTCGTGGCCCGCAACCACGGCGGGGTGGTCGCCACGTCGGTCGCCTACGAACTGCCCTACAGCTACCGCAACACTCAGAGCGACGATGACCGCGACCGGATCGCAGCGGTGGCAGCCGGCCTCGTCCTGAAGGATCAGGTGGTCGGCCTCAATGGCGGCACGACGACCACGGCAACGTCGCGGGCCATCACCTCCCGAGAGGACCTGGCGGGCGGGGACGGGATCACCATCGTCACCAATGCGCTCAACATCGCCTCCGAGGCGGTGCTGCGTCCACACGTCCAGTGCGTCTCGCTGGGCGGGGTGGCTCGACGGGAGTCCTACGAGGTGACCGGACCGCTCGCCCTCCTCGTGCTGAGCCAGTTGTGGCTCGACGTCGCCATCGTGGGCGTCGACGGCTTGACCGCACGGGAAGGGGCGACGTGCGCCCACGAGGACGAGGCGGCGATCATCCGGACCATGGTCGAGCGCTCCCGCAAGGTCATCTGCGTGGCCACGGGAGAGAAGCTGGGCAAACGGGTGTTCGCCTCGATCTGTCCGGCCGATCGGATCGATCACGTCGTCACCACCGAGGCCGCCGATCACCGTGAAATCGCCGCCCTGCGCGCAGCCGGGGTCGACGTCATCATCGCCTGATTCACCTGCGCGTTGCGTGATTGTGATCGAAAAAGACATAAATCAGTCACGATCGCTCTTGTCAAGCCATGCTCGGTGGCCTAAATTGGACCGCACTGCGGCCAACGGAGCAGCAGGCAGGGCGCTCAGTGCCGGCACCGAACGAGGAGAAAAATGGCAACGACGAAGAAGTCGATCGCAGTCGCAGCAGCGGCCTTGACGGCACTCACGCTGACCGCGTGCAGTGGCGGCACCGGCGCCAGCACCGGGGATGCTGGAAGCACCGGTGGGGCCGAGGTGAAGACCATCAAGCTGGTCGCAGCCGAGTACTCCAAGGACAACACCAAGGCCTTCTGGGACGCGTTCGCCAAGACCTACAAGGAAAAGACCGGCTACACGCTCGAGGTGCAGGTCGTCAGCTGGGACAACATCGACCAGACCTCCTCGACGATGATCCAGAACAACCAGCCGCCGGACATCCTCAACCTCAACGCCTACGCGAGCTACGCCAAGGACGGGCTGCTCTACGACTCCGCCACCGTCCTGCCGGACAACGTCAAGAGCGACATCCTCGACACCTTCGTCAAGTACGGCACCTACGACGGCAAGTTCTACGGCTTCCCGGACCTCAGCTCGGCCCGTGCCTTCTTCTACAACAAGACCCTGTTCAAGGAGGCCGGCATCAACGCGGCCCCGACGACGTGGACCGAGCTCGAGGCGGACGCCAAGAAGATCTCGGCGCTCGGCAACGGGAACATCGGCTACGCCCTCCCCCTCGGCCCCGAGGAGTCGCAGGGCGAGTTCTCCATGTGGTTGTTCAACAACGGCGGCACCTGGAAGGACCAGGGCAAGTGGACGATCAACTCCGCCAAGAACGTCGAGACGTTGAACTTCCTCAAGAAGCTCACCGACGACAAGGTCACGCAGAACAACCCGGCGCGCACCAACCGCGCTGACGCCTTCGACCTGTTCAAGTCCGGCAAGGCCGGCATGGTCATCGGCTTCAGCCCGCTCGCGGCAGCGCTCGACGGCGACAAGAAGGTCGACTACGGCGTCGCGCCGTTCCCGACCAACGACGGCTCCGACAGCAAGACGTTCGGCGTCACCGACTACCTCATGGCCTTCAAGAAGCCGGGCAACGAGAAGGCGGTCAAGGCCTTCTACGAGCTCTACTACCAGCCCGACCAGGTCAACACCTTCATCAAGGCCGAGGGCTTCCTCCCCGTGACCAAGACGGGTGTCGAGCAGTTCAGCAGCGACCCCTCGCTCAAGGTCTACCTCGACACGCTGCCCAACGCGCAGCTGACCCCCACCGATGACCCGGCGTGGGACAAGGTCAAGCTGGCCGTCCAGCAGAACCTCGGCTCAGCCATGACCGGCGATCCCAAGGCCGTGCTCGACCAGTTGCAGCAGACCGCAGAGAACACCAAGTGACCCCCCGGTTGATGGGCTGAGTTCCTTGTCGAACACGACCATCGACGGTATGCCGCCCACGTCCCGACGTGGGCGGCATGCCTATCGGGTGGGCCACGTCCACCCCCTCGTCGCACTCCTCTGGCTCGCCCCGGCGCTGGCGCTCATCATCGGCGTCGTGCTCTACCCGGCGATCAAGCTCTTCCAGGCCTCCCGGAGCGAGTACTCGATCACCGGCCTGCGCAAGGGTGACGCCGGCTGGACCAACTACACCAACGTGCTCAGCCACCCCGACCTCGGCACGGTCCTGACCAACACCCTCATCTGGGTCGTCTCGGTCGTCGCGTTCACCATCGTGATCGGCCTCGGCCTGGCCCAGTTCCTCGTGAAGCAGTTCCCGGGCCGTCGCTTCGTCCGCTGGGCGGTCATCGTCCCGTGGGCCGCCAGCCTGATCATCACCAGCCAGCTCTTCGTCCTGCTCTACGACTACAACTACGGGATCATCAGCCACATCCTGATGAAGCTGCACCTCATCAGCACGCCGATCGACTTCCTGGGCAACGACAGCTGGACGATGTTCTCGATGGTGGTCGTCGGCGTCTTCGTCTCGCTGCCCTTCACGATCTTCGTCTTCATCGCCGGGATCAACGCGATCCCCGGCGACGTCCTCGAGGCGGCGACCGTGGACGGCGCCAGCCCGTGGCAGCGCTATCGGTCGATCATCCTGCCGCTGCTGCGTCCGGCCCTGATGATCGCCACGGTGCTCAACGTCATCTACGTGTTCAACAGTTTCCCGATCATCTACACCCTGAACGACCGCAACCCGGGCTACCTGCACGACACGACGATCACGTTCATGTACAAGCTCGCCTTCAAGAGCCAGGAGAAGGATGTGGGCATGTCGGCCGCGGCCGGAATCTTCAACGTGCTGCTCATCCTGGTCGTGGTCGCGATCTACCTGAAGGTCATCAACTGGCGTGAGGAGACGAGCCGATGAGCACCATCACAGCACCGTCGGCGAGTCCGACCACGCCGCGACCTGGTCGCTCGAGGGGCAGTCAGGACCCCAAGCGGCACAAGCGGATCTGGATGGCGATCGCAGGGGCCTTCGTCGGGTTGGCCTTCCTGGCTCCCTACCTCATCATGGTGCTCGACTCGCTCCGCACGAGCAGCGACGTCAAGACCACGCCCCCCTCGATCCTGCCCCGGGTCTGGCAGTGGGACACCTACGCCCAGGTGCTCGGGGACGAGCGCTTCCTCGCCTGGCTCAAGACGTCGGTCCTGATCGCGTCCGGCTCCACCATCATTGTCGTCATCGTCGCCATCCCGGCGGCGTTCATGACCGCTCGGCACCGCTTCCCCGGTCGCGGCGCTTTCCTCCTGCTGGTGCTCATCACCCAGATGTTCGCGCCCACCTCACTCGTCGTGGGCCTGTACCGGCAGTTCTTCGAGCTGAACATGATCAACACCTACGGCGCGCTCATCATCACCAACGCCGCGTTCAACCTCGCCTTCGCGGTCTGGATCCTGCACGGATTCTTCTCCTCGATCCCGATCGAGGTCGAAGAGGCGGCGGCGCTCGACGGCGCGAGCCGTTGGCAGGTGCTGCGCCAAGTGATGCTGCCGCTCACCCTGCCGGGCCTGGTCACCGCAACGATCTTCACCTTCATCGCGGCGTGGAACGAATACGTCGTCGCCCTGACGTTGATGATCGATGATGACAAGAAGCCGCTCACCGTCGGGTTCCGGTCCTACGTCACCGGCTACGAGCAGCACTGGGATCAGCTCTTCGCGGCCTCCGTGATCGCCGTGGTGCCCGTCGTGATCCTCTTCGCCCTCATCGAGAAGCACCTCGTGGGGGGACTGACCGCGGGATCGGTCAAATAGCGCCACCCGCACCACCCCTGACGGGGCGGCACGGTGCACTGGGCCTGAACCTGCTCGTGGGTTCAGGCCCAGTGTCGTACCGTCTTCTCCGCTACGGGCGCGTCGCGTGCTCAGCTACGGCTGGGCGCCTGCATCGGCAGGCCGTCGAGGCCGAGGCCCGTCCCCTTGCCGACCTCCTTGGTCGTGTAGAACGCCTCGAAGGCCCGCGCCGCCACGGCGGGAGGCATCCCGGTGCCGGAGTCACTGATCTCGACGACGACCTGCGTCCCTTCTCCTCGGGCGTGCACCAGGAGTGTCCCGGAACCCTCCATCGCATCGACGGCGTTGTCGATGAGGTTGGTCCACACCTGGTTGAGCTCACCGGCATACGCCTCGATCCGGGGCAGGTCATCGGCGTAGTGCCGGGTGACGGTAACGCCGTCGCGCAGCCGATGACCGAGCATCACGAGGGTGCTGTCGAGGCCCTCCCTGACGTCGACGCTCTGCAACGATGCCCGATCGAGTTGGGAGTAGGAGCGCACCGCGGCGACGAGTTCGGACACCCGGTGCGTCGACTCCCGCACCTCGCCGAGCAGGGCAGCCACGGAGAAGGTGCTGGCCATCCACTCGAGACCGGGCTCCAGTGCCGGCCCGTCAATCAGCTCCGAGGCCCGCTCACACCAGGCGATGTCGACCCCGGCCGCGGCGAGCGGCGGGGCGATGACCCAGTCCCGGGCCACCCCGTGCCGGCTCAGCCACATGGACAGTTCCTCCTCCTGGTCAGCCCTGGCGAGCGGGTCAGAGAGGACCGGCGCGGGCACGACCTCGCGGCGGAGCCCATCCAGGGCTGAGAACGTGGCTGCGGAGATCTCCCCCTGGGCCAACTGCCCGAGGGAGGCCAGCAGGGTCGAGCACGCCTGGTCCAGGGCGTCGACCGCACGCGACGCGGCTGCGGCGGGGTTGTTGAGTTCATGCGCCAACCCAGCGGCGAGGGTGCCCAGCGTGACGAGGGAGTCGCGCTGCCTCGCCGTCGCCTCAATGAAGTGAGCCGTCCCATAGAGCCCCTCGATGAGGTGGTTGCCGAAGGGGAACCATTGGCTCGAGAGCCGCTTGAGGTCCTCGGACGCCACCCTGAGGAGCCGGCCGGGGATGACCCCCCGCCCCGTCGCCAGGTACACGCCGTTCTCGTTCCACGCCCGGAAGCCGCCGGCCCACCGCCCCGGCACGTCCATGCGTCCGACCACCGCGTCCTCTCGGCCGACATGCCGCACCAGGTCGAGGGCACCCTCGAGGAGAACCCACCAGAAGTCCGCCTGGTCGCCCTCGAGGAAGGGCTCCACCCCGACCTCAACCGACACCTCGTCACCCACGCTGACCAACGCTGCCAACTGGTCCTCGCTCAGTCCCGCGAAGAGCGAGATGGCGCGCAGTTCCCTAGCGTCCATCACATCAGCGCCAGATAGCGGTGCACGAGATAAACGGCCATGGCGCCCTCGCCGACGGCTGACGCGACGCGCTTCATCGAATCGAGCCGGACGTCGCCGGCGGCGAAGACGCCGGAGATGCTCGATTCGAGGGTGAAGGGAGCCCGCGGCTCGGTCCAGCACGGCGCATACGCCGGAGCCAACAGATCGTGGCCGGTCACGATGAAACCGTGCTCGTCCCGAGCCAGGTCCGGACCCAGCCAGTCCGTCCTCGGGGACGCCCCGATGAAGATGAACAGCCAATTGGCCAGCACGTCGGTGGTGGTCCCCGTGTCGCGGTCCAGCACGCCGAGGCTCTCGAGGTGCCCCTCACCGTGACAGGCAACCACCTCACTGCGATAGCGCACCTCGATCCCGGGATGGGTCACGATGCGCTCGACCAGATAGCTGGACATCGAGGTCGTCAAAGTCGCGCCCCGCACGACGAGGACGACTCGTTTCGCGTAGCGTGCGAGGTTGAGGGCTGCCTGCCCCGCTGAGTTCGCCGCCCCGACGATGTAGACCTCGTCGCCTTCGCACTGGCTAGCATCGCTGGCGCTCGCCCCGTAGTAGACGCCCCGGCCCGTCAGGTCGTCGAGACCGACCGCCTCGAGTCGCCGGTAGGACACTCCCGAGGCCACCACCAGGGCACGCGCCTCGATCTCGCCACCATCAGCGAAGCGCACCGCACGGACCGGACCGCGCGGCTCAAAGGCGACGACGGACTGGGCCAACACCATCTCGGCGCCAAAGCGCGTGACCTGCGCCACCGCTCGCTGGGTGAGGTCCGATCCGCTGAGACCCTTGGGGAAGCCGAGGTAGTTCTCGATCGACGCGCTCTGGCCAGCCTGGCCACCCGGAGCCTCACGCTCGACGACCACCGTGCTGAGGCCTTCCGAGGCGGCATAGACCGCCGCGGCGAGTCCGGCCGGGCCGCCGCCGACGATGCAGAGGTCATAGAGCGGTTGCTCGGCCTTGGTCCGCAGCCCCAGCGCACCAGCCAGCACGAGCGTCGCCGGCGAGCGCATGGTGTCGCCGTCCGGCACCAGGACGAGCGGCAGGTCCTCCGGGGTGGCGCCGGCGAGATCCCGCAGTCTCCCTCCCTCGTCGTCTCGTTCGACGTCGTACCACCGGTAGGGCACATGGTTTCGGGAGAGGAAGGTCTTGACCTCGTGGCTGCGGTCCGACCACCGGTGTCCGACCACCCGCACCTCGGACGTGTGGTCCGGGTGCTCCCGCACCCAGTCGCCGAGAAGGTCGTCGATGACGGGATACAGCCGCTCCTCCGGAGGGTCCCACGGCTTGAGCAGGTAGTAGTCGAGGCCGATCTCGTTAATCGCCTGGATCGCGACGTCGGTGTCGGCATACGCCGTGAGCAGCAACTGCTTGGCCCCGGACGCATGCAGATGTGACTGCCCGAGCATCTCGATGCCGGTCATCCCCGGCATCCGCTGGTCCGAGACGATGAGCGCGACCGCCTGACCACGCAGCGACAGTTTTTCGAGTACAGCGAGCGCCTCCGCCCCTGATGTCGCCCGCACCATCCGGTAGTCAGCCGCATAGCGAGCGCCCAGGTCTCGGGAGATCGCGAGGGACACCATCGGGTCATCGTCCACCGTCAGGATGACGGGCTTGCTCATCTTGATCGCCTCCGCGAACGCTGCAGCGTCCTCCCACGGCCGACAGACGGCGCGGGAGCTCCCCTCTCTGTGCAGGCTAGCCTCGCCCCGCGCACCTCGGTGCGGATCGGCACAATTCGACCGGTCCGGCCCTCTTAAACAAGCACGCACGCTTGCTTTTTGTTGAGCATCCCAGATACCCTCAGGGCGTCCGATCCAGCCACCGCGCAGCGCAGCGCACCCCCCTGAGATTCCATGAGCCCGACCTTTCGCAGACCGATCCCCTCGAGTACAACCTCGCGACCCGAGTCAACATCGGTGACGCCTTGAGCCGGGCTGCGACCCTCTTCCCGGACCGGGTGGCGGTCGTGAGCGGCGCCGACGAGATCACCTATCGGCAACTCGACGACGCGGCCGAGCGTCTCGCCCGTTCGTTGCTCGACCTCGGTCTCGCCCCTCAGACGCCGCTGACCATCATGATGGGCAACTCGTAGCGATTCCTCGCGACCTACGACGCCTGCGCGAAGGCCGGGCTCGTGGCGATGCCGGTCAACTACGTGCTGGCCCCGGACGACCAGCGCTGGATCCTCGACGACGCTGGCAGCCGCGCCGTCGGGGTCGACGCCCAGCTGCTTCCCCTCCTCGACAAGGTCCTTGACGGACCGGAACTCATGGGCACCATCATCGTCTCCGGCGACGCGCCGGCACCGACGGGCGAGCACTCGTATCACTCGTGGCAGGAGTTGGCCGCCGCCGGTGACGGCACGCGGGTGGGCGTCCTGATCGAGGACCGGGACGCGGTGCAGTACATCTACACCTCGGGGACGACCTCACGACCCAAAGGCGTCCTCGTCAGTCACGTCTCGTTGCAGATCGCTCTGCTCAGCAACTCGCTCGCCACCCGGCAGTCCTACGGGGAGCAGGCTCCGGTCATGCTCGTCGTGCTGCCGCTCTTTCACACCACCGCGCTCAACACCCTGGCCATGCCGGTGCTCGGCATCGGCGCCACGCTCGTGTTGTCCGGGCCGCCGTTCGACCCCGACTTGTCCGGGCCGCCGTTCGACCCCGACGCCGCCTCGATGCCATCGTCAAGCACGGAGTCACCTACCTGACCATGCTGCCGATGATGCACCAGGCCTGCGTGGCCATCGCGTTCGAATGGCCATCTACGCCATGGCGCCGATGCCGCCGGCACTGCTCGACCAAGTCGCAGCGATCTACCCGAACGCGGCCGTCATCCTCGGCTCCGCACAGACCGAGGTCGTGCCGGCGACGGTCATGCAGTGGCCGCAGCACCAGCTCACTATGCGCACGGCTGGTTCCACAGCGGCGCCATCGATGCCGACGGCGTCGTCTGGTTCCCCGGTCGTCTGGTTCACCGATCGACTCAAGGACATCATCAAGACCGGCGGCGAGAACGTCTCGTCCGTCAAGGTCGAGAGCATCTGTATGGATGCCCCGGGCGTAGCGGAGTGTTCGATCATCTGCCTGCCTGACGAGAAATGGGGGGAGGCGGTCTGCGCAGTGATCATGCCGGACGGGTCAGTCCCCGACGACGAACTGGCCGACTCACTGATCGCCTACGCCAAGGCTCACCTGGCCGGCTTCCAGGTGCCCAAGGAGATGCGGATCGTCCCGGCGCTGCCCAAGACGGCGACCGGCAAGATCCAGAAGCACGAGCTCCGTCGGCAGGCACGCGAGGTCTGAGCACTCCTTGCGGGTCGATGGACTGGCGCGTCGCAGGTGACGCTCAGATACATCGACCCGCGGGGGTAGCGAGGCCTCAGAAGATGCGCACCCGCTGCTCCTCCGGGACCCACAAGGTGTCA
>CAJDTW010000058.1_pt1 | contig 11146 bp, 10 predicted proteins | sample 7389911 | NCBI WGS metagenome assembly CAJDTW01 (sample SAMEA7055652, study PRJEB34461) | soil metagenome | biome: terrestrial ecosystem; feature: Peninsula; material: soil | place: Antarctica | collected 2016 | reverse complement strand
GGGCTACCTCGACCCGGACTCGATCGACCTCGCCGCCGCTGAGGCCGACCCGGGCACGTTCGTGGTGCCCAACGCCGGAGAGGTCCTCTTCCGGCTGCGCTGAGCAGTCGATCGCCGCACGACCAACCGGACAGGAAGCATGGTCGGAAGCACGGTCGGCACTCCGCCCGACGTGCCCCCACAGATCATCGCAGCGACTCGCCGAGACTGACACGGTCAAGGTGGTCGAGTTCAGCCCGGTGCGGCAGCCCTTCGAAGTCACCCGAAGTGCTGACCGCGAACGCTCCTAGCACCACACCCCGGTGGAGGCAACCAGCTGGGTCGAGGTCATCGAGCCAGCCAGACAAGAACCCCGCACAGAAGGCGTCCCCCGCGCCCACGGTGTCGACGGCCGTGACGGGTACGGCCGGGCAGTCGAACCGGCCGTGCGTCGTCCACAAGGTGGCTCCGGCACTGCCCCGTTTCACCACGACCTGCCCGACTCCTCTGGCGAGCAGGGAGGTAACGGCAACGGCCTCATCTCCATCGGCCACCAGGTCCAACTCGTCCTCAGAGGCAACCAGCAGGTCTGCGTAATCAGCAAGTTGGCTCAACTCGGCCCGCGCCTCTTCGCGCCCCCACAGCCGGGCCCGAAAATTGACGTCCAGTGATACGAACACCTTCGCGTCCGATGCGGCAATGACGGCCGCTTGGCAGCACTGGCGGGCTGACTCCGAGAGTGCCGGGGTCACGCCGGTCAGGTGCAACGCCCGGGGCCGGGGCTCGAGCAGGGTCACCACATCATCTGGGACCAGGCGCGACCCAGCCGAGCCCACCCGTCGGTACTCGACGCGAGACAGGTCAGCAGTGTGCTGCTCGAGAAACATCAGTCCTGTAGGTGCACCCACCGGGACAGGTTCCTCGACAATGACGCTGTCTACGTCGACCCCCTCAGCGCGCAACTCGCGGACAGCGAGCCGGCCGAACACATCCGCACCGATCCGGCCGACCCACCTGGATCGATGTCCCAACCGCGCCAGGGCGATCGCCACGTTGGTCTCTGCCCCGGCCAGCCCCGGGGTGACTGGTGAGCCCAGGGCGATCCGGCGCGGAGACCGGAAAGAGATCATGGCCTCACCCATCGTCACCACCTCAGGAGCCTCATGCACCTGAGGAGCGCCAGGGTCCTTGAGGGTCGACATCACGCAGTTCCGGACCGGCCTAGGGCGACGAAGGCCGCGGCGCGGTCACGCAAGGCTGCGAGGTCGCCCCCCGAAGCAGCGTCTCCGACCAGAGGCCCCCCGACCCCGACGCCGACTGCGCCGACACGCAGGTAGGCCTCGGCCTCGGCCAGGCCCACCCCACCCACAGCGAGCAACGGAATGTCCGGGAAGGGGTCGGAAAGCGCTTTGAGATAGCCTGGCCCGCCGACCGAGGCAGGGAAGATCTTGACAGCGACCGCACCACGGGTGCGTGCCGCAAGGATCTCGGTCGGCGACAGCGCGCCGACGACGGCGGGAAGCGACCGGCTTACCGCTTCGTCAACCGAATCCACCACTCCCGGTGTGACGATGAACTGCCCACCAGCAGCTTCAACTCGCCCTACGTCCTCGGGGGTCAGAACCGTGCCCGCCCCCAGCCGACAGCCCTGAGGCGCCCGGTGACGAAGCCGTTCGATGACGCCGAGGGCGTCCGGCGTCGTCAAGGCGACCTCGACGAATCGGACACCTGCTTCGAACAAGGTGACCCCGGCCGCCTCTGCTGCCCGCGGATCTGAGCCACGGATGATCGCCATCACCCGGGCCTTCGCCAGGTCGGCGAGAAAGGTTGCGTCGCTCATCGTGGTCACCACTCCGCAAAGGAGCCGTCATGGTGCCGCCAGACCGGTCCGCGCCAAGCGTGGCCCTTCTTGTCGGCCGAGCGGACCGCCCGCTCGTCGATCTCGATCCCGAGGCCGGGACCCGTGAAGCGCTCGATGTGGCCATCGACGAACTCCAGCGGCGCGGTATCCACGAGGTAGTCGAGCACGTCGGCCCCCTTGTTGTAGTGGATGCCGATGCTCTGCTCCTGGATGAGGTGGTTCGTCGTGGCGAAGCCGACCTGCAGGCACGCGGCGAGGGCGAGCGGCCCCAGGGGGCAGTGCGGGGCGATCTGCACGTCGAAGGTCTCCGCAAGCGAGGCGATCTTGCGGGTCTCGGTGATGCCGCCGGCGTGGGAGAGGTCGGGCTGCGCCACGGCGATCCCGGCCTGGAGCACCGGGAGGAACTCCTGTCGGCTGTAGAGGCGTTCCCCCGTCGAGACAGGAGTCGTTGTGGACCGGACGAACTCCCCGATGAGGTGCGAGTTCTCGGGGAGGACCGGCTCCTCGAGGAAGAAGGGCCGGTAGGGCTCGAGCAGCGGCGCCACCCGCTTCGCCGTCGCCAGGCTGAAGCGGCCGTGGAAGTCGACGGCGACGTCCTTGTCATCGCCGAGCACCTCACGCGCCGCAGCGACCCGACGGACGACGCCGTCCAGCTCCGCGACGGAGCCGAGTGGGCTCATCCGGCCGCTCGCGTTCATCTTCACCGCAGTCAGGCCGGCCTCGACCTGCTCGCGGATGTGGTCGGCCACCTCGGCCGGCTCGTCACCGCCGACCCACCCGTAGACGCGGATCCGGTCGCGCACGTGCCCGCCCAGCAACTGGTGCACGGGCGCCCCGTAGCGCTTGCCCGCGATGTCCCAGAGCGCCTGGTCGATGCCGGAGACGGCGCTGGCGAGGATCGGGCCGCCACGGTAGAAGGAGCCCTTGGTCATGACCTGCCAGTGGTCCTCGATGCGCAGCGCGTCCTGGCCGCGGACGACCTCAGAGAGCTGCTCGACCGCGGTGCGCACCGTCTCGGAGCGGCCCTCGCAGGTGGCCTCGCCCCAGCCGACGATGCCGCTCTCGGTCTCGATCCGCACGAAGAGCCAGCGAGGAGCGACGAGGAAGGTCTCGACGCGGGTGATCGTGGTCATCGTTGGGATCAGCCTTTCGTGGCACCGGCGGTGAGGCCGGAGACGACGTACTTCTGGGCGAAGAGGGCGATGAGCATGATCGGCACCGTGACCACCGTCGAGGCCGCCATGAGGCCACCCCAGTCGATGCTGGCGTAGCCGACGAAGTCGAAGATGGCGACCGGAAGCGTCTTGGTGTTGGCGCCCGACAGCACGAGGGCGAACATGAAGTTGTTCCACGAGAAGATGAAGGCGAGGATCCCCGCCGTGGCGATGCCCGGCGTGGACAGGGGCAGGGTGATCCGCCGGAAGGTGCCGATCGGGGTCAGCCCGTCGACGAGGCCCGCCTCCTCGAGTTCGTCGGGCAGCCCCTCGAAGTAGCCCATCATGATGTAGACGATGAGGGGCAGCGCCACGAACATGTGGCTGAGGATGAGGACGGTGAAGCCGCCGACCATCCGCAGGTTGGAGAAGACGTAGTACCACGGCACGAGCAGCGAGACACCGGGGATGACACGCGCCATCAGGACGACGAGCGCCGAGCGCTTCATCGAGAACTTCGCCATTGAGTAGGCCGCCGGGACCCCCAGGATCAGGGACAGCACGGTCGAGGCGAAGGCGACCCAGAGGCTGTTGCCGACGAACTGGAGGTAGTTGGCCTGCTGAAGGACCTTGGTGTAGTTCTCGGTCGTCGGTGTGAAGACGACCGCCTTGCTCGTGTCATAAATGTCGACGTTGGTCTTGAGCGATGCCGAGACCATCCAGACGAGCGGGGCGAGGAGACCCAGGACTACGAGCACGAGGGCCGCGACGCGGAAGAACTTGTACGGAGTTTGGGTTCGCATCACGCCACGCCCTTCTTGCGCGAGGTCAGCGCCCACATGGAGCCGACGATGATGAGGAAAAAGATGATGAGGACCGTCGAGGAGATGCCGTACTCGTTGTAGTCGAAGCTGAGGCCGTAGGCGTAGACGTTGAGGGTCTCGACCTCGTGGAACGAGCCGCCGCCCTTGCCCTTTGTGGCGTAGAGGATGTCGAAGGTCTTGAGCGCGTCGATGCCGCGCAGCAGGATCGCGACGATGACTGTCGGCATCAGGAGCGGCAGCGTGATGAAGCGGAAGCGCTGCCACGCATTGGCACCGTCGATGAGCGCAGCCTCCTGCGGCTCCTCGGAAAGGGAGGTGAGCCCGGCGAGGAGGATCAGGACGACCATCGGGGTCCACTGCCAGATGTCGATGAACATCGTCGTGGGCAGGGCCGTCGACTCGCCGGCGAGCCAAGGCTGCGGGCCGATCCCGAACCAGCCGATGACGGTGTTGGCCAGGCCGATGTTGGGATCGAAGATGAGGCGGAACATCATGCCGACGGCGACCGGTGTCGCGACGAGCGGCATGAGGATGGCGACGCGGACCCACTTCTCGCCCTTGAACGGACGCCATAGGAGCAGCGCGATCGCCATGCCGATGACGACCTCGAAGAAGAGAACGATGCCGGTGAAGGCGATCGTGCGCCACGTCGCTGGCCAGAAGCGACCGGTGTCGCTGAGGACCTGCACGAAGTTGGCGAAGCCGACGAACTTCTTTGCGGCGCGGACGGATCCCTCGGCGTCAGTGAGACTGAGGTAGACCGTCCAGCCGAGCGGGAAGATGATGAGTACGCCGACGAAGATCATCGCCGGTGCGGCGAAGAGCCACTTGCGGTGCGTGTTGGCCCACCGGGCCCACCCGGGGGTGCCAGCAGACAACATCTGTGCGGACATGGGAATGCTCCTGAGGACTCTGGCAGCTGGGCCCCCTGGCCGCACCGGCTCCTTCGTCAGGTCGACGGCGCCGGTGCGGGCTCAGGGGCTCAGCGCGGGACTACTTCTTCTCGGCGTCCAGGAACGCTTGGAAGGCCGTGTTGGCTGCGTCCGCGGACGCGGCCGAGTCCTTGCCCGTGATGGCATCCACGATCGGCTGGCCGACGATCTCCCGCGCCTGGGCGACCTTGACCACGACCGGGCGGTCGTAGGGGACGGAGGTCTTGCTTCCCTCGGCCATCGCGGCTACGAGGTCCTTCGGGTAGCTGGCGACGGCGGCTGGGTTGGCCCAGACCGAGGTGCGCGGGCCGGGGACTCCGGCCTCCTGGTTCGCCAGGGTCTGCTGCTTGCTCGTGGCCCACTCGATGAACTTCCACGCATTAGCCTGGTTGCTCGAGGCGGCGTTGATACCCAGCGCCCACGACGGAATGCCGTAGGGCTTTGACCCTGCGGGCCCGGCCGGGAAGGGGGCGAAGCCGACGGTGTCGGCGACCTTCGACTTGGTCGGGTCGGTGGCATTCTTGTAGAGCGAGCTGGCCTCGGTGTAGAAGGCCGCCTCGCCCTGCGTGAAGATCGCCATCGCCTCCGGCCAGCTCATGTCGGTGCTGACGTTCGCCGGGCCGGAGTCCTTGATGAGGCCGCCGTAGAAGGCATAGGCCGCCTTGGCCTCAGGAGTGGCGATGGTGGCCTTGCCCGAGTCGTCGGTCCAGGACCCGCCGAAGCTGTAAAGGAAGCTCGAGAACTGGGTCACCGCCGTCGACTTGCCGGTGCGAGCGACGAACCCGGCCGTGCCCGGGTCGGCCGCCTTAATCTTCTCCGCGGCGGCCTTGAGCTCGTCAAGCGTCTTGGGCGGGTTGGAGATGCCGGCCTTCTGGAGCAAGTCCTTGCGGTAGTAGAGAACTTCCTGCTCCGTGATGATCGGGACGCCGACGACCTTGCCGCCGTCGGTGGTGGCGGCTACCGGGCCGGCCTGGAAGTCGGCCCAGTCCCAGTCCTTGTTGGCCTTGGTCTTGTCGGTCAGGTCGGCTAGGTAGCCGTTCTTCGCGAAGAGACGACCCTCCTGCAGCGGCCTGTACATCATGACGTCGATCTCGCTGCTGCCAGCGTTAAGCTTGACGTTGTACTGGTCGGAGAGCTGGTCCTCACCGAGCTGGGTGAGCTCGACCTTGAGGCCCGTCTCTTTCTCGAACTCGGGCAGGGCCTTCTTGATGTTGTCGGTCCAGACGTGATTGGCGAGCGTGACACGGACGGTGGTCGAGGCTGCACCGTCGCCGCCTCCACTGCTGCTGCCACAGGCAGCAAGGCCGATGGCCGCGACCACGGCCAGAGAAGTTCCGATTACTGAGTGACGCAACACTGCGGTCTCCGATTCTGTCGTGCTCCCCGATCGTCGGGGCTGGCGCTCGGCGCACATAAGTCCGCCTAACCAGATGAGGCTAGAGCAATACCACTGTTTTGAACAGGCCATATTCGTCCATGCGTAAGATGTATGGATATGAGCACCGTCGCCCCGTCCCCACCTGGTGGGCACCTTGGCCACCCCCATCCCCCTGGGTTGCATGCTCGACTGCTGGACAGCCTTGGCACGGACATCGCCGCCGGTGACATCGAGGTGGGCGCGGTCCTCTACATAGATGATCTGATGGCGAAGCACTCCGTCTCCCGTCCGGTCATTCGCGAGTGCCTACGCGTCCTCGCCTCGATGGGTTTGGTCGAATCCAAGCGTCGGGTGGGCACCCAGATCCGACCCGAGACTGCGTGGAACGTGTTTGATCCACAAGTGATCCGATGGCGCTTGGCGTCGGACGGACGTGGCACCCAGATGCGCTCGTTGACCGAACTTCGCGCCGCGGTGGAGCCTGAGGCCGCTCGGCTCGCCGCACTCCGGGCAGACCTCTCAGACGGCAGCGAATTGGTGACCATCGCCGCGCAGATGTGGTCTGCGGGCAAGCAGGGCGACCTCGAGACCTTCCTCTCGCTCGACATCGAATTTCACCGGATGATTTTGGCCGTCTCGGGCAACGAGATGTTCTACAAACTCAGCGAGCTCATCGCCGAGATCCTCAGTGGGCGTCACCAGCACGGTCTGATGCCGCACCATCCCGACGAACACGCACTCGGCCTACATGCCGACGTCGCCCAGGCAATACTGCGACGGGATGCGGAGCGCGCTTGTGTTGCCATGCGCCAAATCACGGTGCAGGCGCTGGACGAGATGGGCTCTATGTGGGCCGAGACGACCGGCCAGCCCGTTACCGGAGGGTAAGGGTGGTGACTGGTTGCGGCGGCACCCCTGGGGCAACCGATCACTTACGCCGCACCCCTGCGTCAAGGAGCACCCGGGGGACTACCTTGACTGGTACCGCCACGTCGTCGACGTGACCGACCCCGTCGGCGGCGCCCAAGGCGGTCGTCTTCGACCTTCGCAAACGTTGTGACAAGGACATGATCATGAGCACCACGCCATCCGCCACCATCGGGGTCACCGGCCTCGCCGTCATGGGGAGCAACCTCGCGCGCAACCTCGCGCGGCACGGGCACACCGTCGCGGTCCACAACCGCAGCTATGCCAAGACGGAGGCCCTGGTCGCCGACCACGGCTCCGAGGGCACGTTCGTGCCCGCCGAGACCACCGCTGACTTCGTCGCCTCGCTCGAGCGTCCGCGCCGGATCATCCTCATGGTCAAGGCCGGCGACCCCACCGACGCCGTCATCGATGAGCTCGTGCCGCTCCTCGAGGCAGGCGACATCATCGTGGACGGCGGCAACGCCCACTTCGAGGACACCCGCCGCCGCGAGGCAAGCCTGCGCGAGCACGACCTGCACTTCGTCGGCAGCGGCATCTCCGGTGGCGAGGTCGGCGCCCTCGAAGGCCCGTCGATCATGCCTGGTGGCTCCAAGGAGTCGTATGCCGCTGTCGGACCGATCCTCGAATCCATCGCCGCGCAGGTGGAAGGCGAAGCCTGCTGCGCGTGGATGGGTCCGGACGGAGCCGGCCACTTCGTCAAGATGGTCCACAACGGCATCGAGTACGCCGACATGCAGTTCATCGCCGAGGCCTACGACGTCCTCTCCGCAGCGGGCCTGAGCGCAGCGGAGGCCGCTGAGGTGTTCCGCGGGTGGAACACCGGCGAGCTCGACTCCTTCCTCATCGAGATCACCGCCGATGTCCTGTCCCAGGTGGACGCCGAGACGGGGTCAGCCCTCGTCGACGTCATCGTCGATGCCGCCGAGCAGAAGGGCACGGGCCGCTGGACGGTCCAGACCGCGCTCGAGCTCGGGGTGCCGGTCTCGACGATCGCCGAGTCGGTCTTCGCCAGATCGGCCTCCGGGGATACGGCCGTCCGCGCTGCCACGCGTGGTGTCCTGGTCGGCCCCGACCGCGCGGTCCCGACGGATGACCGGCAGGGGCTCATCGACGACGTCCGCGATGCGCTCTGGTCCTCCAAGGTGGTCGCCTACGCCCAGGGCCTCGAGCAGATTCGCAAGGCGAGCGAGGAGTACGACTGGGACGTCGACATCGCGACGGTGGCGCGGATCTGGCGCGGGGGCTGCATCATCCGCGCCCGCCTCCTCAAGCAAATCAGCGACGAGTACGCGGCCAGCCAGCTCGCCACGCTCCTCATCGCCCCCAGCATCCAAAGTGGCCTCGCCGACCGGCAGGACGCTTGGCGCCGGGTCATCGCTTTGGCCACCACGGCTGGGGTGCCGGTGCCTGGATTCTCCAGCGCGCTGGCCTACTACGACACCGTCCGTGCCGACCGGCTGCCGGCCGCGCTCGTCCAGGGCCTGCGGGACAACTTCGGTGCGCACACCTACGGCCGCACCGACCGCGAGGGCGCCTTCCACACGCTGTGGTCGCAGGACCGGACCGAGGTGCAGACGTCCTGACCCCGACCATCGGCGAAGATGGGGCCATGACGTCCCCGGACTCGCAGGGCAGACCCACGGCACAGCTCTCGGCCCCGTTGCCGCCGGGCCTGTCCGACCTGGCCGCTGCCGTCGGCACGCGGCTCACCGCCGCGCTGACCGACGGCAGTAGCCGGATCGGCATCGCCTACTCCGGCGGCGTCGACTCGGGGCTCCTCCTCGCCCTCGCCGTCCGCACGCTGGGCCCGGAGCGGGTGCTGGCCATCATCGGGGTCTCCCCCAGCCTGGCCGCTGACGAGCGCCACGCCGCTCACGACGTGGCAGCGGTCATCGGGGTGCCGGTCGTCGAGGTGGCGACCCACGAGGGCGAGGTCGCGGCCTACCGTGCCAACGGCCCCGACCGGTGCTTCCACTGCAAGGACGAGCTCTTCACCAGGATCTCCGACGAGGTCGCAGAGGTGCACGGCCTCGAGGCGGTCGCCTACGGGGAGAACGCGGATGATGCCAAGCGGCCCGACCGACCGGGTGCCCGCGCGGCAACCAACCACTCGATCCTGCGGCCCCTCGCCGATGCTGACCCGACCAAGTTGCGCCAGATCGAGGCGCTCGAGCACGACCTGCATGCGCTCGGCTTCACCGACTGCCGGGTCCGCCACCACGGGGAGATCGCGCGGATCGAGTTGCTCGAGGGCGACCTCGAGCGAGCCATGACGCCCGAGTTGAGATCCCTGATCGCGGAGGCAGGCCGGGCCGCCGACTTCACCTTCGTCGCCGTCGATGTCTCCGGGATCCAGTCCGGGGCCTTCACCCTGCCACTGGTGCGGCTCACGCATGGCTGACGCAGGCAGGCCGGGCGACCCCGGCCCGGAGTCCGGCGGCACACCACGGGAGCCGAGCGGCAGCGGCCCCGAAGCCGATGCGTTGGAGGGCATTGCCGAGCTCGACCTGGAGCGTGCAGCCCGGCGCGGCTACCCCGAGGCGATCTATTGCGAGGGCAAGACCGCAGCGCAGGTGCGGGCCATCGCCACCCGGATCGCCGAGGCACGAGCCGACGGCACGACGACGGGGGCCGTCCTCTTCACCCGAGCCTCGGCCGATCACGCAGCCGCCGTGCGGGACGCCGTGCCCGACGCCTTCCACGACGAGATGGCCCGGCTGCTCGCGTGGCCACCCACCCCGCCCGAGCCGACCGGAGGCCTGGTCATCGTCCTCTGCGCCGGCACTTCCGACCTGCCGGTGGCTCGCGAGGCACTCGTGACCGCTCAGTACCTCGGCCGCCCGACTCGGCTCGCCGTCGACATCGGGGTCGCCGGGCTGCACCGGGTGCTGGCGCGGCGCGACCTCATCGACTCTGCGCGAGCCATCATCGTCGTCGCCGGCATGGACGGCGCCCTGGCCAGTGTCGTCGCCGGGCTGGCGAGTGCGCCCGTCGTCGCGGTCCCGACCTCAGTCGGTTACGGCGCAGCCTTCGAGGGGCTCGCGCCGCTGCTGTCGATGCTCAACGCCTGCGCTCCGGGGGTCGGCGTCGTCAACATCGACAACGGCTACGGAGCTGGCCACCTGGCGGCACAGATCGCGGCCCCCTGCCCCAGCGACTGACCCGTCCCCGCTCAGGTCGCGCCGGCCGTCAGCGGGACGGTCGTTCGGGGTCCGAGTCGGGGTCCACGTCAGAGTCTGAGTCAGGGTCGGAGTCGGGGTCCACGTCGGAGTGGGGCTCGAACTCGGCGTCGAGAGAGGGAACCGGCGCACCGGGCGTCAGGCCAAGGCCCTCGGCGACGGCAACAGCCGCCTCCAACAGGTCGCGGACCGGTCGCGTCAGTGCCCGGGCTGCGGCCTCGACGTCACGGAACTCCGGTGTCGCGTGGACGACGAGACCAGCCCGGTGCGCCACTTTGAGACGCACCCGCTGACCCTCGACGGAGGCCGAGACCCAGCCACGCGGCAGGGCCCAGCGCCGCACCGAGGTCGCCCGGACACCGATCGTGCTCGTCGTCGTGAGGACGAGGTCACGCAATCGTCCGGCGTCGACGTCGTGGACGAGCACGGACAGCACGTGCGCCGGCCGACCCCGTTTCATGGTGATCGGGGTCAACCAGGCGTCCGCGGCACCTTCCTCGAGGAGTGACCCGAGCACGGAGGGCCAGACCCGTGGATCGAGGTCGTCGACGTTGGCTTCGAGAACGGTCATCGACGACTCGTCCAGACCACTCCTGGGACCGCTTGCCCCAGAAGGGGATTCGAGAGTCCGGCCGAGGACGACCCGCACGACGTTGGCGCGACCTGGGACGTCCTTGGCCCCGGCCCCAACTCCAGTGCCGATGATCCGCATCGCCGGGATCGGGCCCTGCCGCGAGGCGAGGGTCGAGGCCAGCGCCGCCCCGGTCGGGGTGGCCAACTCACCCTCCCCGACCGCGTCGATGGCCCAGCCGGTGAGGAGCCCGAGCACGGCTGGCACCGGGACCGGCATCCGTCCGTGCGCCGCCACGGTGGTGCCGGACCCGACGCCGATCCGGCTCACGACCACCT
>CAJDTW010000135.1_pt1 | contig 11376 bp, 11 predicted proteins | sample 7389911 | NCBI WGS metagenome assembly CAJDTW01 (sample SAMEA7055652, study PRJEB34461) | soil metagenome | biome: terrestrial ecosystem; feature: Peninsula; material: soil | place: Antarctica | collected 2016 | reverse complement strand
TTCGTGCGCCGGATTGGAGCATGCCCGGCCATCCCCGTCACCCTGCTGCGCGAGACCTAGACTCGACGACGTGGCGCCCCACCGACCGAACGCCGAGAGCCCCCGCGGGCCGACCACCGCCGCCATCGTGCTCACCGGCGGGGCGTCCTCGCGGATGGGTCGGCACAAGCCGGCGCTCACCGTCCGCGGTCGCCCGATCATCGTGCGGGTCCTCGAGGCGACGGCCGGGCATCGCACCGTCGTGGTCGGAGGAGCCGAGGCGGTCCCGCCTGGCATCACGAACCGTCGGCGGTCGCCCGATCATCGTGCGGGTCCTCGAGGCGACGGCCGGGCATCGCACCGTCGTGGTCGGAGGAGCCGAGGCGGTCCCGGCTGGCATCGCGACCGTCCGGGAGCACCCGGAGGGCGGCGGCCCCGTCGCCGGGATCGCTGCCGGTCTCGCCGCGCTCGATCAGGCTGACGTGGGACCGGCGATCGGACTGGAGCTGGTGGCCGTGCTCGCCGGCGACCTGCCCTTCCTGACGGGGGCGGCGCTCGCGGAGCTGTTCGTCGCCCTCGACTCCGGGCCGATCGACGTGCTCCGGGCGCTCCAACTGGCTCTGCGGGGTCTGGCGGGTCTCGGTGCTGCGTCAGCGGCTCGCCGACCTCGGTGACCCGACCGGACTCAGTGTCCGGCGCCTGGTCGCCGGGTTGCCTCTCGTGCACGTCCTCGATGAGGCGGGGTGGTCCCGCGACGTCGACACCCCCGACGACCTCGAGGCAGCCCGCCGCGCCGACCCGCGGTGAAACTGCCCCGGACTGCCCTGAACCACCACGGCACTGGGGCTACGGTTCTGGCATGTCGGTATGCAGGTTGAGGCGAGTCACGCTGTCCGGAGGCCTGCCATGAGGGTGGGTTCGGGAGCCCGGGCGGTCTGGGAGGAGCTGCACGACCGGGTCCGCTCACGCCTGTGGCCGCTGCCGGTGGCTGCTGTCGTGCTCGCTCTCATCGCCGGCCTGACCCTGCCCCACCTCGATGCCGCGATGGGTGCATCGCTGCCGGGCTCGATGAGTTCCGCGTTCTTCGGCGGGGACGCCGAGGCGGCCCGCAGTGTGCTTGGCGCCGTGGCGAGCTCATTGATCACGGTGACGTCGTTGACCTTCTCCCTCACCGTCGTCACCCTCCAGCTGGCGAGCAGCCAGTTCTCGCCGCGCCTGCTGCGCACGTTCGCCAGCGACGTGTTCGTCCAAACCACGCTCGGGGTCTTCCTCGGGACCTTCATCTACTCCCTCACCGTGCTGCGCAGTGTCCGCAGCAGCCTGGATGACGGCACGGAGTTCGTGCCGCGGCTGTCGGTGACGGTCGCGTTCCTGCTCACGGTCGTCAGCGTCGTGCTGCTCATCGTCTTCCTGGCCCACCTCTCCCAGTTGATCCGGGTCGAGAGGATGCTGCGCACGGTCCGTGACGACGCGACGGAGACGATCCGCAACACCTTGCCCCCAGTGGGCGACGGTGACGGGGGTACACCGATCGAAGGCGATGGCCGTGCGGGCCCGCCGACCATCCCGGCTGGCGCGGTCCTTCCGGACGTGCCGGAGACGGCTGTGCCGCTGCTGGCCCCGACCTCTGGCTACCTGCTGCGCGTGGACCAGAAGGAGCTGCTCGAGGCGTGTGTCGACCTCGACGCGGTCTGTGTGCTGGACAAGGTCACCGGCAGTTCGCTCGTCGAGGGTTGCCCCATCGGCTGGATCTGGGCGCTCGATGGCCAGCGGCCCGCTGCGGTGACGACGGAGCTGCGGGAGCGCCTGGCAAGCTCGATCCACTCCGGGTTCGAGCGCACGTCAGTGCAGGACATCGGCCACGGTCTGCGCCAGTTGACCGACGTGGCCAACAAGGCCCTGTCGCCGGGGATCAACGACCCGACCACGGCCATGCATGCCCTGGGCGACATCTCCGCCCTGCTCTGCGAGATCACCACTCGCGAGCTGAGGCCGGAGGTGCTGCGCGACGACGAGGGCCGGATCCGGGTGGTGCTGCACCGGCCAGACCTGGCCGACCTGGTCGAGGTCTCGATCGCCCAACCACGGCGCTACGGGGCGTCCGATCCCCAGGTGATGCAGCGGCTGTACGAGCTCCTCGCGGAGTTGGCGTGGCATTGCCGTCCGGGCCAGTTCGACATCGTGCGCCGCCAACTCGAACGCCTCAACGCCACGGTGCAGGACCAGGACTTCGACACCGTCGAGTTGGCGCGCTTCGAGCGCGCCGCCGAGACGGTCCGTTGGTCCCTGACCTACCCGCACCCGTAGGCCACCCCTCAGGCCGTATGCCGCTGGGCTGGCAGCGCGGTTGCGTCAGTTCACGTGCGTGGACCGATCACGGCTGCGTCGACGTGGCCGTGCTGCACGGGGTCGTGATGGGGGAGGTGAGGGTGACGTCCTGCACGAGCGCCTCGACGCTGCTCGCGATCTTGCCCAAGGACGGATCGGTCAGGTCGGCGAGTCGGCCATGGACGTCGGTCACGGTGATCCGGATCTGGGCCGGCTCCGCGCCCTCGGCGGGTGGGTCCACCCCCGCCGCCCCGTCGGAAGTCGCAGGTTCGGGTGTCCCGGGCCCGGGAGAAAGGGGGGCGGTGCGCAGGGCGGCGAACATCTCGCTCCGCTGCGGGGCCGGCAACTGGCAGTGGCGGCCGTGGATGCTCTGGGTGTCCACCTGCAACACCCCGTCCGTCTGCACGACCACGGTGTCGTTGAAGTCGCCGGCGCCGCCCACGCGGCGCACCGTGAGGGGAAAGGCCAGCTCGGCCCCGTCCGTGATCTGGGCGGGGCCCGCCCCCGACCCGGGCGACAGTCCGCCGGGGTCGCCCACCTGGTCCGTGGCCTGCGCGAGCGGGGCAGATGGTCCGGCGGCGGCGGGGGTGATCGTGGCGCAGCCCCCCAGCGTGAGGGTGCTTGCGGCCAACACGAAGCCAACGGCCTGCCTACCCATGGCCCCTATCTTGCGCGTGACCGGGGCGCTTTGCACGTCGACGCATCGGCACCGGGCCATGATTCGCCCTGGGGCGCCCTACAGCAGGTCGTAGGCCTTGAGGAATTTGATGATGAACGGCGCGGCGTCGGTCGTCCCGCTGGGGCCGAGCTCGTTGTAGGCGGCGATGGCGATGTCACCGCGCCCGGCCACCATCCAGGCATGGGTTTGCGGGGGTGTGGCGGTGCCGAACTCCGCGGTCCCCGTCTTGGCGAACTCCACACCCACCGCGGCGAGCACCTTGCCCGACCCTTCCGTGACAACCGCCTGCATCTCGGTGCGCAACACCTTCGCCTCGGCGGCGGTGAGCGGTGTCGCGGGCGGTGGCAGGGCGTCGGCGCCCTTGATGAGGATGGGCCGCACCGTCGAACCCCTCATGACCGAGGCGGTGACCAGGGCCATGGCCAGGGGGGAGGCTTCGATTCGGCCCTGACCGATGAACGAGGCAGCGTGTTCGACCGGGTCGGCGGTGGGAGGGACCGAGCCGAGAGATCCCGTGAAGGGCAGGTCGAGCTTCTGGCCCAGGCCGAGCGACTCGGCAGCCGAGGCAAGGTCCGCCTGGCTGACCTTCAAGTGCTGGCTGATGAACGCGGTGTTGCACGAGTAGGCGAGCGCGGTGGCCATCGGGATGTCCCCGAGCTTGTCCTTGGGGTAGGCGCTGTAGTTGCCGAAGACCCGCCCGTTGACGGTGAGGGTGTCGGTGCAGGGCAGCAGCGTCGCCGCGGTGGCGCCCTTGCGGATGTTGGCCAACGAACTCACGATCTTGAACGTCGATCCCGGGGCCTCCGCGCCCGCCAGCGCGAGCGGGGCGCCCTTGGCGCCCGGGCCGACCGCAGCGGCGAGCACCTCTCCGGTCGAGACCCGTACTGCCACGAGGGCCGTCGGGTGGCCGGTCTGGTCCGCGAGGGCTGCTTCGGCTGCGTTCTGCGCGGTGGAGTCGAAGGTCGTCTCGAGCGGGACGCCCTCGGTGGAGACCTGGGCGAAGAGTTCCCGCTTGTTGATGACACTGCCGTCGGCCCCCTTCGTGACGGCCTGGACGGCGAGGCCGGGGGTCCCGCGCAGTTGGGCGTCGTAGCGGAGCTGGAGCCCCTGCTGACCCACGCTGTCGCCGGGTTCCAGCGTGCCTCCCGACTTCTGGATCTGCTCGGCAGTGGCTTCGGAGACGGTGCCAAGGATCGGCGCCGCCCAGGTCCGGGTCGGGCCGAGGACCTGCAGCTGCGACACCTGCAGTGCGCCGGTCACGGCATTGATCCGGTCGACGTTCCTGGTCAGGGTCGGGTCGGTCGTGCGCAGGCTGATCGCCGGCACGAACGCCTTGGGGCCAGCAGCGCTGACCTTGGCCGCGAAGGCCTTCGCATCGACGCCGACGATGTCAGCGAGCGAGGTGGCGGAGGCGGCAGCCTTGGCCCCCGCATTGGCCTTGTCGATCCCGACCGAGACGACCTCGCGCTCGGTCATGATCGCGGTGCCCGCGCCGTCGAGGATGTCCGCCCGCTTGGGCCAGCGGTGGACCAGCGTGAGCGCCTCGTCGGCCCTCAACTCCGGAGCCACCGCCATGGGATCCCAGGTCACCTGCCAGACGTCGTCGATGAGCCGGAGGCCGACCTGGGTCTCGTAGCCCCAGTCCTTCTCGGAGCCGGAGACGTCCCAGCGGATGTCGGTCACGGTCACGGTCGGACGCAGGTCGCCCATTCCCTGAAAGGCCGCGGTGATGAACTTCGTGGCCTGGGCGGGGGCCATCCCTGTGAGCGGTACGCCACTGAGGTCGGCTTTGGCCAGCCCGGTGGCGAACTGCTGCGCCGTCGGGCCAGGTTCGGGCGGGCCCTGGAAGAGCGAGCAACCGGCCGTCAGCCCCGTCAGGCTCACGGTCAGGGCCAGAGTCAGGGCGCCGGAGATCAGCGTGCGGCGTCGAGGTCCCCGGGTCATGCGGACCACGGTACGGCGTCGGGCTCCCTCCGGCACATGCACCAGAGCGCCCCCACCGAACCCATCGCGCAGGCCGGCGACCGCCTCACCGTTCCGGGTGCCAGAGTTGCACGGATGCGACCGGGTCGAAGCCGGCCGCGAGGAAGGCCCGGATCGCCCGGGCATTGCCGGGGGCGCACGCCGCGACGACGATCTCCCCGCGGGGGATCAGGGTCAAGGCGTCACGCACCACCTCCGCTCCCGTATGCCGTGCAGCCGGGTCGGTCTCGATCCCGAGCTCGAGCAGGCCGCCGAGCCCGTGGGACAAGGTGACCACGGTCCGGTCGCCGGGGGCTGCGTAGCCGAAGGTGGCGACGTTGCTGCGGACCGAGGTCGCGTGCTCGGCGCGCGGGTGGTTGCGCAGGTCGTTGCGCGAGACGAGTGCTGCGGACTCGTCGCGGTCGGCGGCGTCCCTGGCGGCGCCGGTCCCGCGGGCGACGAGCACGAGGTCCAGCGCGTCGATCCAGCCCGACCCCGCCAGCCCCGCGACGAGACGCGGACCGCTCGCCCCGCCGAAGCCGTCCGCGCCGAGGGCCTCGATGGCCCCGTCAGTGACGTCCGGACCGACGGCCAGCAGCGCGTGGCCGGTGAAGGCCAGGACACCCTCGACGCCGGCACGCCAGGGCTCGATGCGCTCCCACGCCCCGTCCACCTCGGGGAAGTCGCCGGTCGCGGCTCGGGTGAGGACGTCGGCGAGTCGGTGCATGTCCCCATGAAACCGGACATTCGCCCGGGATGCCGCATCGACGGAGGCGGCAGGTAGGTTGAGCCCATGTCTCGACCGCACGCGGCCGCCCTGTTTGAGGACGTTGTCAACGCCCAGGTCGAGCACGTCCTGCGCGGGCGCGGCTGGCGCAACCGGGTCATCACGCACATCGGCTACGGCGGGTCAGGATTCGTGCGGGTCTTTGCCCGCGTCGTGCTGGGACGCCGGGTCGACGAGGGCCCGACCGAGCGACAGGACGCGACCGGCGCGCTGACCCCGACCCGCTACGACCGGGGCTGGCGGGCCTTCGTCACAGCGCCGGCGAGCGGCGTGCCGGTGACGGTGACGATCGGGGAGCGCACCGTCTACGGCCGCAGCGATCGCAGTGGCTACGTCGACCTCGTCGCCCACGACCACGGCCTGGAGCCGGGGTGGCAGCAGGTCGTCGTCCAGGCCCGCGGGACCGACCCGGTGCCGGCAGACGTGTTCATCGTCGCCGACGACGTGACGTTCGGGCTGGTCAGCGACATCGACGACACGGTGATCACCACGATGTTGCCCCGGCCACTGATCGCCGCGTGGAACACCTTCGTGCTGCGCGGCAAGACCCGTCGCGCCGTCCCCGGCATGGCGCCGCTCTACCGCTCGATCCTCTCGGCCCATCCGGGCGCGCCGATCGTCTACGTCTCGACCGGCGCCTGGAACACTGTCGCCACCCTGACCCGGTTCCTCATCGAGGCGGGCTACCCCCTCGGGCCACTCTTCATGACCGACTGGGGCCCGACCAACACCGGGTGGTTCCGCAGCGGTCAGGCCCACAAGCGGACCAGTCTCGACCGACTGGCCCGCGACTTCCCGCACATCACGTGGTTGCTCTTCGGCGATGACGGCCAGCACGATCCGCAGCTCTACGCCGACTTCGCAGCGGCCCGCCCGGACCGGGTCGACGCCGTGTGCCTGCGGCAACTGACGGCGACCGAGCAGGCCCTCGCGCACCCGATGGGGCGCCTGGACACCTATACCCGGCCCTGGGCGAGCGGCAGTGTTCCGACCTTTTCAGCGCCGGACGGCTACGGGCTGCGCCGGCTGCTCGACGAGGCTGGGCGGATCGGTGATCCGGTCGCGGCGCACGAGCAACCTTCGAGGCCCGGCCGCCCCTGATCCACGGGGGCGACTGGACACGGGCGACTGGACACGGGCGAAGGCGCGCACGGGTGATTGCGGTCGACGTGACCCGGCCCAGCGGCATACGGCCTCGTCTTTTGGCAGACTGGGCGCATGCCTGAATTGCCGGAGGTGCAGGCGCTCGTCGATTTCCTCGCCGAGCGGACCCACGGCCTTGCGGTCACGACGGTCGAGCTGGCCTCGTTCAGTGTCCTCAAGACGTTTGACCCGCCACCGCAGGCGCTCGCGGGCGCGCCGATCGACGGCGTGCAGCGGCACGGCAAGTTCGTCGACCTGGACATCGACGGGACCCACCTCGTCTTCCACCTGGCCCGCGCCGGTTGGCTGCGCTGGAGCGACCAGCTCCCGTCGACCGTGCTGCGACCCGGCAAGTCGCCGATCGCCCTGCGCGTCAGGCTCTCCGACGGGTCCGGCTTCGACCTGACCGAGGCCGGGACCAAGAAGTCGCTCGCCGCCTACATCGTCCGCGACCCTGACGAGGTCCCCGGGATCGCCCGGCTCGGGCCCGACCCGCTGGCCGACGACTTCACCCGGGAACGCTTCGGTGAGTTGATCGCAGGGCGCCGGACCCAGATCAAGGGGCTGCTGCGCGACCAGGAGTTCATCGCCGGAGTCGGCAACGCCTACTCGGACGAGATCCTGCACGTCGCCCAGCTCTCCCCGTTCGCCATCGCCGGGTCGCTCGCGCCGGACGTGGTCGACCGGCTCTACGCCGCCCTTCGGGAGACGCTGCGCGGCGCGGTCGCCCACGCGGCCGGCAAGCCCGCCAAGGAGCTCAAAGACGCCAAGCGGGCCGGGATGCGGGTCCATGCCCGGACCGGACAGCCGTGTCCGGTCTGTGGCGACATCGTCCGGGAGGTGTCGTTCGCCGACACGTCCCTGCAGTACTGCGCCACCTGCCAGACCGGAGGCAAGCCGCTCGCCGATCGCCGGATGTCCAGGCTGCTCAAGTAGCGGTCCATGCTGTTCACGGAGCAGCGGGCGGGGGCGTCCCCCTGAGACGGCACCCGCGGATGGTTCCGCTCAGATGATCCGGGGCTCGGAGCCGCCCACGACCTGCTTGTGGGCGCCGACCCAGGCCTGCATGCCGCCGCCGACGTTGGCGGTGTCGAAGCCCTGCTGCACCAGCCACGCCACGGCGCGTCCCGACCGGGCTCCGGACCGGCACACGATGGGGATCGTGGTGTCGGTGTCGGGGAGCTCGCTCAGGCGGGCGGGCAGGTCGCCGAGCGGGATGTGGATCGCGCCCGGGGCGTGCCCGGCGTCCCACTCGTCCTGCTCGCGGACGTCGATCATCACCGCGTCATCGGCCAACTCGGAGACCGTCAGGGTGGGAATGCCGAACGAGGGGTCTCCGTAGCTGCTCATGAAGTGCATCTTTGCACGCGCGCCCTGCCGGGCCACGTGATCCGGGGCGGTGGGTGCCAGACCCGGCCCAACGGCATACGGGCCGGGAAGGGTGGCGGTCGCCACTACTGTGTCCCGGGTGAAGATCCTGTCCATCCAGTCCCACGTCGCCTACGGTCATGCCGGCAACTCGGCCGCCGTCTTCCCGCTGCAGCGCCTCGGACACGAGGTGTACCCGGTGCTGACGGTGACCTTCTCCAATCACACCGGCTACGGGTCGGCGCGCGGCCCGCTCATCGCGCCGGCGGACGTGGCCGAGGTCATCAACGGCATCGAGGACCGGGGCGCGTTCCCGCACATCGACGCCGTGCTGTCGGGGTATCAGGGCGCGGAGGAGGTCGGGCGGGTCGTGCTCGACGCCGTGGCCAGGGTCAAGGCGGCGAACCCGGCCGCGATCTACTGCTGCGACCCGGTCATGGGCGACGTCGGGCGCGGCTTCTTCGTGCGCGACGGGATCCCCGAGTACCTGCGCGACGAGGTGCTGCCGCACGCCGACATCCTCACCCCCAACCAGTTCGAGTTGGAGTTCCTCGTCGGGCGAGAGGTGCGCACCCAGGCCGACCTCGTAGCGGCCGCCGAGGAGCTCCGGGCGCGCGGGCCCAAGGTCGTGCTGGTGACCAGCGCGTTGACCGGGGACACCCCTGAGGGTTCCATCCAGATGGCTTGCTTCTCGGAGGTCGGGTCGTGGATCGTCACCACGCCCCTCGTCCCGATGGACGTCAAGGGTGGCGGCGACGTCACGGCGGCCATCTTCCTGGCGCACTACGTCACCGACGGGCCGCGCGTCGCGCTGTCCCGCACTGCGGCGACGATGTACACCGTCCTTGCCCAGACCTACGCCCAAGGCTCTGAAGAGATGCTGCTGGTCTCGGAGCAGGAGTCCATCGCCCACCCGGACGAGATCTTTGAGGTGATGCCACTGAGGTGACGAGCCGGTCGGGCTATGCTGGGAGTGCGCCGTTCCGCATGACCACCCCTGACCGTGCGGGACGGCGCTTTTCTGTCCCCGCTTTTGGGTGGGTGGCGCTGTCCGTGTTTTCGGGTGGGTGGCGGAGCCGCGGCGCCGGGGGCGCGACACGATGACGGCGTATCGGCCAATCTCAGGATTCTGGTAGATACCCGTATAGCGTGCGATCGTGGACCCGATCACGAACCCCTATGCCCCCGGCGCCGGCCAGCGCCCGCCCGAGCTCGCCGGCCGCGGAGAACAGCTGCACGCGTTCGACGTCGTGCTCGAGCGGATCGCTCGTGGACGGGCCGAGCGCTCCATCGTCCTGACCGGGCTGCGTGGGGTTGGCAAGACCGTCCTGCTCAACGCGCTGCGGTCATCGGCGGTGCGGGCGCACTGGGGGACGGGCAAGTTCGAGGCGCGGCCCGAGCAGCGTCTGCGGCGCCCCCTGGCTGCCGCCGCGCACCAGGCGGTCCGCGAACTCGGGCACCCGAACGGCAGCGAGGTCGATCACGTCCTCGGCATCATCAAGTCGTTCGCCCTGCGTGATGCGCCGACGGGGGCCAAGCTCCGTGACAAGTGGCAGCCGGGGATCGATGCCCCGGCCGTGTCCGGCCGCGCCGACTCCGGCGACATCGAGATCGACCTGGTCGAGTTGCTCACCGACATCGGTGGGCTCGCCGCCGATGTCGGCAAAGGGGTCGCGATCTTCATCGACGAGATGCAGGACCTCGATCCCGAGGACATCTCCGCTCTCTGCGCGGCCTGCCACGAGATCGCCCAGTCCGGGTTGCCGGTCATCGTGGTCGGCGCCGGATTGCCGCACCTGCCTGCCGTCTTGTCGGCGTCCAAGTCGTACTCGGAGCGGCTCTTCCGCTACACGAGGATCGATCGGCTGCCGAGGGAGGCTGCTGACCGGGCCCTCGAGGGGCCGGCCTCCGAGGAGGGGTGCGGGTTCACTCCCGAGGCCCTCGACGAGATGTATGCCGTCACCGCCGGCTACCCCTACTTCATCCAGGCCTACGGCAAGGTCGTCTGGGACGTCGCACCGGTCTCGCCGATCACGGCCGAGGACATCAGGGTCGCCGCGCCGGAGGCGGAGTCGGAGTTGGCGGTGGGGTTCTTCGGCTCCCGGTTCGAGCGGGCGACCCCCGCCGAGCGTGAGTACCTGCGGGCGATGGCTGACGCTGCGATCACGGATCCGGCTGATGGCCAAGGCGATTCAGAAGCGCACGACGGTGCGGAGGCAGGCTCAGCAGCATCCGGCCCCGGGGTGACCGAAAGGTATGAGGTGCCGACCTCTGCGGTCGCGGACGTGCTCGGACGCAAGCCGCAGTCCCGCTGATCAAGAAGGGGCTGATCTACTCCGGTGAGCGCGGTCAGATCGCCTTCACCGTGCCGCACTTCGGCCGCTATCTCCGTGGGCAGGCCTGATCTCTGGTGTCAGCGTCACTCGATTTTGAGATTTACCCAAGAGTGTGAGACAGCGTGAGACAGATCAGCGCTCTAGCCCCGGAATTTGAAACTTTTGACCAGGACTTTGAGACAGGCGGCCCCCGAACTCACCCGCCCCGCGGCAGTAGCGTGCGTTCCACGATGCGCGCCTCCGGCTTCGCGACCTTGCCAGGCAGGCTAGGTCCCCCGTCGGGCCAGTAACTCCCATCCGGCACGCGAGAGGTGATACGCGGCGACCACGTCGCGACGATCCGGGAGACAGATCCGCCGGCGTGCATCGTGCCCATGCTCGACCCACCCCGACCAACGGATCCTGCGAGTCGTCATCGCGATGATCCTGGTGCGGGCCTGCCGCGACGTAGACGACTGGAGCCAAGCAGGGACCACCCTCGGCATCCCACCGGTCAACGCACGCAACTGGGCACGGCACTCGCAATCCAGCCGATGGGGCCTCAAAGCAGACCTCCTCGCTACCGCCGAAAAGTTGGCCCGCTCCCTCAGCGATCAGCCACTCCACCACAACTGGCGTAGCCGACCACCCGTCGAGGGACACGGCCACCACGCATTACGCGACGCCCAACAGCCCGGCTGCGCACGTCACGACACCGACCTTTGGTGTCCTTGCACCGTCGCGAAACCGCAACCCCCAGAGGTCATGGACCGTTCTGGGCTCGTGAAGAAGGGTCAGTTGTCGAGAAGCAGCCA
>CAJDTW010000107.1_pt1 | contig 11442 bp, 12 predicted proteins | sample 7389911 | NCBI WGS metagenome assembly CAJDTW01 (sample SAMEA7055652, study PRJEB34461) | soil metagenome | biome: terrestrial ecosystem; feature: Peninsula; material: soil | place: Antarctica | collected 2016 | reverse complement strand
CTCGTCGGGTGGGGTGCGATCAACTGGTACACCAGCCAGACGCCCGCGATCATCAAGGTGACGGTCCCCGACCTCAAGGGGATGAAGGAGCAGCAGGCCGCCGCCGCCCTGACCAGTCACAACCTCAAGGGCAATCCGTCCCGTGGCGCGAGCGACGCTCCAGAGGGTGAGGTCTTCGATCAGGATCCGGCCCAGGGGATCAGCGTCAACGAGAACTCCGTGGTCCGCTACACGATCTCCTCCGGGCCGGAGGCGCTCACGATCCCCAACCTGGCGGGGCAGAGCAGCGACGATGCCATCGCTGCCTTGCGGAAGCAGGGCTTCAGCAACTTCAAGGTCGTCCCCGAGAACGACCCGGCGGAGGACAAGGGCAACGTCATCAAGACCGTGCCCGCCGCCGGGCAGTCCGCGGCAAGGGACACCCTCATCGAGTTGCACACCGCATCCGGCAACGTCGACGTGCCTAACGACCTCGTGGGGCAGGACTGGGCGGAGGCCCCGGTCCGCTTCGCCGCGCTCAAGTTGCGCGCCAAGAGGGTGCCGGTCGAAACCGCGGACAAGAGTCCTGGCACCATCCTGGAGGTGGCCCAGGCGGGGTCCGCCGTTCCTGTCGGAACCGAGATCGAGGTCAAGGTTGCCACGGCGCCGCCGTCGACCCCGAGCGTCACGACCGAAGTCCAGACCCAGACCCAGACCGTGACCACGACCGAGGCGTCCTGCTCAGATGGCGGCCGTGACGAGCGGGCTGAGGCCCGACGAGCGAGCCACGGCCCCCTCGTCACCACACAGTTCAAGGAAGTTCGCGAGCATCCGGTGCCCGCCCTCGGTGAGCACGCTCTCCGGGTGGAACTGGACGCCGTGCAGGGGCAGGTCGCGGTGCCGCACCGCCATGATGAGCCCCGAGTCCGTGCGCCCGGTGGCGATCAACTCCGCTGGCAGCGTGGCCGGGTCGACCGTCAGCGAGTGGTAGCGGGTCGCCGTGAAGGGTGAGGGCAGGCCAGCGAGGACGCCGGTCCCGTCGTGGTGCACGAGTGAGGTCTTGCCGTGCAGCAACTCCGGCGCCCGACCGACCGAGGCTCCGGCGACCACGGCCAGCGCCTGGTGCCCGAGACAGACCCCGAACATCGGGGTCCCGTGCTCCGCGCACACCCGGATGACCTCCATCGAGGCGCCGGCCTCCTCCGGGGTCCCGGGGCCGGGAGAGACCAGCACCCCGTCGTATGCCGCTGAGTCCGCAGGCGAGAACGCGTCGTTGCGCACGACGTGGCAGCGGGCGCCGAGCTGCTCCAGATAGCCGACGATCGTGTAGACGAAGCTGTCGTAGTTGTCGATGACCAGGATCGTGCGCGGTCGCACCCCATCGACCGGTGGCAGTCCTGCGTCGGGCTCGGTGCTGGTCGCCGTATTCATCGGTCGTGCACTCATTTCGTCGTGGACTTTCGTTCCGGAGATTGGTCGATCGCGATCGCATGGCTCAGGTCCACGGACCCGGAGTAGGCCGGGAAGCTGGCCGCCGGCTTCGTGGTCACGTCGTAGCCGAGGCCCACGGCGTCGACGTATTGCCGATAGATGCCCACTGAGGGATCCGAGTCAAGGCGAGCCTGCATCGCGTCGACGTCTCCGATGGCCGAGATGACATAGGGCGGGGAGTAGACGCGCCCCTGGAGGATGAGCGTGTTGCCCACGCAGCGCACGGCACTGGTCGAGATGACCCGCTGGTCCTGCAGCATCATGGCCTCTGCCCCGCCGGCCCACAACGCGTTGACCACTGCCTGCACGTCTTGCTGGTGCACGACGATGTCATCGACGGTGATGTCGGAGGGCAGCGAGTCGATGGGGATCTTCGAGTCGTTCAGGGACACGGTGATCGAGGGACCGGTGACCGGGGTCATCGCTGCGTTCGGGGCCCAGGCATCCGCCGTCCGGGCCAGCGACTGCAACCGTGTGTCGGTCGGAGCACTGGCGCGGGCGAGGGCATCCACGACCTTCTGCACCTGGTCCAGCTGAGCTGCCTTCTGCGCCACCGCCTCGTTCCGCTCGAGGATGAGCCCGGGGAGGTCGCGGTCGGCTCGGAGGTCACTCCCCTCGGCAGTCCGGAAACTCATGGCAAACATCAAGCCGGCGATGGCGGTGACGATCGGGACGACCAGCGTCCAGCGACCCCGCTTGGGGTGTCTGGGCGCACTGGGCACCGCCTCCGCAGGCCTGCCGTCCGTGGGTGTGGGGTCAACCGGCACGCCGTCGGTGGGCGTGGCGTCGGGCGGCGGCAGGGACGACATCAGGGCTCACCTCGGTCTCACGGTCCATGGGAATGCGGAGTCTCAACTACGCTGGGATGCGTCCATTCTTACCCAAGGAGCCCCCCGTGCCCGAGTCCAAAGGCCGCGACAGCAAATCAGCCGCCTACACCCCGCCTCCAGCAAGCAAGGCAGTGGCGCCGAATCCGACCTGGTGGGTCCCGGTTTTCGTCACGCTGCTCGTGGTTGGGCTGCTCTGGATCGTCGTCTACTACGTCACCGAGTACACCTACCCGATCAGTGCGATCGGACCGTGGAACCTCGGCATCGGGTTCGTGCTGCTCATGTCCGGCTTCATGATGACGATGCGCTGGCGCTGAGGTCGTCTGAGGTCGTCTGAGGTCAGGGACCGCTGGGTCACCACGACCGCGCCCCACACGTTGAACACCGAGTTGTCCACAGCGTTATCCCCAGGCTGGGGATAGAATCACAGCGATGTAACTACATCCACAGGCTTCATCCACAGTGTGGATAAGTGCCTGCGTGGGGCACGGGCTCAGGCCGGGTCGAGGTCCCTGAGGCCGCCGGCTTTACCGATCCCGGGTCGCGGTCGAGCGGGGGGCTTGACGCCTGGCAACGTGACACCGGGAAGCTTGATGGTCGGCGGGGTGAACGGTGGCGGCGTCGGAAGGGCCCTGACCTCCACGATGTCGGCCTTCACGTCCATCTGCTGGCCCGGGACCAACGTGTAGTCGGCCCCGGAACCGGTCCTGATCGAGCCGAAGACCATCCGCACGATGATCGACTCCTCGGTGCTGGTGTTCCGCAGACGTCGCGCATGGCTGCCGTAATAGTTCGTTCCGTCGTTGCGCTGCTTCTCGTGGCGCCAGTCCGTGACGAAGACCCGGGTCTGCCCCGGCTCCACTGTCACGCTCTCCTTGCCGAGTTCACCGTCGGGTCGGCCCTGGGCCGCCCACATGTTGTCTGCTCGCCAATACTCCAGTGTCGGCATCATGTCCCCGTTCGGCCAGAGAGTGAGTGGTGCGTGGCGCTACCGTGGCACACCACGGGGCCGAGGTCCATACCTGGAGGGAAACCCTCGCCGGTGCTGGACTTCCCGGTGCAGCGCAATGCAGCGCCGTTCAGCCCCCGAGACGGAAGATCGTCAGCTCACGGATCGGCTCGGGCACCATGAGGTACTTGGCGACCGCGACGGCCACGACGAGCACGAACAGGCCGGCAAGTCCGGGCCAGACGAGTTGCTTGCGTCCCCGACGGGCCAGCACCAGCATGCCCGCTCCGGCGAGGCCGGCGACGAAGCCGCCGAGGTGGGCCTGCCAGGCGATGTTGGGGATGATGAAGCCGAGCGCCGCATTGATCGCGACGATCCCGTAGATCCCCGCGACCGATCGGTTGAGGTGTCGATTGAGCACGATGAGCGCGCCGAAGAGGCCGCCCATCAGCGGCTCGAGATAGGTGCCGAGGATGTAGAGGGCATACATGTTGAAGCCGATGTGCATCAACGAGCGCGGGGAGTGGAGGAACATCGCCGTGACGAAGCGCCACGGCTCGGTCCATCCGAGGAAGGGGGCGAAGGCGTACTGATTGGTGATCGAGGTGGAGAACCACTGGATCGCAAAGATGACGACGCAGATCGCGATGATGGTGTAGGTCACCACTGGCGTGCCCACGCTCTGGCGACCGCCGAAGACGGTCGTCACCGTCGGCGACGACTTGGCCGCCTCACGGACGCAGTCAACGCAGTGGATGCCAACTGCGGCTGGGCGCTGGCACTCGGGACAGGCGGGACGCCCGCAGCGCTGGCACCGGACGTAGGCCTCGCGATCAGGGTGTCGCGGACACACTGATGGTCCGGCGGGCTGGTGGCCGGCCCACTGCTTTTGAGGAGGCTGGCCACCGGCTCCGTGTTCGGACAAGGAAGTTCGCTCTCTCGATCAGTCTTCGATGGTGACCGACTCGAGGACAATGTCCTCGAGGGGCTTGTCGTTGGGACCGGTGGTAACCGCCCCGATCGCGTCAACAACCTTGCGCGACTCGGCATCGACGACCTCACCAAAGATCGTGTGCTTGCCCTGCAGCCACGTCGTCGCCGCCGTGGTGATGAAGAACTGCGAGCCGTTGGTCCCCTTGCCCATCCGCTTACCGGCGTTGGCCATGGCGAGCATGTAGGGCTTGGTGAAGTCCTTGTCGGGACTGATCTCGTCGTCAAACGTGAAGCCCGGGCCGCCGAAACCCTGACCGATCGGGCAGCCGCCCTGGATCATGAAGTTGGGGATGATCCGGTGGAAGATCAGACCGTCAAAGAACGGCGTCGGCGAGGTGCGGCCCGCCTCGTCCTTGTACTCCTTTTCGCCCTTGGCGAGGCCGACGAAGTTGTCGACCGTCTTGGGAGCGTGGTCGGGGAAGAGATCGACGACGATGTCGCCATGGTTCGTGTGCAAGGTTGCCTTCATGGACCCAATCCTTGCACGCAGCGGACCCCGAGTAGGCGTGGCGGGTGTGAAGTTGGCAGGATGGGGCATGAACGACCCGAGGATCGAGGAGGACTTCATGTTTGGAACCACACCGAAGCGCACGGAGCAGGCCACGGCGTACGTCAAGGACACCGCCGCCGATCTGCAAAAGGGCGCTCAGAACGGGCTCGAGGCCGTCGGGGAGCAGACTGGCCCCGCACTGGCGAGCGCCGCCGACGCGGCACGTGAGCAGGTTGCGGCCGTTCGCGACGCCGCTGGTCCGATGCTGCACGACGCCATGGACCGCGCCCGCCCCAAGGTCGAAGCCGCCCGCGACGCCGCCGGCCCCCTGCTGCACGACGCCATGGACCGCGCCCGCCCCAAGGTCGAAGCCGCCCGCGACGCGGCCGGCCCCCTGCTGCACGACGCCATGGACCGCGCCCGCCCCAAGGTCGAAGCGGCCCAGTCGACGTTCGCTGACCACGTCGTGCCGAGGGTCGGCGCCGCTCTCGCGACCGCCGCGCTCACCCTCGCGCAGGCCCGTGCCACCGCAGAGCACGCCGCTGCACCGGCGGTGGAGCAGGCTCGCGAGAGCGCGCACATCGGCAACGAACGAGCCCGGGACGCCCTGCGTGTGCTCAAGGGTGAGGCCGTGGTCAAGCCCCAGCGCGGCAAGCGGGGCAAGTGGCTCATCGGTATCGGCTTGGTCGCCGCTGCCGTAGCGGCTGCCGCGGCCTTCCGCAAGCAGCAGCAGGCCGACGACCCGTGGGCGACGCCCCTGACCGACCCGTTGAGCCCGACGTCATTCAAGGACCGGGCTGCGGAGACTCTTGAGCACGCCAAGGACAAGGCTACCGACCTGGCCGTGAAGGGTCAGGCCGCGGTGGCTGACGCAAAGGACCGCTCCGGCGAGGACGCGAGCCTGTCCGAGAGCCCGGTCCTCGCCGCCGACGAGGCCGCTCTGGCTGCCGACGGGGCCATTGACGGCACGGACCAGAATCCCGTTCAGGAGCCCAGCGACGCCGCGCCGGAGGAGCTCGCCGCGCAGGACCTGACGGTGGACGGGACCGACGAGGTCCAGGACGCCGATCCCGACACGCGCGCCTGATCCACGGAGCGAAGAGCCAGCACCACGCGAAGGACCCGGTGGCCTCAGGGCCACCGGGTCCTTCCCGCGTGAGCTGGCTCGCACCGACAGGGGGACAGCGCGAGCCAGCACATGCAGAAGGGGTGGGCTCGGTTCGTGCGAGCCCAACCCTCCGCTGACTCAAGAATAGACCCAGAGGGACCCTTGACGCCATGATTTCGATGAAATTTGTATGACCGCGTGTCGCAGCTCGACGGCAGCGGACTGATGCCGCCCAGCCGGGCGGCCGCACCTGGCGTGTTGCGATGGTCGGCGCCCCGCGCAACAGGCCGGTTCGGTGGCTGGCGCGTCGATAGTCTTCAAGTGCCCCGGGGAGGGGCGTATCGGTCGTGAACCGCCGCCCGGGGGGGAGGCGGACCCCGTCCATCGCATCCCCGGGGCTTCAGCAGGTGCGCTCCCTGACCACCGCAGGGACGACCACACAGACCATCACAGAGACCACGCAGGGGGTCGTCGGAGGTCACCCCGCGGAGCCCTCGGGGGTCCCGACGGAGCGTGACACAGCGGCATACGAACTCGGTGGTGTGAGGCCGATCACGCGTTCACGATGTGAGACTACCGGTTGCGGTCCGGTCACGATCTCCTCAGGAACTTGGCTCTCATTAGGAGCCGTGGTCTGGTGGACGGATGACAGGCTTGCGCCCGCCCCCATCGCCGTGGCCGGGATCAGACTGAGTCACCGCAAGGTCCGCCTCCGCTCTGGAGGCCCGGTCGCGTCCGAGGGAAGGCGTGTGGCAGGTGGCTCAGCGCACAGCTTGACCACCAACCTCAGGAGACGCGTGAGCTCAATCACTGCCAGCAATCTATATAAGGTCTTTGGTCGATCACCCGACCGTGGCGTCAAGGCGCTGAAGCGAGGCTCCTCCGTCGAGGACCTTCGCAAGATGGACCTGACGCCTGCTGTCATCGATGCCTCCTTCACGGTCGAGCCGGGTTCGATCTTCGTCGTCATGGGCCTGTCCGGCTCGGGCAAATCCACCCTCATCCGGATGGTCAACGGGCTGCTGCCACCGACAACCGGCGAGGTCCACATCGGCGATGTCAACGTCACCGCCGCGACGGGAGAAGCACTGCGCAAGGTCCGCCGAGAGCAGATCAGCATGGTCTTCCAGCACTTCGCCCTGCTGCCCCACCGCACGGTCGGGGAGAACGCCGCCTACGCCCTCGAGATCCAGGGGGTCAACCGGTCCGAGCGTGAGCGCCGCGCCGAGGAGGCCCTCGGCCTGGTCGACCTCGACGGGTGGGGTGGATCGATGCCCGGCGAACTGTCCGGTGGCATGCGCCAGCGGGTCGGGCTGGCCCGTGCGCTCGCGGCCGGCACCGACATCCTGCTCATGGACGAGGCCTTCAGTGCCCTTGACCCCCTGATCCGGCGCGGCATGCAGGACCAGCTCGTCGAGCTGCAGAACCGGCTCGGCAAGACGATCCTGTTCATCACCCACGACCTCAACGAGGCCATGCGGCTCGGGGACCAGATCGCGATGATGCGAGCCGGGCGGATCGAGCAGATCGGCACCGCTGAGCAGATCCTCAACGACCCGGCGAACAACTATGTCGCCGCCTTCGTCCAGGACGTCGACCGCAGCCGCGTCATCACCGCTGGCAGCGTCATGGAGCAGTTCCCGGCCGTAATCGGTGGCGAGCAGGGGCCGCTGGCGGCCCAGAAGCTGATGCGCGAGAGCCAGATGGAGTGGCTCATCGTCCAGAACCGGGATCGCACCCTCAAGGGCGTCGTGCGCGACACCGACATCGCACGCGCCGTGCGGGAGCAGCAGGACCGACTGCCCATCCTTCTCGCCGCAGACATCGCAACCGCCACTCCGCAGACCCTGCTGGCCGACATGTTCCTCGATGCCGCCAACTATGACGGTCCGGTCGTCGTCCTCGACGAGGCCGGCCGGGTCGTCGGCGCCATCCCCGAGGTCACCCTGCTCGCCGCATCCGGGACGCCGGTCCTGAACTCACCCGGGGACCTCAGCGAACTTGAGACCCTCAGCGGAAGTGCGCAGACGCCCGCGGCGACCAACAACGAGAGGGAGCCTGCCTGATGGACGACTCGACCTTCCCCCGCATCAACGTCGGCGAGTGGGCCGAGACGGCCCTGGACTGGCTCACGGCAAACTTCGAGGGCCTCTTCGACGCGGTGAGCACCGGCACCAACTGGGTGATCGACATCCTCAACGAAGTGCTCCTCGCGCCCCCACCCCTGCTCGCGATCGTCATCTTCGCCCTGATCGCGTGGTTGATCCGGTCCTGGCAGTTCGCCGTCGGCACCGCGATCGCGTTCTCCCTGATCGCGGCGATGGATCAGTGGAACAACGCGATGCTCACCTTGGCGCTGGTCCTCGTGGCCACGGTCGTGGCCCTGGTCATCGCGGTCCCGATCGGGATCCTCGCGGCCCGTAACGACGCGGTCAGCGCGATAGTCAAGCCGCTGCTGGACTTCATGCAGACGATGCCCGCCTTCGTCTACCTCATCCCCGCCGTCATCTTCTTCAGCATCGGCGTGGTGCCCGGCGTGTTCGCCACGGTGGTCTTCTCGCTGCCGCCCGGTGTGCGCTTCACCGAGCTCGGCATCCGGGGGGTGGACGCCGAGACCGTGGAGGCAGGACACGCCTTCGGGGCCACCCCGCGACAGATCCTGCGCGGCATCCAACTCCCGCTCGCGACCCCGACCATCATGGCCGGCGTCAACCAGGTGATCATGCTCGCCCTGTCGATGGCGGTCATCGCCGGCATGGTCGGCGCCGATGGCCTGGGCAAGGAAGTGGTCTCCGCCATCGCCACCCTCAACACCCCCAAGGGCGTGGAGGCCGGCCTCGGCGTCGTGGTCCTGGCCATCTTCCTGGACCGCATCACCGCCGCGCTGGGCAACCCCGGCGAGTACTCGAGCTCCCTCTACCGCGTCCTGCGCGGCCGCGCGACCAGCCGGGCCTGAGGCCAAGCACCCCACCCAGTACCACCGATCAACCGCACCCCCCATGGCTGCCGAAAACTGCGGCGGCCACGACAGAGGAAAGGAAACGTGAACATGACGTTTCGACACACCCGTGCCACCACCAAAGTCGCCGCCGGCGCCGCCCTGCTGGCCCTGGCTCTGACCGCTTGCGGCAGCAGCAGCGACGCTCCCAGCACTGACGCTGGCAGCACCGGCAAGGCTGACAAGGGCACGATCACTCTGGGCTTCATCCCCTCCTGGACGGATGGCCTCTCCACCGCCTACCTCCTCCAGAACCAGCTGGGCAAGCTCGGCTACACGGTCAAGATGAAGACCGTCACCGACGCTGCGCTGCTCTACACCGCGCTGGCTCAGGGCGACGTCGACATGTATCCCTCCGCCTGGCCCGAGGTGACGCACAAGGCCTACATGGAGAAGTACGGCAAGGACATCGAGGACGTCGGTGCCTACTACGAGAACGCCAAGTTGACCCTCGGCGTCCCGGAGTACAGCAAGATCCAGTCCATCGCGGACCTGCCGCAGTTCGCCAAGGAGCTGGACGGCAAGATCATCGGCATCGAGCCCGGCGCCGGCCTGACCAAGGCCACCAAGGAGCAGGTCATCCCGGACTACAACCTGGGCGGCGACTTCGAGCTGGTGACCTCGTCGACCTCGGCCATGCTCGCCGAGCTGAAGAAGGCCGAGTCCAAGAAGCAGGAGATCGTCGTCACCCTGTGGCGTCCTTTCTGGGCCAACAGCACGTTCAACATCCGCGACCTCAAGGACCCGAAGGACGCGTTCGGCAAGCCGGAGGCCCTGCACTTCCTCGGGCACAAGGGCTTCGCGAAGGACTTCCCGGATGCCGCCAAGTTGATCAACGGGATCAAGCTGGACGACTCCGAGTACGGCTCGCTCGAGGACATGGTCGTCAACGAGTTCGGCGAGGGCAAGGAGCCCGAGGCCATCAACGCGTGGCTCAAGGCCAACCCGAAGGCCTTCGACACCGAGATCACCAGCTGACGAAGCGTCCGCGTCACAGCTGCAGGACGGAACCCCTGGCCGTTGCGGTCGGGGGTTCTGTCGTGTCCGGGATCCCCGCCGTCGGACCGTTGGGCATCCGACAGGCTGTCGCTGAGGGGCGAGACTGCGCTTCGGGGCACCGGTCGCGGTGCCCCGCGCAGCTCCTGCCCCACGCCGCAGCCCTTGCCCCAAAGCGCAGCCCGTATGCCGCTGGGTCCCTTCACCGCGACGCGGGCTCAGGCGGTGGCTAGCGGGACCGCGGTGCCTCCCGGAGCCGTCGATAGTCTTCGACTGATTCGACGCGCGGCACGAGGAGGAGCGCGACGAGGTAGACGACTGCGAGGAGTCCCCCGGTCGCCAGGGCGAGCAGGAGCGCGACGGTGCGCACCCAGTCGACCCGGAACTCGCCACGCGTTGCGATACCCAGGCACAGCCCACCGAACCACTTGCCCTGGTCGATGCGGCACCAGAACGCTCCCCGTGGCGGACCGAGGGGGGCTGGGGTCGTGGGGTGCTGACTTTCGACGGCGCCGGCTTCGGTGAGGAGTCGGATCATCTCCACGTCGTCGATGGGCCGGCCGGTCGAGTCGGCGACGGAGCGCAGTTGATCTCCGAGCGATGTTTCGATGTCCCGGATCGTCTCGTCCCCATCCGGCTCGGTGACCAGCGCTGTCCGAGCCTCCGCGAGATACGCGAGAAGGCGCTCATGCGCGACCGGCGTCAGCTCTATCGCGTCGGCATGCCCGCTCAGGGTGATGTGTCTGATCTCAACCATGTCAGCGTCCAATCGTCTCGATGATGTCGGTGAGGACACCCCAGTAGCTGCGGAACTGCGCGAGTTGACCTCGGCCGGCCTCCGTGAGACTGAGGTACTTGCGGGGAGGTCCGGAAGGAGACTCCTGCCACTGGTGCGCCACGAGCCCGTCGCGCCGCAGCTTGTTCAGCAACGGGTAGAGCGTGCCTTCCTGGACGGGGAAGTTCGCTTCCCGCACGATCGAGGCCAGCACCAGGGGCTCGAGCATGCCCCGCCGCAGCGCCGCGAGCTTGCTATCAGAGTCCATCTAGGTACTGTACTACAAATAGGTACTGATCTCCATGGCCGCCGTGAACTGTGAAGTCTTCCTAAAACCCAGGGTCATCTCGCGGTCCGGCCGTGGTGATCGGTGCGGGGGGTGCCAGATCGGTCTCTGGTCCCTACCTCACCCCAGACATCTATAAACAGCTCACGCAATCACCAAGATATGCGGCTCGAGAAGTGCGGAACGTCAGTATCTTCACCAGACTCGACGTGGATTTGCGAACCGGCGCCGGGCTCGCGCCGTCCCGCGAGGGCACATCTGCCGCGGTAGCCCAACCGCGAGGATGACCTGACCCTTGTGACGCTGTGCGTGTCGGTCGCCGTCCGTGCTGGTCGCGATGTGTGCTGATACGGTGCGAAGGAACGCCTGAGGGCGTCCGGTCAGCGGTATCAGGTAACTGCGCGCACCCCGGGTGTCGCGCGCGGGGTCGGCTGAGGAGATGCCGACACGCCTGCGGCAGACGGCACCCGGAAACTCGATCGGGAGCAACGTGATGAGCCTCAACGTCGCACAAAAACTCATCCAGTCGCATCTGCTGCACGGGCAG
>CAJDTW010000124.1_pt1 | contig 11623 bp, 11 predicted proteins | sample 7389911 | NCBI WGS metagenome assembly CAJDTW01 (sample SAMEA7055652, study PRJEB34461) | soil metagenome | biome: terrestrial ecosystem; feature: Peninsula; material: soil | place: Antarctica | collected 2016 | reverse complement strand
GCTCGAGCCGCTCGGGTGACAGCGTGGTCCGTCCGCAGACGGCGACGGTGGGCACGCCGCGTGCCTGTGCTGCGGCGGCGACGCCGGCCGGGGCCTTGCCGTGCAGGGTCTGCTCGTCGAGCGATCCCTCCCCGGTGATGACGAGGTCGTCCGGGCCCAGTCCGGCCAGGGCCTCGTGGAAGCCGACGAGGTCGAGGACGAGGTCGATCCCGGGACGGAGCGTCGCGTCGAGAAGGGCGAGGGCGGCATACCCCACTCCCCCGGCGGCTCCGGCGCCCGGCGCGTCGCGTCCGTCGGTGCCCGTGGCTGCGCTCACGACGTCGGCCCAGTGGCCGAGAGCGGCGTCGAGGCTCGCGACGTCGGCCGGGGTCGCCCCCTTCTGCGGTCCGTAGACGGCGGCGGCGCCCCGCGGGCCGGTGAGCGGGTTGTCGACGTCGCAGGCGACGGTGAAGCTGACCCCGCGCACGTGGGCGAGCAGCGGGTCGAGGTCTACAGTGGCGAGGTCGGGCAACGACACGCCCCCGCCACCGAGTTCTGTGCCGGCCGCATCGAGCAACCGGGCCCCGAGGGCCTGGACCATGCCGGCGCCGCCGTCGGTGCTGGCGCTACCACCGATGCCGATGACGATCTGCGTGCAGCCGGCGTCGATCGCCGTCGCGACGACTTCACCGAGCCCCCGGCTGGTCGCGCCGAGCGCGTCGAGTCGGCCGCCCGGCAGTCGGACCAGCCCGGACACGTCCGCCATCTCGATGACAGCGCCATCGGCAACGGGCACGGTCAGCACCGGGACCGGGGTGGCCGGGTCGGTGACCCGGCGGATCCCTGCCGTGACGCACGCCGCGACCTCGGCGGCCGTGAGCGAACCCTTGAACTTGTCGGCGGCGATGAGCACGGTGGTCATGGTTTCGCTCCCGGTCTCTCTGTCCTGGGGTGTCGGTCGGTGGTCACGGCGTGGGGTGCGGTGCTCAGTCGAGCAGCGCGATGACCGCGGTCGGGGCGTCCTGGCCGTGCTCGGCCAGGTCCTCGAATTCGGTGACGTTGTCGATCTCGGTGCCCATCGACACGTTGGTGACGCGCTCGAGGATCAACTCGACGACGACGGGGACCCGGAACTCCTTGATGAGCTCCTTCGCCTTCTCGAAGGCGGGCCGGATGTCGTCCGGTTCGAAGACGCGGATCGCCTTGCAGCCCAAGCCCTCCACGACCTTGACGTGGTCGACGCCGTAGCCGTTCAGCTCCGGGGAGTTGATGTTGTCGAAGGACAGCTGGACGCAGTAGTCCATCTCGAAGCCGCGCTGTGACTGCCGGATCAGACCGAGGTAGGCGTTGTTCACCAGCACGTGGATGTAGGGGATGTTGAACTGCGCCCCGACCGCGAGCTCCTCGATGAGGAACTGGAAGTCGTAGTCACCGGACAGGGCGACGACGGTGGAGTCCGGGTCGGCGGTCGCGACGCCGAGGGCGGCGGGCAGCGTCCACCCCAGCGGACCGGCCTGACCGGCATTGATCCAGTGCCGCGGCTTGTAGACGTGCAGCAGCTGGGCGGCCTGGATCTGCGACAGGCCGATGGTCGACACGTAGCGCGTGTCGGGTCCGAAGGCGGCGTTCATCTCCTGGTAGACCCGCTGCGGCTTGAGCGGGACGTTGTCGAAGTTCGTCTGAAGACCTCGAGGGCGGTGCCGGCGTCGGAGACGATCCCGAGGTCGGGGGCGAAGACGCGACCGATCTGGGTCGGCTCGATGTCGACGTGGACGAACTTCCGGCCCTTCGTGTAGGTGTCGATGCCGCCCGTGTGGCGGTTGGCCCAGCGGTTGCCGATGCCGAAGACGAAGTCGGAGAGCAGCATCGACGCGTTGCCGTAGCGCTGCGAGGTCTGCAGGCCCACCATGCCGGCCATCAGCTCGTGGTCGTCGGGGATCGAGCCCCACGCCATCAGCGTCGGCACGACCGGGACGCCGAGGAGCTCGGCGAACTCGACGAGCTTGTCGGAGGCGTCGGCGTTGATGATCCCGCCGCCGGCGACGATGACCGGGTGCTCGGACTCGCCGAGCATGCGCAGCGCGGCCTCGGCCTGGGCGCGGCTGGCCGTGGGCTTGGCCACCGGCAACGGCTCGTAGAGCTCGATGTCGAACTCGATCTCGGCGAGCTGGACGTCGATCGGCAGGTCGATGAGGACCGGGCCGGGCCGCGATGAGCGCATCAGCTGGAACGCCTTGGCGAAGGTGCCCGGGACCTGGGCGGGCTCGAGGACGGTGATGGACCACTTGGTGACCGGCTTGGAGATCGACTCGATGTCGACGGCCTGGAAGTCTTCCTTGTGCAGCTTGGCCACGGGCGCCTGCCCGGTGATGCAGAGGATCGGGATCGAGTCAGCGGAGGCGGCATACAGGCCGGTGATCATGTCGGTGCCCGCCGGGCCGGACGTGCCGAGGCAGATCCCGATGTTGCCGGCCGCGGCGCGGGTGTAGCCCTCGGCCATGTGCGAGGCCGCTTCGACGTGGCGGGCGAGGACGTGCTTGATGCCTCCGTGCTTGCGCATCGCGGCATAGAGCGGGTTGATCGCGGCGCCGGGGAGACCGAACGCCTGGGTCGCCCCCTCCTTCTCGAGGATGAGGACTGCGGCGTCGACTGTACGCATTCGGGCCATGGAAGTTTCCTTTGGTCGTGTCAGAAGATGGGGGTGGGTGCGCTTGGCGTGCTGGGGCATGCCGTGGCGTGCTGTGGCGGGGGGTCAGTCCCTCAGGCGACCGGAGAGGCGCTCCACGCCGCGCAGCAGCCCGGAGTGGTCCAGGCCACCGTCACCGCTGGCCTTGGCGGAGGCCATCAACTGGGCGACGAGCGCGCCGAGGGGCACGATGACGCCGGCCTCACGGGCCGCGGCCGTGACGATGCCGAGGTCCTTGTGGTGCAACTCGATCCGGAAGCCCGGCTCGAAGGACCGGGAGAGCATGTTGCCCTTCTTCTGGTCGAGCACTTTGGAGCCGGCGAGCCCGCCACCCAGGACCTCGAGGGCGGCCTCGGTGTCGACGCCGTAGGCCTCGAGGAAGACGACGGCTTCGGAGAGCGCCTGGATGTTGGCCGCGACGATGAGCTGGTTGGCTGCCTTGACGGTCTGACCCGAGCCACTGGGACCGACGTGGACGATCGTCTTGCCGACGGCATCGAACACCGGGCCGGCCTCGGCGAAGTCGTCGGCGCTGCCGCCGACCATGATCGACAGGGCGGCGTTCTTGGCGCCGGCCTCGCCTCCGGAGACGGGAGCATCGAGCAGTCGGAAGCCACGCTCGGCGGCCTGCTTGCCGAGCGCTACGGTGACGTCGGGGCGGATGCTGGAGAAGTCGATGATGAGGGCGCCCGCGGTGGCGCTGTCAAAGACACCGCCCTCTCCAGCAAGGACGTCCTGCACGTCGGGTGAGTCCGGGACCATGACGCAGATGACCTCGGCGCCGCTGACGGCGTCGGCGATCGAGCCCGCGGCCCGGCCGCCGGCCGCGACGAGCGGTGCAGCCTTGTCCGGGCTGCGGTTGAAGCCGGTCACGGCATGGCCGGCGTTCTGCAGGTGGACCGCCATGGGGCCACCCATGATGCCGAGTCCGATGAAGGCGATGGTGCTCATGTGGATCTCCTTGGGAGGTCGGTTCGGGTTCAGACCGTGGTGCCGCGGCGTTCGCGCGGCAGCCATTCGAGACTCTCGTCGGTGGTGGTCGTCGGCTTGTACTCAAGACCGACGTAGCCGGTGTAGCCGGCCGCAACCAGTGCGCTGAGCTGGCGGTCGAGGTCGAGCTCGCCGGTGCCGGGCTCGCCGCGGCCGGGGAAGTCGGCGATCTGCACGTGGGCGACCTTGTCGGCGTGGGCCGCGATGGCGCGGTCGCCGTCGTCGCCGTTGTTGGCCAGGTGGAACAGGTCGAGCAGGAAGCCGACGTTGCCGGCGCCCGCCGCCCTGACCCGGTCGACGACGGCGACCGCGTCGGCCGCGGTGCGCAGGGGGTAGGGCTTGGGGCCACTCACCGGCTCGATGAGGACGGTCGCGCCGATGGCATCGGCTGCCGAGGCGGCGGCCAGAAGGCTGGCGGTGCCCACCTCGTCCTGCTCCTCGGGCGTCGCGCCCTCGACCCGATTGCCGTAGAGGGCGTTGAAGGCACCGGTGCCGAGTTGCTCCCCGATGCCGACGGTGACGTCGACGTTGTCGCGGAACTCGCCGGCGCGGGCCGGGATGGACAGGACGCCGCAGTCGGCGCCGGCCAGGTCACCGGCGAAGAAGTTGAGGCCGGCGAGCCGGACACCGCTGTCGCGCACGGCGGCCACGAAGGCGTCCACGTCGCGATCGGAGGGGACCGGTTGGTCCGGGCTCCAGCAGCGGCAGCTCCGTGAAGAGCATCGAGCAGTTCGCGAGATATCGCAGGTCGTGGGTGCTCATGGTCCGGGTCCTTCTTCCTTCTGGCTCGCAGGCCACTGGATGGCCACACGAGTTTCCGTATGGTGAATATTTATATCTGTATTGTGAAATACACGATACGTCCTGGGTAGCGCTGGGTCAACCCCACCGGGGAGGGGATTCGTGATCGATCAGCCAGCGGGCCTCAGGTGCAGCCGGGCCCCGTACTGCGCTGGCCCGGGGTATCAACCGGCCGAGGTACGGATGGGCGAGGTACGGGCGGCGGGCTATCCCTGCCTCAGATGTCCGGCTGGACCGGGGGCGGTGGGGTGGCCGCCGTCCGACGACTTCCCCGGACCGGGCGCTTCTCGCCCCGCAACTCGTCATCGAGGGTGTCGCCGAGTTCGTCGTAGGCCGCCTCGGCAGCTGAGAAGACCGACGCCCCGGGCTTGTTGCCCGCCTTGATCTCGTTGAAGAGCACGTTGAGCACCACCGCCACGAGCGCCGTGGCGCTAATCCCCGAGTCCAGCACGACGGCGACTCCCGACGGGAACTGGTCCCAGAATTTCGGGGCGGCGATCGGGATGATGCCTACTGCGATGGCAACCGACACGATGATCATGTTGAGGTTGTCCTCGTAGTCGACGCGGGACAGAGTCCGGATGCCGCTGGCCGCGACGGAGCCGAACAGGATGATGCCGGCGCCGCCGAGAACCGGGTAGGGGATCGCCGCGACGACCGCGCCGGTGACCGGCAACAGGCCGAGCAGCAGCAGGACGCCACCACCGGCTGCGACTGCGAACCGGCTCTTGATCCCGGTCAGCGCGACAAGTCCGACGTTCTGGGCGAACGCGCTGCACGGGAAGGTGCCGATGAGTGGGGCGACAGCAGTCGCGGCCATGTCGGCCCGCAGGCCGTCAGCTACCCGCTTGGCGTCCACGGGCGTGTCGACGATCTCGCCGATGGCGAGGATGTCGGCGGTGGTCTCGGTCATGATGACGAGGATGACGATCGTCATCGAGACGATGGCCCCGATCTGGAAGGTCGGGGTCCCGAAGTGCAACAGCGGGGGCAGCGAGATGATCTTCGCATCGCCGACCTTGGAGAAGTCGGCCTTCCCGGTGAGCGCGGCGACGAGGGTGCCGGCGACGAGGCCGATGAGGATCGACAGGCGTGAGATCGCACCCTGGAAGACCCGGCTGATGACCAGGATGATCACGAGGGTCAGCCCGGCGAACGCGATGTTCGACGGCGAGCCGAGGTCCTTCGACCCCGCCCCGCCCATCGCCCAGGTGAAGGCCACCGGCATGAGCGACAGGCCGATCACGGTGATGATCGTGCCGGTCACCACTGCGGGGAAGAGCCGCACCAGTTGGGCGAAGAACGACGAGAGCACCAGACCGATCAGGCCGGCGACGATGATCGCGCCAAAGACGGGGCGGAGCCCGTCCTCCTGGGCGATGGCCACCATCGTCGAGACACTCGCGAACGAGATGCCCTGGACGATGGGCAGCCGGCTGCCGAACGGCCCGATGCCGAGCGTCTGCAACAGGGTTGCGAGACCACTGAGGAACAAGCCCGCCGTGACGAGCAGCGCCACGTCGCCGGGCGACAGTCCGGCGGCGCCGCCGACGATGAGCGGTGGCGCGATGACGCCGCCGTACATCGTGAGGATGTGCTGGGTCCCGTAGGCGAGCAGCTGCCCCGGGGGATACTTCTTGTCCTCGGGTCGCTCAAGGACCTGGACGTCTGATGCGTTCTTAGCCATGGAGTTACCTCAACTCAGAGAAAGGCGGGCACGGAGTGCCACGCGTGACCGGGGTCGGTGGCGTCGTCACGGATGACGGTCGCCTCGATGAGACCAAACGGACGGTCGGCGGCGTAGAAGACCTCATTCGGGTTCTCGACACCGAACGGGGACAGGTCGACGAGGAAGTGGTGCTTGTTGGGCGCCGAGAACTTGACCTCGTCGATCGACGGGTACGCCTCGAGGACAGCCTCACCCATGCCGTAGAGCGTCTGCTGGAGGGCGTGTGAGTAGATCTCGGCGAAGCGCTGGAGCATCAGGGCCTTGACGCCGTCGAAGGTGGCGTTCCAGTCGACATCGGTCGTGTTGTAGCGCCAGCGCGCAATCAACGACGTCGCCAGGATGCGGTCGTTGGCCGGCTGGAGGGTCGTGTACTTGTCCTTGAGGAAGCCTTGGAACTCCGACCCGGTGGACTTGAGGACGACGACGTCCTTGATGCCGGAGACCACGTAGGCCTTGCGGTCGGAGCCGCGGCCCTCGACGTTGACGACGGTGGTGCGGTTGCCGCCACCGGTCTGCACGAACGCGTGGTCGTGGCCCTTCCCATCGACCTGGATGCGCGCCCAGGCGGCCTCCTCGATCCCGATGCGGGCACCGTCGGCGCGGGCCGCGGTCTCGAGGAAGTGGTCGGCCAGCTCGAGACCGAACTGCTCGGGAGAGTCGATGCCCTTCTCCTTGGCAAAGGAGAAGACGGTGTTCTTCTGCGTGTCGGTCGGCAGCACCTCGGACTGGTCGCCACTGATGTGCGCCCCACTGAAGTCGCCACGGAGGGAGGTGTCGACCGTCAGGTCGCGGATCTCGTGCCGCGGCGTGTCACGGTAGATGCGAACGACGTGGTTCTGGGACTTGCCGTACTGGTTGGGTCCAAGCCTGATGGCCATGAGAAATCAGCTCCCTTTGTAGGTCGAGTAAGCAAATGGGCTGAGCAGCACCGGGACGTGGTGGTGCTGCTCGGGATCGGTCAGCGTGAACGTGAGGCTGACCTCGGGGAAGAACGCGCTCTGCCCGGTGGCGGCAAAGTAGGTGGCGGTGTCGAACACCAGCCGGTAGGTGCCGGCCTCGACCCGATCGGGGCCCAGGTCCGCGACTCGCCCGTCCGCATTGGTGGTTGCAGAGGCGAGGATCGTGACTGAATCGGAAACAGCTTCGAGACGGACCGGCACGCCTTCGGCCGGCCGTCCGAGTGCGGTGTCGAGAACGTGCGTCGTGATGGCGCTCATGACTCGATGACCTTTCGGAGACGGAGCAACGCAATCTTGCGAAGCTCGTTGGCAACCACCGCAGCTTCGGTCGCGTCGTCGTGGGTGAGACGCTCCTGCAGCTCGGTGAGGATCTGCTCACCGGCCAGGCCGGTGGCACAAATGAGGAAGACCCGACCGAAACGCTCCTCGTAGTCACGGTTGCCTTCGAGCAGGCCCCGTTGGGTCTTCTCGTCTTGCGAGACGCCGGACTGCTCCTGACGGGACCAGCCGGCCTCGGTGTCAGCGCCTGCCGCCCGCTCCCCGATGCGGGGGTGCGCCGCCAGCGCCCGGTCCACGTCGGCCCGCGAGAAGTCGCGAGCCGCAGCGTCGGCGACGGCGAACAAGCTCTCGGGGTCGGCGTAGGGCCGCTTGCTCGCCACGGCTTCGGCCCAGTCGGGCACGTCGCAGCAGGCCAGCAGGGTCGCGGTGAGCGTCTCACCGTCGACCTGATTGATGTGGTCGAGTCCGCTCACCAGGCCACCTTGCCTTTCTCACTTAACGAAATCTGTTTTCCGTTGTACGAAATAGTGGCATAGGTCACCAGGTCCGTCAACAGTTTCAGAAGAGAACTTTCGAAGCCGGTGCCGACGCTCGGCGCTCCAGCACCCCGGGAATGACGAGTGGCCCCCACCGGCACCGTGAGGTGTCGGTCGGGGCCACTCGATCCCATGGGAACTGCAGGCCTCAGGCGGCCTTGCGGCGCGCGAGCCGGGCCAGCTCGGTCCGGTCGATCCCGATGTGATCGGCCAGCTCCGCGTCGTCCACGGCCCCGGCCTCGACGCCGCGCAGGACGAACCCGGCGAGCGCCACGGCGGTGGCCGGCTCGTCGAGGTATTCGGAGTCACCGCCGCCGACATAGGCGCGCAACCGTGCAGCCGCAGAGCCGAAGCCCTCGCGGTAGAAGGCGAACGTCGCCGCATAGCGGGTCGGAAGCTGCGCCGGATGCAGATCCCAGCCCTGGTAGTAGCCACGTTCCAGGGAGCGTCGCACGAGTCGCGCGTGCAGGCTCCAGCCGCGGTGGACCGCGGCCTGGTCCCCGACCGGAAGGATGTTGGTCGATCCGTCGGACAGGAAGACGCCGGTGCCGGCTGCCGCGACCTGCATGATCGACTTGGCATGGTCGGCCACGGGATGCTCCATGCTCTGGTACTGCGCGGCGATCCCACAGGAGGCGGAGTAGTCGTAGGTCCCGTAGTGCAACGATGTGCACCGGCCCCCTGCGGCGTGGATCATCCGCGCGACGAGCGCGCTGCCGTCCGGCCCCAGGACGGACTGGGGAGTCTCGACCTGGATCTCGAAGCCTAGAGCTCCGGCACCCAGCCCATGGGTCTTCTCGAGCCACTCGCAGGCCGTGACCATCGCCTCGACCTGGTCGACCGACGTCACCTTCGGCAAGGTGAGGATGAAGCCGTCGCCGAGCGCCCCACGCCCGGCCAGGGTCCCGACGAAGAGGTCCAGCGTCCGCAGGGCCCGACGCCTGGTCGGGGCCTCGAAGCACTTGAACCGGATGCCGTGGAACGGCGGTGCTGAGCCGGCCTCCAGGGAGTCAGCGAGCGCTCCGGCGGCCCGGACGGCCTCCGCATCCTCCTCGTCGTCCGGACGGTCTCCGAAGCCGTCCTCAAAGTCGATCCGCAGGTCCTCGATCGGCTCGCGGCCGAGTTTGGCCCGGACCCGGTCATAGACCTGACCGGCCGACTCCGCGCGGAGCCCGGCCGCCGCCCCGAAGGAGGGAGCATCCGGGCCGTGCTCGTCAAGGACGGCGAGCGCACGCTCACCCCACTCGGAGACGGTGGGAGCGGCATACGAACTGGCTGGGATGTAGACCGTGTGCAGTGGCTGACGCACCCCACGGTCGCCGGGGAAGTCCCGAGCCAGCGCGGCGTCGGCGGCCGAGAGGCGCTCGTCGAGCTGCGCCGTGAGGTCGTCGATGCTCACTCGGTCACCGCTTCATAGGCGGGCAGCGTGAGGAAGTCGGCGAAGTCGTCGGCGAGCGCGACCTCCTCGAACACCCGGGCTGCGGTGTCGAAGTAGCGGTCCGCGTAGCCGTCGCCGAGCTCATCGCGCAGCTTGGCCAGCTCTGAGACGGTGGTCTCGCGCACCAGCTCGGGGGTCACCGTCGTGCCGTCCTCGAGGGTCGAGTTGTTGTGCACCCACTGCCAGATCTGCGAGCGGGAGATCTCCGCCGTGGCGGCGTCCTCCATGAGGTTGTGGATCCCGACGGCGCCGTTGCCCCCGATCCACGACTCGAGGTAGAGCAGGCCGATCTCGACGTTGAGGCGCAGGCCCTCGCGGGTGATGCTGCCCGTGGCGGACGCGAAGTCGAGCAGCTCGTCGGCTGACACGTCGACGTCCTCGCGCAGGGTGCCGAGCTGGTTCGGCGCCTCACCGAGCACGCCGTCGAAGATCTCGCGGCAGACCGTGACGAGGTCGGGGTGCGCGACCCACGAACCGTCGAAGCCCTGGCCGGCCTCGCGCTCCTTGTCCTTGCGGACCTGGTCGAAGGCGCGGGCGTTGACGTCCTCGTCGCGGCGGCTGGGGATGAAGGCCGACATGCCACCGATCGCGAAGGCACCACGCTTGTGGCACGTCTTGACGAGCAGCTCGGCGTAGGCCTTCATGAAGGGGGTCGTCATCGGGATGGCGGACCGGTCCGGGAGGACGTACTCCGGGCCTGCGTCGCGGAAGTACTTGATGACGCTGAAGAGGTAGTCCCATCGACCGGCGTTGAGACCGGACATGTGGTCACGCAGCTCGTAGAGGATCTCCTCCATCTCGAAGGCGGCGGGGATCGTCTCGATGAGCACCGTGGCGCGGACGCTGCCGTAGGGCACCCCGACCTGCGCCTCGGCGAAGGTGAACACGTCGTTCCACAGGCGCGCCTCGAGGTGGCTCTCGAGCTTGGGCAGGTAGAAGTAGGGACCGCTGCCTCGCTCGAGCAACTCCTTCGCGTTGTGGAAGAAGTAGAGGCCGAAGTCGACGAGGGCGCCGACGGTCGGGGCGCCGTCCACGAGCAGGTGCCGCTCGTCGAAGTGCCAGCCGCGGGGGCGCATGACGATCGTCGCGAGCCGCTGGTCCGTGCGCAGGTCGTACTGCTTGCCCTCCGGGGAGGTGAAGCTGATCGTCCGGCGGATCGCGTCGCGCAGGTTGACCTGGCCACCGATGACGTTGGACCAGTGCGGCGTGCTCGCGTCCTCCATGTCGGCGAGCCACACCCGGGCGCCGGAGTTGAGCGCGTTGATCGTCATCTTGCGATCGGTCGGCCCGGTCATCTCGACCCGGCGGTCGAGCAGGTCGTCCGGGGCCGAAGCCACCGTCCACTCACCCTCGCGGATAGCGGCGGTCTCGGGCAGGAAGTCGAGGCGACCGGTCCGGGAGACCTCCTCGCGGCGCACCGTGCGCGCAGCGAGGAGCTCGTCGCGGCGGCTGCCGAACTCTCGCTGCAGGGCCGCGACGAACGCGAGTGCCTCCGGGGTGAGGATCTCCTCGACCCCGTCGACGTGCTCACCCACGATCTCGATCGCGGCGGTGTCTACGGTCCTGGTGTGCTCGGTCGGCATGGCTCACTTCTCCTGGGCGTCGTGGTCTGATGCGGCTCGGTCGGACTCGACCGCCGCGCGCACAGCCACCGCGGGCGCGACGACCGGGTCGAAGACCGAGGGCACGATGTAGCTGGCGTTGAGCTCCTCCGGCGTCACCGAGTCGGCGATGGCCGTGGCCGCTGCGAGCATGACGTTCTGGGTGATGTCAGCCGAACCGGTGTCGAGCATCCCCCGGAAGAAGCCGGGGAAGGCGAGCACGTTGTTGATCTGGTTGGGGTAGTCGGAGCGTCCGGTGGCCACCACGGCCGCATGGGCGCCCGCCGCGAGCGGGTCGACCTCCGGGTCCGGGTTGGCCAGGGCGAAGACGATCGCGTCCGGAGCCATCGTCGCGATGTCGTCGCCGTCCAGCAGGTTCGGCGCCGAGACGCCGATGAAGACGTCAGCGCCCTTGAGGACGTCCCGCAGCGAGCCGGACTCGCCCGCCTGGTTGGTGTGCTGGGCGAGCCACTGGCGGTCCGGGTCGGCGTAGGTCTCACCGTGGTGGATGGCGCCGCGGCTGCCGCAGCCCACGATGGTGGTCGCACCCATGGCCAGCAGCAGCGTGATGATCGCGTGGCCGGCGGCGCCGACCCCGCTGACGACGATGCGGACGTCCTCGATC
>CAJDTW010000061.1_pt1 | contig 11625 bp, 10 predicted proteins | sample 7389911 | NCBI WGS metagenome assembly CAJDTW01 (sample SAMEA7055652, study PRJEB34461) | soil metagenome | biome: terrestrial ecosystem; feature: Peninsula; material: soil | place: Antarctica | collected 2016 | reverse complement strand
TCTGACACGCTGTTGAGTTCTCAAAAATCGGACACACACCAACAACCAAACCCCCCACACAGGAGAGCCAGCCACCAGGGCAACCCTACAAACCTACCCACGCCAAACCACCGAGTCAAATCGACGCCCGGCCTCCGAGGAGTCCGGCCGCACGTCTTCGTGGTGGTTCTTGCGGGAGACCAAACCATAACAGGGCTTTGCCCCCACGCCCTAATCGGCCCCCTGCCGCGCTGTTCCAGCGACCTCGACCAGCCACGGAAACCGCCCCTGACCTGCGGGAACAGCCCATCAACCCCAGCTGGCCAGCCGGACCATCCACCCCCGAATCAGGCGATGCGCTCGATGACGATCGGGTCCAGCACCGGCCGCGACCCCTCGGGCGCGATGGTGAATCCGCCTTCCAGCGCCTCCAACGCCCGCTCAAACCGCTCCGGGGTGTCGGTGTGCAACGTCAGCAGCGGGTCTCCTCCACGCACGGTCGCCCCCGGCTTGGCGTGGATCTCCACCCCGGCGCCGGCCTGGACCGGGTCGCCCCTCCGGGCGCGCCCAGCACCAAGGCGCCACGCAGCCACGCCCACCGCCAGGGCGTCGAGCTCGACGAGCACGCCGTCCGCCGGGGCCGGCACCGAGTGGGTCTCCCGCGCCACCGGCAGCGCAGCGTCCGGGTCGCCGCCCTGGGCGCGGATCATCCGCTTCCACGCGTCCATCGCCCGGCCGTCAGCCAGCACGTCCGCCGGGTCGACGTCGGAGACCCCGGCGCCGGCGACCATCTCCCGGGCCAGCGCAATGGTCAGCTCCACCACGTCCGGCGGTCCGCCACCGGCGAGCACCTCCACCGACTCACGCACCTCGAGCGCGTTGCCGGCGGTGAGTCCCAGCGGGGTCTGCATGTTGGTCAGCAGCGCGACGGTCCGCACCCCCGCGTCCGTGCCGAGCCGCACCATGGTCTCGGCGAGCTCGCGCGCCTGGCCGAGCTCCTTCATGAACGCACCCGAGCCGACCTTGACGTCGAGCACCAGGGAGCCCGTGCCCTCGGCGATCTTCTTGCTCATGATCGAGGACGCGATGAGCGGCACGCACGACACCGTCCCCGTCACGTCGCGCAGGGCGTAGAGCTTCTTGTCCGCGGGCGCCAGCCCCGCCCCGGCGGCGCAGATCACGGCGCCGACGTCCTCGAGCTGGGCCAGCATCTGCGCGTTGGACAGGTCCGCCTGCCACCCCGGGATCGACTCGAGCTTGTCGAGGGTGCCACCGGTGTGGCCCAGTCCGCGGCCGGACAACTGGGGCACCGCCACGCCACACGCAGCCACGAGCGGCGCGAGCGGCAGGGTGATCTTGTCGCCGACGCCCCCGGTCGAGTGCTTGTCACTGGTCGGCCGGGACAGCCCCGAGAAGTCGAGCCGCTCCCCCGATCGGATCATCGCGTCGGTCCACCGGGCGATCTCGCTGGGGGTCATCCCGTTGAGATAGATCGCCATCGCGAGCGCCGACATCTGCTCCTCGGCCACCGCACCGCGCGTGTACGCGTCGATCACCCAGTCGATCTGCGCGTCACTCAGCTCCACCCGGTCACGCTTCGCGGCGATGACGTCAACCGCGTCGAAGGCCTCGCTCATGTCCACTCATTCCTCGTCGGTTCGGGCTCCGGCCAACTTGTCCAGGTCATCCCGGCCAAAGGCCTGGGGCAGCATTTGCGCCATCGGCAGGATCCCCTCGGGAGTCATCAGCAGACAGGTGGGCCCGCCGTTCTCCCAGAGCAACTGGCGGCAGCGACCACACGGCATCAGCGGCGCCCCGTCGCTCCCCACGCACGACACCGCCACGAGCCGACCTCCACCGGTGGCGTGCAGGTCCGAGACCATCCCGCACTCCGCGCACAGGGCCACCCCGTAGGCCGCGTTCTCGACGTTGCAGCCCGCGACCACCCGCCCGTCGTCGACGAGGCCGGCCACCCCCACGGGAAAGGATGAGTACGGCGCGTAGGCCCGCTGCATCAGCTCGATCGCGCGCTCTCGCAAGCGATCCCAGTCGATGTCGTATGCCGCTGAGTGACCTTCCAGCCCACCAGCCGGATCCCCGTCTGACGAGGTGTCGGATGAGGTATCAGCGGAGGTTTCGGGTGAAGTCATGACGCCTCACCCTTGCGATAGATGAGGCCGTCCGCAGCCGGCATTCGCAGCCGCTGCGACGCGAACGCGAGAACGAGGAGCGTGGCGATGTAGGGGGTCATCGCGGTGAGTTCGCTCGGCATGATCGAGGTGAACCAGAACCAGGCACCGACCAGCAGGGCCATGACGACGGTGACGATGCCGGTGACCGGCTTGCCCTGCTTGCGTCGCCACAACTGCCAGACCCCCCAGATGAGCAGGAAGACCGCGGTCGGGAGCAGGTAGGCGTGGATCACGTCGTCGCCCCCGCGCAGGTTGATCGCGTCGGTGTAGCCGAAGAGTGCCGCGCCACCGGCCAGGCCGCCGGGTCGCCAGTTGCCGAAGATCATCGCGGCCAGGCCGATGAAGCCTCGGCCACCGGTCTGCCCATCGCGATAGAGGCCGGAGGCGACCAGCGCGAGGAAGCCGCCACCGAGGCCGGCGAGACCGCCGGAGATGACCGTCGCCCAGAACTTGTAGCGGTAGACGTTGACCCCGAGCGTCTCGGCCGCCGTCGGCGACTCGCCGCAGGAGCGCAGACGCAGGCCGAAGCCGGTCCGCCACAGGATCCAGTAGGTGGCGAAGAAGAGCAGCACGACGATGATCGTCAGCACGGACAGGTGGTAGACCAAAGCTCGCAGGGTCGAGGCGACGTCGGCCAGCAGGAAGGTGCCACCCTTCTCGATCTCGCCGAGTTTGTCCGCGAGCGGACCGATGGTGATGGTCGGCAACGGATCAAGCCCCGGTGACTGGGTGGGGCCACCGCCCGGGAGCCCGGTGAAGGTTCGCGCTGCGAGATAGGCGGCGGCGCCGGCTCCCAAGGTGTTGATCGCGACACCGGACACGATGTGGTCGACGCCGAAGACCACGGTGGCCAGCGCGTGGATCGCGCCGCCGATCGCGCCGAGCAGGATGGCCCCGAGCACGCCGACCCACGGACCGTAGTGGTAGCCGAAGAACGCGCCGCCCCACGTGCCGAGGATCATCATGCCCTCAAGGCCGATGTTGACGATGCCGGCCCGCTCGGACCAGAGGCCGCCGAGCCCGGCGAGGGCGATGGGTGCCGCGAGGGCGATCGCCGCGGCGATCGCACCAGAGGAGTTGATGTCGTTGGCGCCGGTCACGACGCGGACCGTCGAGAGGACGAGCAGGGCGCCGACCAGATAGACAGCCAGGCGCAGCCAGCGGGAACGGGCCCAGTGCGACTTCTCGGCCGGCTGGCCAGTTGTTTCGGGAGCCCCGGGGGCCCCTGTCAGGGTAGACGTGCTCATGCCCGGCTCCCTTCCAGCGCGCCGGCTTCCGCGGTGAGGCGGGCCGCGACTTGACGTTGCTCGATCCGCACGTTGGCTCGCCGCACGACCTCGTAGGCGATGACCACGGACAGGACGATGACACCCTGGATGACCAGGACGAGCCGGTCACTGACCCCGGCTTGGATCTGCAGCGCGTTCGACTGCTGGTCGAGGAAGGACCAGAGCAGGGCCGCGAAGGCGATCCCGACCGGGTGGTTGCGCCCGAGGAGGGCGATCGCGATCCCCGCGAAGCCGAGCCCGGGCTGGAACGTCGAGCCGTAGGAGAAGTCCTGGCCGAAGAGGAGCGGCATCCCGACCAGTCCCGCCATCGCGCCGGAGATGATCATCGACAGGGCCACCATCCGCTTGACCTTGACCCCGCTCGCGACGGCCGCCGTCTCGGACGAGCCAGTAGCTCGGAGGTCGAAGCCGAAGCGCGTCTTGTTGAGGACGAACCAGTAGCCGACGCCGACGAGGATCGCGAGCACCACCAGTCCGTAGACCTCTCGGCTGCTGCCCGGGATCAACGGGATCCCGGGCACCCGGGACGACTCGGGCAGCGGCGTGGTCTGGATGACGTTGGAGCCGCCGGAGTCAGCAGAGACCCTGCGCAGGAGGAAGGCGACCAGGAAGGTCGCGATCGCGTTGAGCATGATCGTCGAGATGACCTCGGACACTCCGCGATAGACCTTGAGCAGCCCCGCGATGCCGGCCCAGATCCCACCGGTGACCATGGCGACGACGAGCCCGAGCAGGATGTTGAGCGGCCCCGGGAGCCAGCCCTGCCCGGCGACCAGCGCAGCGAAGAACGCCGCGATCCGGTACTGCCCGTCAACACCGATGTTGAACAGGTTCATCTTGAAGCCGATGGCGACCGCCACTGCTGACAGGTAGTAGACGATCGAGGCGTTGATGATGGCCGAGATGACGCGCGGCTTCGGCGGTGACAGGATCGTGGACCAGACCTGGCCGACCGGGTCGTTGGCGGCAAAGAGGATGATCGAGGTGACGATCACCGCGACCACGATGGCCAGGACCGGGGCCGCCAACGACAAGGCGATACGACGGAAGTCAAAACGCTTGGTCATCAGGCGACCTCATCCTTCGTCGTGGCCCCGGTCATCGCCGACCCGAGCTCCTGCTTGGTCACCGTGGCCGGGTCGAACTGCCCCACCAGAGCGCCCCGAAGGATGACGTGGAGCGTGTCGGACAGACCGATGAGCTCCTCGAGGTCGGCCGAGATGAGCAGGACCCCCAGTCCTTGGGAGCGCGCGGCCTTGATGTGGTCCCAGATGGCTGCCTGGGCGCCGACGTCGACGCCCCGGGTCGGGTGGGCGGCGACGAGGACCCGCGGTTCACGGCGCATCTCACGGCCGATGATGAGCTTTTGCTGGTTGCCACCGGACAGCGACTCGGCGGTGACGTCGATCGACGGCGTCCGCACGTCGTACTGCTCGACGATGTCCTGGGTCTCCCGCTTGGCGGCAGCCACGTTGATGAGCCAGTTGCCGGGACCCTTGAGGTAGGCCGCCTCGGTCTGGTGCCCGAGGATGACGTTCTCCCAGAGCGGCGCAGCGAGCAGCAGCCCGTGCCGGTGCCGGTCCTCGGGGATGTAGCCGATCCCGGCTTCACGCAACTCTCGCGTCTGCCATCTCGAGGTGTCGACGTCATCGAGCAGGATCTGGCCGGAGGACGGCTCGCGCATTCCCATGATGACCTCGACGACTTCGGCCTGGCCGTTGCCCTCGACGCCGGCGATGCCGACGATCTCGCCCGCGTGGATCGTCAGGTTGATCCCGTTGAGGAGCGGGCGCCCGCCGAGGGGGTCGTCGAGAGAGGTGTCCACGATGGTGAGGACTGGGATGTCCGTGACGGTCGAGTCCCGGGTCTGCGGGGTCGGTAGCTCGGAGCCGACCATCAGCTCGGCCAGTTGACGCGCGGTGACACCCTTGGGATCGACCTCGGCCACCGTGGTCCCGCGCCGGATCACGGTGATCGCGTCGGCCACCTTGAGGACCTCGTCGAGTTTGTGCGAGATGAAGATGACGGTCAGGCCCTCGGCCTTGAGACCGCGCAGGTTGTCGAAGAGCTCGTCGACCTCTTGCGGGACCAGGACCGCAGTCGGCTCGTCCAGGATGATGATGTTGGCGCCGCGGTAGAGGACCTTGAGGATCTCGATGCGTTGCCGGGCTCCGACCCCGAGGTTCTCCACGAGGGCGTCGGGATCGATCCCGAGCCCGTAGTCCGTCGAGATCTTCTCGATCTTCTGGCGGGCCGCGTCACCGATGCCGTGCAGGCGCTCGGCCCCGAGGACGACGTTCTCGAGGACCGTGAAGTTGTCGGCCAGCTGGAAGTGCTGGAAGACCATGCCGATCCCGGCGTCGATCGCGTCGGACGGCGAACGGAGCTTCAGGACTTCGCCGCTGACGGTGATGGTCCCCTCGTCCGGTTGCTGGACGCCGTAGAGGATCTTCATCAGGGTCGACTTGCCGGCCCCGTTCTCGCCGACGATCGCGTGGACGGTCCCGCGGTCAACCGTCAGCTCGATGTCCTTGTTGGCGACGACGCCCGGGAATCGCTTGGTGATGCCGTGCAACTCGACCACCGGTGTCCCCTCGTGGGTGAGACCGGGGAGGGCCGGGGCTGCGGCCCTCGTGTCGTCAGGGGCGTCGGGGGCGTCAGGGTCGTCAGGGTCGTCGTCAGGCTCGACGCCGAAAGGGTGAGAGTCGTTGGCGACGATGACAGACGCTCCTCAGATGGGCCCGCACGAGGCGGACAGGGACCGGACGGGAAACAGCCGAGACCGAACCTAACAAGGGTTGGCCCGCTCTGGAAGCAGGGTGGCCCGGGCAGACGCCGTCGCGCCGCCCGGGCCACCCTGTCCAGAGGAGAGGCGAGCCGGCTCAGGAAGTAGGAACCTTGATCTCGCCAGAGATGATCTTGGCCCGGAAGTCGTCGAGCTTGGCCTTGATGTCATCCACCATGCCACCGGTCGTGGCGTAGTCGACACCCTGGGCCTTGAGGTCGAAGACCTTCTCGCCCGCGGTGAACGTGTTGTCCTTGACCGACTTGATGAAGTCGAAGACACCGACGTCGACGCGCTTGATCATCGAGGTGAGGATCACGCCGCGGACGCCTTCGTCAGCCGTGAGAGCCTGGTCGGAGTCGACACCGATCGCGAGCTTGCCTGCGGCCTTGGCGGCATTGAAGACCCCACCGCCGGAGCCACCCGCAGCGTGGTAGACGATGTCGGCACCCTGCTGGTACATGCCCTCAGCGGCGGCCTTGCCCTTGTCCACGGAAGAGAAGCCAGAGTAGTCCGGCGGCTGGGTGAGGTACTTGGACTTGATCTCGATGTCGGGCTTGACGGCCTTGGCGCCGGCGATGTAGCCAACCTCGAACTTCTTGATCAGCGGCGTCTCGACGCCACCGATGAAACCGATGATGTTGGTCTTGGTCTTGAGGGCCGCGGCCGCGCCGACGAGGAACGAGCCCTCTTGCTCGGCGAAGGTGATGTTCTCGATGTTCGGGCCCTTGGCGTCCGTCGAGTCGACGAGACCGAACTTGACGTCAGGGTTGTCCTTCGCGACCTTCGCGACGGAGGGTGCGTAGGCGAAGCCGACGGCGACGATGGTCGTGTAGCCGGCGTCGATGAGCTGCTGGAGGCGCTCCTCACGGGCCGACTCGGGCTCGCCGTTGGTGGCGGCAGCCTCCTGCCCGCTGACACCGAGCTCGCTCTTGGCCTGGTCGAGGCCCTTGGCGGCGGCGTCGTTGAACGACTGGTCCCCGCGACCGCCGACGTCGTAGGCCATCCCGACCTTGAGGGCGTCGGCCGCAGGGGCGCCGCCGGTGCTGCCGGCCGATGGGGTGGTCGCGGGGGTGTCGCTACTGCCGCAGCCGGCGAGTCCGAGCGCTGCAGCGGCGACGACTGCAGCGACCTTGGTTGCGTGACGCAAGGGGTGCTCCTTCGTTTCATTGGGGCCTCGAAAGACATCGGGCCACGAGAGCGCACTGTAGCGCCAGAGTCTTGGCGTCTGGGCACCCAGCGACGGAACTGTATGGAAGTGTTATGAATCCGGAACACAGGCCCCATCAGTGACCAGGCCGGGTCGGCTTGATCAGGGGTGGAACGGGGCTGGTCCGGCGCTGGAGCGGGGCTGGGCTGAGGCTGGAACGGGGCTGCAACTGCACTGGATCGAGACTGGAGCCGGCCCGGGTAACGGCTGCGACGAGACTGTGTCAGGACTGTCAGGGCTGGGTGATGGCCGGGACGACGCTGGCCAGGACAGCGCCGGCCAGGGTGCGAGCACCGATGGTGATGGCACCCTCGTCGACGATCAGGTCGCCGCGGTGCAGGTCGTACGTCGTCCCGCCGGGCACTCTCGTCCCGAGTCGGGCCATCGCCCCGGGCACCCGAGTCAGGTACCACGCGAAGTCCTCACCACCCAGAGACTGCGCGATCGGCGCCACGAGCGCTGCGCCCTCGGTGACCGCCACCGTGAGCGCCTCGATGCACGCGGAATCGTTGACGACGGGAGGCACGCCCTTGACGATCGACACGTCGGCGGTGACGCCGTAGGGCGACACGACGGCCCGCACCAACTCGTCCACGAGCTTCTCGGAGCCGTGCCACGCCTCCGCGTCGAGCATCCGCAGCGTGCCGGCCACTTTGCCGGAGGAGGGAATGACGTTGTTGGCACCGCCGGAGTGGATCGAGCCCCACACGAGCGCCGCCCCCGCGCGCGGGTCGAGGCGGCGAGACAGCGCGCCCGGGACGTCGGTGACGACCTTGGCCAGCGCATAGGTGAGGTCCTGGGTCAGGTGCGGTCTCGACGTGTGCCCGCCGCGACCGGTCAGCGTGACCTCCACCAGGTCAGCAGCCGCGGTGATCGGCCCGACCCGCAGACCCACCTGCCCGACGTCGAGGCCCGGGTCGCAGTGCAGCGCGAAGATCCGTTCGACCCCGTCGAGTCCGCCCTGGTTGACCACGTCCTCCGCCCCCCCGGGCATGACCTCCTCGGCAGGCTGGAAGATGATGCGCGCGCCGATCCCGTTGTCCCGCAAGTAGTCCTGCACCGTCGCCAACGCCAGCGCGGCCCCGAGCGCGGCGACCGTGTGCACGTCGTGCCCACAGGAGTGGCTCACTCCCTCGGTCAGCGACGCGAACGGCAGGGAGGTCTCCTCCCGGATCGGCAGCGCGTCGAGGTCAGCCCGCAGGGCGATGCGCCGGGCCGGCTCAGGGGCGCCGAGATCGACGACCAAGCCACTGCCCCGCAGCCGTCGCACCGTCAGCCCGACCGCCTCGAGCCGGTCCGCGACGACACCCGTGGTGCGCACCTCGCTGCGCCCCAGCTCGGGGTGGCGGTGCAGGTCGCGGCGGATCGTCACGAGCTCGTCCGAGAGGTCGGAGACGGCACGCGCGATCGCGGCGAAGGGCGGGGTGGAAGTCACGATCTTCGGAGTGTAGCGAGAGGATGGCCCGGTGCCCGCCCATCGCCAGACACGACCGGCCGCGCTCGATGTCTCGGACCTCTCCTGTGCCGTCCCGGGCGACCGTGTGGTGCACGGACGTCGTCGAGCGAGTCCGCGGCGGTGAGGATCCGCTCGCGCCGTGGCGCCGGGCGCTGGCCACACAGCAGGGCTCGCTCGACCAGCCCCACATCGCAGCGGCCTTCGTCCTTCAGTGGTGGTGCGAGGTGGTGGCGATCCCGATGGCGTATGCCGCTGAGCTCGGTCCGCCGGCGCTGGCCTCCGGCGGCGCCGGGCTGGGCTTCGAGCTGGCGCCCGGCCTCTATCCGCACCGCCTGGTCCTCGACCCCGCCCGCGTCGTCCTGGCGTGGGGCAGCCCCGACGCAGCGGACCCGGCCCAGCAGGCCCTCCCCGACCCGGCCCAGCAGGCCCTCCCCGACCCGGCCCAGCAGGCCCTCCCCGACCCGGCCCAGCCCAGCAGGGCGGCCGCGATCGCTGCGGGGAGAGCGGCATACGACCTGCTGGTGTCGGACGTGGTGCGCGACTTCGCACCCGAGGTGAAGATGAGCTCACGCCAACGGTGGGGCGTCGCGCAGGACGTGTGGACAGCCGCGGTGAGGCGCGCCGCCGGCGCGGCGGGGCGTCCGACCGGTCCGGAGCAGCGACGGATCTCGTGCTGCTTCATCTATGCGCTGCCGGGGATGACGGAGTGCGTCTCGTGCCCCCGCCGATCCGTGTGACGAGAGCGGCGTGGGGCAGGGTGCGATCGACTCGCGCGGAGAACTAGGGTGAGCGCCATGTCGAGCACTGCTGCCGCGTTGGTTGGTCCCGTCGTTGTCCACGAGGAGGTGCGTGCGGCGCTGGATGCCGGCCGCGGGGTCGTCGCGCTGGAGAGCACGATCCTGGCCCACGGGCTCCCCCACCCGGACAACATCGAGATCGCCGGGCAGATCGAGGGCGCGGTCCGCGACGGCGGGTCCGTCCCCGCGACGATCGCGCTGCTCGACGGCGTCGTGCACATCGGGCTGGGCCCGGCCGAGGTCGAGCGGATCTGCTCCGACCCGGAGATCGCCAAGCTGTCGATGCGCGACGTGGGCGTGGCCGCCGCGCTGGGACTCAGTGGCGCGACCACGGTCGCCTCGACGTCCGCCCTCGCGAATCTCGTGGGGATCCGGGTCTTTGCGACCGGCGGGCTCGGTGGCGTGCACCGGGGCGCGTCGACGACGTTTGATGTCTCGGCCGATCTCGGCGTGATCGCCTCGACCCCGGTCCTGATCGTCTGCGCCGGCGTCAAGTCGATCCTCGACGTGGCCGGGACGCTCGAATACCTCGAGACGCTGTCGGTGCCGGTCCTCGGCTACCGGACCGATGCCTTCCCCGGCTTCTACCTGTCCGACTCCGGCCACCGGGTGCCGTGGCGGGTCGAGTCCGCCGCCGAGGCTGCCCGGGTCGTGCTGACCCGGGACCGGCTCGCGACGGACCGCGCCGGCGTCGTCCTGGCCAATCCCCTGCCGGCGGACCGGCAGGTCGACCGAGAGTTGCACGACCGGCTCGTCGCCGAGGGGCTCACGGTGCTCGAGCGCGAAGGCGTGCACGGCAAGGACGTGACGCCGCGGCTGCTGGAGTTCTTCCACGACAACTCCGGCGGTGAGTCGCTGCGGGCCAACGTGGAGCTCGTGCTGTCCAACGCCCTTCTCGCCGGGGAGGTCGCGGCGCAGATCGCCCAGCAGGCCCCGAATGTGGCCGAGGGTGCCGACGGGGCCGACGGGTCTGGCACCTGGACGAGCCCGACATGAGCACGCGTCCCATCGTCGTCATCGGCGACGTGGGTCTCGACGTCATCACCCGCCCGTCCGGCGAGATCCACTGGCGCTCGGACACCCCGTCGGCCGTGACGCTGACGCCCGGTGGGGCCGGTGGCAACTCTGCGTCGTGGCTCGCGGCGGTGGGTGCGCACGTGACGCTGGTCGCCCGGGTCGGGGACGACGCGGCCGGGGAGACGGCGCGACACGAGTTGGAGAGCGCCGGTGTGCACTGCGCTTTCGCGGTCGACCCGAGCTTGCCCACCTGTGTCGTCGTGGTCCTGCTCGATGAGCACGGCGACCGGACGATGTTCCCGGACCGGGGCGCCAACCGGGCGTTCAGCGTCTCGGACGTTGAACTCGCTTCCCTCGGTCTGCCGGAGAGCCCGGCGCCGCACCTGCACGTCAGCGCCTACGTGCTCTATGACGAGGGGTCCCGCGCAGCCGGCCTCGAGGCCCTGCGCCAGGCCCGCGACCTCGGCTGGACGACGTCGGTCGACCCGCAGTCGAGCGCCCTGATCCTGCGGGAGGGCGCGGCCACGTTCTTGTCCTGGGTCGACGGCATCGACCTGCTGCTGCCCAACGAGGACGAGGTCGAGACCCTCGGCGGCCTGGACCTGATCCTTCGGCACGCCCGCGAGGTCATCGCGACCTACGGCGCCGACGGGGCGCGCTGGCTCGGGGACGGCGTTGATGAACGAGCGTCGGCCCCGGTGGTCGACAACGTCGATGCCACCGGCTGCGGGGATGCGTTCAACGCCGGGGTGCTGTCCACGTGGCTGCGCAGCGGCGACCGGGTCGAGGCCCTGCGTGCCGGTGTCACGGCGGGAAGCGCCGCGGCAGCCACGGTCGGCGCCCGCCCCAGCTGAGCGGCATACCTCCGATTCGATGTATGTACGCGTCGCATTCGACGCG
>CAJDTW010000157.1_pt1 | contig 11671 bp, 8 predicted proteins | sample 7389911 | NCBI WGS metagenome assembly CAJDTW01 (sample SAMEA7055652, study PRJEB34461) | soil metagenome | biome: terrestrial ecosystem; feature: Peninsula; material: soil | place: Antarctica | collected 2016 | reverse complement strand
CGCACGCGGCTGGAAGGACGGACGAGATGGGTGCCAATGCGGCCAAGGAGCGAGCAGCGGAGGCGGTTCGGGACGCGAAGGAGCGGGCCGGGCTGACCTGGGTGGCGATCGCCGAGAAGCTGGGCAAGCCGAAGGAGTGGACGGTTGCCGCCCTGCTGGGCCAGCACCCCATGACCGAGGCTGATGCGGGCACCGTCGGGCAGTTGCTCGGTCTCGACGACGAGACGGTGCGGGACCTGCAACGACCGCCGTATCGGACCGGTCTCGGGGACAGTGCGAACGACCCCACGATCTATCGGTTCCACGAGGCGCTCGCGGTCTACGGTCCCGCGATCAAGGAACTGATTGCCGAGGAGTTCGGCGACGGCATCATGAGCGCGATCAACTTCAAGATCGACGTCTCGCGCCGGGCGGATCCGGCCGGTGACCGGGTCGTCGTCACCTTTGACGGGAAGTTCCTCGACTACCAGTGGTGACCGGCCACCGCCTCACCTGACCCGGGGCGGACGCCTCACCTGACACTGGATGCCTCACCTGACCCGGGGCGGGACGCGGGACCTCACCGTCGTTGATGCCTCTTGACGAAGGCCCACGCCCCGAATTGTGGGGGTCTGCCCACGCCCACCGGCTGGGTAGATGGCACGCTGCGGTGAGGGTGAGGGTGAGGGACCGAAGCGGAGGGCATGAGATGACGGAGCTGGACCGGCCACGAGTGGCGCGCCCGGACGACCTGCGGCACCTCGTCGAGTGGAGCGCCGCCGATCTCTCCGCGGCCATCGGTCAGCGGGTCGTGACCTGCGTCGAGGTGATGACCAACTACCTCGACCACATCGACCGGATCAACCCGCACGTCAACGCGATCGTGTCGCTGCGACCGCGAGCCGAGCTGCTCGCCGAGGCGGCCGAGAAGGACACCCTGCTCGAGCGGGGCGAGCGGCAGGGACACCCTCTTCGTCGAACGGATCCGGGCCGCCGGCGCCATCTTCATCGGCAAGACCAACACCCCCGAGCTCGGACTCGGCTCCAACACCTACAACCCCGTCCACGGGGTCACCCGCAACCCCTACGACCTGTCGCTCGTGGCGGGCGGCAGCAGCGGTGGGGCCGCCGTGGCGGTCGCCCTGCGGATGCTGCCCGTGGCCGACGGCAGCGACTTCATGGGCTCGCTGCGCAACCCCCCGGGGTGGAACAACGTCTACGGCCTGCGCCCCTCGTTCGGGAGGGTCCCGTCGAACGGGAGCGACCTGTTCATCAACCAGGGAAGCGTGGACGGCCCCATCGCGCGGACCCCCCTCGACCTGGCCCTGCTCCTCGAGACGATGGCCGGCGAGGACGACCGGGCACCGCTCTCCCTCCCGGGTCCGGGCCTCGACGTGGCCGCTGTCGCGGAGCCGCTCCCCGGTGGGCGCATCGTCCTCGGCTTCGAGGTGATCGTGCACGACGACCTGCCGGGCCACGGCAGCTTCCACGGCAGCGCCGACCTCTGGCACCTCTGGAGGACCTATCGGCACGTGTTGAGCGGCGGCGGCAACCGTCCTCTCTATGACGACCCCCGTACCCGGGAGATGCTCAAACCGGAGGCGATCTATGAGATCGAGGGGCTGCTGCACGGCCTCGACGGGGAGGGTCCGATCACGGCAGCGGACCTGTTCACAGCCTCGGTCCAGCGCTCCGACCTCTACCGCGGCTTCCTCAGGCTCTTCGAGAGCGCCGACTACGCCCTGATCCCGACGGCGCAGGTGATGCCCTTTGACGTCGAGACCCCCTGGCTCCAGGAGGTCGCCGGGCGGCCGATGTCCTCCTACCACCGGTGGATGGAGGTCTCGACGATCGGCACCCTGCTCGGCGCCCCGACCCTCGCCATGCCTGCGGGCTTCAGCGCCTCTGGGCTCCCGATCGGCCTGCAGGTCATCGGCCGCAACCATGACGACACGGCGGTGCTGCGTCTCGCCGCGACGTGGGAGGCCGCCACCGGTGGGGTCGAGGGACACCGGCCCCCGCTGCTGGACCGTGACTGACGACCCGGCGCAGTTGACCAGTCCCGGGGACCGCTCGTGCCGGTGCCCCTAATGTGGGAGGTAGCGCCACACCACCAACCATGGGCCCCGGGCGGGCCCCGTCCCGAAGGAGCGGTTCATGTCCCTGTCGCCGAGGAGCAGCACCGTCGATGGCATCATCCGCCGCAGTGGGCACACCTTCCGTGACCGGGTGGCCCTGACCTTCGCGGACCGGGAGTGGACGTATGCCGCTCTCGACGCCGCCGTCTCCCGTGCCGCAGCGCACCTGCTGGGTCTCGGACTGGCGACGGGGGACCGGGTCGCGGCCTTCGGCAAGAACTCGGACGCCTACCTGATCGGCTTCCTCGCCTGCGCCCGGGCCGGCCTGGTCCACGTGCCGCTCAACTACAACCTCACCGGGGCTGAGCTCTCCTACCTCATCGGGCAGTCCGGCAGCCGCGCGATCCTCGTCGACCCGGCGCTGGCCGACCGCCTCGATGGCATCGACGCCGAGGTCGCGGCCGGCCTCGAGCAGCGCATCATCCTGCGCGACACCGAGGACTCCCTCCTCACGATCTCCCGCACGGGGGACGTGCCGGTCGTCGAGGTCGACGTGGCGGACACCGATCTCGCGCAGTTCCTCTACACGTCCGGGACGACCTCCCGACCCAAGGCCGCCATGATGAGCCACAAGGCCCTCGTGCACGAATACCTCTCGTGCGTGGTGGGTCTCGACCTCACCGCGGAGGACAACCCGCTCCACGTCATGCCGCTCTACCACTCGGCGCAGATGCACGTCTTCCTGATGCCGTGGCTCGCCGTCGGTGCGACCAACACGCTGCTCGAGGTGCCCGACGCCGGCGAGGTGCTGCGGCGGATCGAGCAGGACGGGCACCGGGCCTTCTTCGCGGCGCCGACGCTCTGGGTCGCGATGGCCAACCACGCCGACTTCGCGACGCGTGACCTGGGCGGGCTCAAGAAGGCCTACTACGGGGCGTCGATCATGCCGGGCCCGATCTTGTCCCGGCTGCAGGCCAAGGCTCCGGACCTCGGCTTCTACAACTGCTTCGGTCAGTCCGAGGTGGCGCCGCTGTGCACCGTCCTGCGACCGGAGGAGCACGCCGATCGCCCGGACTCCGCCGGTCGCCCCGTTTTGTTCGTCGAGGCCCGGGTCGTTGACGCCGCTGGCAAGGACGTGCCGGTGGGGGAGTCCGGCGAGATCATCTATCGCTCGCCCCACCTGTGCGACGGCTACTGGAACGACGAGGCCGCGACCGCCGAGGCCTTCTCCGGCGGCTGGTTCCACTCCGGCGACCTCGTGCGGATGGATGAGGCCGGCTACGTCTTCGTCGTCGACCGGATCAAGGACGTGATCAACACCGGTGGGGTGCTGGTCGCCTCCCGGGAGATCGAGGACGCCCTCTACACGCACCCGGCCGTGGCCGAGGTCGCGGTGGTCGGCATGCCCGACGACAAGTGGGTCGAGGCGGTGAGCGCCTTCGTCGTGCGCAAGGGCGAGGTCACCGAGGACGAGCTCATCACGCACCTGCGCGACCACCTCGCGGGCTTCAAGCTGCCCAAACGGGTCACGTTCGTCGATGAACTCCCGCGGAACGCGTCTGGCAAGATCCTCAAGCGTGAGCTGCGCGACGCCCAGGCCACCTGAGCGCCGGCCGGGTGGACCCGGCCGCGTCGTCTCGGCTGGCTGCGGCACCGGCCGAGGTGCGGGCGATGACTCAGCTCGGGGAGAGCCCGGCGAGCTGCCGGATGAGGCGCAGCCCGGGCGCGGTGCCCGGCCAGTTCCGGTCGAGGGCCTCGGCACCGGCGCGTCTGGTGACGGAGCGCAGCACGAGAGCGACGACGATCGCGTCGTCCGCGTAGCCGAGGCCGCGTCACGCGGGGCACGGCGGGGTCGACGGCGAGCCGCCGGACGAGGCGCACCAGGTCGGGCAGCAGTCGTAGGGCCTCGCGCATGGTGACTGCTTCGGGATGGGTGCGTGCGTAGCGCCAGAGCAGGGCCAGGAGCACGGCATAGATCAGGAGCAGCCCGCACAGAACCCCGAGCACGGTGTGCCACCACATCAGGAGACACCGGAGGTGTGATCGGGAGCCGGGACCTCCGCAGCGTTCATCCCAGCATTCTCCACCGTCTGGTCGTGCCGACTCCCCGCCTGAGCGCTGCGTTAGGTTTGTCGGATGGGTAGCTTCGTGTTCGAGCACCAGTGGCACCTGCCCTTCGACCCGGACGTCGTCTATGCCGCCCTGGCCGACGTCGACAGCTACCGACTGTGGTGGCCGCAGGTTCGCCGGATGCAGCGCATCGACGACGAGAGCAACCACGCCTTCGTGCGCAGCCTGCTGCCCTACACGCTGCACCTGGTCCTGACCCGCGAGGTCGAGGACCGCGACGCCGGGGTGCTGCGGGTGCGGATCGGCGGCGACCTCGAGGGCTGGAGCCAGTGGCGGGTCGAGGACGACGCCGGGGCGACCCTCGCCCACTACGACCAGGAGGCGACCGTCACCGCGCCCGGTCTCGGTCGGCTCGTCCCGCTGGCGCGTCCCCTCCTGCGGTTCAACCACACCCTGATGATGCGCTCCGGGGAGGAGGGACTCTGCGGTTGGCTCGGGAGCCGGCCCACCACGTGAGGCCAGTCGGACGGGAACGGGCCCAGCGGCATACGGGATGGTCGTGCCGGTGGTCAGGCGGTGGCGCCGACGGTGTCGGACTCGGATCGGCGGACCAGGCTGCGGGTGCTCGTTGAGACGACGACCGCCAGGACGCCCGCGGCGACGGTGACCGCGAAGGCCGGACCGTGCCCGCCCCAGTCCGCGAGCCGCCCGGCGATCGCTGCCCCGATCGCGTAGCCGAGGCCGGTCGCGGCGGCCAGCAGCGTCATCGCGGCCCCCGTGCGCGAGGGCGGTGTGATCCGCTCGCCGAGGGTGAACGTCGTGATCATGTAGGGCGCGACGCTGAAGCCGAGGATGAGCAGGACCGGCGCGAGGCCGCCGAGCGACCCGACGCGCAGCAGCGGCAGGGACAGCAGGAGCAGGGCCGCGGCGAACCACGCGATGCGATCGGGGAGGGCGAAGCGCTCGGGGACGGCCGCCATCGAGAGCCCGGCCACGACACTGCCGACGCCCAGGAGCGCATGGAAGTAACCGGTGAGCCCGGGCTGGCCGGCAGCGGTGGCCAGGACCGTCGTGCCGGTCTGCACGGATCCGAAGACCATGCCGATGACCAGTTGTGACCCGCAGAGCGCGAGCAGGGCGGGGCCGAGGAGCCGACCGGTCAGGGCCGCGGCGGCCGAGGTGACGGTGTGGGTCAGGCGGGCCGAGTCGTGCAGGGCGAAGAGCGTGCCGAAGACGGCGAGGAGTCCCGCGGCTGCGGCCAGCGCCGCCGTCGGGCTGGCGAGTGAGACGCCGACGCCGATGAGGGCCGGGCCCAGGACGAAGGAGGCCTCGTCAGCGGCTCCCTCGTAGGAGAAGGCGGTGTTGACCAGGCGGGGTTGGTGGTGGCCGGTGCGCGCGGTGATGGGGCGCCACCGGACCCGGGCCATCGGGCCGATCTGGGGGAGGAGGAAGCCGGCCATGGCACTCGCCACCGCCGACCAGCCCCACGGGAGAGCGGAATTCGCGGTGATCAGCAGGACGGCGAGTGCGGCGGCAGCGCCGAGCGACTGGATGGTCACGACCTTGCGCTGCCCCAGGCGGTCGGACCAGCCGCCCCAGACCGGGGCGCCGACCGCGTTGGTCACGGCGAGCGCGCCGGCGCAGGCTCCGCCGGCGCCGTAGGACCCGGTGGTGCCGGTGATGAGCAGGAGCGTGCCCAGCTGGCTCATGGCGAGCGGGAGGCGGGCGAGGAAGGCGACGAGCACGTAGGTGGGGCCGGTCAGGCCGAACAACCTGCGATACGAGGCAAGGGGGGACACAGAGCGACTCCGGGGTGCAGTGATCGAGTGCGCATCTTCCCACCCAACAGATACGCCAAGGCCCTGTGCTGGGCCCCAGTCTACCGGGTCCGTGAGGAGGGGCCGGACGATGAACGGGACCTCACTGGCGGTCGCGCGCCGGTGGGCGCAGCGACCACCGGTGGATGACCTCGATCACTGCGCCCCCGAGGACGCCGACGGCCAGCGACTGCCAGATCAGGGCGAGCGGGGCGTCGAAGGTGAAGAAGGTGCGCGCGGCGGGCAGGGCGAAGGCGAGGACCGCGAGGGTCACCATGGCGGCGAGCAGGGCGCCCTTCCACAGCCGGAAGGGACGGGACAGGGTCACGAGGATCCAGAAGAAGACGACGAGCAGGGTGATGGTCGCGCCGGTCCCCGGCTGCCAGCAGGCGACGTCGACCGCGCCCGTTCCGTCGAACAGGCCGCACCGGGTGGCGAACTCGTTCTGTGGCACGCCGTAGTTGCGGCCCGCGACGAGGTAGGAGGCGATGACCGCGAGCCCGGCGACACCTCCGGCCGGCACGGCGAAGCGCAGGATCCGACCGAGGAAGCCGGGGACGTAGCGGCGCCGGTTGGGGCGCCGTTGCCCATGGCCACGCCGATGTCGGCGTCCTTGAGGGCGAGGGCGTCGTTGACCCCGTCGCCGGTCATCGCCACCACGTGACCGTCCGCCTGCAGGGCATGGACGAAGGCTCGCTTCTGCTCCGGTGAGACCCGACCGAAGACCGTGGTGCGGGCCAGGATCTCGCGCAACTGATCGGGGTCGTCGCCGAGCGTGCGGGCATCGACCGGCTCACCGACGTCGATCCCGATGTCGCGGGCGACCGCGGCCACGGTGCGTGGGTTGTCGCCCGAGATCACCTTGATGAGGATGCCCTCCTGGGCCAGGTAGGCGAAGGTCTCGCGGGCGTCGGGGCGGATCTCCTCGGACAGCGTGATGATGGCGGCCGGGGTCAGGTCCGCGGGCAGGACCGGTGCATCGAGGTGCTCGTCGCTGCGGGCGATGAGCAGGACGCGACGACCACTCTCCGCGAGCTCGGCCACTCTCTCGCGTGCCTCGACAGCCTCCTCGGGGAGCAGCACCTCGGGGGCGCCCAGCACCCACGTCGCCTGGTCCTCGAAGCAGGCAGCGCTCCACTTGCGGGCGGAGTGGAAGGGGATGGTCGCCGTGCGTCGCCACCCGGGGGCCGGCAGGGCGGCCCCGAGGGCGACCAGCGTGCCGTTGGCGTTGGGGTCATCAGCGAGCGCGCCCAGAGCGCAGCGGATCTCGTCCGCATCGTGCCCGTGGAAGGCCTCGATGTCCTCGTAGGCGATGTCTCCGGTGGTGAGGGTGCCGGTCTTGTCGACGCAGATGACGTCGACGCGGGCCAGCCCCTCGACCGCCGGCAACTGCTGCACCAGCACCTGCTGCCGCGTCAGCTGGACCGCGGCCAGCAGGAAGGCGACCGACGTCAGCAGGACCAGGCCCTCCGGGACCAGGCCCACCAGCCCGGCAGCGGAGCGGATGACCACCGCCTGCCAGCCCTGCTCCCCGACCGTCCTCCACTGGGACCAGATCTGCAGTGGCGTCGCGACGAGGATGACCCACGTGATGTACTTCAGCAGGAGGTTGATCGAGGACTGGATCTCGGAGTGGGTGCGGGTGAATCTCCTTGCCTCAGAGGCGATCCGGTTGACGTAGGCATCGGCCCCGATAGCCTGGGCGTGGAGCCTGCCGCCGCCGGCGACGACGCTGGTGCCGGAGCGGATCGCGTCCCCAGCACGGTGCGGCACCGGGTCGGCCTCGCCGGTGAGGTTGGCCTCGTTGAGCTCGAGACCGGCGGAGCTCAGCAGGGTGCCGTCAGCGGGCACCTCGTCGCCGGTGCGCAGCTCGATCAGGTCATCGAGCACGACCTCGGCCGTCGGGATCTCCACGACCGTGCCGTCGCGCACCACCCGCGCGGTCGGGGCGTGCAGCAGTGCCAGCTGGTCGAGTTTGCGCTTGGCCAGATACTCCTGGGCGATCCCGATCCCGGAGTTGACGACGAGGATGATGCCGAAGAGGCCATCGGCGAAGGACCCGGTCGTCATCACGAGGATGAAGAGCGCCCCGAGGATGGCGTTGAAGCGGGTGAGGACGTTGGCCCGCACGATCTCGCTGACCGAGCGGGAGGTGCGCTCGGTGAGCTGGTTGACCTCGCCACGCGCCACGCGTTCGGCGACCTCGACCCCCGTCAGCCCGGTCTCGCGAATCGTGTGGACTTCGCTGATCTCGGCCCCATTCGGTGTCGTCACGCCGCCATTGTCGTATGCCGCCCTCCCGCGCCGCAGCACGGCCCCTGCGGACGCGAGGTGGCTCGGCGGCATACGGCCTCAGGTGTGGGGTGTTTGCCGTGGAATGCGCCGTTGCGGGGGACTCCCTCGAACGTGGGATGATGGCCCTCGTGACTGACAGCATCCAGCGAGCTCGCGCGACCACCGCCTCCTACTCGATCACCATGCGGATCCACGCCGGAACCGACCCTCGGATCATCGGGGCGCTCGCGGTCAAGGTCGCCGACGGTGGCGGGATCACCACGGCCCTCGACATCGTCGACTCCACCGCGGACAGCCTCGTCATCGACCTCACCTGCTCGGCCTCGGACGCCGATCACGCGAGTGAGCTGGTCGATGCCGTCGAGACGCTCGAGGGTGTCCACGTGCACAAGGTCTCCGACCGTGTCTTCCTGCTGCACCTCGGCGGCAAGATCGGCGTGCAGTCCAAGGTCAACCTGCGCAACCGGCAGGACCTGGCGATGGCCTACACCCCGGGTGTCGGGCGGGTCAGCCAGGCGCTCTTCGAGCACCCGGAGGACGTGCGTCGGCTCACCATCAAGGGCAACACGGTCGCTGTCGTCACCGACGGCACGGCGGTCCTCGGGCTCGGGGACATCGGGCCGGAGGCGGCCCTGCCCGTCATGGAGGGCAAGGCGGCCCTCTTCAAGCGGTTCGCCGACATCGATGCCTGGCCGATCTGCCTCGACACGAAGGATGTCGACGAGATCGTGCGGACCGTCGAGCTGATCGCCCCCGGCTTCGGGGGCATCAACCTCGAGGACATCTCGTCCCCGCGCTGCTTCGAGATCGAGGCCAAGCTGCGCGAACGCCTCGACATCCCGGTCTTCCACGACGACCAGCACGGGACCGCGATCGTCGTGCTCGCCGCTCTCAAGAACGCGCTGCGGGTCATCGACATGACCCTGCCCGAGGCCAAGATCATCGTGTCCGGCGGCGGCGCGGCCGGCTCCGCGATCGTCGAGCTGCTGCTGGCGGCGGGAGCGTTCGACGTCACCGTCTCGGACCGTCCCGGGCTGCTCAACCGGGCCGACGAGTCCCTCACGCCGCAGTGGAAGGCCCTCGCCGAGAAGACCAACCCGCGCGGCCTCACCGGGACGTTGCGCGACGGGCTGCAGGGAGCCGACGTCTTCATCGGCGTCAGCGCCCCCAACATCCTCAAGCCGGACTGGATCGATGAGATGGCGCCGGAGCGGATCGTGTTCGCCCTCGCCAACCCGGATCCCGAGGTCGACATCTATGAGGCGACCCAGCGGGCGACCGTCGTCGCGTCGGGCCGCAGCGACTACCCCAACCAGATCAACAACGTGCTCGCCTTCCCCGGGGTCTTCCGGGGTCTGCTCGATGCGCGGGCGTCCGACGTGACGACCGAGATGCTGATCAGCGCGGCGAACGCCATCTCCTCGGTGGTCGGTGACGAGCAGCTCAACCCGAGCTACATCATCCCGAGCGTCTTCCACCCCGACATGGCCGCGATCGTCGCCAAGGCGATCGTCTCCAGTGTGCCCAAGGCCCCCGAGACGCACCCCCAGATCAACGAGGCCGCCGAGCCGGTCGTCGAGTCCTGACCCGGGCTCGGGCCGGTCTACCTGACCTGCACCCCGCGCCACGTGTCGGGGGCCCACCCCACACCGCCTGAGCCGCTCCCACCCGAACCCGCCCGAGCCGCTCCCACCCGAGCCGCTCCCACCCGAAAGCTGAACCTCCCCGTATGACCGCCCAGCCCGCGCCGACAGCACGGTTCCGCGTCGACAGTCGGCGGGCCTGGCTGGTGTGGGGCGCCGCGATCTCGGTCTACGTGCTGGCCGTGTTCCACCGGACCTCGCTCGGGGTGGCCGGCCTGCAGGCGGCCGAGCGCTTCCACATCAGCTCGTCACAACTGTCGACCTTCACCATCCTGCAGGTCTTCGTCTATGCGGCGATGCAACTCCCGGTCGGGGCGCTGCTCGACCGTTTCGGGTCCAAGAAGCTCCTCGGGGTCGGCCTGACCCTGCTGACGATCGCTCAGTTCACCTTCGCCTTCGTCGACTCGTTCGCGGCGGCGCTGGCCTGCCGGGTGCTGCTCGGCATCGGCGACTCCATGGTCTTCGTGGCCGTGCTGCGCCTGGCCGCCCTGTGGTTCTCCCCACGGCGCACCCCGATGGTCACCCAACTGACCGGGCTGCTGGGCCAGATCGGCGCGCTCGCTGCAGCCGGGCCGCTGGCCCTGGCGCTCGAACGCTTCGGTTGGACGGCGTCCTACGCGGTCTCCGCCAGCGTTGGCGTCCTCACCGGCATCCTGCTCGTCCTCGTCGTCAAGGACAGTCCCGCGGCGGACCAGCACCGGGACGAGCTCAAGCTGCGGGCCATGGCCCGCACGCTCAAGCAGGCCTGGCTGGTGCCCGGGACCCGGCTCGGGCTGTGGGTGCACTTCACGTCGCAGTTCGCCTCCAACATGTTCACGATGCTCTGGGGCTTCCCGTTCCTCGTCTCGGGGGAGGGCCTCTCGCCCGGCGTAGCCAGCGTGCTGCTCATGATCATGATCGGCACGTCGATGGTGATGGGCCCGGTCGTCGGGGCCCTGACGATGCGCTACCCCTTCTCCCGGAGCACGCTGGTGCTCGGCATCGTCGCCGTTGCCGTCGTGGCGTGGACCGTCGTGCTGGCCTGGCCCGGCCCGGCGCCGCTCTGGCTGCTGGTCCTGCTCGTGGTCGCGATCGCCGTCGGTGGTCCGGGCTCGATGATCGGCTTCGACATGGCCCGCACCTTCAACCCGCCGACCCGGCTCGGCAGTGCGTCCGGGATCGTCAACACCGGCGGCTTCGTCGCGACCCTGACCGCGGTGGCGCTGGTCGGCGTCGTCCTGGACCACGTCGCTCCGGGCGGCCCCTCGACGTGGGACAACCACGCCTTCCGGTTGGCGATGCTCGTGCAGTACCCGGTGTGGATCCTCGGGGTCGGCATGACGGTCCGCTATCGCCGGAAGACCCGACAGGCCGCCCTCGAGTCCGACCCCGAGGCCTACGCCGCCATGCAGGCCGGACGGCAGGCCAACTTCTTCCACTGACCCCCCAACTCGAGTGGCCTCGTCGTCCACAGGGCGTCCGCACCCTCCCGGTCGAGTGGCCTCGTCGTCCACAGGGGCTTGGCGTGGCCGCGGCCTACGGTGGACTGATGGCGACGTGGTGCGACGTGTGTGAATTGGGCCGGCGCCTCCCGGGTTCCGTGCTGGGTCAGGCGCACGAAGGGTCACCAGCCCGGTACGCCGGACGGCATCCCTTCGCACGGTTGCGCTGGGACGATGATGGCCGCGAACTGGTCCAGGTGTGGACCGGGGAGATGGACACCGAACTGGCCCTGTCCGAACGCCGAGACACGTTCGTCCGCATCGATACCTTCCGTTTCCGGGTGACGCTGTGGGCTCGGCTGGACCGG
>CAJDTW010000053.1_pt1 | contig 11867 bp, 10 predicted proteins | sample 7389911 | NCBI WGS metagenome assembly CAJDTW01 (sample SAMEA7055652, study PRJEB34461) | soil metagenome | biome: terrestrial ecosystem; feature: Peninsula; material: soil | place: Antarctica | collected 2016 | reverse complement strand
GGCGATCACCTCGAGGCCCCGGCCCACCGGGGTCGCTCGCTCCACGGGGCGTGCATGGTGGACCGTTGCCCTCCGGGGGCTGGTCGCGACGAAGCGGACCGCAGTGCCGGGGGACAGCAGTGCCGGTGGGTCTCGGTCGGCGTCCCAGAGGGCCGCATCGGTGACTCCGATGAGTTGCCAGCCGCCGGGGGACTCCCGTGGGTAGATCCCACTGAATTCGCCTGCCAGACCGACGGATCCGCTCGGCACCCGGGTGCGTGGGGTCGCCTGTCGAGGCACGACGAGCCGGGGATCGCCCCCGACGAGATAGGCGAAGCCAGGGGCAAACCCTCCGAAGCCCACCCGCCACAGGCTCTCGGTGTGGGCCGCAATGACTTGTTGCGTGGACAGGCCGGTGGCGCGCGCCACCACGTCGAGGTCGGGCCCGTCATAGACGACGGGGATCTCCACCTCGCAGTCGTATCGGCGGGATGGGTCCACCCCGGCCTCGGTGATGAGCAGGAGGGTCCGGGCCGCCGGGACGATGTCCGTGATGCCTGCCCACCCGACCTGCGACGATCCCGAGGCGCGGGTGAGTGGCGACGCGACCCGGGCCCGGAGCGCCGCCTCCAGAGCGAGCACCTCCGCGATCCCGGCGAGTTCGATCAGGAGCGCCGACTCCCCCATCGGCAGCAGCCGGAACGTCGAGCCGGCGCCCATCGCGTCAAGCCCGACGGTCGACGAAGGGAGCGACCTCGACCCCGCTGGCCAGCAGGGCAGTCCGCACGGCGCGCGCCATCGTGACGGCGCCCGGGGAGTCGCCGTGCGTGCAGATCGAGTCAGCGCGCATCGTCAGCTCGGTGCCGTCGACGGCCGTGAGGCGCCCCTCGATGATGAGGCGCACCATCCGGGCGGCCACCTCGTCGGGGTCGTGGAGCAGGGCGCCGGGTTGACCGCGCGGGACCAGTCGGCCGTCCGCGGTGTAGCCGCGGTCGGCGAAGGCCTCGGTCACCGTGGGGATCCCGGCCGCCTCCGCCAGCCGGAGCAGCGCACTCCCGGGGAGACCGAGGAGTGGCAACGTGACGTCGTAGTCCGCGACCGCCGCGACGACCGCCTCCGCCTGTGCCTCGTGGTGGACCACCGTGTTGTAGAGCGCCCCGTGCGGTTTGACGTAGGCGACCCGCGACCCGGTGACCCGGGCCATCCCGTCGAGCGCACCGAGTTGATACACGATGTCCGCGAAGAGCTCGTCCGGTGCGACGTCGATGAAGCGCCGCCCGAAGCCGGCCAGGTCGTGGTAGCCGACCTGGGCCCCCACGGTGACCCCATGATCGGCGGCGCCGGCGCAGGTCCGCCGCAGGGTCACCGGGTCGCCTCCGTGGAAGCCACACGCGATGTTCGCGCTGGTGACCACCTCGAGCATCGCGGCGTCGTCGCCCAGCGCCCAGGCGCCAAAGGACTCCCCCAGGTCGGCGTTGAGGTCGATTCGCATACTCCGATCCTGCCCCACCCGGTGTCCGGCTACCGATCGTTGTCGGGCGGGGTGCTGCGGAAGGTCGTGTCGAGCGACGGGATCCGGGCGCGGTAGCCGGCCCACAGCTGGCGGGCGACCGTGACCGAGTCGACGAGCGGGTGCAGGGCCAGCGCCTCGATGGCGCGCCGCTGCGAGCGCTCCCGGACCGCGGCGATGACGAGCTCATCAACGGCCTTGACCTGCTGGACGAGCCCGAGAGAGCGACCCCGCAGCGGCGACACCGGCAGCGGCTCTGGCCCGAGCCCGGTCACCCGGCACGGGACCTCGACGACCGCGTCCTCGGGCAGCCCGGGAATCGCGAGGCCACCGCTCCCGGTCCCGTTGCGCACGTTGAGGATCAGGGTCGCGGGCTGATCACTCGCGATGGCCGTCATGAGCGCGAGCGCCACTCCCTCGTAGCCGCCGCCCTCGATGTCGGCCTCGGCCCTCGCCAGCGGGGCCCCTTGACCGGGTGCGGAGCTGACCGTGCGGGTCTCCTGCATGTAGGTGGCGTTGCGGTCCCGCCGGGCCGCGTCCCAGGTCGCCAGTGCGGTCTGGGGCGAGGCGCCGACCGCCGCATAGAAGTCGCCCTGCTGGGCCAGCAGGTACTCCCCGCGTGTCTGGGCGCTGGCGGTGATCTGCCCGATCGCGTCCCTGGTGAAGTCGTAGTAGAAGAGGTATTCGTTGGGGATGGCCCCGAGGGTCTGCAGCCACTCCGGGCCGAAGAGGTGGCCCTCCTCGAAGGAGCCCAGCCGCCCGGCGTCCGCGAGCAGGTCCGGCAGCACGTCCCGGCCGTCGACCCGCAGCCCCTGCAGCCAGCCGAGGTGGTTGAGCCCCGCGTAGTCGATCTCGACGTCGGTGACCGCCAGCCCCAGCGCCCCGGCAGCGCGCGAGGCCAGGCCCAGGGGCGAGTCGCAGATCCCGACGACCCGGTCGCCGAGCACCGTCTGCATCGCCTGGGTGACCAGCCCGGCCGGGTTGGTGAAGTTGATGACCCAGGCCTGCGGCGCGAGTCGCCGCACCCGCTCAGCGATGTCGAGCGCCACCGGGACCGTCCGCAGTCCGTAGCCGACCCCACCGGGGCCGGTCGTCTCCTGGCCGAGGAGCCCGAGATCCAGCGCCAGCCGTTCGTCGGCGATCCGCCCCCGCAACCCGCCGACCCGGATCGCGGAGAAGACGAAGTCGGCCCCCTCGAGCGCCGCGTCGAGTGACGTCGTGGCGATCACCCCGGCCGGTTCGCCCGTGGCGTCGGCAACACTGCTGTCGGCGCCTGGTTCCCGCACCGATACCGTATGCCGCTGGGCCTGCTGGTCGAGGACGTGCCCGATCGCGGCCAGTCGCGTCGCGTCGGTGTCGTAGAGGGCCACCTCACGGATCGCCCGCCCGGTGCGCTGCGCCAGCACAGCGGCATACACCAACGGGACCCGGAACCCGCCGCCGCCGAGGATGGCAAGCTTCATGACGACTCCACGACCGTGACGCTACCAAGGCGCGACCACCACCGCGTCGATGCGTACCCCGCCGCGGTGCGCCAATGCCGACCGTCGCCCGTGCCGATGGGCAATGATGAAGGCGATGCCACACGACACGTTCGACCCACTGTCCGCCCACCGTGAGGCTGGGGCGCCCGATGTCGACGTCTTCCTCTGGGGGACCGTCTTCCTCGACCTCATCTTCGCGGGCATCGAGACCCCACCGCGCCCGGGGACCGAGGTCTGGGCGCAGGGGATGGCCTCGTGCCCGGGCGGCATCGCCAACCTCGCCACCGCGACCCAGCGCCTCGGGCTGCGCACGTCACTGGCTGCGGCCTTCAGTGATGACGACTACGGCGACTTCTGCTGGCGCACCCTGGAGGAGCAGGAGGGGATCGACCTGGGCCACAGCCGGCAGTTCCCCGACTGGCACAGCCCGGTGACCGTCTCGATGTCCTTCGACCACGACCGCACGATGGTCTCGCACGGACATCCGTCCCCGGTGCCCGCGAGCGAGTTGATCGGCCATCCCCCGCGATCCCGCTCGGTCATGGTCGACCTCGCGGAGGAGGACGTCTGGGGGCCGGTCGGTGATTCGTCGTGGGTCGACGTGGCCCGCTCGCAGGGGTCGCTCATCTGCGCCGACGTCGGGTGGGACCCGGACGGGAAGTGGGAGGAGTGCGTCCTCGACCGGCTGGCCCGGTGCGACCTCTTCATGCCGAATGCCGCGGAGGCGATGGCCTACACGCGCGCCTCCTCGGCCCAGGAGGCCCTTTTCGCGCTGGCTGATCGCGTACGGGTGGCCATCGTGACCAACGGGGCGGAAGGCGCACTCGGCATCGATGCGCAGACCGGCGAGGAGGCCCACGTCCCGGCCCTGCGGGTCCCCGAGATCGACCCGACCGGCGCCGGTGATGTCTTCGGCGCCGCGATCCTCGTCGGCACGCTGGCCCAGTGGCCGCTGGAGCAGCGGATGTCTTTCGCCGCGTTGAGTGCGGCGCTCGCCCTGCAGCAGTACGGCGGGTCGCTCGCCGCGCCCGGGTGGGGTGACATCGCCGACTGGTGGGACGCCCTGACGTCCGAGCCGACCGCAGACGCCTACCACCGGTCGCTGCGGCGGCGCTATGCCTTCCTCGACGACATCGTCCCCCGGGTTCCCGTGACGGCCTGCCGGCGCGCCACCGCGACGATCGCCCGCCGGGCCGACATCCAGGGCCTGCACTGACCCGCACCCTCGCTGCCCGTGCTGGCCGGCGCCCTACGTGCTCACCGGCGCGCGGGCTAGATCGTGCCGGTGAGGGCCTGCAGTCCGAGACTGGTCACCGCAACCAGCACCCAGAGACAACCCCCGAGGATGAGCGGCCGGGGGCCGGTGCGGCGCAGCCCGCGCAGGTTGGTGGAGAGCCCGATCGCCGCGAGGGCGATGGTGATGAGGAAGACCGAGGCCTCGGCGAGGGCGCCGTGGGCACTGGCCGGGATGATGCCCATGGTGTTGGCCGCGGCCACGAGGACGAAGCCGATCAGGAACCACGGCACCAGTCGGGTGATCCGCACCCGGGACCTCGGGGCGTGGTCTGCGGCGCCGACTGGCTCGCCCGTCGAGTCCCCGGCCGATTCCTTGCCCGAGTCCTGCACCACGGCCTTGACCGAGTCCCTGGTCGCGGCTTTGGCAGCAGCCACGGCGGTGGCGCGATCCTTGCGGTCGGCCAGGATCGCCAGGCCGAAGCAGATCGGGATGATCAGCAGGGTCCGGGTCAGCTTGACCACGACCGCGTAGTTGGTCGCCTCGGTGCCGTAGGTGGCGGCCGCGGCGACGACCGAGGAGGTGTCGTTGACGGCGGTCCCGGCGAAGAGCCCGAACGCGTGTTGACTCATGCCGAGGGCGTGGCCGATGATCGGGAAGACCAGCACCGCGGCGATGTTGAACAGGAAGATGGTCGAGACGGCGTAGGCCACCTCGACGCTCGCGGCGCCGATGACGGGGGTGACCGCCGCGATCGCCGAAGCCCCGCAGATGCCGGTACCCACTCCGATCAGGGTCCGCAGGTCGCCGATGATGCCGAGCCAGCGGCCGATCCAGTAGGCACCCACCAGGCAGGCTACGAGGGTCCCGAGCATCACCGGGAGGGAGCTGAGCCCGACCTCGACGATCTGGCTCAGGGACAGCTGCGAGCCGAGCAGGACGACGGACAGTTGCAGGATGAAGCCACTGGCCAGGACGATTCCAGGCCGGAGCCGAAGCCCCGGCTTGATGACGACCGCGAGCAGGACCCCGATGATGATGCCGCTGACCGGGCCGCCGACGATGGGCAGGAGCCTGCCGATTCCCGTGGCGACGAGGGCGATCGCCAGGACGAGCGCCAGTCCCGGCAGCTTCGAGGTCGGCGCGGGTTGGTCCTGCTCGGTGGCGGTGGTCGTCTGGCTCTCTCTCACGGTGGCAACGCTCCCACTGCACACCTTGTCGCGGTAGTCCTCGATTCGACATCACGCCATATCAGGAACGCATGGGTTATTCGCCTCCGATGCCGGTGCGTTCCACTCCCTCGACGATCCAGCGTTGCAGGAAGAGGAACATCAGCAACAGCGGCAGGATCGCGACGAGCGCGGCCATGAAGAGTTGGCTGACGTTGACCGACTGGGCCGTGAGGAAGGTCGACAGGGCGATCTGCACGGTCCAGGAGTCCTGGTCCCGGCCGATGACCAGCGGCCAGAGGAACGCGTTCCACGAGCCGATGAAGGTGATCGTGCCGATGGCCGCGACGAAGCCGTAGGAGTTGGGCACGACGATCTTCCAGAACGTGCCCCACCAGCCGAGCCCGTCCATGAAGGCCGCCTCCTCGATCTCCTTGGGGAAACTGAGGAAGAACTGCCGGAAGAGGAACGTGGCCAGGGCCTGGAAGAGACCGGGGACGATGAGGCCGCGCAGGGTCGAGACCCAGCCCAGCGTCGAGACGAGGACGAAGCTCGGCACGAAGGTGACCGCCGCCGGGATGAGTAGGGTCCCGGTGATCCCGAGGAACACCGCACCGGACCAGCGGTACGGGATCCGGGCCAGTCCGTAGCCCGCGAGCCCGGACAGGATCAGGACGCCGGTCGTCTGGGTGACGGCGATGACTGCGGAGTTGAGCAGGCTCCGGGCCATCGGGATCGCCGGGTTGTCGAACAGTCCGGTGAGGTTGGAGTTCTCCCAGACCGGAGGCAGCCAGTTGAAGGTCGCCGAACCGAGGTCCTGCTCGCGCATGAAGGCGCTGCGGATCAGCAGGTAGAAGGGGATGAGGAAGAGCAGCGCTCCGACGATGAGGGCGCTGTAACGGGCCAGCCCGGAGAGGCTGCTCGCTCGACGACTGCGGATGATCGCCATCAGTCGGCCTTCCCGAGCCCCAGCATGCGCCCGGACGCCACGGCGACGAGGGCGATGATGGCGGTCAGGATGACGGCGCCCGCACTGCCGTGACCGAAGTCCTGGCCGGACCCCAGCGCCGTGTAGTAGAGGTACACCAGGGGTGGGCGGGCGTAGGGCGGGTAGGTGCCGAACGTCGACAGGATGTTGTAGAACTCGTCGAAGGCCTGGAACGCGTTGATGAGCAGCAGGAGCAGGACGGCGGTCGATGTCGGCCGAAGTTGCGGCAGGGTGATGTGACGCAGCACCTTCGCGCCCTCGGCGCCGTCGATCGCGGCCGCCTCGTAGAGGGTGGGGCTGATCCGCTGGATCCCCGCGAGGAAGAGGATCATGTAGAAGCCGATCTGCAGCCAGAGTCGGGCGCTCACGATGACGAGCCAGTACCACGGCGGGTCGGCGAGGCTGAGCCACGGGATCGAGTCGGCCCCGAACCAGCCGAGGACGGCGTTGGCCAGGCCCGAGCGGACGCCGGAGAAGATCGACATCTTCCAGATCAGGGCCGCCACGACGTAGGAGCACGCGGTCGGCAGGAAGAAGACGGACCGGAAGAATGCCTGCATCACGTGGGTCCGGGCGACGAGCAGCGCGGTGGTCAGCGAGAGCACGAAGGTGACCGGCACGATGACGGCGGCGAAGACGACGAAGGTGGTGAGGCTGTCGCGGAACGCCGGGTCTCGCAGCATGTCGAGGTAGTTCCCGGCGCCGACGAACGTGGTGGGTGTGACCGTGTTGTAGGCGCTGAAGAACGACAGGTAGATGCTCCACCCGATCGGGATGTAGACGAAGATGACCAGCCCGAGGACGAAGGGCCCGACGAAGACCCAGAACCAGAGGTTCTGATCCTGGCGTCCGCGCCACCGCTGGGTCAGCGTCCGCCGGGGAGCCTCCTGCCCGTAGGCCGCTGGGCTGGCTCCCACGCTCAGGCGAGCACCCGCTTCAGCTCGGGGTCGACGACCGCCTTGACCTTGGCGATCTCGGCCATCGGGTCTGCGCCCTCCTTGACGATCCGGCTCATCATGTCGCCGAAGGCTGTGTTGGACTTGGGGGTCCAGAGGATCGGCGACTGCGCGTGGCCGACCTCGGTGGTCAGCTTGGCGGCCTCGGCGGCGGGGCCCTCCTTGAGGGTGGCCGCCTGGGAGATGAGGCTGGTGCGGGACGGGATGTGGAAACCGTAGGCGGTGGCGAAGTCGAGTTGATCGGCGGTCTGGTCGATCCAGAGCCACTTGGCGAACGCCTTGGCCAGAGCGACGTCGGTGCTCTTGGCGCTGACGCACGAGCCGTAGGCGCCGACCGGCACGGAGGGCTTCCCGCCCTCGCTCGCCGGCCAGGGCAGGACGCCGAAGTCGTCACCGAGGCCCTTGACGATGTCGGGGAAGGTCCACAGGCCGGTGAACTGCATGGCGGTGAGCCCGGAGACGAGGGCGGACGGGTCGAACCAGTCCTTGGGAGCGCCCAGCAGGACCACCTTGGCGTCCCACAGCTCGCGGAGCCGGCCGAGGGCGGCACCGGCCTTGGGGTCATCGAACCCGAACGTGTTGTCGGGAGTGAGGTAGTCGAACCCGGCGGACCACAGCATCGGGCCGCCCATCAACCCGGCACCACCGTCGTTGCCGATGAACAGTCCCTTGACGTCACCCTTGGTGAGCTTCTTGGCCGCAGCGACGAGTTCGTCCATCGTCGTGGGCGGAGTGACGCCGGCCGCCGCGAGCATCGACTTGCGGTAGACGAGCAGTTGCATGTCGATGACTTGCGGGATGGCCCAGATCTTGCCGTCGTAGGTCACCCGCTCCAGCACCGAGGTGTTGAAGTCGTCCTTGACGTCCCCGAACACGTCGGTCAGGTCGACGACCTGACCGCCCTTGATCATGTCGATGGTGGGACCGTTGCCGTACTCGAAGACGTCGGGGCCGCCGTCGGTGAGCAGGGAGGCTGCGGTCGACTGGTCGTAGTCGCCGGGCTTCCAGGTGACCTTGACGGTGGCGTCCGGATAGGCCGCCGCGTAGCGCTCAACCGCCTGTTGGGTGCCGGCCTCGCCGTACTGGTGGTACCACTGGTTGAGCGTGGGCTTGGCGCCACCCGCACCGGCGGTGGCGCCACCGGTGCCTCCGCCCGGCGCCGGTTCGCGCCCGGTGTTGCCGCCGCAGGCTGCCAGGGCACCCGCCGCGACGGCCGCCCCGCCCAAGGTCAACAGCGACCGCCGGCTCAACGCCGATCCGTTGATGTTCTTCGCCATCAGGGCTCCTCTGGGTCTGGCCACCACCCGAGCGGGCAACGGGTCTCTTGAGTGTTTCTACTGCACAACGCGGGCATTTCACCACCCCCACGCGGCACGCCGCGCACGAAGTGGGTCAACAGGCGGACGGTGGCGCCAGATCGCGGACCCGATCGATGAGCCAGCCTCCGCCAGACGTACGCATCGTGTAGCTCTGCTCCCAGATGGAGCAGGTCTGGCCATCGACGCCGCGGGCCTTGTCCTGCGTGGTGCGCAGGGCCACCTTCGCCTCGACGACGTTGCCGCTGCCGATCATGCTGCGGATCTCGATCCGGTCCCAATGGGCCCCCGCCTGCGCGGTGCGCCAGGCGTAGAGACCCTCGACCTGCTGCTGCAACCGGGGCGTGAAGATCTCGTAGGCGACCTCGTAGGCGCCCGTGTTGATCGCCTGGCCGTGCAGCGCCAGGGCCCCCGCGACATCGCGGGCGAAGGCGTGACCGCTGGCCACCTCCACCTTCAGCGCGAAGGGATCGTCGATGACCGGGGTCTGGTCGCCGTAGCAGCTGAGCAGGTCGCGGTTGGGGCCTTCCCTCCAGCGATTGACACCGGCGGCCACCTGGTCGACCGGGACGACGAAGCCGGTGCTGGTGACCCGAGCTCCTCGGTCGGTCGCACCTGACTGGTCACCCGACGATCCGCCCGCAGCAGTCTTCAGGGCCGCACTCTTGGCCTTCTTCTCGGCGATCGTCAGGTCCACCCCGGACACCCACAGGGGCGATCCGGTGACGAGTCCCACCAGCGCGCCGTAGGGGTCCACGACCGGGCCCCCGGTGACGCCGTCTGTGATCGAGGCGTCGGTCCGCAACGCCTTTTCGACCTTGGTGCTGCCGTAGTCGACCGACCCGGGCCCGAACACCCCGGCCTCGGTCGCATGCAGGTTGAAGGTGCCGTTGGGGTAGCCGAGGATCCCGACTGCCGCGCCGACTCCGGGCCCGGCCGTCGCCAGTTTCAGCGTCGCCGGGGCGACCGGCTCGTCCGTCCGGAGCAGGGCGGTGTCGGTGGTGCGATCGATGCCGACCACGAGGGCAGGCGTCACGCCCCCGGCGTACTGCACCGAGATCGCGGAGGCGCCGGAGGCGACGTGCCCCGCGGTGACGATCAGGTCCGAGGCGATGAAGAAGCCGGTCCCCACCACTCGGGTGTCGCAGCCCGCGACGTCGATGCGCACGACTGCCGGGCTGACCTGCTTGGCGACCTCGGTCCAGTCCCGCGCCCCGGAGACGAACGGGGTGGCTAGGCCCTCACTGGTCGGTGTTCCTACGGGGACACCGTCGGGAGCGGCCGCGGAGGAAGGGGAGGTGGGGCCCGCGGAGCTCGGCGGGGGCGGAGTGACCGTCACGACGACCGGGAGCCGATCCATGAAGGGCATCGATGAGCAGGCGCCCAGGCTGAGCACCGCTGCCAGCCCGACGACGACCCGTGCTCCTGCCCGTGTTCCGCGCATGCGAACCCCCTCGATTCACTCCAGGACCACGGTGACACATTCACCCAGACTGGCCGCGGACCACACCGAGTCGTACGTCCACGTCCACGTCGTCCGCGCCGGCTCGGGTGAAGCCACCGCCCAACTATCGGGGCCATCTGCTCGCGTTGACGGCCGGCGCCGCGGCCGCTGGGACGGTCCGTCGGTTGAGTCTCCACGATGTCCCGGCGGCTTTGGACCTGGACCTGGCCACGGCCGGAGACCACCCCCGGGGCTTGGCCACCGCCCACCTGCCGCTCTCCCGCGCAACGGCCGTTCCAGATGCCCGGCGCTGGGGCTTGGGGGTGTTCGGGCCTGATTTGGGGCCACATAGAGGCACTGGCGGCCATTGACGTTCGTGGCATCGAGGCGGCTGCTGCGGAGATCGACTTCACGGTGCGAGACGGGCGCTTTCACAACGCGTCGACTCCGCGCACGTGTGACGCACGCCTACAACGTCTTGATGCCGAGTGGCTGCGCGGCGCTCTGGGCGTCTGCGTGGTGCACGTCATCGCCGCAGGGCCGACCTATGGCTATGCGATCGCCAGTTCCCTGAGCGACGCGGGCTTCGGCACCGTGAAGGGAGGCACCTTGTACCCCCTCCTCGCACGTCTGGAGGAGAGCGGTTTCGTCGAGGTGGAATGGCGCGCCGGGGACGGCGGCCCCGGCCGCAAGTTCTACGCCCTGACTGCCGCGGGGCGCGCCGAGCACGAGCGTCAGTCCGCCGCCTGGTTGGACTTCACCGAACTCACCCGCACTTTCCTCAGCAACGCAGCAGCTCCGACACCTCACCAGGAGATCCAGCGATGAACACCCAGACGAACACGCCCCACATCGAGCCCGAATGGGCCGAAGCGCTCCTTCTGGAACTGCGGTTGCGCGGCGTCGCGGGCCAACAGATCGGAGCGACCCTCGCCGAGATCGAGGCGCACTGCGCAGACAGTGGCCAGACCGCGGTCGAGGCCTTCGGCGAACCCGCCTCCTACGCCACGGCCCTCGGGCTGGCGCCCGATCCGGACCAGAAGGTTTCCCTACGAGAAGAGTTGCCCTCCGTGGGATCCGGCCTGGGCGGCATGCTGCTGACGCTCGGCGCGGTCGGCGCTTGGCTGTCGGGCACCGACGTCAATGTCACCGCCGGCTCGCTGGCGAACGTGGGCCTCGTCGTGCTCGGCACCTTCCTGATCGTTCGTCACGTCGACACGCTGATGCGAGCGATCGCGACCAACGCATGGCTCGCGGTCGCCTATGCGGTGGTGCCCGTGGCGCTCTTCGTGGGAGTGCTGCTCCTCTTCGGGCAGACCGTGCTCTTCACCGTGCCGATGCTGCCCTCCCTGATCCTCGGAGTGTCGGCGCTGGCCGCCAGCACGGTCCTGGCCCTGCGTCGCACGGACTCGTTGGAAGACCCGGTGGTGGGCCCCGATGGAGCCGGCGGCGCCGGCACGCTTCACATCTCCGCGGCGCTCGATCGCGTGGGTCGCCTCCTGACGCCCTGGCTCTTCCCCCTGCTCACCGCAGTGATGTGCATCCCGCTGCTCCTGCTCTGAGCCGACGGGCTGGCTGCGCCGTGTCCACCCCTCTGCCCTGCACGACACGCGGGTGTTCGCAACGCACCGGCGACCGGGTGTTCGCCTGGCTGGCCAGAGATCACCGCCGCCTTGGCGGATCCCTCGACCCAGCGGTCCACCAGAAAGTGCCACCGACGAGTCCGAGCCGACCGACGAAGGAGCCCCTGATGAGGACACGAACCGAAGCCGTGCACCAAGCGGTGC
>CAJDTW010000090.1_pt1 | contig 11970 bp, 8 predicted proteins | sample 7389911 | NCBI WGS metagenome assembly CAJDTW01 (sample SAMEA7055652, study PRJEB34461) | soil metagenome | biome: terrestrial ecosystem; feature: Peninsula; material: soil | place: Antarctica | collected 2016 | reverse complement strand
CGCAGCCGGAAGAGGACCTCTCCGGCGTTGGGCACCACGAACGTGCCCGGGTCGGCCTCAGCGGCGGCGAGGTCGATCGAGTCCGGGTCGAGGTAGCCCAGGTTGGCCGCGTGGCAGACCTCCTCGGGGATGCGGGTGGCGAGCGTGACCTTGACCCGGAACTGCTCCTCCCCGGTGTCGGGGTCGTAGGTGCCGGCGCCGCGCAGGTGGGTCGAGTGGGCGAGGGTCCCCCAGTGGATGTGCTTGAAGCGGTCCCACTGCTTCACGAAGTAGTCGCGGCAGTGGTAGCCGATCTCGTTGATCTCGGGGTGGCTCGTCGAGATCTCGGTGATGTGCGGGGCATAGAGGATCACCTCTCCGCCGTCCGCGACCGCGGGCTCGAGTTTGTAGAAGCCCTTGGCGCCGGTCCAGATGTCCTCGTACATCTCCGGGATGAGCGAGAGGACCCGGCTCACCGGCTGGTCGAGGTAGGTCACGTGGGTGGCCGCGCACACCTGGGCGGCATTGGCCCACGCGGCGTCGGTGTCGCCGAACGAGATCGAGTGCAGGCTCTGGCTGGCGGCCTCCCCGACGACGCAGAAGGCCAGCTTCCGGGCGGGCACGAGGGCGGCGCCCTCGTTGATCAGGGCCCGGACGGGCGTGATCGCGGTGGTGCCGATGATCGCGGCTGACGTGATCAGGGCACCGATCCAGTGTGAGACGTCGATGATGTCCTGGCCCGCGACGCCGGGGAAGAAGTATTTGTTGCCACCGGAGATGCCGACGACTTCGTGGGGCAGGACCGGCCCGACCACGAGGGCGACGTCGTGCTCGACGACGGCCTTGTTGAGCAGGACCGGCACCTCCATCGACAGGCGACCCTCCGACAGCTCCTCGAGCCGGCTCGTCGCGATGGTGCCGAGGTCGGCAAACGTCTCCGGGTTCCACCACTCGTGGTTGAGGACGGTCATCCCCGGATAGGTTCCCTCGAGGTGACCCTCCGGATAGCCGAGGTGCTTGGCCAGTTGCGCCGCGGACATGGGTTGGTGCGTGCCGAGCGCGATCAGGACGGTGAGGCGCGACACCCGCCCGTGCAGTGCCTCGTGGACGGCGCCGATGAGGAGCGGCAGCGGACAGGTCCTGGTCCCGTCCGGGACCAGGACACAGACGCTCTTGCCGTCGAGGTCGGTTCTGCCCAGTTGCTCGTGGATGAAGGTGCGCACCTCGTCCTCGGCGAGCACCCCTTCAACGCCGCCGAGGCGGACCGCGCGCCGCGCCGCGACCTCGGGCGCTTCGGTGGGCACCGCTTCGGTGGGCTTCGCTCCGGTGGGCTTCGCTTCGGTGGGCTTCGCTCCGGTGGGCTCCGCTTCCGTGGGCACCGACTCCGCTGGCAACGGCGTCGTGGGCTCGGGGGCGGTGGGCAGCGCGGTGGTCATGGGTCCACTGTCGTGGGACCGGGCCCTCGTCGCAAGGGCTGGCCCCACCTGCGCCCCGGTCCCGAGCAGCTCGCGGCAACTCTCGGGCAAATCTGGGCAACTTCTGGTCAGCGGTAGCCCCCAGCGGAGTTCTCGTCCACGATGAGTGCCATGACGTCCCCAGCGCCCGTCCTTGGCCTTGATCCCGACCGGTTGCTGCCCGCTGAGCCGGGGACCCGGGCGATAGCCCGCCGCCTCTATTCCGCCGTGCAGGATCTCCCGATCATTTCGCCGCACGGTCACGTGCCACCCCAGTGGCTCGCCGACGACACGCCGTTTGCCGACCCGACGTCGTTGCTGTTGACCCCAGATCACTACATCTTCCGGCTGCTGCACGCCCAGGGCGTCGACCTCGCCGACCTCGGAGTGGGTGGCCATGAGCTCGATGAGGCCGGCTCGCGGCAGGCCTGGCGGACCTTCTGCGAGCACTGGCGCGACTTCCGCGGCACCCCGAGCCGCTACTGGATGGAAGCGGAGCTGGGCGAGATCTTCGGCGTCAGCGTGCGGCCGTCCGCCGAGACCGCCGACGGGATCTACGACCAGATCGCGCACCACCTGGCGACCCCCGAGTTCCGACCGCGCGCCCTCATGGAGCGCTTCGGGATCGAGGTGATGGCCACTACCGACGACCCGGTCGATGACCTGTCCCACCACCGGACCCTGCGTGACGACGACACCTTCGCCCCCCGGGTCGTGCCGACCTTCCGGCCGGACCGCTACCTCGAGCCGGCCCGGGCCGATTTCCCCGAGCTCGTCGCCGCGCTCGGGGCAGCCGCGGGGGAGGACACCGGGTCCTACTCGGGCTACCGGGCAGCCCTGCAGGACCGACGCCGCTACTTCGTCGAGCACGGAGCCGTGTCGGCCGACCACAGCCACGCCGACGTCGTCACCCTGAGCCTCGACGAGGCCGAGGCCACCCGGATCTACGCGGCCGCCCTGCGGGGGGAGGCGAGCGAGGACGAGACGACTGCCTTCCGCCGACACATGCTCGTCGAGATGGCGCTGATGTCGGTCGACGACGGGCTCGTCATGACGCTGCACCCCGGCGTCCACCGCAACCACTCGGCGTCCAGCTTCAACGCCTATGGCCCGGACACCGGCCACGACATCCCGATCGCCGTCGAGTTCACCCGCAGCCTGAAGCCGCTCCTCGACCGCGTCGGCACCTCACCGGGCTTCCAGCTCGTCCTCTTCACGCTGGACGAGACGGTCTTCTCCCGCGAGATCGCCCCGCTCGCCGGCTTCTACGAGAGCGTCTACGCCGGGGCCCCCTGGTGGTTCCTCGACGCCCCAGAGGCGGTCCGACGCTTCCGGGGGGCCGTCACCGAGACGGCCGGCTTCTATCGGACCTCGGGCTTCATCGACGACACCCGCGCGTTCCTGTCCATCCCGGCCAGGCACGACATGTCCCGCCGGCTCGACAGCGCCTACCTGGCGCGACTCGTGGCCGAGCACCGACTCCAGGAGGACGAGGCCCTGGAGACGGCGATCGACCTCGTCACGACGATCCCCCGGAAGGCGTTCAAGCTGTGACCGATCACCAGGAGACACCGATGCCGTATGCCGCTGAGCCGGGTCGGGAGGAGACTGACCTCCCAGCGGGGCCGGCCTCTCCGGGCGCATTGCGCCGCCTCAGCCGCTCGTCAGACGGCCGCGCGGCCGCTCCCGTGCGGATGGTGCACCTCGGCGTGGGCAACTTCTTCCGGGCCCACGCCGCGTGGTACACCGAGCACGCGGGCGATGCCTCGGAGTGGGGGATCGCCGCCTTCACCGGTCGCTCGGCGCAGGTCGCCGAGGCACTGGCGCGCCAGGACGGTCTCTACACGCTGCTGGTCCGGGGACCTCGGGGCGCCCGGCCCGAGGTCATCTCATCGCTCACCGCCGTCCACCCGGCCGCGGACCTCGAAGCGCTGCGTCGCTACTTCGCTGACTCCGGGGTCGCGGTGGTGACGAGCACCGTCACCGAGGCGGGCTACCGCCGCAACGAGTCCGGCGGCCTCGACGTCGAGGACCCACAGGTTGCCACGGATCTCACTGCCCTGCAAGCGGATCCGTTGGGCGCTGCCGTCGTCACGACGCCGGGCAAGCTCGTCGCCGGGCTACTCTCCCGGCGTGCGGCAGGAGCCGGCGCGATCGCGCTCGTGCCCAACGACAACGTCCCGAACAACGGCGAGATGCTGGGCCGGGTCGTGCGGGACTTCGCTGCGCTTGTCGACGACTCGCTGCCTTCCTGGATCGAGGCCCACGTCTCGTGCGTCACGACCATGGTCGACCGGATCACGCCGCGCAGCACCGATGAGGACCGGGAGGAGGTGGCCCGTCAACTTGGGGTCGATGACCCCGAGACGGTGCCGACCGAGCCCTTCACCGAATGGATCCTCGCCGGCGACTTCCCCGCGGGTCGCCCCGACTGGGAGAGCGCGGGTGCCCGCTTCGTCGATGACGTCCGCCCGTTCGAGCAACGCAAGTTGTGGCTTCTCAACGGCTCGCACTCGCTGATGGCCTATGCCGCCTCGACGCTCGGCCATGAGACCGTGGCCGACGCGATCGCGGACCCGGTCGTGCGCGGCTGGGTGGAGGAGTGGTGGGAGGCTGCCTCGGCCCACCTGTCCCTCCCGGCCGCCGACATCACCGCCTACCGAGAGGCCCTGCTCGAGCGCTACCGCAACCCGCAGATCCGCCACCTGCTCGCGCAGATCGCCGCGGACGGCTCCCAGAAGGTCCCGATCCGGGCTCTCCCGGTGATCCGTGCGGAGCTGGCCGAGGGGACTCTCGCACCCGGATCCACCCGGATCGTCGCCGCCTGGGTCGCCCACCTGCGCGGTCACGGGGCACCCGTCACGGACCCGGGCGCAGCCGAGTTCGTCGCCGCGGCCACCGGGCCGACCGCCGAGGCCGTGCGGCGCGTCCTGGCCCGGCTGGGCCTCGAGGACGACGAGGTCGCGACCCTCGTGGAGCAGCAGTTGACGGACCTCGAGGCGAAGGCGGTCAGTTTCCCCGAAGGGCCCTGAGTGCGCGGGCGGCGAGACCCGGGCGCTCGCCGATGAGGGCCGACGTCTGGTCTGCACGGGCGTCGGTCCCGCCGGGGGTGGCATCCGGAGCGGGGTCGAGGTCGGCGCCCGACCCGGGGACGAGACTCTCGCAGACCTCCTCCAGGAAGGTGTCGACCTCGCGCATCTCGTAGCCGCGCCGCATGGAGACGACGGAGAAGCCCTGGGCCTGGATGTCCGCCACGACCCGGCTGGGGTCCTCGTCCGACCGCACGCGGCGGACGATCTCGTCGATGAACGTGTCGACTTCCGCCTCGTCGTACCCCGCCCGGAAGTGCGTCGAGACGAAGAGGGCGTTGAGCAACTTCTCGACGAGCGGGAGGTGGTCCATGGGCTCAGCGTAGGGTCAGCAGCGTCGGTGCGGCGGCTCAGCGGCATACGGCATACTCGTCACATCGAACTTGAGCGGAATACGCTCAACTTTGCCGAGGTTGACCCCCATGAAATCCGTTCTCGTCCAGGAGCATGCATGGAACTTCAACTGACCACCAAGGCGCAGGAAGCGTTTGCTCAGGCGGCCACCACGGCTGCCGGCAAGCACCACCCCAACATCGAGCCGGCCCACCTGCTGGTCGCGCTGGCGGCCCAGTCGGGCACCACGACTCCCGCCCTGCTGCAGGCCGGCGGATCGACCGTGGCCGCCGCGACCCAGGCCGCCGAGCAAGCCTTCGGCCGGCTGCCCCAGGTGACCGGGGCCGACCAGCCGCAGCTGTCGCGGGCGGCGCTCGGCGTCATGACCCAGGCGCAGCAGTACATGACGTCCATGGGAGACACCTTCGTCTCCACCGACCACCTGTTGCTCGCCATCGCGCGGACTGGTCACTTCGGTCTCGACGCCGACGCGATCGAGGCCGCGATCCCCGACCTGCGCGGCGGGCGACCGGTGACGTCGGCCAACCCCGAGGGCACCTTCGAGGCGCTGGCCAAGTACGGCACGGACCTGACGGCCCGGGCCCGGGAGGGCAAGCTCGACCCGGTCATCGGCCGCGACGCGGAGATCCGTCGGGTCGTGCAGGTCCTCAGCCGCCGCACCAAGAACAACCCCGTCCTGATCGGTGAGCCCGGTGTCGGCAAGACCGCAGTGGTCGAGGGCCTCGCGCAGCGCATCGTCGCCGGCGACGTCCCGGAGAGCCTGCGTGACAAGACGCTCTACAGCCTCGACCTGGCTGCGATGGTCGCCGGTGCGAAGTATCGCGGCGAGTTCGAGGAGCGGCTCAAGGCCGTCCTCGAAGAGATCCAGGGCAGCGATGGGCAGATCGTCACGTTCATCGACGAGATCCACACCGTGGTCGGCGCGGGGGCGGGCGGCGAGGGCGCCATGGACGCGGGCAACATGCTCAAGCCGATGCTGGCCCGCGGCGAGTTGCGGCTGGTCGGCGCGACGACCCTCGATGAGTTCCGCAAGCACATCGAGAAGGACGCCGCCCTCGAGCGCCGCTTCCAGCAGGTCTTCGTCGGCGAGCCGTCGGTTGAGGACACCATCGCGATCCTCCGCGGGCTCAAGGAGCGCTACGAGGGGCACCACAAGGTGACCATCGCCGACTCCGCCCTGGTCGCCGCGGCCAGCCTGTCCGACCGCTACATCAGTGGTCGTCAGCTGCCCGACAAGGCGATCGACCTCATCGATGAGGCGGCCTCACGGTTGCGGATGGAGATCGACTCCAGCCCGGTCGAGATCGACGAGCTGCGCCGTGCCGTGGACCGGCTCAAGATGGAGGAGTTCGCTCTCGAGCAGGAGACGGATGAGGGCTCCCGGGCTCGGCTCGAGCGGCTGCGCCGCGACCTGGCCGACCGCTCCGAGGAGCTCGCCGCCCTCAACGCTCGCTGGGAGGCGGAGAAGGCTGGCCTCAACGCGGTCGGTGACCTCAAGAAGCAGGTCGACGACCTGCGCACGCAAGCCGACCGACTCCAACGCGACGGCGACCTCGGAGCGGCGTCGAAGATCCTCTACGGCGACATCCCCACCCTCGAGAAGCAGCTCGAAACAGCCCAGGAGAATGAAGCGGCCCTGGGAGCCACCGACTCGGAAGGGCCCATGGTGAAGGAGGAGGTCGGCGCCGACGACATCGCCGACGTCATCTCGGCCTGGACCGGGATCCCCGCGGGCCGGCTCCTCGAGGGCGAGTCAGAGAAGCTGCTGCACATGGAGCAGGTCATCGGGGCGCGCCTCGTCGGGCAGTCCGACGCCGTCCGCGCCGTCTCCGACGCGGTCCGCCGGAGCCGGGCGGGGGTGTCCGACCCGGACCGCCCGACCGGCTCGTTCCTCTTCCTCGGCCCGACCGGTGTCGGCAAGACGGAGCTGGCCAAGGCGCTCGCCGACTTCCTCTTCGACGACGAGCGGGCCATGGTCCGGATCGACATGTCGGAGTACTCGGAGCGGCACTCCGTCGCGCGCCTCATCGGTGCGCCTCCCGGCTACGTCGGCTACGAGGAGGGCGGTCAGCTGACCGAGGCGGTCCGCCGGCGCCCCTACTCGGTGATCCTGCTGGACGAGGTCGAGAAGGCCCACCCCGAGACGTTCGACATCCTCCTGCAGGTCCTCGATGACGGCCGCCTCACCGACGGGCAGGGCCGCACGGTCGACTTCCGCAACGTCATCCTGGTGCTGACCTCCAACCTCGGCTCGCACTTCCTCATCGACCCGTTGCTGGACCCGGAGCAGAAGCGCGAGGCGGTACTCGGCGTCGTCCGGCAGGCCTTCAAGCCGGAGTTCCTCAACCGGCTCGACGAAGTGGTCGTCTTCGATGCGCTGAGCCGGGACGACCTGGCCCACATCGTCGACCTGCAGGTGCGGGCCTTCGCCACCCGCCTGTCGGATCGGCGGATCTCGCTCGAGGTCAGCGATCCCGCCCGCACCTGGCTAGCGGACCGCGGCTATGACCCCGCCTACGGGGCTCGCCCGCTGCGCCGGCTCGTCCAGCGCGAGATCGGTGACCGGCTGGCCAGAGCGCTGCTCGCCGGCGAGGTCCGGGACGGTCAGACCGTCACGGTCGACGTTGACGAGATGGGGGACACGCTCGTCCTCGATGAGCTCGCGCCGGCGGGCGCCGAGAGACGCTGACGATCGGGACGCGCTCAGCCCGCTGCGGCCGCGAGCAGGTTGAGCGTCTCCTCGCGGACCTCGCGGGGGACGGCGGGGAACGGAATCGTGCGCAGCACCTCGGCGTCTGTCACCCCGGACCAGTCATAGGCGATCGCGACGTCGGGCTCGTAGACGACCACGTGGTTGTCGGTCTCGTAGGTGCTGCCCGGGCCCATCGTCATCGCCATCCGGAAGACCTGCCCCGTGCCGGTGATCGGCCCGCCGCGCAGCACCTGCACCACCATGCCGGAGTCGTCCAGGGCCGGGTGGCGTGCCGGGTCACGCAGGACGGCAAAGATTGCTGCCGGGTCGGCGGCGATCAGGCGGGTCACCGTGTCGTGACGCGGCTTCGGGCGCGTGCGTCCCGTGGGTGGCGGGTTCTCCTGCGACATGCCTGAAGGGTATGCCGCTGGGCTGGGTCCGCTAAGTCCGCTGGGTTCGCTGGGTGACCGCACGTCAGGGGGCGGTTGGCGCTGAACGGCGACTCGGGTGCGTGTTCGAGCACGCCATCCACCATCGTGTCGATGACCACCCCGTGCGGGCAGGTGGGCGCGACGCAGGTCATGGCAGCCGGATCGTCAGGCTCCCCGCGTGGTGGTCGGCTCGAAGAGGACCGCTTGCCAACCGAACTCGGTGGCGGCTGCGATGTTGTCCGGGAGGTCGTCGGTGAACCAGACCGCACCAGGGAGGAGCGGGCCGAGGTCCGCCTCGATCTCCCCGTGGGCGGCAGCGAACGCGCGCTGGTCGGGCTTGGCGACCCCGAAGTCGGTGGTGTTGAGGAGTCGATCGAACAGGCCCGTCAGCCCCAGCAGTTCGAGCTCGTCAGGGACGCGGTCGGTGCCGTTGGTGAAGACGTACGTGCGGTGCCCGTCCCTGCGCAGGGCCTTGAGGTGTTCGACCGTCTCGACGACCGGGGTGCCTCGGTGGGCTCGCCACTGCTCGAGGTGCTTGCGCACCCGCGCCGGCTCGGGGACCGCGCTCTCGAGCTCGAGGCAGACGGCGGCATACCACTGGTCGAAGGTCTGTCGACCGGTGATCGTGGGCTCGATGAGGTCGGGTCGGAAGAACAGCTCAGCGAGAGCGCCCTCGGGGAGGCCGAGGGCTGCCTCGATGAGGGCGTCCGGGCTGGCGGGTGCGAAGTCGCGGACGACGCCGTCGAGGTCGAAGACGTAGGCGGCGGGTTCGATCACCGGCGGGCGGGGCCGCCGTCGGTGCCGTCGGTGCCGTCAGTGCCGTCAGTGCTGTGGGTGCCCTCGGTGCGCTCGGTGTCGGTCGGGCGGCGGGGCGAGGTCGTTTCGGGGTGGGCTGGGTCGGTGCCGGCCGGGCGGCGGGGCGAGGTTGTTTCGGGATTGGCGGGGGCGGTCCACGCGGCGGTGCCCTCGGAGACCCGGCCGCGGGCCCGGCCGGTGACCACATCGGCTACGGAGGGCTCGACCTTGGCGCGGTAGGCGGCCTCGAGGCGAGCCAACTCCTGCTCGCGGGCATCGAGGTCACGCTGCTTCTCCGTCAACTCCTGCTCGCGCCGGCTCAGGTCCTCGTCGCGCAGCCCGGCCTCGTCGAGGTGCTTCTGGTAGTCGACCCGCTGTGACTCAACCTGGCGTTCGTGTTCGACCCGCTGGGCCTCCGCCTCGCGGGCTGCCTCTGCGATCCGCTCGTGCTCGCGATCCTCGCGAGCAGCCACGAAGGCCACGGTCGCCGACGCGGCGCCGAGGATGAGCAGGATGATGCCGATCAGGAACATGCGAGACCTCCAGGGTCCGGGACGGTGGACTATTCCCGTCCTCGACCCTAGCGGCAGCGCGCGGCCGAACTGCGGACCAGCGTTCAGTAGATCCTGATCAGCTGGTGATGTCCTTGTCCCCGAAGCGGGCTCAGGCAGCGCTGCCGAGCCACCCCGGCAACGATCGCGCGAACGGCCCCGATCGTGCCTCGCGGCGGTGCCCCGCCGATTCGGTTAGCCTCAGCGCATGCGAATCTCGGGAAAGCTCGGCGCCGCTGCCCTTTCGGCGCTCTGCGTGGTCGGGATGGCTGCGTGTACGGGGCAGGCGGACCAGGCTGGTCCGACCCAGCAGGCGGCGCCGACCCCGGCCCAACGGCTCGCCGTCGCCAAGACCACGCTCGATGCGGCGAGCTCGGTGCACCTCAAGCTCACCAGCGCCGACACCCCCAAGGACCAGAGCGGCATCGTGTCAGCCGACGGCTGGGGGGCGCACCCGCCGGCGTTCAAAGGCACCTTCAAGGTCAATCTGAAAGGCATCCAGGCCGACGCTGAGGTGATCGCGATCGGGGCTGATGTGTGGGCCAAACTCCCGCTCATCCCGGGGACGAACAAGATCAATCCCGCCGACTACGGCCTGCCCAACCCTGCCGATCTCTTCTCGCCCGACGCCGGCCTGACCACTCTGCTCACCAGTGCGACGTCACCGGCGGAGGGAGTCAAGGTCCGGAACGGCTCCGAGGTCCTGACCACCATCACGGGGACCGTCCCCGGCAGTGTCGTCGTGGGTCTGTTCTTGATCGGCGACCCCAAGGGCAGCTTCGCGGCGACCTACTCGCTGACCGACGCCGACGAGGTGCGGGAGGTGCGGATCGTGGGGCCCTTCTTCGGGGGCGGCACCTCATCGACCTACACCCTCACCCTCGACCAGTACGGGGTGCCGGTCACCATCGAAGCGCCCTGACCTTGATCGACCCAGCGCAGCGTCGGCCGCTGCTGACGGTGGCCTCGATCGCGGTGGCTCTGGCGGCGGCGGACACCTATGTCGTCGTGCTCGCGCTGACCGACATGATGGCGGGCGTCGGCATCGGCATCGACGCGCTGCAGCGGGCGACCCCGATCATCTCTGGCTTCCTGCTCGGCTACATCGCGGCACTGCCGCTCATCGGGCGCTTGTCCGACCTGCTCGACCGGCAACGAATCCTGCTCGGGTGCCTCGTCATCTTCGTCATCGGCTCAGCCATCACCGCGCTCGCCGTCGACCTGTCCGTCCTCGTCACGGGACGGGTCCTGCAGGGCATCGGGGGAGGCGGCCTGGTGCCTGCCACCCTGGCCCTGGTCGCGGACCTCTGGCCGGTGGACCGGCGGGGCACCCCGCTCGGGGTCGTTGGGGCGGTGCAGGAGCTCGGCTCGGTGCTGGGCCCCGTCCTGGGTGCCCTCATCCTCGTCTGGTCGGGATGGCGGGCCATCTTCTGGGCCAACGCCGTAGCGGGCCTGCTGTTGTATGCCGCTGTGCGGGTCATCGGGGCCCGTTCCCTCCGCTCCAGCCTGCAGCCGAGCGGGGACCCGAGCGGGGGTCTGAGCGGGGGACTGAGCGGGGGACTGAGCGGGGGACTGAGCGGCACGTGGCTCAGGCGCCGGTCGCGCCGGCGGGTGGGGGTCGAGGCAGGGCTGGCTGTGATGGCGCTCGGGCTCGGCGGGTTGGCGCTCGCGGCCCCGGACGCCCTCGTCACCGACGTCACGCTCGGGATCCCCTTCATCCCCTTCGTCGGTGAGTCACGCGTGATGACCCCGATCGGGGTCGCCGCCCTCGTGGCGGTGGCGGCGCTCGCAGTCGCCACCGCCCCACGGTGGTGGTCTGTGCTGCGCCGGACCGACCTCGTCGGGGCGCTGCTCATCGCGTCGGCGTTGACCTGCCTCGTGCTCACCTTCGCCTCGTCCGACCCGGAGAAGGAGGTCGTGGGCCCGCTCGGCTACGCCCTCCTGCCTGTTGGCGCGGTGGCCGTGGCCGGCTACTTCTGGTGGCACCGCAGGGCTGCTGACCCACTGATCCCGCGGGGCGTCCTGCACAGCAGGGGAATGCGAGCAAACCTGATCAGCCTGCTCGTCGGGGCTGCCCTCGTCGCGGTCATCGTCGACGTGCCGCTGTTGGCCCGGCTCGGCGACTCCTACGACGAGACCGGCGCTGCCCTGGTCCTGGTCCGCTTCCTCGTGGCGGTGCCGGTGGGTGCCCTGCTCGGGGGGGCTGCCCTGCGCCGGCTCGGGGACGGTGTCGTCGCGGGCGTCGGTCTCCTGCTGGCTGCGGCGGGGATGCTCGTCATGTCGCGGTGGACGCTGGCTGCCATCGACGACACCCTCCCGACGACCCTCACCCTGGTCCTGGTCGGCTTCGGGATGGGCCTGGCCCTGGCTCCGGTCAACAACGCGGCGCTCGCCGACGCCCCGCCGGAGGCGCACGGCATCGCGAGCGCCCTCGTCGTGGCCGCTCGGATGGTCGGCATGGTGGTCGGGCTGGCGCTGCTGACGTCGATCGGGCTCAGCCGCTACTTCGAGCGGGTCCGTCACCTGCCCGACCCGCTCGACACCCGGGCCCTCATCGAGGCCGGGGTCATCCAGGTCCAGACCGTCTTCCTCGGCGGGGCGATCGCGGCCCTGGTCGGCGGCCTG
>CAJDTW010000074.1_pt1 | contig 12075 bp, 7 predicted proteins | sample 7389911 | NCBI WGS metagenome assembly CAJDTW01 (sample SAMEA7055652, study PRJEB34461) | soil metagenome | biome: terrestrial ecosystem; feature: Peninsula; material: soil | place: Antarctica | collected 2016 | reverse complement strand
CCTTTTGTTGTTCCCGGGACGAATCGCGTCCGAAGGATCAGACCCATCACGTCAAAGGGCGCAGACTCGCTGTGAAGATGGCCTTGGTGCCGCGCGGCGCATTGGGCTCCCATGAGATCCGGCCCTGCAGGTCGGCGACCAGCGATCGCACGATCTGGGTGCCCAGGCCCGACCCGGGGCGCCGGTCCGGATCGATCCCCACCCCGTTGTCGGCAACCACCACCCGCACCATCGCCTGGCCACGATCATCGGTGCTGCGCTCGACCGAGATCCGGATCGCGCCGCCCTCCCCCTGGAGGCCGTGCTCGATCGCATTCTGGACCAACTCGCTCATCACCATCGCGAGCGCCGTCGCGTCCTCGGAACGCAGCTTGCCGAAGGAGCCGGTGGTCTCGGTCTCGACGGGAACGCCATTCGCGCTGACCTCGACGATGGCACGTAGTCCACGCTGCGATATCTGGTCGAAGTCGACAGTTTCATCGAGTCCTTGACTCAGCTGGTCATGGACCATGGCGATCGTCCCGACGCGACGCTCCGCTTCCTGGAGCGCCTCCCGGGCCTCCCCGTCCGGGACCCGCCGGGCCTGGAGCCGGAGCAGGGCCGCGACGGACTGCAGGTTGTTCTTGACCCGATGGTGGATCTCGCGGATCGTCGCCTCCCTCGTCATCAGCTCACGTTCGCGGCGGCGCAACTCCCCCACGTCGCGCAGCAGGACGATCGCCCCGAATCGCTGGCCGGCCTCGGTGAGCGGTATCGCTCGCATCGAGACCGTGGTCCCACCGGAAACGACCTCAGTGCGCCAGGGCTGACGACCGGTGACGACCAGCGGCAACCCCTCATCGACTGGATAAGCGTCGCGCATGTTGTCCGTGACGATCTGCGCCAGGCTGACGCCCTCGACTGCGCCGTGGTGGCCGAGACGGTGCAGGGCTGACACCCCGTTGGGGCTGGCATAGGTGATCAGCCCATCCACATCGAGGCGAATGACCCCGTCTCCGACTCGAGGAGCGCCCCGGCGCAGCCCAGTGGGCGCGCCGAGGTGGGGGAACTCGCCTCCGGTCACCATCCTGCACAGCGCATCGGCAGTCGCGAGGTAGGTGATCTCGAGCCGGCTGGGCATCCTCGTCGTCCAGAGGTTCGTGTGACGGGTCATCACCGCAATCACCTGTCCGTCCCGCACGACGGGGATGTATTCCTCCCGACGGGCGTCCTCGGAGCCTGCGTCGACCTGCCGGACCCGGATGATGCGCTGTTCCTGCGCGGAATCCTCAAGCAGGTCATGGGCGCGCCCCGCGCTTGCGGTCTGTCCGACCTGATCCTCGATGAACACGAGTCGGCCCGTGGTCGGACGAATGTGGGCGACTGCTGACCACTGCTGCGGAGTCGCTCGCACCCAGAGGATGAGGTCGGCGAAGGACAGGTCCGCGATCAGCTGCCAGTCCCCCACCAACAGCTGCAGCCACTCGACATCGTGCTCGCGCAGCGTCGTCCGATCACGCAGCAGTTCTCTCAGTGTTGCCACGAAAGGAGCCTATGCGCCATCGGCCTCCGGCAAGGTCTCACTCCGTCCTTCGAGTGCTCTTTCTCGTCGTGCGGGCGGCAGTCTTCGCCGCCCTGGTCGCCGCTGCCTTCCTGGGTGCTGCCTTGCTTGGCACCGCCTTGGTCGCTGCTGCCTTCTTGGGTGCTGCCTTCTTGGGTGCCGGCGCTGGCGGCTCCGAGGTTGTCGAGGGCGTCGACGATGCAGGCTTGGTGACCGTACGCAGGGTCCGCAAGGCCACGGACAGCGGCGCGATGCTGGGGTGGGCAAGCCGTTCGACCCCGCGTAGCGCGGTCTGGGCCCGGTCGAGCGCATCGGCGTTGCTCTGTGACCATTGCGCCAACCGGTCCTCCGGGGTGGCCCCTCGGGTACTCACCTGCAGCACGGACTGAGTCAGCCCCTCCAGGACGGCATAGAGGTCATCACGCATGGCTCCGCGAGCCAAGGCGTCCCAGCGGTCCAATCGCGGCAACTGCGTGACGCGTCCGAGCATGGCATCGATGGAGAAGGTCTCCGACGTGACGAAGTAGACGCCGACCACGTCCCCAAGTCGCTCGCCGGTGGCCTCGGCGAGTTCGACGCTGTCGAGCAGTGAATAGAGATCAAGCAGGGAGGCGGCGCGCAGGGCGACTTCCTCGGGGATGCCGTGCTGCTCAAATTCCTTCGCTCGCCGCATCATGCGAGCCCGTTCACTGCCCTGCAACAGGTCGGGGATCTGTCCCCCGAACTCCTCGATCCCGCTCCGGAACCGAGCCACCTCGCCGGCGATGTCGAGGACGGCAGGGCGATTCGTGAGGAACCACCTGACAGACCGATCCAGCAACCGCCGGAACTCGAGGTAGAGCATGGTCTGGGCAGCCGTCGAAATGACATTGTCGGTGCTCTCGACGATGCGCACGAAGCCGGCCAGGTCGAACACCTCGCGGCAGACGACATAGGCCCGGGCCACCTGCTCAGGTGTCGACCCGGTCTCCTCACCGGCCCGGAAGGCAAAGGTGATACCGCCGCGGTTCACCATCGAGTTGACGACGGAGTTGGTGATGATCTCGCGCCGCAGGGGGTGCTCCGCGATCTGCTCGGCATATTTCTGGCGCAGCGGCTTCGGGAAGTACTCAGCCAACGTGGCCTCGAACCACGGGTCGTCCGGAAGGTCGGTGTGGATCAGTTGGTGCTTCAAGTAAAGCTTCGAGTAGGCGACCAGGACCGCGAACTCCGGCGAGACGAGGCCGAGGCCGTCCTTGAGCCGACGGTCGATCTCGGCATCGCTCGGGAGGAACTCGAGAGCCCGATCGAGGTCCCCGTGCTCCTCCAGGAACTGGATGAGTCGCTCATGGACGCTCAACATCGAGTGCTGTTGTGCTCGCCCGTTGCCGAGGAGGACGTTTTGCTCGTAGTTGTCCCGCAACACCTTTTGGGCCACTTCGTCTGTCATCGAAGCCAGCAGCGTATTGCGCCGCTTCATCGTCAGATGCCCGGTCCGGGTCAGCGCCGTGAGCAGGATCTTGATGTTCACCTCGTGGTCGGAGGTGTCGACCCCGGCACTGTTGTCGATGGCATCGGTGTTGACCCGCACCCCGGACAGGGATGCCTCGATGCGGCCGAGCTGGCTCATCCCGAGGTTGCCGCCCTCGCCCACCACCTTGCACCGCAGGTCACTGCCGACCACCCGGATCGCGTCGTTGGCCCGGTCACCGATCTCGGCGTTGCTCTCGCTCCGAGCCCTGACATACGTTCCGATCCCGCCGTTCCACAACAGGTCCACCGGGGCCTGGAGGATGGCCTTCATCAACTCCGCAGGGGTCAGCGTCTTGACGCCGCTCTTCAACCCCAACACGGAGATCATCTGTGGCGAGATCGGCACCGACTTCGCAGAACGGTCGAAGACTCCACCGCCGGCGGAAATGAGCTTTTCGTCGTAGTCCCGCCAGGACGAGCCGGGCAGGTCGAACAACCGGCGCCGCTCGACATAGGAGCTCGCCGGGTCCGGGTCAGGGTCCACAAAGATGTTGCGGTGATCGAACGCAGCCACCAGACGGATGTGCTTGGACAAGAGCATCCCGTTGCCGAAGACGTCGCCGCTCATGTCACCGATGCCGGCCGCGGTGAAGTCTTGCGTTTGGGTGTCGATCCCCATTTCACGGAAGTGCCGTTTGACCGACTCCCAGGCACCACGAGCCGTGATGCCCATGCCCTTGTGGTCGTAGCCAGCCGAGCCTCCCGATGCGAAGGCGTCGTGCAGCCAGTAGTCGTAGTCGGCCGCCTTGCGGTTCGCGATGTCGGAGAACTTGGCCGTCCCCTTGTCTGCTGCCACGACCAGATAGGTGTCGTCCTCGTCATGACGCACCACCCGCTCGGGCGGGACGACCGCACCGGCTACGAGGTTGTCCGTCAGGTCGAGCATTCCAGAGATGAACAACTCGTAGGAGGCGATTCCCTCGTCCAGCCACGCCTGCCGGCCGACCGTGGGGTCGGGCAGCTGCTTCGCGTAGAACCCGCCCTTGGAACCAGTGGGGACGATGACGGCGTTCTTGACCATCTGGGCCTTGACCAGGCCCAGCACCTCGGTCCTGAAGTCCTCACGACGGTCGGACCAACGCAGCCCTCCGCGGGCCACCTTGCCGAAGCGCAGGTGCACCCCCTCGACCCGGGGGCTGTAGACCCAGATCTCGTACATCGGTCGCGGGGCCGGCAGGTCCGGCACCTTCTTGGGGTTGAGCTTGATTGACACGTAGGGCTTGGGTTCCCCCGCTTCATCGACTTGGTAGAAGTTCGTTCGCAGACTGGCCAGGATCACGCCGAGCAGGGCCCGGATGATCCGGTCGTGGTCGAGGCTCGAGACCGCGTCGAGCGCCTCCTTGATCCCGCTGACGATAGACCGCTGCCGCTTCGCGCGCTTCTCCATGCCCGCCGGGCTCGCCGGGAAGGCCGCGGGATCAAAGCGCGTCTCGAACAACTCAACGAGGCTGCCCGCGATCTCGGCATGGGCGCGCAGAGCCGACTCAACGTAGTCCTGAGAAAACGTCGAAGCCGTCTGGCGCAGGTACTTGGCCACGGTCCGCAGGACGACCACCTGACGCCACGTCAGGCCAGCCTGTAGGACCAGGGCGTTGAAGCCGTCCGACTCGGCGCGGCCGGACCAGACGGCCCTGAAGGCGTCCTCGAACCGGCTCCGGACATCTTCCCCTGCCTCCTGTGAGCCCCAGACCTGCGCCTCCGGGACCCGAAGCCCGAAGTCAAAGATCCGCATGACGTGGTCGCGACTCTCCAGCACGTAGGGCCGCTCGTCGGTCACCTCGACACCGAGGTGCGTGAAAGTCGGAAGCACCTCGGTCAACGACAACTCGCCGCGGCGGTAGAGCTTGAAACGACGCTCGGCCGGGTCCTGCGACTCATCCTCTTGATAGAGATGCAGGCCGGTCGAAACGTCGGTGTCATCGAGGGCCTCGATCCGGGAAAGATCCGCGGCGGCCGTCTGCGCGTCAAAGTCCTCCTTGTACGCCTCGGGGAAAGCGCGCCCGAACGTCACCATGGCCTGCGCCGCACTCTCGACGCCGTGGTGATTGGTGAGGGTCTCGGACAGGTCCTCCTCCCAGGTCCGGGTCGCGTCGACGATCCGACGCTCCAGCGCCTCCTGATCGATCGAGGGGATGTCCTGCCCCGCAGGCATCCGCACCACGTAGTGCAGGCGAGCGAGGGTCTCCTCGCTGACCCGGGTGCTGCTCTCGATCGTCTCGCCCTGGAAGGCGTCGAGCAAGAGGCTCTCGATGCGCAACCGCACGGTCGTGTTGTAGCGATCTCTGGGGAGGTACACCAGGCACGACATGAAACGGGCGAACTCGTCGCGTCGCAGGAAGAGCTTGGTGCGCCTGCGCTCCTGCAGGTGCAGGACGCCCGTCGCGATCTCGGCCAGCGCAGCCGCACCAGTCTGGAACAACTCGTCCCGCGGGTAGGTCTCGAGGATCTGCAGGATGTCCTTGCCCGAGTGGCTGTCGGGCGTGAGCCCGGTGATGCGGAGGACCTCCTTGGCTCGCTCGTCGAGGAGCGGTACGTCCTGGATCGTGTCGTTGTAGGCCGCAGACGCGTACAGTCCGAGGAAGCGCTGCTCGCCGACGCACGCTCCCTGACCGTCGAACTTCTTGATCGAGATGTAATCGAGGTAGACGTTCCGGTGGACGGTCGCCCGTCGGTTCGCCTTGGTGATGATCAGGATGTTGGAGTCGTGGGCCGCCCGGCTCGCCGCCGGGCTCAGCAGGATGCCGGACCCGGCCTTGGGCCGGTCGTAGCGCAGCAGGCCCAGGCCCGTCCCGGGCACCTGGCGGGAGACATCCCGCCCCTCCTCGTGGGTGAGCGAGTACTCCCGATACCCGAGGAAGGTGAAGTTGTTGTGCGCCAGCCACTCAAGGAACCGGCCAGCTTCTCTGGCCTCATGGGGGTCGGCGCCCACGGGCGGCGCAGATCGCAACTCACTGGCGATCGTCAACGCATGGGACTGCATCTTGGGCCAGTCCTCGACGGCGTCGTTCACGTTGTCGAGGACCTGGCGCAGACGCCCCTCCACCGCGGTGAGAGAGGCGTCGGGCAACCTGTCGATCTCCAGGTGCATCCAGGACTCCCGGACGGCCGCAACTCCACTGGTTTCGGGGGCGGCAGCCGGGTCAGCCACGACGGCGCGCAGTTCGCCGGTCACGGTCCGATGGGAGGTCAGCTGGGGATGCACGATCAGGTGCACTCCGCTGTCGAAGCCGCCCAGCGCCGCCACGACCGAGTCGACGAGGAAGGGCATGTCATCGCACACGACCTCGACGACGGTGTAGGCACTGGCCCAGCCATCGGCGTCGAGCGTCGGGTTGAAGGCCCGGACGCTGACCGTGCCCACCGGACGCTGTCCGGCAAATCTCCTGTGGCCCAAGGCGATTGCCGACAACTCCGCCGGGTCACGCGCCAGGAGGTCCTCCGTTGCCATGAGATGGTAGTAGGCACGGAAGAACTGCTCGGGGTCACCACCCAACGTGCGTCGTGCTGCTCCGGGCCTGCCCTTGCGTGCCGGTCCCGCAAGGCTCGCGGAGCGAAGAGCGGTGGCTCGTGACTGTTCCAGTGACTCAGACATGCTGAAGATCAACCCTCACCGTGTAGCAGTGGTGGCGCCCCATCGCGCGCACCATCTCACGATGTGAGCCTAGCGTCGTCCACGCCCTCGCGCCGAGACGGGCCGGTGGAGAACTTCACGAGCACGGCGCGAGCAATGCCTAGAGTGGGCCCATGAGCGATGGGATGGCAGGTGCGCGGCCCGTGACCCCAGCCCAGCTCCGGGCCCTCACTCGCACCCGTCGCGTCACTCGCGACATCGCTGAAGACCTCCTGACCCACCTCCCGGACCTCGGGGACCTGCCAACCCAACGGCTGCTCGACGCGTGGGTCGAGCAGGCCGCAGACACGATGCGGGCCCTGGCGGAGTGTGCCGAGGAGCACCTGCTCGGGGCCTCGAGTCCAGCTCCCGCCAGCTCGAGCTCCCGTGGGACGGGGGACCCACGATGAACGGCGTCGCGGGCGACGCGGCGTCCACGTCCGTGCTCGGAGGGGCGCTGCGCCGCCACGCGTTGGACGTGGTGGACGTTCTGGACGGGCTCGAGTCACCCGGACGATCGGGATCGCGGGCGGGCGGTCCGGATCAGCTGGCCGAGGAGCGAGAGTTGCTCGCCAGCGCTGCGGCGCAACTCGATCGGATAGGGGCGCGGCTGCAGGCGTGGTCGACCGATGCGGTCGAGCGCACGAGTCGTCGCCGAGGGCTCGATGAGGTGGCTGCGCGAGATGGCCTGCTCCTCGATGGTCGGCGGGTCGTCGAGGTGCCGGGCCCGAGCCGGGTTGAACCGACGACGAGGCTCCAGTCCCGCGATCGCCTCCAGGACCTGCTCAACAGACTCACGAGTTCGGACGCGAAGTCCCTGGCTGGTCTGGCGCGAGAGCTCGAGTCGTCCACGGCCGCCCTCGCTCGGCTCGCGGAACGAGCCCGCGCTCGTCCACGCTGACACCGGATGCTCGGGTCCCCGTGGCTGCAGCGGGCAGGCAGGTGCAATACCGTGTCGCCATGAAGATCACTGAGACGGTCGACTACCGGGCAGCCCCCGACGTGGTGTTCGCCATGCTCACGGATGAGGCCTTCCAGGAGCGCAAGTGCGTGGATGCCGGTGCTCTGCGCCACGACGTCGCGGTGGCTCCAGTGGGTGACGGTGCCCGGATCGTCACCCGTCGGGACCTGCCGACCGACTCGTTGCCCGACTTCGCCAAGTCGTTGGTCGGCACGTCCTTGTCCATCACCGAGACCTACGAATGGGGTGGCGCCAAGCCGGATGGGAGCAGGACCGGCGACTTGACCGTCGAGGTCGCCGGTGCGCCCGTGGCGCTGCGCGCCAAGGTCGCCCTCGTCCCGAACGCTTCGGGCAGCTCGCTGCGCATCGACGGTGACCTCAAGGCTTCGATTCCTTTCCTCGGCAGCCGAGTTGAGAAGGCCTCCGCCCCTCCGGTGATCCACGCAATCCGCGCAGAAGGCCGGACCGGAGCGCGGTGGCTGGCCGAGCGCGTCTGACGCTGTCCCGCCCAGCCCCCGCGCTCCGCACGACGGATCCGAGCCGAGCCCGCTACCTCAACTCTTCGGTATCAACCCTGTGCCATGTGCGGATACCGGTGGTCGGTGGGTGGCACGAAGGTCTCCTTGATCGAACGGACGCTGGTCCAGCGCAGCAGGTTGGTTGTTGACCAACAACGGCGCCCGTCGGTTTGTCGTTGATGTAGAAGTTGCCGGCGGCGAACCGGAGGCGTGCGGTGGCGTCGGCGATCGCACGGCGGTCCTGGGCGATGATGGAGCCGGTGAGCGCGTAGGGCGCAAATCCCTCCATCTGATCCAGCACCTGGTCGTACGTGCGGTCGGGGAAGACGTGGACCGACAGGACCGGCCCGAAGTACTCGGTGCGGAACGACTCGTCCGTCGGATCCTTGGCCTCGAGCACGGTGGGGCGCACGAAGTAGCCGACCGAGTCGTCGTAGCTGCCACCGGCGATGACCTCGATGTCCGGGCTGGCCTGGGCCCGGTCGATGGCGGCGGCGTTCTTGGCGAAGGCCCGATCATCGATGACCGCTCCCATGAAGTGCGACAGGTCGGTGACATCGCCCTGGGACAGCCCGTTGGTGATCTCGATCAGATCGCTCCGGATCTGCTTCCAGAGTGAGGCCGGGACGTACGCCCGCGACGCGGCCGAACACTTCTGCCCCTGGTACTCGAACGCACCCCGGATCATCGCAGTGCGCAGCACGTCAGGGTCAGCACTCGGGTGGGCCAGGATGAAGTCCTTCCCGCCCGTCTCCCCGACCAGTCGCGGATAGGTCCGATAGCGGTCCAGGTTGGTGCCCACCTGGTGCCACAGGTGCTTGAAGGTCGGGGTCGATCCGGTGAAGTGGATCCCGGCCAGGTCCGCATCGGCCAGGGCCACCTTTGACACGTTGATCCCGTCGCCGGTCACCAGGTTGATGACCCCTGGCGGCAGGCCGGCCGCCTCGAGCACCTCCATCGTCAACTGGGCCGCGAGTTGCTGCGTCGGGGACGGCTTCCAGACGACGGTGTTGCCCATCAGCGCCGGAGCGGTCGGCAGGTTTCCGGCGATGGCCGTGAAGTTGAACGGGGTGATCGCATAGACGAACCCCTCGAGTGAGCGGTAGTCCGACCGGTTCCAGATCCCCTTCGTGTGCAGCGGCGGCTGCTGCTCCAGGAGCTCACGGGCGAAGTGGACGTTGATCCGCCAGAAGTCGATCAGCTCGCACGCCGCGTCGATCTCCGCCTGATAGGCCGTCTTGGACTGACCCAGCATCGTTGCTGCGTTGACCCTGGCCCGCCACGGCCCGGAGAGCAGGTCGGCCGCCTTGAGCAGGATCGCCGCTCGATCATCAAAACTGAGCTCGCGCCAGCTCGGGGCGGCCGCCTTGGCAGCGTCCACCGCTGCGGCGGCATCCTTCACCGTCGCGTTGCGCAGCGTGCCCAACACCTTGCGGTGCGCGTGTGGCTGGCGCACCGCGATCTTGCGGCCAGTGCCCTCGACTCGCACCCCGTTGATCGTGTGCGGCAGCGGCGTCGTCACACTGCCCAACTCAGCCAACGCCACCTCGAGCTGCGCCCGCTCAGGTGAACCCGGAGCGTAATCGAGCACCGGCTCATTGACCGGCGCGGGCACATGGGTCACGGCATCCATCGAGATTCTCCTTGGCTGGTCGGTGTCTGAGACGCGGGTGGCATCCCTGCCATCGTGGCACGTCCCGAGCAGGACCGCGCGGCTCCGGGAAGGTCCCAGCGGTCAGTCGCGTCCCCGAGGTGCCCCAACGGCCCGCTGGAGCGCATCCACGACGTCGGGGTCGTACTCGTAGCCGAGGCCCAGGAAGATCCGCTCCAGCGCTCGGTCTCTCGCTCGCCCGGACCGGACGCCCGCAGTCAGGTCCTCGTAGGCATTGACGACCTTGATGACGCGGGAGGTCAGCGGAATCTCCGCGTTGAATTCGCGCATCTGGCGGTAGGGCGTCGTCTGGTGCTCAAGGATCCGAGCCACGTCATCGAGCACCCCCGTTTCACGGATGATGTCGACGGTGTCACTCTCGATTCGGCGTTGGTCTGCTGGCGCCGCGAGGACGGTGGCGCCGCCCGGGATGGGCTCGATCAGCGCCACCTGACCGATGTCGTGCAGAAGGGCCGCGTACTCGAGCTCAAGCAGTTCACGTGCCGGCAGACTGAGCTCACGACCCACCCTGACGGACAGTTCGGCCACCCGTTCGGAGTGTCCAGCCGGGGTGTAGCCCGCGATATCAGTGAGACGCGAGAGGGTCCGGATGGTCTGCAGGTAGGTCGCCCGGATCGAGATGAACCGTCGGAAGGCGAACTGCGACAACATGAGTGGCACCAGGAAGAGGGGCACTGCGGCCACCCCGAGGGGCCTGGCTGCGAGCGCGATGAGGACCCCGGTCACGGCGAGCGCCGAGGACAGGAGGAACGTCTGTCGGACTTCGTCCCGGACAGCCCGCGCCCACGTCCTGCGTCCGCGGGGCAGGACGACACTCGAGGTGACGAGCACATCGGCCACGAGACCGGCCAGCGCGATGGCCAGCATGAGTAGGGCCTGCTGCCACGGTGGGAGGCCATCAGATAGGGCAGCTCTTCCCGGCTGCTGGCCAAGGTGCACGTTGCGGTAGAGCAGCACCACGGTGATGATGGCGATGAGGCGCCCGATGACGTTGATCGAGCGCAATGGTCTATCCGTCAGATAGCGGGCCAGCACCCCGACCCCCATCGACGTTCCCGCGACGGCGATGACGGTGTTGGCGGCATACGGCACCCAGAAGCCGTCCGGCACCTCGACGCTGAAAGCCAACCCGAAAGCGGCAGCCGTGGCAATCGGCGCGCTCTCGCGAAAGTTCTCGGCGCTCACGGACCAGAACTCACCCAGGGCAATCGCGAGACCGAAGACGCTGAGGATGAGCAGGGAGTGCGGCGCCTCCCACCCGGGCGATCCGAGGGACCGGGTCGCTGCCGTCACCACGGCCACGACTCCTACGCCCACGGCCACGGCCGAGATGCGCCAGGACCGTCCCGCTGCCCGGCTCACGGCGACCCGTCCACGGCGTGGGGTGGCCACAACTGCTTACCGAGGACGTCGCGCAGCGCCACCACGACCGCGGGGTCGAATCTCGTGCCGGACTCCACCTCGATGTCGGCCCAAGCCTGGCTGGCGCTCTGACCCGGTCGACCTGGCACATCGCTGGTCAGTTCATCGAAGCGCACCGCCACAGCCACGACCCGGCTCGCAAGTGGGATCTCATCGCCGCTCAGCCCTGACGGCGTCCCGCGGCCATCAAAGCGCTCGGCCTGGAATCGGATACCCAGTTGCGCCTCGTCGAGGAAGTCGATGCCCTGGATCATCCGCGCGCCGAGGGCGGGATGCGCGGAGACTACCTCCCGCTCCTCCGTGGTGAGGCTCGCCGGGTCGCGGCGCAGGAGCCGGGTCGGGGCGCCGAGCAGGCCGATCCCGTGCAGCATCGCCGCGAAGCGCACCGTGCTGATCTGGTGTGGCCCCAGGCCCAACTCCTCAGCGATCCACTCCGCGACTCGGGCACATCGTGACGCTCGCCCAGCGGCGGCCGGCGCCTTGGTGTGCAGCGCGGTCACGAGCGTCTCGATGACTCGCTCGTGGGCTCGCATCTCATCGCCGTACTGGATGAAGGCCCAGCGTGCCGCGAGAAGTGGCGCGAGGATGAGGACGGCGCTGAACGCTCCGAGCCCGGCCGGGAACCACAGCACCACGAAGAGGAAACCGATGACCCCGTAGCCGATGTAGGCCACCCCGGAACCCATCAGGACACCGCGCATGACCACCGCGAACGGGGTGCCTCGGTGCAAGCGGATGACGCCTCCGAGCAGGGCTGCGTTGGTGAGACACTGCACGACGTCCGCCACCGCCAGGGGGATCCCGACCTGAAGGGTCAACGCAGAGACCCCGGTCACCCCC
>CAJDTW010000020.1_pt3 | contig 12331 bp, 16 predicted proteins | sample 7389911 | NCBI WGS metagenome assembly CAJDTW01 (sample SAMEA7055652, study PRJEB34461) | soil metagenome | biome: terrestrial ecosystem; feature: Peninsula; material: soil | place: Antarctica | collected 2016 | reverse complement strand
GATGGGCACGCCCGCGAGGGGCACGAACGCCTGTGAAGCAGCGGCACCGAGTCGAGTGCCGGACCCGGCCGCGACGATGATCAGACCGACGCGCATCGCCGAATCAGGCGACCATCAGGAGGCGAGGACCTCGTCGAGACGAGTCTCGGCCTTCTCCTCGTCCGTCTTCTCGGCGAGCGCGAGCTCGGACACGAGGATTTGGCGGGCCTTGGCGAGCATTCGCTTCTCACCAGCGGACAGACCACGGTCCTGATCGCGGCGCCACAGGTCACGAACGACCTCGGCCACCTTGATGACATCGCCAGAGGCGAGCTTCTCGAGGTTGGCCTTGTAGCGGCGGGACCAGTTGGTCGGCTCCTCGGTGTGCGGCGCACGAAGCACCTCGAAGACCTTGTTCAGGCCCTCCTTGCCCACCACGTCGCGGACCCCCACGAGGTCGCAGTTCTCGGCAGGCACTTCGATCGTCAGATCACCTTGGGCGACCTTGAGCTTGAGGTAAAGTTTGTCCTCTCCCTTGACCGTGCGCGTCTTGATTTCTTCGATCAATGCAGCCCCGTGGTGGGGGTACACGACCGTCTCGCCGACCTTGAAAACCATGTGCTGTTTTCCCCTTTCGCAACCTCTAGATTACCACGAGTTGACCCGGGGTCGCGACTCGGCAACGACCATCGACGCAGGTCAGAGCCGGTATCGACGGCTGGACCGATAGAAATCACCTCTTGACAGCAGACAACGATTCATGCCTTGCGCGAGCCTTTGGACACCTCTGGGTGCCCCAAGGTGTCCACCCCGCTAGGCTGTCGCCCGTGAAGCGTCGAATCCTCGCCCTGCTCCCCTCGCGTCGTACGTTCGTCGCGCTCGCCTCGGCGACAGCCCTGACCGCCGTGGCCAGCGGGTGCTCCTTGTTCTCGCCCGTCCAGACCAATGTGCCCTACGACCCCGCCGACGGGGTCTCGGCCTCGGTCGGCCCCCTGGACGTGCGCGACCTGCTGCTCGTCGGCACCGGCACGGGCCCCGCGGTGATCTCCGGCTCGGCGCTCAACCTCGGCGACCAGAGCCTGACCGTCCGGTTCGCCTCGGAAGAGGGCGGCGCGACCAGCGGCGGCGCCGAGCTGCAGTTGGCACCGCGCGAGCAGGTCGACCTCTCCACCAAGGGCCTGACGTTGAACGGGATCACCGCCAAGGCTGGGGCGGTCACCAACATCATGGTCAACAGCAGCGTCGGGGGCCAGACCGTGGTCGGCGTGCCCGTGCTCGCGCCCACTGGCTACTACGCGACGATCACCCCCGCCCCGACCACCAACTGACCCTGCGGGGCCGGCGCGCAGGTCAGGCGGACTCGAACTTGTAGCCGAGTCCGCGCACGGTGATGATGTGGATCGGGTTGCCCGGGTCCGGCTCGATCTTGGTGCGCAGCCGCTTGATGTGCACGTCGAGGGTCTTGGTGTCGCCGACGTAGTCGCTGCCCCAGACCCGATCGATGAGCTGCAGGCGGGTCAGCACCCGGCCGCTGTTGCGCAGCAGCATCTCGAGCAACTCGAACTCCTTGAGCGGCAACGTGATCGCTCGCCCGCCGACACTGACCGTATGCCGCTCAACATCCATCCGCACGGGGCCGGCTTCGACCGTGGGCGGCACGAGGTCCTCAGGCTCGGCGAGCCGGCGCAGCACCGCCTTGATCCGGGCCAGCAGCTCACGGCTCGAGTAGGGCTTGGTCACGTAGTCGTCGGCCCCGATCTCGAGACCCACCACCTTGTCGATCTCGCTGTCCTTGGCCGTGAGCATGATGACCGGGACACTCGAGCGCTGGCGCAGGGCGCGGCAGACATCGACCCCGGGGAGCCCGGGCAACATGAGGTCGAGCAGGACCAGGTCGGCCCCGTTGGCGTCGAACTCCACCAGGGCGGCCGGGCCGGTCTCGGCCACCGCGACGTCGTAGCCCTCCTTGCGCAGCAGGTAGGAGAGCGGGTCGGAGAAGGATTCCTCGTCCTCGACGAGCAGGATGCGGCTCACGATGCTCCTTCGGGGTGGTGGGGTGCGGGGGAACTGCTCGAGCTGGTCGGGGCGAGCGGTAGAAGCGGCGCCGACCGCTCCGGAGGACCGGTCCGCTCCGCCGACGGCAGCCTGAGGGTGAAGGTCGAGCCCTGATCGGGCGAGGACCAGACCGAGACCTGACCACCGTGGTTCTCGGCCACGTGCTTGACGATGGACAGGCCCAGCCCGGTGCCACCGGTCCGCCGAGATCGCGCCGCATCCACCCGGTAGAAGCGCTCGAAGATCCGGGTCTGGTCGGCGGTCGCGATCCCGACCCCCTGGTCGGTCACGGTGGTCTCGATGATGCCGTCCGGCCCCCGCCTGACGTTGAGCGCGACCCGGGTCCCCGGGTCGGAGTAGGTGACGGCGTTGACCAGGAGGTTGGCGACGGCCGAGGTGATCAGGTCCTCATCGCCCCACACGTGGCAGTCGTCCTCGAAGCTGGAGGCGAGCTCGACCCGGCTCTGCTCGGCGAGCAGGCGAGACCGATCGATCGCGTCCCGGGCGCAGGCTGCCACGTCGACCAGGCCGGGGTCGGAGATCACATCGACGCCTTGCACGCGGGACAGCTCGACGATCTCGCGCACCAGCCTCGCGAGCCGCTCCGACTCCACCGAGATCCGCTGGGCGAACCTCGCGACCGCCTCTGGGTCATCATGCGCGTCCACGATGGCCTCGGCGAGCAGGGAGATCCCGCCCACCGGCGTCTTGAGCTCATGACTGACATTGGCGACGAAGTCACGCCGGACCCGCTCGACCCGAGCAGCGACGGACCGGTCGTCGACGAGAAGCAGGAGGTGGTGACCCCCCAACGGTGCGACGCGAGCGGCGACCACGGTCCGGGCGTCGCCGATGCCTTTGCGCAGCTCGAACTCGTCCTCCCGGATGACCCCGTCGCGCCGGACCGTCCGGGCCAGCTGGAGCAACTCCGCGTGGACCAACTCCCCGCCTCGCACGAGCCCGTGGGCCGCGGCAGCGGGTGAGTTGTTGACGACGTGGTCGGAGCTGTCGAGCACGATCCCGCTGGAGCCCAGGACCGCGAGCACCTCCGCCACCCCCGGGGGCAGCGGCCGGGGTGAGGACACGACCTCCTCCGCGGCCCGGGACCGATCGGAGAACCGGACGGCGAGCACCGCCGCACCGGCCAGCGCCAGCCCGGCCATGACGCCCAGCGTCACAGCGGTCATCGGATCCACGGGATCAGGGTACGCAATGAATGGGACCCCCTCGCCCAGCCCGGGACAGCCGAGCGCGGACTGCGTCGAGTGTTCACCTCAAGGCTGCCGGTCGTTCACCCACACCTGCGACTCTCAACGCCTCCCCGGCCCCACCCGCGCACGACCCAGAACGGCCGGACCCAGACAGACAGGAAGACGATGCGCGACCAGTTCCACGAGGACCTCGACCGGATCTCCGACCAGCTCGTCGAGATGACCCGCCTGGCCGGCTCGGCGATGTCGCGGGCCACCACGGCCCTGCTCGACGCCGACGTCCACCTCGCTGAATCCGTCATCGAGGCGGACCACGTGCTCGATGACATCCGGGTGGAGCTCGACGAGGTGGCCATCGACCTGTTGGCCCGGCAGCAGCCGGTCGCCACGGACCTGCGGATCATCGTGACCGCGATGCACATGAGCTCTGACCTCGAGCGGATGGGCGACCTCGCGCGGCACGTCGCCAAGGTTGCCCGGCGCCGCTTCCCCGAGTCAGCAGTGCCGGCCGAGCTGCGCGCCCACATCCTGTCGATGGGTCAGGTGGCCGCGAGGATCGTGACCCAGTGCGGCTCGATCATCGCCAGCCAGGACATCGAGGCGGCCGCCGCCCTTGACCAGGACGACGACGAGATGGACGAGTTGCATCGCGCGCTGTTCGCCGCAGTCCTCGATGAGGGGTCGCATCTGAGCAAGAACGCGGTCGTCGACCTGACCCTGGTCGGCCGCTACTACGAGCGGTTCGCCGACCACGCGGTCTCGGTGGCACGCCGGGTCGTCTACCTCGTCACCGGCGGCTACGACACCGGGGTCGACCGTGAGGAGGATGAGGACGACGAGGAAGACACCGTCAGCAGCGCGGCCCTGAACGGGCCTGGCTGACCCAACAGCCGTCGAAGGGACGGGGCCGTCTCAATAGCCCTCAAGGGGCCGGCTGACTCAGCGGCCCTGGTTGGCGACAGCCGCTGCAGCGGCTGCGGCTGCCTCAGGGTCGAGGTAGCGCCCCCCAATGGTCACCGGACGGAAGTTGTCATCGAGCTCGTAGACCAGCGGCATCCCCGTGGGGATGTTGAGGCCGGCGATGTCGACGTCGCTGATGCCGTCGAGCGTCTTGACGAGCGCCCGCAGGGAGTTGCCGTGCGCGGCGACCATGACGGTCAGGCCATCGCCGAGGTCCTGCTTGATGTTGTGCTCCCAGTAGGGGGTCATCCTCGCGACGACGTCCTTGAGGCACTCGGTGCTCGGCATCGCCTCGCCGATCCCGGCATAGCGCGGGTCGCCGGTCTGGGCGTACTCGCTGTTGGGGTCGATCGGCGGCGGGGGCACGTCGTAGGACCGGCGCCACTGCATGAACTGCTCCTCGCCGAACTCCTCGAGGATCTCCTTCTTGTCCTTGCCCTGCAGAGCCCCGTAGTGCCGCTCGTTGAGGCGCCAGTCGCGCTTGACCGGGATCCAGTGCCGATCGGCGGCGTCGAGGGAGAGGTTGGCCGTCGTGATGGCCCGGCGCTGCACCGACGTGTAGACGATGTCGGGCAGGATGCCGGCCGCCTTGAGCTGCTCACCGGAGCGGATGGCCTCGGCTCGGCCCTTGTCGGTCAGGTCGACGTCGACCCACCCGGTGAAGAGGTTCTTGGCGTTCCAGTCACTTTCGCCGTGTCGGACGAGGACGAGCGTGTAGGTCATGGCCGCCAGCCTATTCACTCCTCGAGCAAATGGCGGAAGGACTCCAGATTTCGGGTCGACTCGCCGCGGGAGATCCGCCAGTCCCACTCCTTCTGCATCGAGGTGAGGAAGCCGATCACGAGCAACTCGTTGAAGGCCTCGTCCGAGGCCCCGAGGATGACGCCGAACAGTTGGTCGAGCTGATCGGCGTCGAGCCCGGCCGTGGGCAGCTGGCCGCGCAGGAAGACGTCACCGTCCGTGTCGATCGCGTAGGCGATCCCGGCCAGCCTGAGGTTCTTGCGCAGGAGGTGGCGATAGAACTTCTCGTGGTTCTCGTCCGGGTGGCGGATGACGAAGGCACTGATGCTGGTGACCCGATCCCGAACCAGCAGCGAGACGACGGTCTTGAGCTTCTTCTCCCCCGGCAGGGTGACGACGTACTCCCCCTCGCGGCCACCCAGCTCCCACTCCAGCGCGACCTCGTCGAGGTAGGTCGTGAGCCTCGTGACTGCCTGCTCGGTCATGGCGCCACCGCCGTCGGGATACCACTCAGGGCTGCACCGGCGGCGATCGAAGACCCCCTCCGGTCAGCGATGGCCTGTCGATAGACCGCGAGGAGGCGGTCGGTGGTCACTCCCCAGCCGAACTGGCTCGATTGTCGGACCGCCTTGTCGGCCAAGGCCACTCGACGGAGAGGGTCACGCAGCAGGCCACCGACGGCGTCCGCCCAGTCGGCCGGGGCGTGACCAGTGACGAGGACACCAGCATCGCCGACTGCGGTGGGCAGACCGCCGACGCGGGCCGCGACGACGGGTGTGCCGCACGCCTGGGCCTCGATCGCCACGAGGCCGAACGACTCACTGTGGCTCGGCACCAGGACCAGGTCTGCCGCGCGGTACCACTGGGCAAGGACCGGGCGGGCCACCGGCGGGACGAAGCTGACCAGGTCGCTGATCCCGAGCTGGGCGGCGAGGTCCTCGAGCTCGTGCGGGCGCTCCAGCCCGGTGCCGCTCGGTCCTCCGAGGACGGCCACGCGCAGGGTTCGACGACGAGCCGGGTCGCGTCGGAGCAGCTCATCGGCCACCTGAAGCAGCAGGTCCGGGGCCTTGAGCGGCTGGATCCTCCCGACGAAGAGGAGCAACTCGGCATCCTGTGGCAGTCCGAGGGCCGCGCGGGCCTGTCCGCGGTCCCCGGGGGTGAAAGTCTGGAGGTCGACGCCCGGAGGGACGATCGAGACCTTGGACGGGAGGGCGGCATACAGCTCGATGAGGTCGCTCGCCTCCGCCTGCGTGTTGGCGATGAGTCGGTCGGCGGCCTCGACGACCTGGGCCTCCCCGATCTCCCGGCCCGGCGGCTCCGGCCGGTCGCCCGCGGCCACGTGCTGGTTCTTGACCCGGGCCATCGTGTGCATGCTGTGCACGAGCGCGACCCGCCACCGGTCGGCGGCCAGCCACCCGACCTGGCCGGAGAGCCAGTAGTGCGAGTGGACCACGTCGTAGTGGTGCTCGGGGACGGACAGCCCGGCATGCATGATGCCGACCGAGAAGGCGCACAACTGACCCGGCAGGTCCTCCTTGGACAACCCCTCGTAGGGGCCGGCGGTGACGTGCCGGACCCGGACCCCGGGCACCAGCTCCGCCTCGATCGGTGTCGCGCCGGTGGTGCGTCGGGTGAAGATGTCGACCTCCACACCCCGGCGGGCCAGCTCCTTGGCGGTCTCGGCGACGTAGACGTTCATCCCGCCCGCGTCCCCGGTGCCGGGTTGCTCGAGCGGGGAGGTGTGCACGCTGATCATCGCCACGCGCCTCGGATCACTGTGCATCGCGTCCCTTTCGCCGGCCACCACTCCTGTCCGACTCAACCACACTCATCATTCGATGTATTCCGGCGTCACCGGCGACGCGCAAATACATCGAATGAATCCGGGCGGCGCCGGCACCGCAGCTGCTGGCTAGGCTCAGCCTCGTGGCAGCCAGGCACCCGGTCGGGACGATCACCCGCGGGACGACCAATCCCAACCGGCTGCGCCGCGTCGACCGGTGGATCGCCGGGCCACAGGGCAGGCGGTTGCGCAGCTCGGTTGGTCCGCCAGTCGTCGTCGACCTCGGCTACGGCGCCTCCCCGATCACCGCCGTGGAGCTGCACGACCGGCTGCGTCGGATCCGTCCCGACGTCGAGGTCGTCGGCATCGAGATCGACCCGGCGCGGGTCGCTGCCGGCGCGGTGCTCGAACACCCGGGTTTGACCTTCCGGCTCGGCGGCTTCGAGGTGCCGCTGCCGGCTGACGCTCGCCCCGTCGTGGTCCGCGCCTTCAACGTGCTGCGCCAGTACGACGAGTCCGAGGTGTCCGCGGCGTGGGCTCGGGTCCAGGCTCGGCTCGCGCCCGGGGGCCTGCTCATCGACGGGACCTGCGACGAGCTGGGCCGTCGGGCCACCTGGGTCGCCGTCGAGGAGGCCGGGCCGGTCAGCCTGACCCTCTCGCTCCTGCTGCGTGGCCTCGACCGGCCGTCCGACGTGGCCGAGCGGCTCCCCAAGTCGCTGATCCACCGCAACGTGCCCGGCGAGCCGATCCACGCCTACCTGCAGGACCTCGACCGGGCCTGGGCGCATGCGGCCCCACTGGCCTCCTACGGGGTGCGCCAACGCTTCCTCGCGACGGTCCGGAGCGTGGCCGCCGACTGGCCGTTGCAAGCAGGGCCCTCTCGGTGGCGCCTCGGCGAAGTCACAGTCGACTGGGCCGCGGTCGCCCCAGTCGCCCCAACCCCCTGACGCCCCTCCCGGTCGAGTGGCCAATCCGGCCGCCCACCTCCCGGTCGAGTGGCCAATCCGGCCGCAGTCGGTGGATATCGCTCTCGTCGAAGTGTCCGAAGGCCACCTCGAGCAGCCGCCCGGGCCGATCACCGGAGTTGCCCATCCGGTGAGTCGAGGCGCGCGGCACCCAGATGATCTCCCCGGGCTGGGCCGTCCACTCCCGATCGTCGACGGTGATGTCGATCGGCACGTCGAGCACCGCCCACATCTCGCCACGGTGGTCGTGCTTCTGCAGCGACAAGCGGTGCCCCGGCTGCACGGTGATGATCTTGACCGTCACCTGCTCGTTGGAGACGAACTGCTGGAAGTCCCCCCACGGCCGCTCCGCGACGAAGATGTCGTCGGTCGGGTTCCGGGTCCCCCGGTCGTACTCATCGAGTGAGTGTGTCGGCTCGCCGTCATGACGCTTCTGTGGCACCTGCTGTGACACCTTTTGCGGCACCTGCTGTGTTCCCGTGGTCTCATGATCGGTCATGGGCTCCCCTTTGGTCTCTGGTCGCCCAGTCTGCCGCACGATCGGGCCTTGATCGGCCAGGGAAGCCACGAAGGTCCATCCAGGACCACCGCGGAGTCACCATGAACGACCCGAGCCGCCCCGTCCGCGAAGTTGCCGCACGGCAGGACGGACGTCGGCGAGGTAGACCGCCGCGCCCATGAAGGCCAGCAGGCCAAAGAGGTTGAGCACGTTGAAGACCGTGACGATGCCAACGGCGAGGCAGGCTCCGAGGAGGAGCAGCCAGAAGGTGCGGGTGCGCTTGCCGGCCGCGGCATAGACCGCCTCGGGGTGACGCAGGGCGTCGACGAAGGCGAACACCTCCATGGCCAGCGCGATCGCGCCGAGGGCGAGAAGCACGTAATTCTGGAACAATCCGAACGAACCCATGTCCCCAGCCTAACCGCCGAGACGGTCCGGAACGGCCATCAGACGTCGACGACGAGGGTGACCGGTCCGTCGTTGGTCAGCGACACCGACATCATCGCGCCGAAGCGGCCGGTGGCCACCTCGATGCCGCGTTCCTGCAGGGCCGCCACGACCGCCTCGATGACGGGCTCCGCGAGCGGGCCGGGTGCAGCAGCCCCCCACGACGGGCGCCGGCCCTTGCGCGTGTCCGCATAGAGCGTGAACTGGCTGACGACCAGCACCGGCGCCCCCGTGTCGACGACGCTCATCTCATCGCGCAGGATGCGCAGCTCGGCGATCTTGCGGGCCATCCGCTCCACCTGCTCCGGGCCGTCGTCCTGCGAGACCCCGATGAGGGCGAGCAGTCCGGGCCGATCGATCTCGCCGACGACCTGCCCCTCGACCTCGACCCGGGCGTGCGTCACCCGCTGCAGGACGGCGCGCACGTCAGACGCCGACGGCGACGACCGACCCGACCGGCTGGCCGTGCCCGAGGACGGGCTGGTCCTCGAGGGCGGCGAGCGCCGCCTCGCCGGTGACGCCGATCCGTCGAAGCACCGCGGCAAGTAGCACCGTTCTGGCCCGGGCCCCACCGTCGGCGATCTTGACGGCGACGCCGCGTCCGTCAGCCAGCCCAACGGCATACACCGCTTCGGCTCCGTCCTTGGCCACGAGCCCGTCGACGCCGCGGATCAAGGCGGTGACGTCCCGCCGGGTCCCGCCGAGGTATTCGGGGTGCGAGCGGATCGCTCCCGCGATCTTCGCCTCCGGTCCGTCGCTCGCGGCCGCGAGCCGTCCGAAGGCGCGAGCCAGGCCGACCAGGGGCACCGCATGAATGGGCGCGCCGCACCCGTCGATGGCGATGGCGCTGATCTCGGAGCTGGTGAGGTCACGCACGGTCTCGGCGACGGCCAGCTGCAGGGGGTGCTCCGGTTCGCGGTAGGTCGAGAGGTCCCACCCGTTGACCAGGCAGGTCGCGAGCATCGACGCGTGCTTGCCGGAGCAGTTCTGCGAGATCGACTGCTTCGGGAGCCCCGCCGCGATCCACGCGATCCGCGACTGTTCGTCGTAGGGGTAGTCGGGCGTGTTCTGCAGGTCCGCCTCGGTGAGGCCCGCGTCAGCGAGGATCTGGCGCGCGGTGGCGATGTGGAAGTCCTCACCGGAGTGGCTCGAGCAGCCGAGGGCGAGTTGCGGCCCCTCGGTCGCGAGTCCGCTGCGCACCATCGCGAGCGCCTGCAGGGGCTTGCTCGACGAGCGGGGGAAGATCGGCCCGGTCGCGTCCCCGATCTGGAAGTCGATGCTGCCGTCGGGGTTCGTCACGACGGCCGTGCCGTGATGGACGCACTCGACGAAGCCAGAGCGCACCACGTGCGCGATGACGGGCGCCTGAGTCAGCGCGCTGGAGACGGGGCGGGCGGAGTTGTCGGACACAAGGATTCAGTATGCCGCAGAGCTGGCTTCTCGAGGCCAGGCACCGAGCGAGCGGGGACGGCAGCAGGGCCGCCACCTGAAAGGTGACGACCCTGCTGGTTGTCCTGCGCGAAAGGGGTTTCGCTCAGTTGCTGGTCGAGGCCGTGGTGGCCTTCTTGGCCGGCGTCTTCTTGGCCGGCGTCTTCTTGGCCGAGGCAGTCTTGGCGGCCGGCTTCGTGTCGGCAGCCTTCTTGGCCGGGGCCTTCTTGGCGGCCGGCTTGCGGGCCGGGGCCTTCTTGGCCGGGGCCGGAGCGGCGGCGGCCTGGATGCGATCGGCCGACTTCTCGAGCTGGCTCTTCACCGCAGTGGTGTCGTCACTGACGACATCGCGCAGCGTCTGGGCCACCTTCTCGCCCTCGGTGGCAGTGGTCTTGGCGACCTTGCGACCCCGGGCGATGGCCTCGTCGGACTGCTTCGCGAGGTCATCCACAGCCTTGTCGCTGTCAGCACGCAACTCGGCCATCCGCTTCTCGCCGCGGACGGCAGCAGCCTCGTACTGCTCCTTGGCGGTGTTCGCGAAAGCGATTCCCTGCTCGAGCACGTTCGCCGGCAGCTCCTGCGCCTGGGTGGCGAAGTTCTCCGCGAAGTTCGTGGCAAGCTCCTGGAACTCAGCAGCCATCTTCTGCAGGTCGGCAAAGCGCTCCTGGACGTCGGACTGGAACTCGTTGCGACCCTTCTCGGCACCCTTGCGCAGGTCCTTGGCGGAGGTCTTCTTCGCCTTCGACTCGAACTGCTCGGCCGCGGACCGGACTGTGTCGAAGGCCATGTCGGCGGCACCGACAGCGGCATAGAACGGGGTCAGGTCAATGAGGTAGTCAGGAACCTTGCCGTCGAGCTGGTCGCGCACGTCGGCAACCGCTGCGCGGGCCTGCTTCCGGGCGTCCTTGACAGCCTTGCTGATCTTCTGGTTGGGGCTCATGTCACTTCTCCTTCGTGGGGATATCGGTGATATCGGTGGTTTCAGGGGTCTTCCCAGTGGTCCTGGGGGACGAGGGTCGGGGGTCAGCCGCGATGGCACTCAGGACATCCATGCCGGTGGTGGGGCTCGGCTCAGGCACGATCCGCTCGTCGAGGATTCCCGCCCGGACGTAGAGCGACTCCGCCGAAAGCTGCAGGCCGTGGGCGATCTGTTGCAGGATGTCCGCGCTCGGCCTCTTGAGACCTCGCTCGATCTGCGACAGGTAGGGGTTGGAGATGCCAGCGACCTCGGCGAGCTGCCGCAGGGACATCTGGGCGTTCTGGCGCTGTTCGCGCAGGTACGCCCCGAGGTCCGGGATTGGAAGCTTGCTCATGGCTTCATTATGCTAGCTAAAGCAAGCAGAATGCAAACTGTAGGCAGCGTGATGCTGGCCACATGGTCACCTCAGGCGGCGATCCTTGACGGCGAGCAGGGCTCGGGCCTCTGTCGTCGACAGCGGCGGACGCTGCATGAGCGTGGCCAATTGCGCTGCGCGAGAGACGAGTTCGCTGTTGTGCGCAACTGGTTGGCCCTTGGCATAGACGAGGTTGTCCTCCATCCCGACTCTCAGGTGCCCGCCCGCGGCGAGCGCCGTTGCAGCGATCGGGAGGTGCGTTCTCCCGATCCCGGTCGCCGACCAGCTGGTGACTTCAGGGGGCAGCATGGTGAGCCCGGCCAGCAGGGTGGCGGAGGTTCCGGGCATCGCGCCGGGCACTCCCAGGACGAAGTCGACATGCACCTGGCCGCCATAGGGCAGCCCACACTCGTCGATGAGTCGCCGCAGCGCGTGGACGTGACCGAGCTCGAACAACTCGAACTCGGGGACGATCTCGAGTTCCTGTGCCTGGCGATACAGGTCGACCATGAAGCCCCAGGGGTTGAGGAAGATCCCATCTCCGAAGTTGGTCGTGCCACAGGTGAGGGAGCAGGAGTCCGGCTCGGCATCGAGGACGGTCAGGCGTTTGTCCAAGGGGTCGGTCACAGCCCCGCCCGTGGAGAGCTGCACGACGAGATCGGTCGCCTCCCGGATCCCGGCGACCGCCTCACTCAGCAGGATCGGGTCGAGGGTCGGCTGGTGGTCGGCGTCGCGAACGTGGATGTGGATCAGGGCCGCCCCCGCCGCCTCACACGCGACCGCGGTCTCGACCAGCTCTTCGGGGGTGGTCGGCAGAGCGGGTACATCGACCTTGGCGGTCTCCGCTCCGGTCGGGGCAACAGTGATCAGGGTGCCGACACTCGTCATGGCCGCCATCCTGCCAGTGGCGACGCGCCCGGCCACCACAA
>CAJDTW010000119.1_pt1 | contig 12828 bp, 10 predicted proteins | sample 7389911 | NCBI WGS metagenome assembly CAJDTW01 (sample SAMEA7055652, study PRJEB34461) | soil metagenome | biome: terrestrial ecosystem; feature: Peninsula; material: soil | place: Antarctica | collected 2016 | reverse complement strand
GCCGCCAACGCGATCATCGGGACGCACCGGGTGGAGTGGCTCGGCTATGCCGACTCGGGGATGACCGGCTGGGCGACGAACGAGTCCGAGGACAGCTTCATTCGGGCCGATCTCGAGTCCGCCGCCGCGCGGGTGGCTGCGATCCTGCGCGAGGAGGACGCCGACGTGGTCGTCGGCTATGACTGGCACGGCGGCTACGGGCACCCCGACCACGTCAAGGTGCACGCCGTGACGAAGCGGGCCGCGGAGCTCGCTGGCACGCCGCGCTACCTTGAGTCGACGATGAATCGTGACCTGTTGCGGCGCGGCCTCGAGATGCTGCGGGCCTCCGGGGCGCTGGGCCCCGACGGCGCCCCGGGCTGGGCCCCGGACGCCCCGATGGACGACGGCAACCCGATGGGCACCCCCGAGGCTGAGCTGCACTGGGCCTGTGACGTCTCGGCGTTCATCGAGGTCAAGCGGCGGGCTTTGCAGGCCCACGCCAGCCAGTCTGACGCCCGTGGCCTGCTCGCGTTCCCGGAGGCGATGTTCAGCCAGGCGTTCGGGTTCGAGCATTACCTCGAGCCTGCCCGGCCCGCGGGGATGGTCTCAGGCTGGTTCCTGCAGGACTGAGGGAGTGTCATGCGGCGCTGACCAGGCAGTAGATTACTCTTGAGTAACCATTCGTGTTGAGAGAGAGCGAAGCCGCATGTCGACCATCGATTTGAAGACCGCAACGCCCGAGCAGATCGCCGCCATCCCGCCGGTCGAGTTCCTCCAGACGATCAAGGCGATGCCCGACAAGGACCTGAAGGACCTGATGGCCTCGGACAGCCGGGACGCGATCGTCACGACGATGTTCGAGGGGATGCCCGCTCTCTTCGACACCGAGCGCGGTGGCTCGCTCGAGGCCGTCAGCCACTGGAGCATCACCAGGAACGGCGACGGAGCGAGCGATGACTGGACCGTGGGCTTCGCCAAGGGGGTCTGCACCGTGGGCCGGGGGCACGAGGGTGAGCCCCGGGTGAGCCTCACCATGTCGCCGGAGAGCTTCGCCAAGGTGGCCAGCAAGAGCGGTAACCCCGCCATGATGTTCATGATGGGCAAGATCAAGGCCAGCGGTGACCTCGGCCTGGCAGCGAACATCGCCAACCTCTTCAACGTCCCCGAGGCCTGAGGCCGCCGCCACGGTCGGTCAGCGCCTACGCAATCGCCCCACGGCGGGGTTGCGCGTCGGGTCGGGCCCGGGAGCTAGCTCAAGCCAGCGGCCCCTAGACGGTGATCACCGTCCGGGGGCCGCTGGTCCGTGTCAATTCAGGCTGTGTCAATTCAGGCTGGGTCAGCACAGCCCACGTTCGGTTCAGCTCAGGGTGCTGATGATCGTGTTGAACGTCGTCGACGGGCGCATCACGGCTGCGACCTTGGCCGGGTCGGTCAGGTAGTAGCCACCGAGGTCGACCGGCGAGCCCTGCACGTCGATGAGCTCCTGGGTGATCGCCGTCTCCTGGTCGGCCAGGGCAGCGGCCACGTCGGTGAACTTCGCCGCGAGGTCGGTGTCGTCGCTCTGGGCGGCCAACTCCTGCGCCCAGTAGAGCGCGAGGTAGAAGTGGCTGCCGCGGTTGTCGATCTGGCCGACGCGGCGGGCCGGGGACTTGTTCTCGTCGAGCAGCTTGCCGGTGGCCCGGTCGAGCGTCTCGCCGAGCACCTTGGCCGCGGCGTTGCCGGTGGCTTCGCCGAACTGCTCGAGACTGACCGCGAGGGCCAGGAACTCGCCGAGGCTGTCCCAGCGCAGGTAGTTCTCCTGGACGAGCTGCTGGACGTGCTTCGGGGCCGAGCCGCCGGCGCCGGTCTCGAAGAGGCCGCCACCGGCGATGAGCGGCACGACCGAGAGCATCTTGGCGCTCGTCCCGAGCTCGAGGATCGGGAAGAGGTCGGTCAGGTAGTCACGAAGCACGTTGCCGGTGACCGAGATGGTGTCCTCACCCTTGCGGATCCGATCGAGGGAGAAGGCGGTCGCCTCCTCGGGGGACATGATCTCGATCTGGAGGCCATCAGTGGCGTGGTCACCGAGGTACTCCTTCACCTTGGTGATGATGTTGCGGTCGTGGGCCCGGGTCTCGTCGAGCCAGAAGATGGCCGGCACGCCGGTCGCGCGAGCGCGGGTCACGGCGAGCTTGACCCAGTCGCGGACCGGGATGTCCTTGGTCTGGCAGGCGCGCCAGATGTCGCCCGCGGCGACCTCGTGCTCCATCAGGACCGAGCCGCTGCTGTCGAGCACCCGCACGACTCCGTCGGCCGGGACCTCGAAGGTCTTGTCGTGGCTGCCGTACTCCTCGGCCGCCTGCGCCATCAGGCCGACGTTGGACACCGAGCCCATCGTCGACGGGTCGTAGGCACCGTGGGCGCGGCAGTCGTCGAGCACGACCTGGTAGATGCCGGAATAGCTGCTGTCGGGCAGGACCGCGAGAGTGTCGGCTTCGTTGCCGGCGGCGTCCCACATGTGGCCGGAGGTGCGGATCATCGCCGGCATCGACGCGTCGACGATGATGTCGCTCGGGACGTGCAGGTTGGTGATGCCCTTGTCGGAGTTGACCATGGCGACGGCCGGGCCGTCGGTGAAGCCCTGCGCGACGGCGGCCTCGATGGCCTCGCGCTGGTCGGACGGGAGTGCCTCGAGTGCCTTGAGGACGGCACCCAGCCCGTCGTTGGCGGAGGCGCCGACGGAAGCCAGCTCGGCGGCATACGTCTCGAAGACGCTCGGGAAGAAGGCGCGCACGACGTGGCCGAAGATGATCGGGTCGGAGACCTTCATCATCGTGGCCTTGAGGTGCACGGAGAAGAGGACGTCGTCGGCCTTGGCGCGGGCGATCTGCTCGGTGAGGAACTCGCGCAGGGTGGCGACGCGCATGACGGTCGCGTCGACGATCTCGCCGGCCAGGACCGGGAGCGACTCCTTGAGAGCGGTCGTCGTGCCATCGGCGGCGACGTGCTCGATCCGCAGCGTGTCGTCCTGCGCGAGGATGACCGACTTCTCGTTGTGGCGGAAGTCGTCGGTGCTCATCGTCGCGACGTTGGTCTTGGAGTCAGCGCTCCAGGCGCCCATCGAGTGCGGGTGCTTGCGGGCGTAGTTCTTGACGGAGGCGGGCGCGCGACGGTCCGAGTTGCCCTCGCGGAGAACGGGGTTCACCGCTGAGCCCTTGATCTTGTCGTACGCGGCGCGGGCAGCCACCTCGTCCTCGGTCTGCGGGGCGTCCGGGAAGTCCGGCAGCGCGTAGCCATCGGCCTGTAGCTCGGCGATGGCCGCCTTGAGCTGGGGCAGCGACGCGGAGACGTTGGGCAGCTTGATGATGTTGGCCTCAGGCTGCTTCGCCAGGGCTCCGAGCTCCGCCAGCGCGTCGTCCACCCGCTGCTCCGGCTGGAGCGCGTCGGGGAAGCTGGCGAGGATCCGGCCCGCGAGCGAGATGTCGCGCGTCTCGACCTCGACGCCCGCCTGCCGTGCGTACGCCGAGACGATCGGCAGCAGGGATGCCGTGGCGAGGGCGGGGGCCTCGTCCGTGTGGGTGTAAATGATCTTCGAGTCAGACACCGGGGCTCCATTCGAGTTTCCGAGAGAAATCTTGATATCAAGATATCGGATCGGGGCGACTGGTGGGCACGCCCTGTCCGCTTCGCCACATCCTGCCGCGCCGGCTGGCCGGGCGAAAGGGCGGGACGTATGCCGCTCAGCCGGCTCGCGGGCCCGGGCGCGCGCTGTGGATCGGCCGCCGCCGCACTTCTAAGGTGGACCGGGTGAGCACCGCAACGACCATCGACCCGCAGACCTCCCGCCACCTGTCCCAGCTGCTCGGGGTGGCCCAGCGGGACCGGCGCCTGCCCTCGGTCGTCGCCGGTATCGTGCGCGGTGGCAGCCTGGTCTGGTCGGAGGCCATCGGGACCATCGACGGGCGCTCCGGAGGGACCCGGGCCGACGCTGACACGCAATATCGGATGGGCTCGATCACCAAGACCTTCGTCGCCGTGGCGGTCATGCAGTTGCGGGACGCCGGGCGGCTCGACCTCTCGGACCGCTTCGAGGATCACGTGCCGGGGTCTCGCATCGGCGGCGCCACGATCGCGCAACTGCTGTCGCACGGCGCCGGCGTCCAGGCGGAGACGAACGGTCCGTGGTGGGAGCGGACCCCCGGTGGCTCGTGGGAGGAGCTGGTGGGATCGCCTGTCCAGCAACGGTTCCGGGCTGGGCGCCGCTTCCACTACAGCAACGTCGGCTTCGGCGCCCTCGGTGAGCTCGTGAGCCGGGCCCACGGGGTCAACTGGTCCGAGGTGGTCGCGCGGGACCTGCTCGCCCCGCTCGGGATGACGCGGACGACGGCTCGACCGGAGGGCAAGGCGGCCCTCGGGCTGGCTGTCCATCCGTTCGCCGACGTGCTGCTGCCCGAGCCGGAGCACGATGGTGGAGCCATGGCCCCCGCCGGCCAACTCTGGACGACCGCGTCGGACCTCGCCCACTGGGCGGGCTTCGCCGGGGGAGACGTCGGGGAGGTGCTCGCAGCGGACACGTTGGCCGAGATGTTTGAGCCACACACCGTCGTCGACGAGCCGGGTCACGCGTGGACCGGGGCCCACGGCCTCGGCTGGCAGGTCTGGAACGTCGACGGGGTGCGTTTCGTCGGCCACGGGGGGTCGATGCCGGGCTTCCTCGCAGGGTTGCGCGTCAATCCGGAGACCGGCGACGGAGTGGTGACCTTCACGAACTCCACCGCAGGGCCGCTGCGCACCCTCGGGGAGGAGTTGCTCGCTGCCTTCGTCGAGCGGGAGCCCGCGGCCCCCGAGGCCTGGCACGCGGCTGGCGAGGTGGCAGCCCTCGACATCCTGGGCACCTGGCACTGGGGTCCGGCGGTCACCGTGGCAAGGATGGTCGGCGAGCACCTCGTCCTCGGCGAGCCGGGGGAGGGCCGGGGCGCCCGGTTCGCGGCTGCGGGTGGGGCTGGCGCGTCTGGCGCGGCTGGTGGCGACGCTGCCGGCGTCGATGCTGGCCTGGATGCGTGGGTCGGGCTCGACGGCTACTACACCGGGGAGCCGTTGCGGGTGGTCCGGCGCGCAGACGGCACCGTGTCGCACCTCGACCTCGCGTCCTTCCGCTTCACTCGCACCCCCTACGACCCGGAGGCCGACGTCCCCGGCGGCGTCGATGAGTCCGGCTGGCAGTGAGGGTGACTCCCGACCTGTCCGCGCTCACCTGGCCGCGTGACACGGCGCGCCTGCCCGAGCTGCTCGCGATCGGCTTCGGGGAGCTCGGCCTGCGGCGCATGACTGCAGCGGCCTATGTCGACAACACCGGCTCCAACCGGGTGCTGGCCAAGGTCGGCCTGAGGCTCGAGGGGACCCACCGCGAGAAGTCCCTCGGCCAGGACGGGGCGTGGCCCGATGACACCGTCTGGGCCTGTTGCGCAGCGCGTGGTCAAACGGCTCCGGTCCCTCCCCGGAGTGAACGGATCACTCGGCTGGGGCTGACGGGCTTGCTTCGTGGCGGCCGGGGGCCACGGCCCGAGGCCACCAGAACCGGTCGCCGAGGACGATCGCGATCGCCGGAACCAGCAGGGTGCGCACGACGAGCGTGTCGAGCAGGACACCGATGCCGATGATGACGCCGATCTGGGCCAGGACGACGAGGGGCAGGACGCCGAGGACGGCGAACACGGCCGCGAGCAGGATGCCCGCGCTCGTGATGACCCCTCCGGTCGCTGCCAGCCCACGCAACATCCCGGCCCGTGAGCCGTGGATTCGCGACTCCTCCCACGCGCGGCTGACGAGGAAGATGTTGTAGTCGACGCCGAGCGCGACGAGGAAGACGAAGGCGAACAAGGGCGCGCCGTCATCGAGGGCGGAGAAGCCGAACACCCCGGTGAAGATCCACCACGAGGCCCCGACGCTCGCGAGGTAGGTGGCCAGGACCGTCGTGACGAGCACGATGGGCGCCACGACGGATCGGAGCAGGAACCCGAGGGCGACCAGGACGAGGGCGAGCAGGATGGGGAAGATGACCAGGCGGTCTCGTCCGGAGGCCTCGGACTGGTCGAGGGCGACCGCCTCGGTCCCGGCGACATGGGTGCCGGGGTAGGCGGCCAGGGCCGTCCGCAACGTGCGCACGGTGCTCGTCGCCGCGTCCGAGCCAGTGGCGCCGGTGATGATGGCATCCACCTCGGCGACCCCGCCCGACTGCTTGACCACCTTGGCGCTGGAGACCCCGTCGATCGATCCAGCAGTGGCTGCCACCGCCTGGGGATCAGCGGTCGTGACGATGATGGCGGGATCAGCGCTGCCCGCCGGGAAGGACTCGGCCAGGCGTTCGCTCGCCACGATGGCCTCGGGCTTCTGGAGGAACTGGTCCGATGGCTTCAGTCCTGTGTTCACGGCGAAGAGCCCGCCCGCCATGGCCGCGAGGATGACCAACGTGCCGACGATGAGGCGGATCGGGTGCGCCGCGACCCGGTCACCGATCCGGCGCCACAGTGAGTGCCCGTCGGCCAGGGACTCCTGACCCTCGCGTGGCACGCGTGGCCAGAAGATCCAGCGGTCGAAGATGACCAGGGCGGCTGGGAGCACGATGAGGACGAAAGCCGCGGCGACGACGACCCCGACGGCGCAGGCCAAGCCGAGTCCCCGGGTGGCTGGGAAGAGCGAGAGCAGCAAGGTCAGCAGGCCCAGCACCACGGTGACAGCACGGAGAGGATTCCGATGGTGGACTCGTCCCAGGTCACCGAGAAGAAGGCGAGCGTGTGCGTGGCGAAGACGGACGCCAACCGGTCGGCGGCCCCGACGACGAGCAGCGGGATGATCCAGAGGATCGGGCTGCGATAGGTCAGGACGAGCAGGAAGGCGACGACGGAGGCCGTGGCGATGAGCAGCCGGGTGTTCGCGCCCTGGAAGACCGCGGCGAGGTCGGCCTCGATGGCTGCTGGGCCGGTGACCTGGGCAGAGATGCCGCTCGGCAGGTCGGACTTCACGTCAGCTCGGATCTCCTTGACGAGCGCGGCGGTGGCGGTGGCGTCGTTGGCGGAGACCGGGACGATCCCGATGGCGGCAGTGCCGTCCTCGCTGCGCTGCACGGGGATTCGGCTGGCCCCCGGCAGTGCAGCGACCCGCTCCGACAAGGCGGCGAGGTCAGTCTCCGACAGGGAGCCCGACTCCTTCGTGAAGAGCACCAGTGCGGTCGAGCCGTCGGCCTCCGGAAGGCGCTCGCGCAACGCCAGAGCCTGAGCGCTGTCGGAGCCGATCGGCAACGCGTCGACCGATGATGACGATCGCGATGGCGAACCACTTCCGGGTGATCCGCTCTGCCACTGCGCCCATGGCGTGCCTCCGATAGAGTAAGTAAGTAGATTGCTCAGTAGGTTACTAAGTAGGTGAGTGATATTACCAGCACCGGTCGAGCTGGGCGGTCCCGGACGAGGGAGCCGCGCCCGGACGCTGACGCGCCCAGCGGCGAGCCTGGCACGGCGACTGGGGTGTCCGGATTCTCGATGTCCGGGACGCTCTCGGCGTTGCAGGAGTTGGTGGATCTCGCCGGGACCGTTCCTGCCGCGGTGGCCAGTCGAGCCGGCCTCAGCACGTCGGAGTTGCACTCGCTGCGGCACTTGATGGGTGGCCCGATGGGCCCTGTCGAACTCGCCAAGCACCTCGGGGTCACGTCGGCAGCAGCGTCGGGGGTCGTCGATCGACTGTGCGGTCACGGCCACGCGGAGCGTCGAGCGCACCCCAGCGACGGCAGGCGCACCGAAGTCGTCATCACCGAGTCGGGGCGCACCGAGGTGATGTCGCGGATGCGGCCGATGTTCGAGGGCCTCGCAACACTCGACAACGGGCTCGACGACGAGCAGCGCGAGGTGGTGGAACGCTACCTGCGCGGGGCCACCGCGTCGCTGCGCCGACTGCTCACCTGAGCTGGACAGCGGGGCGGGTCGGACTTGTGTGACAGTTTCTGTATATCGCTCCCACTGGGGGACGCGCGTGCGTACGCTTCTGTTGGCCCCTCTTTGAGGAGCTGGATGCGGGGGCAGCCAGTTCAAAGACGCGATAGGGCGCGTCCACTGGCTGTACTGGGGAGGACACGGCAGATGGACATTTTGGCGTTGACGGAGGATCGTCCGGGGACGCAGGGGCACTTTGACACGATTCGTGCACTGCTCCATGACCTGCGGGGACCGGTAGCGGTGATCCTCGCCCTGACGCAAGGTCTTGGGGACCAGTCGGATCACCGGATGAAAGTGATCGGCGCGCAGGCAAACTGGATGGCAAGCTTGGTGGAGGCAGCGCTCGATGAGGGTGGTCACGACGAGTTCGACATCGTTGATGTCTCCGCAGTGGCGGATCTGGTCGGCGGGCTGTCAGCGTTGTCCACGACCTGCGAGTTCGCTGTCGAAGCCGCACTCGAGATCAGAGCTTGGGCCCGGCCCGTGGCGCTCGCGCGGGCGCTGAGCTGCATCCTGGACAATGCGATCCGGGCAGCAGGCCCGGACGGCACCGTCGTGGTGCGGGTGACCGAGGATCTTGCGGCCGGCAGCGTCGACGTGAGTGTCATCGACAATGGTCCCGGGCCCGGCCGGATCGCGTCGCGCACCTCCCTCGGGCTGACCACGACCCGGGCGATGGTTGCTGCCTGCGACGGTGCGTTCCGGCTCTACCCCGGCTCGAGCGCGGGTGCGGTCGCTGAGATCCGCCTCCAACGTGCCCAGTCACAGCTGGCTGCTGGATGAGGGTGGTGATCTGTGACGACCACGCGATCCTGCTCGAGGCGATGCAGATCGCGCTGGCCGACCGCGGCCACGAAGTGGTCGGTACCGCCACAAATCCGGACGACGCCGTGGAGGTCGTCGCACAGCACCGGATGGCTCGAGTCTGCCGGCCATCCCGCGCCTGCGAGAGGCCTCCCCGGTCACCAAGGTGCTCCTGCTCTCGGCCGACCTGTCGCCAGCGGTGGTGGTGGCGGCCATCGAGTCAGGGGCGGCAGGATTCGTGCGCAAGGACGCCCCGCTTCACCGTCTCGTCGAGTTGATGGCGTTGGCGATGGAGGGGCACCTGGCGGTCGAGCCGGCCCTCCTTCAGGCAGCCCTGCGGAGCAAGGACCAACGCCACGACCCGCTCTGGGTGCTCTCCTTCCTCACTGAACGGGAGTGGCAGGTGCTGAGGTGCATCATCGATGGCTACTCGACGACTGAGATCGCGGGCGTCCTCGGGGTGCAGAACAGCACCGCCCGGACCCACGTGCAGAATGTGCTGACCAAACTCGGTGTCCACTCGCGGCTCCAGGCAGCTGCGCTCATCGCGGCGCACGGGTCCGATGACATCTGGCCAGCGCACGTGCGCAACCGGGGGTAGGTCGATTGCTGTAGCACGAGGTCCTGCCGCGAGGGGATCCGAGCAGGCGTAACTCCGGGCACCGTGGTCCTATGACCAGCCGAACGGGCATCCTCGTCGTTGACGACCACCAAGGGTTCGTGGACGCCGTGACGCTGTACGTCGCCGAGGAGCACGACCTCTGGCTCGCAGGCACCGCGACGAGTGCCACCGAGGCCCTCGACTGCGTGGCGAACCTGTCCTGCGACGTCGTGCTCCTGGCACACGCGCTCGAGACGGGTGGGATCGAGCTCGCGGACGAGATGCTGCGCCTGCGGAGCGACCTGCCCATCGTGATGTTGGCCGACGCGCACGAGAGCGTCGGCATGATCGAGGCCATCCAACTCGGTGTCCGCGGCTGGGTGAGCCGCGCGGATGGACTGGACGCCTTGCTGGCTGCCCTGCGCGCCGTGGCCCGTGGCGAGAGCCACCTGCCGACGGACCAGATCCAGACCCAGCTCTCGTCCCGGCCCGAGCCGCCCCGCTGGGTCGAGGAGACCCGGCACCTGACCGAACGTGAGACCGCCGTGCTGCAGGCACTGGCCGCAGGGCTGAGCCGCACCGAGATCAGCGACTTCCTGGGGCTGTCCCCGAACACGGTCCGCACCCATGTCCGCAGCATTCTGCGCAAGTGTCACGTCCACTCGGCTCCAGCCGCGGTAGCCCTCATGACAGAGAAGGAGCCTGACCATGGTTGAACTCGCTCGGTTGCCCGAGGTCGAGGTGCGCAGCATCCCGTTCACCCGCACCCAGATCTGTTCTGAGGCCGGTCAGGCGGTGCTGGAGGTGCTCGCGTCCGGATGGGTCACGTCAGGTGCCCAGGTGGTGGACTTCGAGCGCGAGCTGGCCGGGTACGTGGGGGCCGCCCACGCGATCGCGGTGAGTTCCTGCACGGCAGCCCTCGAGTTGTGCCTGTCGGCCCTGGACCTGCCGCACGGCTCAAAAGTACTCATGTCGACGATGACCTTCTGCGGCGCGGCCGGGGCCATCTGCCATGCCGGGATGGTCCCGGTCCTGGCGGACGTCGACCCCCACACCGGGATGCCCACCCCGGAGACGGTGGCCACCGCAGCGAGGGATGCCGGCGGGGTGGATGCCCTCGTCGTCGTCCACCTGGCCGGGCTGGCCACGGACGTGGCGGCCATCGCGGAGGCGGCTGGCGTCGATCTGGATCACGTCATCGAGGACGCCGCTCATGCCTTGGGCAGCACCGTCGGGGGCACCCGTGTCGGGACGATCTCACGGGCGACCTGCTTCAGCTTCTACGCGACCAAGAACCTCCCCATCGGTGAGGGCGGCATGATCACGACTGATGACGCGGAACTCGCGGACCGCCTGCGGGTCAGCCGATTGCACGGCATGTCCAAGGACGCGTGGCGTCGCTACCTGCCCGGCGGCGGCTGGCGCTATGACGTGCAGACGGATGGTCTCAAGGCCAACATGACCGACATCCAGGCTGCGATCGGGCGGGCCCAACTGCGGCACTTTGACGAGATGCAGGCACACCGCGCCCAGGTTGCGGAGCGCTACGACAGCGGGCTGGCGCTCATCCCGGGGCTGGCCCTCCCCGCCCGGCCCCGCTCTGGACGGCACGCCTGGCACCTGTATGCCGTTCACGTCCTTCCTGACTACGGGCTGAGTCGCGATCGGCTCAGTGACCAACTCCGGGAGCGGGGGATCGGCACGTCCGTGCACTTCATCCCGGTGCATCACCTGACGTGGTACCGCCACGAGTGCGTCATGCCCGTGGCCGGGTTCCCCGGCGCTGATGAGGTATTCGAGCAGACCCTCTCCCTGCCCATGGACCAGATGATCACTGATGACGAGGTGGACGTGGTCTGTGCTGCGCTCGCCGAGATGGAAGGACACTGATGAGCACCGCACTGCAGTACACCTGGAATCCGAGTGACATCGGCTTCGTCCCAAGCATGCAGCGCGGGTTGCGCACGCTGATCGTCGGGGCCGGCGAGGCTGGGCGGGCGTTGGCCCGCGACCTGGAACGTGTGGAGGACTTCGGCCTCGCGCCGATCGGATTCCTCGATGACGACACCAGGCGGCGCGTCGTGCGACGCCTGCCGGTCCTGGGCACCCTCGCGGACCTGCTCTCGGTGGCCACCACGCAGCGGGCGGACGTCGTGCTCCTCGCGATCCCAGGTCTGGACGCCGCGGACGTGCGCCGCCTTGCCACGACGGCAGCCCGGGCCGGAGCGAGCGTCCGGCACCTTCCTTCCTTCGTCTCGGTGCTGCAGCGCGACGTGGTCGGCACCGACTTGCGCTCTCTGGAGGTCGGGGCGCTGATCGGCCGCTCTGAAATGCATGTCGTCTCACCCGAACTCGAGGAGATCATCACCGGCGCCCGAGTGCTCATCACCGGCGCCGGTGGCTCGATCGGTAGCGAACTCTGTCGGCAGGTGCAGGGCTTCAGGCCTGAGCGGCTGATCATGCTCGACCACGACGAGTCCAACCTGCACCGGCTCCAACTCGAACTGACGGGGGAGGCGCTGCTCGACTCCGACGACCTGGTCGTGGCGGACATCCGCGATGCGGCGCGAATGCACCAGATCATGGCCGACGTCCGCCCGGACATCGTCTTCCACGCAGCTGCCCTCAAGCACCTGCCCATGCTGGAGCGGCACCCCTGCGAGGGCGTCAAGTCCAACGTCATCGGCACCCGCAACGTCGTGCAGGCGGCGGTGGCCGCGGGAGTGGGCAGGTTCGTGCTCATCTCGACGGACAAGGCCGCCGACCCGACCTCCGTGCTCGGTGCGACCAAGCAGCTGGCCGAGCAGGTCGTCAAGTCGATCCACACCGAGGGGACGATCGTCGCAGCGGTCCGCTTCGGCAACGTCCTCGGCAGCCGCGGCTCGCTGCTGGCCATCCTGGGCGAGCAGATGCGCAACGACGAGCCGATCACGGTGACCCACCCCGACGTGACCCGCTTCTTCATGACGATCGAAGAGGCGGTGGGCCTCGTCCTCGAGGCAGCGCATCTCGCGGCTGGAGGCGAGACGTTCGTGCTCGACATGGGTGAGCCGGTCCGCATCGTCGACCTCGTCGCGAACTACGCCCGCCAGCTGCTCCTGCCCGAGGCCCGGATCCGGTTCACCGGGTTGCGCCCGGGGGAGAAGCTGCACGAGGCACTGTTCTCCGTCACCGAGAACCGAGTCCCCACCGCCCACCCGCGGATCTACAGCAGCTTGTCCGCCCCCGTCGGTCCGGACTTCGACGCCGAGGTGGAGCTGTTGTTCCAGGCGTCCTCCCACAACGCGGTCGGAGAGGTGAAGGCGCGGCTCGGCAGCCTTCTCGACACCTACACCGAGGCGCCCGAGCCCAGCGCGCCGCTCGCTCTGGTGCCCTACCCGGACGACTACTGACAGACCCGACGAACGGAATCGAGGACCACGGTGCATCTCAACGTCATCACCAGTTCAACCAAGACGACCGGATCGAGTCAAT
>CAJDTW010000098.1_pt2 | contig 12839 bp, 9 predicted proteins | sample 7389911 | NCBI WGS metagenome assembly CAJDTW01 (sample SAMEA7055652, study PRJEB34461) | soil metagenome | biome: terrestrial ecosystem; feature: Peninsula; material: soil | place: Antarctica | collected 2016 | reverse complement strand
TGCCGCTGAGCCCGCTTCGAGGCGCCCGCTCCCAGACATCGGGCTGTCGTCGAGCACAGAGGCTGCCCTTCGGGGCACCAGATGTGGCGCCCCGAGCAGTTCCCGCCCCAAAACGCAGCCTCTCCCCCAAAGCGCAGGAGCCACGCAGGCCACGATGCGCAACCAGGTCAGGGCCCACTCAGTCGAGTGGCCCCGTCCTCCCCAGGTCTCCGTATGCCGCTGAGCCGGCCTCGCCGCGCCTGCTCCCCAGACATCGGGCTGTCGTCGGGCGCAGAGGCTGCCCTTCGGGGCACCAGGCGCGGCGCCCCGAGCAGTTCCTGCCCCAAAACGCAGCCTCCCCCCCAAAGCGCAGGAGCGCGCACATCAGGACGTGCCACGAGATCACGACCCCACTCATTCGAGTGGCCCCGTCCTCCACAGGCTGTGGATGACGGATGACGGGGCCACTCGATTTGGAGGGCGGTTGTGGATGACGGGGCCACTCGACCTGGCCCGCGGTTGTGAAAACTGGGGCCACTCAAACTAGAGGGGATGGGCACGGCCGGGAGGGGCGCGTCCCGACGGATCAGCCGGCAGGGCCCCCGGATTGATCCTCGGGCACGACCCCGTCTGGCACGGGCGGGCCGGCCGGCGGACCGGCCGCGGCTCCGGCCGTGGCCGGGATGTGCCCGTCCGGAGCCTCCAGACCACTTGACGGGTCCGGTGGACCTGCGGTGAGGTCAGCCAGCTCATCGACGTCAGCTGCGGCGCCGGAGAACTGAGCGGCATACAGCCTCGAGTAGGCGCCCCTGCGTGCGAGCAGCTCGGCGTGGGTGCCCTGCTCGACGATCCGACCGTGCTCCATCACGAGGATGAGATCAGCGTCCCGGATCGTGGACAGCCGGTGAGCGATGACGAAGCTCGTCCGGTCGGAGCGCAACGCTGCCATCGCCTGCTGGACGAGCAACTCGGTGCGGGTGTCGACCGAGCTGGTCGCCTCATCAAGGATGAGCAGCGCCGGGTCGGACAGGAACGCCCGCGCGATGGTCAACAACTGCTTCTCGCCCGCGGAGACGTTGGAGCCCTCGTCGTCGAGCACCGTGTCATAGCCGTCCGGCAGGGAGTGCACGAAGCGGTCGACGTAGGTGGCGCTCGCAGCGGCGATGACCTCCTCCTCGGTGGCACCCGGACGGCCGTAGGCGATGTTGTCGCGGATCGTCCCGGCGAAGAGCCACGTGTCCTGCAGCACCATGCCGATCCGGGCCCGCAGCCCGTGCCGCGTCAGGTCGCGAATGTCCACCCCGTCCAAGGTGATCCGACCGCCGTCGAGCTCGTAGAAGCGCATGATGAGGTTGACCAGCGTCGTCTTCCCCGCACCGGTGGGGCCGACGATCGCGACCGTCTGCCCCGGCTGGACCGACAGGTTGAGGTCACGGATGAGTTCCGTCTCGGGACTGTAGGAGAAGTTGACGCCCTCGAAGGCAACGGCGCCGTGCGGGTCCTCGATGACGACCGGACTGGTCGCGTCGAGTACCTGCTCGCCGGCATCCAGGACGTCGAAGACACGCTCGGCCGACGCGACCCCGGACTGCAGGACGTTGGCCATCGACGCGACCTGGGTCACCGGCTGGGTGAACTGGCGCGAGTACTGGATGAACGCCTGCACGTCGCCGAGGCTGATCTGGCCGGACGCGACCTTGAGACCACCCACGACGGCGATGACGACGTAGTTGAGGTTCCCGACGAACATCATCGTCGGCATGATCAGCCCGCTGATGAACTGCGCGCCGAACGAGGCCTTGAACAGCTCGTCATTCTTGGTGTCAAAGGACGCCCGCGACTCCTTCTGGCGACCGAAGACCTTGACCAGGCCGTGCCCGGTGAAGGACTCCTCGACGAGGCTGTTGAGCTCGCCGGTGTTGCGCCACTGCTGGACGAACAACTTCTGGCTGCGCTTGGCGATGAACATCGTCACGATGATCGAGATCGGGATCGTGACGAGGGCGATCACGGCGAGCAGCCACGAGATGTAGAACATCATCGCCATGACGGCGAGCACCGTGAACAGCGAGTTGAGCAACTGGGTCAGCGACTGCTGCATCGACGTCTGGATGTTGTCGATGTCGTTGGTGACCCGCGAGAGCAGCTCACCGCGCGGCTGCTTGTCGAAGTAGGGCAGCGGCAACCGGTTGATCTTCCTCTCGACGTCCTGGCGCAGCCGGTACATCGTCTTCTGGAGCACGCCCTGCAGGATCCAGCCACTGGCGAGCATGATGAGCGAGGAGACGACGTAGAGCGCGATGACGAGCAGCAACACCTGGCCAACTGCGTGGAAGTCGATCCCCTGCCCGGGGACGAGGTTGACCCCCGTCAGCAGGTCGGCCTGGGTGGTGTCGCCCTTGGCTCGCAGCCCGGCGATGACCTGATCCTTGCTGACACCAGAGGGCATCTTGGAGCCGAGGAAGCCGGCGAAGATCAGGTCGGTGGCCCGGCCGAGGATCTTGGGGCCGACCGCGGACAGCACGACACTGATGACGGTCAGGACCATGATTCCGATGACCACCATCCGGTGCGGGCGCAGCAGGCCGATGAGTCGCTTGGCCGACGGCCAGAAGTTGAGTGACTTCTCGGCCGGGCCGCTCGGCCCCATGTGGGGACCGCGTCGCGCCTGGGCCGGTGGTCCGCGGCGCGCCTCAGCGGCCTTTTCCTCTGCAGTCTTGATTCCTTCAGCCATCAGGCTGCCTCCTCCGCGCCGCGCTGCGACTCGACGATCTCCTGATACGTCGGGCAGGTCTCGAGCAGTTCGTCATGGGTTCCCTGGCCGACGACGCGACCGTCGTCGAGCACGATGATCAGGTCCGCGTCGATGATCGTCGAGACCCGCTGGGCGACGACGATGACCGTCGCGTATGCCGTCCACGGCCGCAGTGCCGACCGCAGCCGTGCGTCCGTGGCGAGGTCGAGCGCCGAGAACGAGTCGTCGAACAGATAGATGTCGGCGCCCTTGACGATGGCTCGGGCGATCGCCAGGCGCTGACGCTGGCCACCGGAGACGTTGGTGCCGCCCTGCGCGATCTTGGCGTCGAGACCACCCATCTCGGTGACGAAGTCCTTGGCCTGGGCGATCCGCAAGGCCTCCCAGACCTCATCATCGGTGGCGTTGGGGTTGCCGTAGCGCAGGTTCGTCGCGACGGTCCCGGTGAAGAGGTAGGGCTTCTGCGGGATCAGCCCGATCCGGCTCCACACGTCCTCGAGGGGGACGTCACGCACGTCGATGCCCGAGATCCGCACGGCGCCACCGGTCGTGTCGAACAGCCGCGGCACGAGATTGAGCAGGGTCGTCTTGCCAGCGCCGGTCGACCCGATGACGGCTGTGGTCTGGCCGGGGGCGGCGGAGAAGGAGAGCCCGTGCAGGACCGAGTGCTCAGCACCCGGGTAGTGGAAGTCGACCTCGTCGAAGCTGACCGTCGCCGGGCCTTCGGGCAGGGCCACCGGGTGGGTCGGCTCGAGCACGCTCGTGCTCGTCGAGAGGACCTCGCTGATGCGGCCGGCCGAGACTGCGGCGCGGGGGATCATCGTCGACATGAACGTCGCCATCATCACCGACATCAGGATCTGGATCAGGTAGGCGAGGAAGGCGGTGAGCTCACCGATCTGCATGTCGCCGCTCGCGACGCGCTGTCCGCCGAACCACATGACGGCGACCGAGGACATGTTGAAGATGAGCATCACGATCGGGAAGATGAAGGCCATCAGCCGGCCGACGTTGAGGGCAGCGGCGGTCAGGTCGCTGTTGGCGCCCGCGAAGCGCTTCTCCTCGTGGTCCTCCCGGACGAAGGCGCGCACCACGCGGATGCCGGTGATCTGCTCGCGCAGGATCCGGTTCACGCTGTCGAGCGAGACCTGCATGATGGTGAACTGCGGCACCATCTTGCTGATGATGTAGCCGACGGAGACACCGAGCAACGGCACGGCCACGACGATGAGCCACGACAGGCCCACGTCCTCCCGCAGCGCCATGATGACGCCACCGACCATCATGATCGGCGTCATCACGAGCAGGGTCAGGCCCATGAAGGTGACCATCTGGACCTGGGTGACGTCGTTGGTGTTGCGTGAGATCAACGTCGGCGGGCCGAACTTGGTGACCTCCTGGGAGGAGAAGTCGCCGACCGTGTGAAAGAGCGCGGACCGGACGTCACGTCCGAAAGCCATGGCCGTGCGCGCCGCGAGGTAGGTGGCACCGATGGACGCGAGGATCTGCACGACGCTGACGCCGAGCATGACCGCGCCGGTGCTCATGATGAAGCCGGTGTTTCCGACGGCAACGCCCTTGTCGATGATCTCGCCGTTGAGGCTGGGCAGGTAGAGCGCGGCGATGGTGCTGATGAGTTGCAGCAGCACGATGAGCGACAGCTCACGCTTGTAGGGGCGCAGATGAGTGCGCAGAATTTGGATGAGCATCAACTGCCCTTTCGGTTCGACAGGCGGTGGGACTCCTCGACCGCGGCGGTAGCCGTCGACGAGGTGCGCGCGTGGGCATGCGCGTGGGCGACGACGTGGGCGGCGTGTTCGTGGTGGGGGCAGGGCCTGGTGCGGACCCCGTCGAGGATCGTGTCGACGATCTCCTCGGGGCTCAGCAGTCGGCCGTCGGCGATGCCGGGGTGACTACCGGAGAAGGTCAGCAACCGGATCCGGTGGATCACCCCGTCGGGGGGCACGACCAGCTCGTCGCGGTGCGTTTCTAGAACCGCGACCATCATGTCGTGGAGGTAGTCCTGCACGGGCGCGCCCGCCTCCCCCGTGTCCCCCGCTGCCGTGTTCCCCACGACGACACAGCGCTGGTGCCGCCCCGAGGCGAAGCAGTGGCTGTGCCCCTCGCGGTTCGGTGGCTGGGTCAGTCCGAGGGCGGCCATCAGCCCGAAGACGTCGGAGAAGCGGCGCTGGATGACCGCAGTGAAGTCGATGAGGCAGTCGCGCATCGACTGGGTGCGGTCGATCGCAGCGAGTTCGCGGGCAATGGGGGCCGGGCAGAACGCGACCTGGATCGCATCGTCCTCCAGGGCTTCCTTGGTCGCGAACACTCGAAAGATGGTGCCCTCGGCCACTCCGGCCTCCGTCGCGATCTCCCGGGTCGTCGGGACACGACCGTCTCGCCGGGCGAGCCGCAGGAAGACTTCGACGAGTGCATCCCGCCGTTCGTCGGGCGCGAGGGGGCTCGCGCGCCGTGCTGGAGTGGTCATCCCGCCATTATGAGTGAGCGCTCACTCATTGCACAAATGGCCCCGAATGACGTGGGTCAGGGTCAGGTGAGCAGTCCGTCGGCGACGAGGTCGCGGATCTGCGGGAGCACCTCCGCGCGCACCTGGGCCGGGTCGAGTTCCAGGACGGACGCGATGGCCTCGAGGGCCACCCGGGCGGTCAGCTCGCCGTCGGCCACGCCGAGATAAGCCGCGAGCAGGGTGCCGGCGCGGACGACCCGACGCAGACCACCACCCTGACGGATCAGGATGACCGCTGGGTCCTCAGCACCGGGCCGGCCGTGGCGCTCCTCGGTGACGTCGGGCGCGCAGGACCAGGCGATGTCGAGCACGTCGTCCTCGTCGTGCTCGGCCAGCCAGGTCCGGGCGGCCAGGCCGGCGTCGATCGTCGGCCCCATCGGGGCCGCGACCGGCCCGGATGCTTCGTCGAGCGAGCACCAGGTCGGTCGCTCATCGCGCGGGCGCTGGAGGGTGACGATCCCGAAGCCGATCGACTCCACGCCGCGACTGGCGAAGTCGCGCAGCCACGCGGCATACATCCGCTGGTGCTCGGGGCTACCGGGCAGGGAGCCACCGTCGCGGGCCCACAACTCCGCGTACTCGGCCGGGTCCTGAGTGTCACGCTGCACGACCCAGGCATCGAGTCCGACGCCGCGCTCCCGGCTCTCTGCCAGCCACTCGGCCCAGACGTCACGCCACGTGCTGCCTGTCGGAATCTCCCAGTTGCCGAGGAACTGCGCCACCCCGCCGGGCTCGAGCAGCCCGCCGACCTCACTCACGAGGGAGCGCACGAGGGTGTCACCGGCCCGACCGCCGTCGCGGTACTCATAGAGGGGGACGCCCTCATCGCGCGGTGTGATGACGTAGGGCGGGTTGCTCACGATGAGTGAGAAGCGCTCTCCTGCAACGGGTTCGAGCAAGTCGCCGATCCGGAGGTCGAGCGGGAGCTGAGCGAGCGCAGCATTGAAGCGGGCATAGGCGAGGGCCCGATCGGAGATGTCCGTGGCGACGATCGACTCGGCGTGCGTGGCCAGATGCAGAGTCTGGACACCGCACCCGGTCCCGAGGTCGAGGGCCCGACCGACCGGGCGCCTGATCGTCCACGAGGCCAAGGTCGTCGAGGCGCCGCCGATCCCGAGGACGTGATCAGTGGCGAGCGGCTGACCGGTCGCCACATCGGACAAGTCGGACGCGACCCACCAGTCATGGGTCTCGTCCGCGTAGGGCCGCAGGTCGCAGGTTGCACCAACCTGGCCCTCACCTGAAGTCGAGTGGCCTCTATCCCCGGTCGAGTGGCCCCCGTCCCCAGTCGAGTGGCCCCCGTCCCCGGTCGAGTGGCCCCCGTCCCCGGTCGAGTGGCCCCCGTCCCCGGTCGAGTGGCCCTCGTCCCCGGTCGAGTGGCCACCACCTGCCGGCTGGATCAGGCCCAGCTCGCGCGCCCCGGCCAGACCGAGCGAGGGCAGTGCCCGCTCGACGGACCCCGACGCCATCGGTTGCCCGAGGGTGAAGAACCGCACCAGAATGCCGCACGGGTCAGCGGCGCCGCCCGTGGCCAGCAGCGCCGGCACCAGCTGCTCCCGCTGTAGAGCCGCCGACGCCACCGGCCCCAGCCGCGCGGCGATCCCGTCCACGGTGAAGGTAGCCGCGAGGAGGTCGCGCCGCAACGCCTCGATGAGGAGCGGGTCAGCCCGGGGTGGCGGGCTCATGCGACCACCATCAGTTGGCGCGAGGCTCTTCCGGGCCCGTCGCCACCGCCCCATCAGCCGAGTCGACAGCCGGCTCGTCGGCGACCCGCAGGGCCGTGTCGAGGTCGGCATGGATCTCAAAGATCTTGTCGAGGCCGGTGATGGCAAAAACCCGCAGGACCCGCTCGTCCGAGGCCACGAGCCGCAGCGACCCGCCGAGGGCCCGGGCTCGCTTGAGTCGTCCGACCAGGACCCCGAGGCCGGTCGAGTCCAGAAAAGTCACGTCGCTCAGGTCGAGAATGAGGTGGATTCGTCCTTGCCCCAACTGGTCCTCGAGCGACTCCCGAACGAGAGACGCGGTATAGACGTCGATCTCGCCGCCCATGCGGACAATGGTCCGATCACCGTGCTCGGTGCGCCTGATGGAGAGATCCACCTGCAGCCCTCCAATTTCCCTGATCGCGTAGGCCCTGCGGCCCCTGTTGACGCAGTACCCTGTTGCCCGCGTCTGCAACCGTACCGTGACGGGCATAGGTTGCTGCAATGGACATGGAGGACCGCCTGACCCGGTCTCGGGCCAGCCGCCGCGAGCCGGACCAGGAGCCTGCCGGCTTCGACCCGGTTGCCCTGCTCCACCACCTGGCCGGGGACCATCCCGAGCGACTGCTGCACGTCCACGAGGTGCCCGAGCGGCTCGAGCAGGCTGCCGACTGGCCCGAATGGATTGCCCCGACCCTGCACGGGGCTCTCACCGGGTCCGGAATCAGCGCCCCCTGGAGCCACCAGGTCGAGGTCGCCGAGTTGGCCCACGCCGGGAAACACGTCGTCGTGTCCACGGGCACCGCCTCGGGCAAGAGCCTGGGCTACCTCATGCCCCTGCTCACCGATCTCATCGAGGGCACCAGCGCCCCGAACGGGCGGGGCGCGAGCGCCATCTACCTTTCCCCCACCAAAGCCCTCGCCGCCGACCAACTCGCCCGGGTCGACGGGCTCGCCCTGCCCGGCGTGCGGGCCGCCACCTACGACGGCGACACCCCCACCGACGAGCGGCGGTGGGTCCGTGAGCACGCCAATCTCGTGCTGACCAACCCCGACCTGCTGCACCACTCCCTGCTGCCCGGTCACGAGCGCTGGAGTCCCTTCCTGCGCTCCCTGAGCTACGTCATCGTCGACGAGTGCCACGTCTACAAGGGCGTCTTCGGTGCTCACATGGCCGCGGTGATCCGACGCCTGCGACGAATCGCCTTGCGCTACAAGTCAACCCCCACCTTCGTCTTCGCCTCCGCCACTGTGGCTGAGCCCGAGGAGCACGCGTCACGACTTCTCGGTATGCCGCTCGCCTCAGTCACCCGCGACGGCTCTCCACGCGGGGCGATGACCTTCGCCCTCTGGGAGCCGCCACTCATCACCGACACGGACGGCCAGCCGAAGCGGACCAGCGCCCTGACCGAGACCGGTGACCTGCTCGCCGGGTGCGTGCGTGAGGACGTGCAGACCGTGGCCTTCGCCCGGTCCCGTGCCGGGGTCGAGGTCGTCGCGAAGATCGCTCGCGAGCGACTACCGGTCACCCTGGAAGCGAGCACAGCGGCATACCGCGGGGGTTACCTCCCCGAGGAGCGGCGGGAACTCGAGAAGGCCCTGCGCACCAGGCAATTACGTGGCTTGGCAGCAACGAATGCGCTCGAGCTCGGCATCGACGTCAGCGGCCTCGACGCGGTGATCCTCGCTGGCTGGCCCGGCACGTTGGCCTCCCTCTGGCAGCAGGCGGGACGGGCCGGGCGCACCGGGGATCGGTCGCTGGCGATCTTTGTTGCGGCCGACGACCCGCTCGACACGTTCGTCGTGCACCACCCGGAGTCGATCTTCGGCCGGGGCGTGGAGGCGACGGTCGTCGACCCGGACAACCCGCACGTCCTCGGACCGCACCTCGCGGCTGCTGCGGCCGAGCTGCCCCTCACGCCAGGCGATTTCGCGATCTTTGGCCCGCAGACGCCGGCCCTCCTGGAGGCTCTGGTCGCCAAGGACATCCTCAAGCGACGGCCGAAGGGTTGGTACTGGGCCCGGCCTGACCGACCGTCCGACCACCTCTCACTGCGCGGCGCCGGGGAGCCGGTGCGGATCGTCGAGACCCGGACCGGTCGGGTCATCGGGACCGTCGATGACGCGTCGGCGCACGCGCAGGTCCACACCGGCGCCGTCCACGTCCACCAGGGGCAGACGTGGGTCATCACCGAGCTCGACCTCGAGGACCACGCGGCCACGGCGGTGCGCGGCGACCCGGGTTGGACGACCCACGCCCAGTCGGTGAGCGAGTTCGAGATCGTCCGGGAGCTGGAGCACCGCGATTGGGGGCCCCTGCGAGCCTCCTTCGGCCACGTGACGGTGCGACGCCAGGTCACCTCCTTCCTGCGCCGGCTGCCCGGCGGCGAGGTCATCGGCGAGCACCCGCTCGACCTGCCGGCGAGGTCGCTCGCGACCAAGGCGATGTGGTGGACGCTTCCCGAGGACGCGCTCGCCTCAGTCGGGATCGACGTGACGGACATCCCGGGCGCCGCGCACGCCGCCGAGCACGCCGCCATCGGGATGCTGCCGCTCTTTGCCACCGCGGACCGGTGGGACATCGGCGGCGTCTCGACCGACCAGCACCCCGACACCGGGCTGCCCACGATCCTCATCTATGACGGCCACCCCGGCGGGGCCGGCTTTGCTGAGCGTGGCTACCGCCGGTCCCTCGAGTGGCTCGGTGCGACTCGCGACGCCATCGCGGACTGCGAGTGCCAGCACGGGTGCCCGTCGTGCGTTCAGTCCCCCAAGTGCGGCAACGGCAACGAGCCGCTCGACAAAACCGGGGCGATCGCCCTGCTCGACCTGACGCTCCGGCACGCCCGCGCCTGCTGAGGCTCGACAGGGATGGTGGCGCCAACTTCGCGGGTGAGCAAGCCACCACGGTAAGACATTCGGGGAGCGCGACACTAAGAGGGCATGGAAGTTTCTCCGGCGGCCGCCGAGCCGTCGCCGCGGACTCGCCGCGCTCCGACGTAGGACGGCTGCTGCTGACTCTCAGGGCTGCTGCTGACTCTCAGGACAGATGCGCCGCCTCAGTCAGGGGGCCACGGCACCGCCGAGACCCACTGACCCGAGACGGGTCTCCGTAGCCAGCGACGGCTCATCGCCCATTTCCCCTCGCACGTCTACTCACCGATCCCGAAAGGACCGTTCCATGCGCCCGACCCGAGCTCACCCGCTTCACGCGTTGACCCGGCTGTTAGCCATGCTCGCCGCCCTCCTCCTCATCGTGTTCGCCTCCGCAACGACGGCGAGCGCGACGACGGACGTCACCCTCGATGCCGGATGGCAGGAGTTCACGACCGCAGGTGGGGTCGGTGGCGCCTCAACCACCGGGCCCTTCCTCTTCGAGAGCACCAAGCTGACGAAGGTGACGGTCACCGACTCCTACTGCCACGGCGACGTGTTCTCCGTCTTCGACAACGGCGTGCACATCGGTGACACCGCTGAGATCGCGCCAGAGCTTCGCACGTGTCCGACCCGGTTCTACTTGTCGGACATCGCTCGTGCCGACCGCTCGATGGCCGACCCGACGTTCGGCCATGGCGTCTTCTACGTTGGCCCGGGCTCGCACTCCCTGGAGTTCGTGAACAAGGCCATCTGGAACGGCACCGACAGTGGCTCGGTTGGCTTCTTCCGGCTGGAGACGACCTCGGTGACCATGACCGACTGCAAGGACAGCAATTGGGAGAGCTTCGGCACACTGTTCACGAACCAGGGACAGTGCGTCGCACTCTCGAACACGCTGCGGCACCTGACCGCTGCCAATGTCGGTCCGGTCTCGTTCGAGGCTTCGCCGTTCGGGACCGTTGCTCGAGGCTTGACGCCGCCCGTGCCGGGGTGGCACAAGTGGATCGGTCCGTTCGCCCACGCCACTACCTACGACTTCAGGAGGACCGTCCCGATCACTCAGGCAGCCGGTAACGAAGTGTTGACCGCCACGGTGCCCGTCTCCCTGACCGGTGCGGGTGCTCAGGACTCCGCAGTGGTCACCGTCACCATGACGATGACTCCTCAGGACCGATTGTTCTCCTGGGTTCCCACCGGACAGTACGGGTCCTTGGGCAACACCGCCTGGGAGCTCGTCGGGGACCCCACCATTTCGGACCCCTCAATGGTGACGACCTGGACCTTCCGCTCGACGGCACCCGTCACGCCCGGAGTGGCCTACGACCCGATCGTCGTCTCGTTCAACGTCACGGACAACAGCACTTTCAACAACGTCGTCTACACCTTCAGCAACCCGGAGACCGCCAGCGCGTCGGCGACCGCAGCTGGTTACGCGACCACCACCGGCTCGGGGTGGTACCTGCCGCAGAAGTGAACGGACGCGGGTGACCGCGACTGATCGGCAGCGAGCCGGGCCTGATGCGCGAACGCGTCGGGTCCGGCTCGCCGCGAGGTCTGTGCTGAGGTCGACGCGGTGGTCGACGCAGTGATCGACCCAGTGATCGGGCCGGCTCGCGAGCGGCCTACCGCCTCGGCTGGCCAGGGCCAGGCCGGCACGGCGACAGTCAGGTCGAGGACCGGCCCAATCGGACGGCAGGTGACGAGGCGGCCGTGATTCCGCTCGGCCACACCGGCGGCGACCGCGCACGCGTCCGACGGCGATCCGGACTCCAGCCGGGTGGCGCCCGCCAAGGCCGCCAGATCCGCTGCCAAGCGGGCCCGGTGACTGGCGAGCACCGCGGCTGCCACGGCCAACAACCCAACCGTGATGGTGACGATGGCAGCGACCACGCCCACGACGAGGACCGATGCGGATCCCTCGTCCCGGTCGGAGGGGCGTGACGCCCTCACGATTGGCTCACGCCTCTCTCGAGCGGCGTCACCGCCGAGGCGGACACCCTCCAGGACGGGACGAATCCGCCCCAACCACCCACCCTCGCCGACACGGTCACCCTCGCCTGATCGCTGTCGCGATCAATGGTCACGGTGGCTCCGGTCGGGCCACCCTGCACCGCAAGGCTTCTGATCGCGCTCAGTGAATCGCCTCTCGCAGCCGCCCGGCCTGCAGCGTGCGCCGCGTCGACGCACCGGATCTGGTCGAGGGCGGCCATCAACCCTCCGAGGCAGATGACCAGCACCAGGGCGACCGCCGGGATGGCGACGGCGAGTTCGGCCGTCACCATCCCGCGCTCCCGGGTGGCCCCGGTCAGCTGCCGATGGAGCATCAGCCAGCGAGCCCGAGGGCGCTCTGGACGAGGCCGCTCAGGGCACTCTGGACCGCACCGGACTTGACGACGCCGAGCAGCACCAGCGCAAAGGTGCACGCAGCCATGATGCCCACTGCATATTCAGCCGTCGTCATCCCGGCCTCCCCCCGTCGTCGATCGACGGCCCGACGTAGGGCCCCTATTCGTTGAGTCATGCGAATCTCCTTTTCTCACTTCGATCCCGAGAGGCGTTCCCTCGGGACACCTCATTGCCCGGAGAGCAGCTCCTGTCCGAGTGCCACGATCAGCGGGACGACTGCCGTCAGGCAGAAGGCCGGCAGCAGCACCAACCCGAGCGGCAGGACCAGTCGGACCCCAGCCCGTGCCGCGGCCACCTCCAGCCGCTCGATCTCGGCCTGCTGCAGGTCGTCCGAGACCCGGAGCAGGAGCGCCCCCGGCGCTAGGCCAGCCGCATGCGCCACCTGCAGGGCGCGCGCGGCCGGCTGCCACGCCACATCGACAGATGCCCACGCCTCACTCTCGGCGGCGCCCCACTGCAGGGCCGCCGCGACCTGACGCAGATCGCTGGCCGCTGCCGCAGAAGCCCCATCAGCCACGGAAGTCAGCACTGAGGTGGTCGGCAGGCCCGATCGATAGGCCAACGCGAGCAGCACCAACGACGTCGTGACGTC
>CAJDTW010000168.1_pt1 | contig 12897 bp, 10 predicted proteins | sample 7389911 | NCBI WGS metagenome assembly CAJDTW01 (sample SAMEA7055652, study PRJEB34461) | soil metagenome | biome: terrestrial ecosystem; feature: Peninsula; material: soil | place: Antarctica | collected 2016 | reverse complement strand
GGAGGCGTCCGGGGTCATCGACCTGCTCGCCGAGCACGGCCTTGTCAGGGGGGAGAACGGGCTCGAGGTCATCATGATGTGCGAGATTCCGTCCAACGCAGTCATCGCCGACCAGTTCCTCGACTACTTCGACGGCTTCTCGATCGGGTCCAACGACATGACCCAGCTGACCCTGGGGATCGATCGCGACTCGGGTCTGGTCGCGGCGGGCTTCGACGAGCGGGACCCGGCGGTGAAGTTCATCCTGAGTGCGGCGATCAAGGCCTGCAAGGCGCGCGGGAAGTACGTCGGGATCTGTGGGCAGGGACCCAGCGACCACCCCGACCTCGCGCAGTGGCTGATGGAGCAGGGGATCGACTCGATCTCGCTCAACCCGGACACGGTCGTCGACACCTGGCTGCAGCTGGCCAAGTAGCACGGACGCTGGGACCCGGCTGAGCGGCATACAGATCCATCCGTATGCCGCCCAGCTGGCTCCCCGCGTGCCCTCGGGGGCTCAGTGGTCGTGCAACTCGCCCACGAGAGCTGCCAGGTCGACGCCGGGGTCCTCGACCAGGAGCGGCAGGATGAAGTCGTTCTCCAGGGCGACATGGCTGATCAGCACCCGCAACAGAGCCGACGCCCAGCCCACGACCTCACCGCGGTCCGCGGTCGTGTCGATCTGCTGGACGAAGTCACGGATGACGCTGTGCTCGGAGACCATCGCCCCTACGAGCAAGCGGCCCGACTCGGTCACCGCGGCCGCACGGTAGAAGGTCGCCTCCTCGCCGACCGCCTGAGAGACCAGCTCAGAATGCAGCCAGTCGAGGAGGTCGGCCCGTCTCTTCTCGAAATGTGCGTCGTCGGCCTCCCGTAGAGAGCCGATCAGGTCGCGGAGCCGGTCGACGAGCACCGCGTGGTGGTTGCGGATCATCTCCGCTGCTCGCTGGTCGGGGTGGATGGTAATGGTCCTCATGACGTCCTCCTGTGGTGACCCCTGACGCGGCCCCGTCGCCGCCACTGTCCCCAGTTCACCCCATCTGCGTCACCCTGTCCTTGATCCAGGTCAAGGAGGGTCGGAGATCACATCAAGGTGGGCCACTCGCTGTCGCGGGACTGCGCCCGCCACGGACGGGGTCAGGTTGAGAGGGTCAGGTCGACGGAATCGCACTAACCTGAAGGGCACCAGCAAGGGAAGGCAGCGCGGAGGCCACCATGAGCAACCAGGAACGCAGACCGGCCGAGGTGCTGTGCCGGCCCGAGCGACAGACCTCCGGGCGTCCCGAGGTGCTGACCCCCCGCAGCGTGCCGCTCGGTGGCCCTCGAGCCATGACGGTGCGGCGCACCCTGCCGCAACGGGCCCGTTCGCTCATCGGGGCGTGGTGCTTCATCGACCACTACGGCCCCGACGACGTGGCGCTCTCCGGTGGGATGCAGGTGCCCGGTCACCCGCACACGGGGCTGCAGACCGTCTCGTGGCTCTTCACCGGCGAGGTCGAACACCGCGACACCACCGGCATCCACGCCATCGTCCGGCCCGGTGAGCTCAACCTCATGACCGCGGGCTCCGGCATCGCCCACTCGGAGTTCTCCACGTCGGCGACGACGGTGCTGCACGGCGTGCAACTCTGGGTCGCCCTGCCCGAGGCCCACCGGGCCGTCGCAGCCGGGTTCGAGCACTATGCCCCTCCGGTCCTGGACGTGGAGGGGGCCCGCGTCCTGGTCTTCCTCGGCAGCCTCTTCGGGCACACCTCCCCCGTCCCGACCTACACCTCGCTCGTCGGGGCCGAGGTGACTCTCGAGCCCGGCCAGCGACTCGGGGTCGCGGTCGACCCCTCGCACGAGCACGGGGTACTCGTCGACTCAGGGTCGATCACCGTCGACGGGGTGCCGGCCCGGCGCAGCGACCTGGTCCACCTCGGCGAGGGCCGGGACGAGATCGTCCTCGAGGCACCGTTGGGCGAACCGGTCCGTCTGCTCCTCCTCGGCGGCCCGCCCTTCGGTGAGCAGATCGTCATGTGGTGGAACTTCATCGGCCGCAGCCATGACGAGATCGCGGACGTCCGGGCCCAGTGGCAACGCGAGCGCGCTGATCGGAGCCTGGGCGAGGCCGGGCGCTACGGCCCCTTCCCCGCTGCCTGGCCCGATACCCTGCCCGCCCCCAAGCTCCCCAACCTGCGACTGCGCCCTCGGGGCTGAGACTCAAGTCCCCGGTCCTCCTGTCGATCAGGAGACGACCCGGGCACCCGGGACCGTGCCCGCCCACACCTGAAGATGGCCACCTCTGGCGATCCGGTGGCTGACCTCGGTGCAGTCCCGGACCAAAGCGCTCCACGGGTGGGCATCGATGTCAGCGCCACCGAGCCAGCACGACGCCCGTGCCAACGGCGATAGCACCCGCGCCACCCCCTCGGGACGCGCCATGTCGACGATGAGGACGCGCGCACCGGGCCTGGCCAGGGACAGAGCCTGGTCCCAGGCCTGTCGCCACGGGCTCATGAGCGACAACGAGTAGGTGAACAACACCGCGTCCGCTCCGGTCGTCAGCTGTGGCTCGTCGTGGGACAACCCGGACAGGTCGGTGGCGTCGCGACACCACACGCGGACCGGGGCGTCCCGATCGGCTTGGGTTGACGTCGTCGGCGCGCTCTCGGTGGATCCCGTGGCTGGGTCAGTCCTGGCGGGGGACCGACGACGCGCACGCGCCAGCATGCTGGGGCTGGCGTCGACACCGATGATCACGCCGGACGCACCGACCGCCCGACGCAGCAACGGGAAGTTGAGCCCCGTTCCGCACCCGACGTCCAGGACCGTGTCCCCTGGCCCGAGGCGGAGCAGGGGGATCCCGAGTTGCCGGCCCACCCCGTAGATGGGCCACTCCAGGGACAGCACGTCATACGCGGGCGCGATGAGGTCGTAGCGCTGCGTCATGGATCGGCCCACGCGGGTCCGCCGGATCACGTGGCGATCAGCGGGTCAGCGTTCCCGATGGGACAAGTAGTAGCGGACCAGCGACTGCGTCGAGGCGTCCTGCTCGGCGAGCGCTGCCTCATCACCGCCGACGGCCGGGGTGACCTGCTTCGCGAGCTGCTTGCCCAGCTCGACCCCCCACTGGTCGAAGCTGTCGATCCCCCAGACGACGCCCTGGGTGAAGGTGATGTGCTCATAGAGGGCGATCAGCTGGCCCAGGACGGACGGGGTCAGGGCCGGGGCCATGATCGAGGTCGTCGGTCGATTCCCGGTGAAGACCCGCGCCGACACGATCGCCTCGTCGGTGCCCTCGGCCCGGACCTCGTCCGCGGTCTTGCCGAAGGCGAGGGCGGCCGTCTGTGCAAAGAAGTTGGCGAGGAAGAGCTCGTGGACGTCGGCATCGCTGTCTCGCAGTGGGTTGCTCGGCGTCGCGACCGTGATGAAGTCCGCCGGGATGAGCCGGGTGCCCTGATGGATGAGCTGATAGAAAGCGTGCTGACCGTTGGTGCCCGGCTCGCCCCAGAAGACTTCACCGGTGTCGGTCGTGACCGGGGACCCGTCGTAGCGCACGCCCTTGCCGTTGCTCTCCATCGTCAACTGCTGCAGGTAGGCCGGGAAGCGGTGCAGGTACTGCGCATAGGGCAGCACCGCGTGGCTGCCGGATCCGTGGAAGTTGACGTACCAGACGTTGAGCAGGCCCATCAGGGCTGGGACGTTTTCGGCGAGCTCCGTCTCGCGGAAGTGGGTGTCGATGGCATGCATCCCGGCGAGGAAGCCCGCGAAGTTTTCTGGTCCGATCATCACGACCAGGCTGGTCCCGATCGCCGAGTCGACCGAGTAGCGGCCGCCGACCCAGTCCCAGAAGCCGAAGGCGTTGGCCGGGTCGATGCCAAAGTCTTCGACCTTGTCCAGGGCGGTCGAGACGGCGACAAAGTGCTTGGTGATGGCGTCAGCCGTCTGCTCGTCCGACCCATCCACGGCGCCAACGGCTGCGAGCTGCTCGAGGAGCCAGGCCCGGCAGAGGCGTGCGTTGGTCAGTGTCTCGAGCGTGGTGAACGTCTTGGACGCGACGATGAACAGGGTCGTCTCGGGGTCCAGTCCCTTCGTCGTCTCGGCGACGTCGGTCGGGTCGATGTTGGAGATGAAGCGGGCGCTCAGGCCCGGCTGAACGTAGGGCAGCAGGGCCTCATAGACCATGACCGGGCCGAGGTCGGAGCCACCGATCCCGATGTTGACCACCGTCTCGATCGGCTTGCCGCTGACGCCGCGCCACTCCCCACTGCGCACCTGGTCCGCAAACGCGTAGACCTGGGCCAACACCTCGTGGACCCCGGGGATGACGTTCTCGCCATCGACCTCGACGTCCGCGTCGGCCGGCGCTCGTAGCGCGGTGTGCAGCACCGCCCGGTCCTCAGTGACGTTGATCTTCTCGCCGGCGAACATCGCATCCCGTCGCTGCGTCAGGCCGACCTGGGTGGCGAGCTCGACGAGGACGGCGAGGATCTCGTCATCGACGAGGTTCTTGCTCAGGTCGACGTAGAGGTCGGCCGCGGTGTGGGTCATCCGTTCGACCCGCCCCGGGTCTGCCGCAAAAGCCTCGCGCAGATCGATCTTGCGCTGCACCAACTCGGTCAGGCGTGCCCAGGCGGCGGTGCTCGTGGCGTCGATCGGTGCGCTCATCAGGTCTTCTCCCTGCGGTTCGCGGTGTGCCCACCAGCCTGAGGCAGCGTCGGTGGGTGGCCGGCTTCGGCCTCTTCGCAGCCTATCGAGCCGCACCCGTCCGAACCCTCCATCGAGTCGAGTGGCCTCGGCCCCCAGTGAGTCGAGTGGCCCCGGTATCCACAGGGCACCCCTCGATCGTGCCCACGTCACGCTCCCCCTCGGTCGAGTGGCCCCGTCACTCGACCTGAGAAATTGGCCACTCGACCGGGGGATTCTGATCCGCCGATCCAGCCACCACCGGCGCGCTCCGACCAACGTCGTCAGCGCTCGCCGCACGGCTGGCCGCCGCAGGCTTGCTCGCACGTCTGCGATGGCGGCGTTCCACGGACCATCACCGTAGGTCGGGTACGGATGCGTCGCGCCGGCCAGGTCCCGGGTCCGCAGTCCAGCTTTGATGGCCAGCGTCAGCTCGGCGAGCACTTCGCCGGCGCGAGGTCCGACCACGGTGGCCCCGAGGAGCCGGCCCCGGTGATCCACCACGAGCTTGGTGAAACCAGCGGGATGTCCCTGCGCCACCGCTCGATCGACGTGCTCGTTGTCCCACCGCAGCACCCGCCGGCCCGCCGCGCTCCCTGCCGCGTTCCCCGCCGCGCTCCCTCCCACGCTCCCTGCGTTCCCTTCCGAGTACTCTCCGACGGCTGCGACCTCGGGCTGGGTGAAGGTCACCCGCGGCATGATTGCGCCTGTCACGGTGCCCCGCAGGCCGAGGACGGCGTTGCGAGCCGCGAGACTGGCGTGCACCCCGGCCGTGTGGGTGAACTGCGGATGCCCGGTCAGGTCCCCGGCCGCCCAGATCCGCGGATTGGTCGTGCGCAGCCGAGGGTCGACCGCGACAAATCCCCGTGGGTCGAGTTCGACCCCCGCCACTCGAAGCCCCAGGTCAGCGGTCCGAGGAGCACGGCCGGCGGCGATCAGGAGCCGGCCGTAGGGCACGACGGTTCCATCCACCAACTCGACCTGGCCGGAGGTGCCCTCGCCGGCAGCGACCGCGGTTGCCAGCTGACCGCAGAGGATGGTGACACCGTCGGCCACGAGCGCCCCCGCGACCAGCTCAGCGGCATCCGGATCCTCGCCGGGCAGGACGTGCGCGGCTCCCTCGACGATCGTCACCCTCGACCCCAGCCGGGCGAAGGCCTGACCGAGCTCGCACGCGGTGCTGCCGCCACCCAGGATGACGAGGTGCTCAGGCAGGTCCCGCAGCCCCCAGATCGTGTCACTGGTGAGGTATGCCGCCGTCGCCAGTCCCGGGATCGCCGGAACCTCGGGCGCAGCCCCGGTCGCAAGCAGTGCTTGGCGGAAGGTGATTGAACGGCCGCCCACCTGGATCGTCGACCTGCTGGTGAAGAGTGCCACACCCTGCAGCACGCTCACCCCGGCTCGCTCGAGGGCCGCGGGCGAGTCGGTCGGCTCGATCTGCTCGATGGCGCCCCGGACGTGGCGCATCACTGCGCCGAAATCGACCCGCACCCCATCGACGCGCACGCCGAGTGAGGACGCGTGCCGGGCCGCAGCGACGGCCTCCGCCGCGGCGATCAACGCCTTGCTCGGCACGCACCCGGTCCAGAGGCAATCGCCACCAGTGCGGTCGCGCTCCACGAGCAGCACTCGGGCGCCGAGCCCGGCCGCGGTCATGGCGCCGACCAGACCGGCGGTCCCACCCCCGATGACGACCAGGTCCCACGGGCCGGGAGGTCGTGGCGCCACGGAACGGTCACGCAGCGGCATACCCCCTGGGAGCGGGGCGACGTGGGGGGACACTGCGGGCTGCGCCGTGTTCGTGACCGGTCCTGGCTGCGGGTGGCTCATACCCTGATTCTGTCCCCGCCGACTCCCCCCGCGTACCTCATCGAGTCGAGTGGCCCCGGTGTCCATGACGACGGCGGGCGGGGCCACTCGACATGGGAAGTCCGGGGCCACTCGACGTGGAGGTGGGAAGGAGAGGGGAAAGGGGAGGTGGGGTGGGGCTCAGTGCGGCGCGTCGACGGTGCGGATGGCTCCGGCGAGTTGGGCGGCCCAGGCCCGGGCGATCCGGTCGCGGCGGCGGGAGTCGTCACTGAGCACATTGGCCAGGCCCAGTCCGCGGGCGAGGTCCAGGGTGGCCTGGATCAGGGTCCGGGTGAGCGGGTCGGAGTCGTCGGCATCCAGCAGGCGGACCGCGAGGGCATGCGCCTCACGCGCGAACTTCCGCTCGAGCGGGGCGATCTGGGCCCGCATAGCCTCGTCGGTGGCAGCGGCGGTCCAGACGTGCAGGGCGCCCTTGAACTTGTCATCGGTGTAGTAGTCGATGAGCAGGCGCACCACGGTCTCGGCCCGATCCCCTTCGGGGATCTCGACGTGTGCGAGCGCGGCCTTGCGCTGCTCGAACATGTAGTCCAGGGCGGCCGTGATCAGGGCCTCGCGGGTCGGGAAGTGGTGCTGCGCGGCCCCCCGGCTGATCCCGGCCTCCTCCGCGATCAGTGCCACGGTCGCGGCTGACCAGCCGTCGCGGGCCAGACAGGTCCCGGCTGCCTCGAGCAGTCGCTGGCGCGTCGCCCGGCTCCGGTCCTGCTGGGGTTGCCGCGGGACGGGCGTCGCAGCAGAGCTCATACCTGCCACCTCGGGGGTCGCTTCTCCAGGAAGGCCCGCATGCCCTCGCGGGCCTCTTCGCTGGCAAAGAGCCGCGCCGATTGATCGATGACCCGCTCCCGGTCGGCGTCGAACGCTGCCACGAGGGCGTGGTTGACGAGCTGCTTCGATTCACGCAGGCCCTGGGGCGACGCCGCCAGCAGGCTCGCGGCGAGCCGGTCGGCCGCGGCCCGCGGGTCATCGGCGGCCTCCGTGACCAGGCCCAACCGGGCGGCGGTCTCGGCGTCGATGGTCTCGCCGGTGAGGAAGAGCCGCGAGGCGTCCCGGCCGGTGAGCCGGGGAAGCACGACGACGCTGATGACGGACGCGGCCAGCCCGAGCCGGGACTCGGTCAGCGCAAACGTCGCGGACGGCCCGGCAACAACGAGGTCGCAGGCCCCGATCAAGCCCATCCCCCCGGCCCGGACGTGCCCGTCGACGAGTCCCAGGACCGGCGTACCGAGCGTGATCATGGTGCGCAGCACGGTGCTCAGTTGCTCGCCGCGGGCCCGGACCGGATCCCCTTCCGCTCCTTGCGAGGCCTCGCTGAGATCCGCGCCGGCACAGAACGTCTTGCCGGTGTGGGTCAGCACGGCCACTCGAACAGCCGGGTCCTCGTCAGCCCGACGCAGGGCGTCGAGGAGTTGCTCGACCAAGCGGGCCGACAGGGCATTGCGGTTGTGCGGTGAGTCGAGGGTGATCGTGGCAATTCCACCATCGAGGTTGAGGTGCACCAAGTCCGTCATGAGTCACTCCCGTCCTGTCAGTGCGGTGGCGCCCTGGGCAGCGCTCTGCTCCGGGTCGAGGCCATCATCGGTGCCGGGCTCGCCATCCGCGACTTCCTCGATGACGGCAAGCACCGTGCCCGGCTCGACCTGGGTGTCGACCTCGACGACCCGGGCCACCCTACCGCCGGTCGCAGCGGTGACCACGTGCTCCATCTTCATCGCCTCGAGCCAGAGCAGCGCAGCCCCCCGCTCGACGATGTCGCCCGCGGAGACGGCAACCCGGACGACCGAGCCGGGCATCGGCGCGACCAGAGAGCCCGTCCACTGTTGGCGACTCGACGGTCAGCCCATCCCGGCCCCAGCGGTAGTCGACGTCGACGAGGACGTCGTCAGCGGCATACGACCGCCGTTGTGGGTAGGCCGGGAGGTTGCGCCACCCACCGACGAGGCCAGCCGCTCCGGTGGCCTGTCGGCGTGCAGCGACTGCGTCGGCGAGGGCGGCCACCACAGCGGCCACGGTCAGCTCACCGGCTGCGCCCTCGGCGAGAGCAGCCGGAGCATGCGTGTCGAAGAAGGCGGTCGAGAAGTCTCCCGAGCCGAAGTCGGGGTCGCGCAACGCACCGACGAGCAGGTCACGGTTGGTCGTCAGGCCATGGATCTCGCTGCGTTGCAACGTGTTGGCCAGGAGTCTGACCGCTTCTGCCCGGGTCGGCGCCGTTGCGATGACCTTGGCGAGCATGGGGTCGTAGTGGATGCCGACGACGCTGCCGCTGACGATCCCGGAGTCGAGACGGATGCCGCGGGGGGCCACGATCTCGAACTCGACGGTGACACCCGGGACCTCGAAGGTGGCCACGGCCCCAGATTGCGGTTGCCAGTCCCGGCTCGGGTCCTCGGCATAGAGGCGGGCTTCGATGGAGTGCCCCCGCATGCCGGGCTCCGGGCCGGTGAGGGGGAGCCCCTCCGCGACGTCGAGTTGCAGGCCGACGAGGTCGAGGCCGGTGACGTTCTCCGTGACCGGGTGCTCCACCTGCAGTCGCGTGTTCATCTCGAGGAAGAAGAAGGACCCGTCATCGTCGGCGAGGAACTCGACCGTGCCGGCGCCGACGTAGCCGACCGAGGACGCAGCCCGACGCGCGGCGTCGAGCAACCGGGCACGCAGGTCCGGGCCGATCCGCTCCACCAGCGGCGACGGCGCCTCCTCGATGACCTTCTGGTGGCGGCGCTGGAGGGAGCACTCCCGCTCCCCCAGCGCCCAGACCGTGCCGTGCACATCGGCCATCACCTGCACCTCGATGTGGCGGCCACTCTCGACGTAGCGCTCGCAGAAGACGGTCGCGTCGCCGAAGGCCGAGCCGGCCTCGCGGGCCGCAGCAGCCAACTCCTCGGGCAGGTCCGGCAGGGCGCGGACGACCCGCATCCCGCGCCCGCCACCGCCAGCTGAGGCCTTGATGAGGACGGGCAGGTCCGCCGCCGTGACCGCGTCGGGATCGAGTTGGGCCAGGACCGGGACGCCGGCTCGGGCCATCAACTCCTTGGACTCGACCTTGGAGCCCATCAGCGCGGCCGCCTGCGGCGGCGGCCCGATCCAGACCAGCCCGGCGTCGAGGACCGCTTGGGCGAAGTCGGCGCTCTCGGAGAGGAACCCGTAGCCGGGGTGGATGGCGTCGGCCCCGGACCGCCTGGCGGCGTCGATGAGGAGGTCGGCCCGCAGGTAGGTCTCGCCCGGGGTCACCCCGGGCAACCGCACGGCCCGGTCGGCCTCACGAACGTGCGTGCTGTCCGCATCGGCGTCGGAGAAGACCGCGACGGTGGCCAACCCGCGGTCCCGGCAGGTCCGGAAGACGCGTCGGGCGATCTCGCCGCGGTTGGCGACGAGCACCGAGGAGATCGGTGAACTGGGTGAGGTCGGTGAGGTCATGGGGTCACATCCTGAAGACGCCGAAGGAGTCCGTTCCCTCGACCGGGGCGGAATGGATGGCCGAGAGGGACAGGCCCAGGACCGTCCGGGTGTCACGCGGGTCGATGATCCCGTCGTCGTAGACCATCCCGGACAGGACGAGCGGCATCGACTCTGCGTCGATCTGACGCTCAATGGCGGCCCGCATCAGCTGCGCCGACGCGTCATCGAAGTCCCGGCCCTGGGAGAGCGCCGAGGCCTTGGAGACGGCGTAGGTCACGTCGGCGAGCTGGGTCGCACCCATGACGGAGGACCGCGCGCTCGGCCAGGCGAAGACGAAGCGTGGGTCGTAGGCCCGGCCGCACATGCCGTAGTGGCCGGCGCCGTAGGAGGCCCCGATGAGCACCGAGATGTGCGGCACCGTCGAGTTGGACACGGCGTTGATCATCATCGCGCCGTGCTTGATCATGCCGCCCTGCTCGTACTCCTTGCCGACCATGAAGCCGGTCGTGTTGTGCAGGAAGATGAGCGGAGTGTCCGAGCGGTTGGCCAGTTGGATGAACTGGGTCGCCTTCTGGGCCTCCTCGCTGAACAGCACCCCACGGGCGTTGGCGAGGATGCCGACCGGGTAGCCGTGCACCTGGGCCCATCCGGTCACGAGCGACCCACCGTAGAGCGGCTTGAACTCGTCGAAGTCGGAGTCATCGACCACTCGAGCGATGATCTCGCGCGGGTCGAAGGGGGTCTTGAGGTCTGGCGGCACGATGCCGAGCAGGTCCTCCTCGGGCAGGCGCGGCGCAGCGAACCCGGTCGATGCCGGGCTCCCGGCCTTGTGCCACCGGAGCCGAACGACGATGTTGCGACCGATCCGGATCGCGTCCTGCTCGTCCGTGGCGTAGTAGTCCGCGAGCCCGGAGACCCGGGCGTGCATCTGGGCGCCACCGAGCGACTCGTCGTCGCTCTCCTCACCGGTCGCGGCCTTGACGAGCGGCGGACCGGCGAGGAAGACCTTGGAGCGCTTCTCGATCATGACGACGTGATCGCTCATGCCGGGTAGGTAGGCACCGCCCGCCGTCGAGTTGCCGAAGACCAGGGCGATGGTGGGGATCCCCGCCCTGGACATCCGGGTCAGGTTGCGGAAGGTCGCGCCGCCCGGGATGAAAATGTCCTTCTGCGTCGGCAGGTCCGCCCCACCGGACTCGACGAGGGTGATGAGCGGGAGCCGGTTCTTGATCGCGATCTCCTGCAACCGCAAGGTCTTGCGCAGACCCCACGGGTTGGTCGCGCCACCCTTGATCGTCGGGTCATTGGCCACGAGGAGGCACTCGACGCCACTGACCAGGCCGATCCCACCCACCAGGCTCGCCCCGACCGCGAAGTCGGAGCCGTAACCGGCGAGCGCACACAACTCGAGGAACGGGGCATCGCGATCGAGCAGCAACTCGATGCGTTCCCGGGCGGTGAGCTTGCCCCGAGCGCGGTGGCGAGCCACGGCGCGCTCCCCGCCACCGGCCACGGCCTTGGCGTGCTCGGCGTCCACCTCGGCGAGCCGTTCCTGCATGGCAAGGGTGGCCGTGCGGAACTCCTCGCTGCTCGGGTCCAGTCGTCCCTGCAGCACGCTCATGGGAGAACCATCCTCAGGGTTGTCGTTGGACAAGGTCTCATGACGTCAGTCCCAGTCGTCGCGCCGCAAGCTGGCGCAGGATCTCGACGGTTCCGCCGCCGATCCCGATGATGCGCATGTCTCGATACTGACGCTCCACCTCAGTGCCCTCCATGTAGCCCGTTCCGCCGAAGAGTTGGACGGCCTGGTGGGCCACCCACTCCCCCGCCTCGGTGGCGGAGTTCTTGGCGAAGCAGGCCTGCGCCACGAGGTCCTCGCCCGGGTCCCCATCGAGGCTGCGGTCGACGACGCTGCGGGTGTAGGTCCGCGCGAGGTCGATCCGTCGCGCCATCTCGACCAGGGTGTCCTGCACCGAGGGCCTCGCGATCAACGGCTTGCCGAAGGTGCTGCGCTGTCGGCACCAGTCCACGCTGAGGTCGTGGCAGCGCTGCGCGGCCGCGTAGGCCTGGGCCGCCATGGCGATCCGCTCGGAGACGAAGGCCATCCCGATGAGGGCGAAGCCCGCGTTCTCCGGGCCGACCAGGTTGCCGACCGGGACCCGGGCATCGGAGAAGGCGAGCTCGGCAGTGTCTGAGCAGCGCCAGCCCATCTTCGCCAGAGGCTCACTCACCGTGAAGCCGGGAGTGCCCTGCTCGACCACGAGGAGCGAGAGGCCCCGGGCGCCGGGCAGGTCTGGTCCACCGGTGCGGACCGCCACGACCACGAAGTCGGCCCGCGTCGCGGAGGTGATGAAGGTCTTGGCACCGTTGACGACGTAGTGGTCGCCATCGCGCCGGGCCGTGGTGCGCACGGCTCCGACGTCCGACCCGCCACCGGGCTCGGTGATACCGAGTGATCCGATGAGCTCACCAGCGAGGGCGGGGGCGACCCACCGCTCGATCTGGCCCGGGTCACCGCCGGCCACGATGTGCGGACAACTGATCCCGGTCGTGAAGAGCGAGGCCTGGACCCCGCCGGCCGCACCCGTCTCCATCAGGGCCTCGGTGATGGTCACCGCCTCACGCAGGCCGCCCCCGCCTCCGCCTGCCGACTCCGGGAACGAGGCCCCGAGCAGGCCCAGTTGTCCGGCCCGCTGCGACAACTCCCGGGGCAGGGCCCCGGACTGCTCCCACTCGTCCTGGTGCGGCAGCACGTCACGGCGCACGAACTCGGCCGTCGTGTGGCGCAGCGCGACGAGTTCGTCGGTGTACCAGTCCTGGTGGCTCATCGGGGGCCCTCCGCTAGTAGAGATTCGGGGATGTCGAGGTGACGTGAGCGAAGCCATTCGGCGAGGCCCTTCGCCTGGGGATCGAAGCGGGCGTTGTAGGCGACGCCCGCGCCGAGGATCCCCTCGATGACGAAGTTGAGCGCGCGGAGGGCCGGCAGGGTGG
>CAJDTW010000106.1_pt2 | contig 12938 bp, 13 predicted proteins | sample 7389911 | NCBI WGS metagenome assembly CAJDTW01 (sample SAMEA7055652, study PRJEB34461) | soil metagenome | biome: terrestrial ecosystem; feature: Peninsula; material: soil | place: Antarctica | collected 2016 | reverse complement strand
ACGCCGACGGAGGCTTCGACGCTGCCGGGTCCGGGGCGGCCAGACGCGGGAAGTACCGCGAGCGCCATCCCGTGCGCCCCTGACTCCAGTTCGCCGTCGCTCGACACGATCTCCGTGCGCCCCTCACGCCCCGCGAGGATGGCTCGACCCGCGGCGCCCGTGTCCAGCCGGTGCCGCGACCCCGCCCGGTAGGCGACGTGCAGGTCGGTCCACGACGGCTCGACGACGACCAGGCCCAGCGCCTCATCACCCTCGGCCACCGTGAGGTGGGCCGTCGCGCCGACGGCATCGGCCAGTTCCCTCAGGATCGGGCGCGCCTCGCTCCGGATGATCGGGGTGACGGCCGCTGCGAGTTGGCGGATCCCCAGCCCCATCCGCACCCGCCCATCAGGCTGACGCGCGATGAGGTGGTGCTCCTCGAGAGTGGCGGCGAGGCGATAGACCGTGGGTCGGCCGATCTCGAGCACCGCGGACAGCTCGGTGATCGTCAGCCCCCGCGTGTGCTCCTGCCGGGCCAGGACCTCGAGCACCCGGATCCCCCGATCCAGGGTCTTGGACGCCTCAAGACGCCCCGGGCCAGTCTCCTGCGCCACCCTCACCCTTCCGAGTGGGCGCCGTGGCCACCTGAGGCTTTCGCGGCGTTCTTAGACCAGGACAGCACATACTGCCCGTCGTCGGTCGCTGACCCGGCCTCGCCCAACTCGAGCGGAATGAAGGTGTCGATCATGACCGCGAGCTCATCGAAGTAGTGCACCCCGATCGAGCCTTCGGTGGCGCCCGGCTGCGGACCATGAGGGTGGCCGCCGGGGTGGACCGAGATCGATCCCTTGCCGATGCCGGAGCCCTTGCGTGCCTCGTAGTCCCCGTCGACGTAGAACATGATCTCGTCGCTGTTGACGTTGGAGTGGTAGTAGGGCACCGGGATCGACAGCGGGTGGTAGTCGACCTTGCGGGGCACGAAGTTGCAGACCACGAAGTTGGTGCCCTCGAAGACCTGGTGCACCGGTGGCGGCTGGTGCACCCGGCCGGTGATCGGCTCGAAGTCACGCACGTTGAAGACGTACGGATAGAGGCACCCGTCCCATCCGACGACGTCGAGGGGGTGGAAGGGCAGCGTGTGGATGCTGCCGACGACCCCACTCGGGCCGTTGCCGCGGTGTTTGATGTAGACGTCGGTCTCTTGGTCCGCGCTCTCCCCGACGTCCTCGGCGAGCAGCGGCCCGGCGGGCTGGCGCAGGTCCCGCTCGCAGTAGGGGGCGGACTCGAGCAATTGCCCGAAGCGGCTGAGGTAGCGCTTCGGCGGGGCGATGTGGCTGTTGCCCTCGATGCAGTACGCCCGCAGCGGTTCCTGCGCGGACGCGACGGGGAGCCACCGGTGCGTCGCGGCCTGCGGGATCATGACGTAGTCACCCTCCCCCACGTCGAAGGCTCCGAACACGGTCTCGACCCGGGCGGCGCCACGCTCGATGTAGATGATCTCGTCGCCGATCCCATTGCGATACCACGGGCTCGGCTTGCCGGCCACGGCGTAGGAGATGCGCACGTCACGGTTGCCGAGCACGAGTCGGCGCCCGGTCACGACATCGGTGTCACTGACCGCGTCGTCGGCGAAGAGGTCGTGCAGCTTCAGGTGCCGCGGGATGAGCGGGTGATTCGGCGTCAACGTCTGGTCCGGCAGCTCCCAGACGCGCGCTGCCGTGATCGTGGACGGGATGTTGCGGTGGTAGAGCAACGAACTGTCCGACGAGAAGCCCTCCTCCCCCATGAGTTCCTCGTAGTAGAGCTCCCCGTCCTCGCGTCGGTGCTGCGTGTGCCGCTTGGGTGGGATGTTGCCGACGGCCTGGTAGTGCGCCATGACTCTCCTCGTTCCACTGACCCCGTACGTCCGTTAATCGGACGTTGTTGTATCACTCCTTTCACAGTGGAGTAGCCTCGACCACATGTCAAGGACGCCCCTCGCGCCCCTCTTCACCCACCTCATCGACGATGCGGCGGTCTTCCCACCGGGTCTGGCACTCGTGGACGTCGCGGTCAAGGACTACCTCGACCGACGGGAAGGGCCGTATGCCGCTCACGTGGGTCCGCTTCTCATCCCCGCCACCGCCGCGGCCGAGGTGGCGCAGGTCGCCGCCCGAGACGACCGGGCCGTGGCCGATCCCCTGCCCGTCGGCCTCATCGTCCGCCCCGGGCACTCGCTCGATCCCCTGGTCGACGCGGTCGACCTGCTCCGTGACGAGCCACGAGTCCTCGTGGGCAGTGCCGAGGTGGGCTGGTCCGAGGGCTGGCGCCCGGCCCTCGAGCTCGGCATCCCGCTCGTCGTCGAGTTGGGGCTCGGACGCGACCAGGAGGCCGGACTCGATGACGTCGCGCACGCCGTCGACGACGAGGCGGACGTCATGGTCAAGTTCCGGACCGGGCCGACCCCCAACTGGGCCTGGCCCGACGAGGCCGCGCTCGCCGGCTTCCTCGACGCGGTGATCCTGCGCGGCCTGACCTTCAAGCTGACCGGCGGGCTGCACCATGCCGTGCGCGGCAGCTACGGCGATCAGCCGATGCACGGCGTGCTCAACGTCCTGCTCGCCACCTACGAGGCCCTAGAGGGTGCCGAAGCACCCGAGCTGGCCGACACCCTCTCCCTCACGGACGCCGAGGTGCTCGTGGCACGGGTGACCCGGCTCGACGAGGAGCAAGCGGCTCGAATCCGCGCCAGCTTCACGGCCTACGGCTGCTGCGGGGTGCTAGAGCCGCTCACGGAGCTGTCCGCTCTGGGCCTGCTGCCCGATCCCGCTGCCTGAGCAGGCCTGAGCAGGACTGGGCCACTGACCCGACCCACCCTCAAGCAAGGAGACCCGCGTGTACACCTGGCTCGAGATCGCCGCTGATCACCCGTTCGGCATCAACACCCTCGCCTTCGGCGTCTTCTCCCTCCCCACCGACCCAGCCGAGCTGGATGACTCCGGCGCACGCCGGGTCGGGGTCCGGATCGGCGACTCCGTCCTCGACGTCGCCGCCGTCGCCCGGATGGGCGGCGACCCCGGCGATGGCCCCGGCGGTGGCTCTGATTTGGCCTCGGCGTGGTCGCAGCCGAGCCTCAACGCCTTCCTCGCCCTCGGCGCCCCCGCGTGGGCGATCGCGCGGGAGTGGCTCACCGACATCCTCACCGACGAGGTGCACCGGGCCGGTGTCGAGCCGCACCTGCACCCCTTGGAGGCGGTCCACCTGCACCTCCCGATCGAGGTGGCTGACTACGTCGACTTCTATGCCAGCGAGGACCATGCCGGCAACGTCGGCCAGATCTTCCGGCCCGACAACGCCGCCCTCCCACCGAACTGGAAGCACCTCCCCATCGGTTACCACGGCCGCGCGGGGACCGTCATCGTCTCCGGCACCGACGTGGTGCGGCCGACGGGCCAACGCAAGGCTCCGAGCGACCCGGCGCCCACCTTCGGACCGAGCATCCGTCTCGACATCGAAGCCGAGCTCGGCTACGTCGTCGGCAGCGCGACGGAGCTCGGCACGCGCGTCGGCGTGGACGACGCCGCCGATCACCTCTTCGGGGTCGTGATCCTCAATGACTGGAGCGCCCGGGACATCCAGGCGTGGGAGTACGTGCCGCTGGGCCCGTTCCTCGGCAAGTCCTTCGCGACGTCGATCTCCGCCTGGGTGACCCCGCTGGAGGCACTGAGCAAGGCCCGGATCCCGCTGCCCGGCCAGCAAGATCCAGAAGTGCTGCCCTACCTGCGAGGAGACACCTTCGGGCTCGACGTCCACGTGGAGGTGGCCCTCAACGGCACGGTGATCTCCCGACCGGAGCACTCGGCGATGTATTGGTCGCCGGCGCAGATGCTCGCGCACCTGACCGTCAACGGGGCCTCGCTGCGCGACGGTGACCTCTTTGCCTCGGGCACGATCAGCGGACCGACCCGCGGCTCCCGAGGGAGCCTCCTCGAGCTGACGTGGAACGCCACCGAGCCGCTGACCCTCGACGACGGCAGCACCCGGGGCTTTCTCGAGGACGGCGACACCGTCACGATGACGGCGTGGGCGCCCGGTCCGGACGGCTCCCGAATCGGGCTCGGTGAGGTCACCGGGACGATCGCTCCGGCCCGCTGAGCCCCGCACAGCCCTACCGCAGACGGCGAGGCCACTCGACACAGGTCGAGTGGCCTCGTCTCAGGTCGAGTGGCCTCGTCTCAGGTCGAGTGGCCTCGTGCGCGGTCCGGTGTCACGCCGGTCAGTGCAGCATGACCTGCGCGTTCGCGGTCTCCTCGTCATCGAGCAGGTGTGACTCCTCGTGCCGGCGAGGGAGGAAGAAGGCCGCAACGAGGGTCAGGGCGCAGAGGATCGCGGCGATGAAGAAGGTGCTCCCGAAGGCCGATGCGGCCTGCTCCAGGCCCTTCATCACCCCGGCCGGCCCACCGATCTGGGGGATGATCGCCGGGTCGTACCTCGACGCGATGGCCGGGCCGGCGAGCGGGTAGCCCTTGAGGTAGTTGGTGAAGACGACCGAGATGACTGCGACACCGACCGAGCTGGCGATCTGCTGGGTGATGTTGAGCAGCGTGGAGCCTCGGGCGACCTGGTGCTGGGTCAGGCTCTTGAGCGCCGAGGTCATGAGCGGCATCATCGTGGCGCCCATGCCCAGGCCCATGACGAACAGGACCGGGATGATGAACCCCCAGTAGGACGAGTCGGCCGTGACCTGGGTCAGCGCAAACATGCCGGCGATGATCCCGACCAACCCGACCGGGACGATCCGTCCCACCGGGATCTTGTCCACCAGAGCGCCCGCGATGGGCATCGTGATCATGGCGCCGACCCCCTGCGGGACCATGAGGAAGCCCGCGTCGAGGGTCCCCTCCCCGCGCACCTGCTGCAGATAGGTCGGCACGAGGAGCAGCCCGCCGAAGAAGGCCGCGGCAAAGAGGAACATCGTGATGATGGCCACCGTCAGGTTGCGGTTGGCGAACAGTCGCAGGTCGAGCAGCGGGTGCTTGGGCTTGAAACTGTAGAAGACAAAACCCACCAGCATGGCGATCCCGATCAGCCCTGGCACCAACACCTTCGCAGCGGTGACCGAGCCGGCGCCCGGGATCGAGCTGACCCCATAGAGGAAGAGCGCGAGCCCCGGGGACAGCAGGATCATCCCGATGACATCGAACGACTCCGACGGCTCCGGCGTGTCGGGCTTCAGGGCCCACAGGGCGTAGAGCACGGCGCTGATGCCGATCGGCACGTTGATGAGAAAGATCCAGTGCCACGTCGCGATCTGGATGAGCCAGCCACCGAGGATCGGGCCGAAGATCGGGCCGAGCAGCATGGGCACGCCGAGGATCGCCATGAGCCGGCCCATGCGGGCCGGGCCGGCGGCCCTGGTCATGATCGTCATCCCGAGCGGCATCAGCATGCCACCACCGAGCCCCTGCAGGACCCGGAAGGCGATGAGCACCCCAACGGTGTTGGCGGTGGCGCAGAGCGCGGAGCCGATGGTGAACAGGATCAGGGCCAAGATGTAGAGCCGCTTGGTCCCGAAGCGGTCAGCCGCCCAACCGGTCAGGGGGATGACGGTGGCGAGCGCCAAGGTGTAGGCCGTGACCGTCCACGCCACGGTCGCGTAGGCGACCGGGTGGGCGGGGTCGGTCGCGAAGGCGTTCTGGAAGGTCGGGAGCGCGATGTTGACGACGGTGATGTCGAGGATCGACATGATGGCTCCGAGGACGACGACACCGGCCACCTTGAGCACGGCACCGTCGATCTTCTCGGGATAGTCGATGGGGGCAGAATACGAGGACACGCGGAAAACTCCGGTTCAGTCTGGGGAGACACGGCGCCCGAGCCGTGGCGGCGGGAGAACCCGCACCCAACAGTGTGCACCCGCACGGGGGCACCCCCGCAAATCCGGATGCCGCCTCGGAGGAGTCACGGGCCCGTCAGCCCCAGGATTGAATGCGACTCCGGGTCACTGGTGGGACGGGGTGCGAGGCTGTTTGCCGCGCACCACCTGGGTGACCGCGATCTTGTCGTGCAGTGTCTGGCGCTTGTCGTCCCACAGGGGGAAGAGACCATCCAGGAGGGCGAGCAGACCATAGACACCTGAGATCGCCGGGATGATCTGGACGATCGCGAGCAACCGACGCTTGATGGCCGTGGTCAGGTCGAGCGGGCCCGGCCGGTCCACCCGACGCACACTGATGCCGACCATCATCTTGCCGGGGGTCTGGCCGCTCCAGGTCCAGAACGCGATGGCATAGATCGTCACGGTGAGATAGCTGACCAGCCCGACGAGGGCAATGGTCCCCGAGGCCTGGGTGATGCTGCTGGTGATCGCGTCGGTGTCGTTGTTCTCTATCGCCTGGCCGAGCTGCTCAAGGAGCCTCGAGTAGTCCGGGACGAGGAGTTGCGTCAGGATCGCGATCAAGATGAGCAGGATGACGCCATCGATGAGCCACGCCGAGAGACGCCGACCCCACGACGCGAGGGGGACCCCGTCGGCCGTCGTGGCGATCGCGTGCATCCAGTTCGTGTTCACGGGTGCCTGCGGGAACTGCGACGCTCCCTGACCCCAAGCGCCACCGCCGTGCTGGACCGGGGGTTGGGCAGCCGGCGCCTGAGGAATGGCCGGGCTGCCGGTTGGTGCCTGCGGGATGGTCGGCTGCGAGGACCGCGGCGCCTTCTTCGGGGTGGTGTGGTTGCTCCACATCACCCCGTCCCAGTACCGGAGCAGGTCGGGGTCGCTCGGGTCCTCGTACCACCCGGAGGGCTGTTGGCTCATGACACAACTCTGCCACGAAGCGGCGACGCCCCGGACCAGGCGGCCCGGGCGTCGAGCACTGGCGGACTCAGAGGTTGCCGCGCTTGTCCTGCTCGCGCTCGATCGACTCGAAGAGCGCCTTGAAGTTGCCCTTGCCGAAGCCGAGCGACCCGTGCCGCTCGATGACCTCGATGAACACGGTCGGTCGGTCCCCGATCGGCTTGGTGAAGATCTGCAGCAGGTAGCCGTCCTCGTCCCGGTCGACGAGGATCTTGCGCTTCTTGAGCTCCTCGATCGGCACGTGGACCTCACCGATGCGGGCCCGCAGCTCCGGGTCGTCGTAGTAGGAGTCCGGGGTGTCGAGGAACTCGACACCCTCCGCGCGCAGGGCATCGACCGATCCCAGGATGTCGTTGGTCGCGACCGCGAGGTGCTGGGCGCCCGGTCCGCGATAGAAGTCGAGGTACTCGAGCGGGAACTTGACCCGGTGGTTGCCGTTGGCCACGACCTTGGACATCAGCGCCGAGTAGTCGGTGGCGATGTCGTCACCGATGAACTCGGCCATGTTCACGAAGCCCATGACCTTGTTGTAGAAGCCGACCCACTCGTCCATCTTGCCGAGTTCGACGTTGCCGACGATGTGGTCCAAGGCCTGGAAGATGCGCTTCGGGGCGCCCTCTCGCTTGGTGAAGGTCGATCCCGCGGTCACGTAGCCGGGAAGGTAGGGGCCGGCATAGACGGACCCGTCGCCGGCCGCATTGGTCCGCTGCACGAGCGTGTGGCGGGTCTCCCCGTAGGTGGCGATCGCCGCGATCCGGACGGTGCCGTGCTCGTCGGTGCGGTCCTCGGGCTCCTGCAACACGGTCGCCCCGGCCCGCTTGGCCTGCGCGATGCAGCGGTCCACGTCGGGCACCTCGAGAGCGATGTCGACGACCCCGTCGCCGTGACTGCGGTGATGGTCGGCGAGCGGGCTGTCCGGGCTCACCGCGCCGTTGATGGTCCGGAGTAGGCGACCAACTCCATCCCCCAGGCACTCTGGAAGTAGTGCGCCGTCTGGGTGGCGTTGCCCACGACGAAGACGATGGAGTCCCATCCGGTGACGGGGAAGACGTCCTTGGTCTCGTCATACTCCACGAGTCCCACGAGTTGCTTCAGCTGGTTGAGGTCCAACTCAGCCGCACGCTCTTGGTCGGTCAGATCCACGGTGATCTCAGTCATGTCTTGAGCGTGGCGCATTCCCACGATTCTGGTCAACAGGGCGCATTTCGCCTGCACATACTGCGCAAACTGTTGCCCGTATGCCGCTGGGCGCAGCACAATGTGTCCATGCCTTCCCCGACGGTCAGCCCATCCCCCTCGATCGACCCCCTCGACTGCCGCATCCTGCTGCTGCTGTTGTCCCGCCCGGGGATCGGTGTCCTCGGCGCGTCACGGGAGTTGTCCGTCGCCCGCGGGACCGTGCAGGCCCGGCTGGACCGACTGCAGCGCCAGGGGGTGCTCCAGTCGATGGCGCCCCAGGTGGACCCGGCCGCGCTCGGCTACCCCGTGACCGCCTTCTGCACGCTCGAGATCCGGCAGGGCCAGGGCCACTCCCCCGTCATCGACCACCTCGCCGCCATCCCGGAGGTGCTCGAGGCGCACACCATCACCGGCTCGGGCGACCTGTTGATCCGGATCGTCGGGCGGGACAACGCCGACCTGCAACGAGTCCTGGACCAGATCATCGACGACACCCACGTGATGCGGGCCTCGACGGCCATCGCCCTGGAGACGCGGATCCGGCACCGGACCGTTCCGCTCGTCAAACACCTGCTCGACCTCTCCTCGTAGGGAGCGGGTCAGCGGCGCAGGGAGTTGCGCAGCGGTGAGCGGAGTTGGTCAGCGGCGGCCCACCAGCCAGCGCCGGAGTTTGTCGATGCGCTGCGACACCTGCTCGGACGTTGCCGCCGCCAGGTCGGGCCCACCGCAGGCTCGACGCAGGTCCACGTGGACCGTGGCGTGCGGCACCGACTTCTGGCGCGCATACGCCGCCACGAGTTTGTTGAGCTCCTTGCGTTGCGCGGCCAGGGCACGGTGCGCCGCGATCGGGGCAGCGGCCGCCGCCGACGCCGAGGACTTGCCGACCTGCTTGGTCTGCCGCTCCTGCAGCAGGACCGTGACCTGGTCCGGCTCCAGCAGTCCGGGCAGGCCGAGGTACTCCTGCTCGTCCTCGGACCCGACGAGGGCGTGCATGCCCCACTGCTGCTTGTCGAAGAGGACGTGGTCGAAGTGGGCCTCGGACTCGAGCGCCTCGAAGGCCCCCCCGTCGAGACCCACCGCTTTCGCCTCGCGGTTGGCCTCGTCCATGAGCGACTGCTCCTGCGCCCACATGGCCGCGACGTCCTCCGGGTCAGGCGTGCGATCGAGCGCGTGGTCCCGCTGCTCCTCGAGCCGGGCCGCGTGGTCGAGGACGACCGGCACCGAGGGCAGGAAGACCGAGGCCGTCTCGCCGCGGCGCCGGGCCCGGACGAAGCGTCCGACCGCCTGGGCGAAGTAGAGCGGGGTCGAGGTCGAGGTCGCGTAGACCCCGACGGCAAGTCGCGGCACGTCGACGCCCTCGGAGACCATCCGCACCGCGACCATCCACCGGGAGGTCCCGTTGCCGAACTCCTCGATGCGGGCGGACGAGCCGGCGTCGTCGGACAGCACCACGGTCGGCGCGTCACCGGTCAGCGCACGGAGGTGAGCGGCATACGCCCTCGCCTGGGTCTGGTTGGACGCGATGACCAGGCCTGCCGCGTCCTCCACACCACGGCGGACCTCGGTCAACCGCTTGTCCGCGGCGGCGAGGACGGCCGGGATCCACTCACCCTTGGGGTCGAGGGCGGTGCGCCACGCCTGGGCGATCGCGTCCTTGGTCATCGGCTCTCCGAGGCTCGCGGAGATCTCGTCGCCCATCTTGGTGCGCCACCGCATCGTGCCGCCGTAGGCCATGAACAGGACCGGGCGCACGACGCCGTCACGCAGCGCCTCCGCATAGCCGTAGGAGTAGTCACTGGTGCTGACCAGGCCCCCCTGGGGGTCCAGTTCGTAGCGCACGAACGGGATCGGGGAGCTGTCCGAGCGGAACGGGGTCCCCGTCAACGACAGTCGGCGCGCAGCCGGCTCGAACGCCACGCGGATCCCGTCGCCCCAGCTCTTGCTGTCCCCGCCGTGGTGGATCTCATCGAGGATGACCAGGGTCGGACGCGAGGTGGTCAGCTCGCGGTGCAGCGACGGGCGCGAGGCCACCTGGGCGTAGGTGACGGCAACACCGTGGTAGTCCTCGCTGTGCCGACCGATCGAGTTGCTGAACTTCGGGTCCAGGCTGATCCCGGCCCGCGCGGCGGCGTCAGCCCACTGCGTCTTGAGGTGCTCGGTCGGGGCGACGACCGTGATCCGCGAGATCACCCCGGCCGTGAGGAGGTCGGTGGCCACCCGCAGGGCGAAGGTGGTCTTGCCCGCCCCTGGCGTCGCGACCGCGAGGAAATCGCGCGGTGCAGCGGCGCGATAGGTGTCGAGGGCGTCCTGCTGCCAGGCGCGCAACTTCGCGGCGGTACCCCACGCAGCCCGCCCTGGGAGGGCGGGTGGCAGATGGAAAGCGGCCCCTGAACTCATATGCCCACCACGGTAACGCCTTTACTGAGATGACATGCCGCGGCCCCGTCCTTCGGGACGTGGCCTCGGCATGGTGATACGGGAGCGGATCAGGTCACTCAGGACTGGTCGTCTCCGCCGTCCTGCGGCGCGCGCAAACCGTCGTAGATCTCCTTGCACACCGGACAGACGGGGAACTTCTGGGGGTCGCGGCCCGGGACCCAGATCTTGCCGCAGAGAGCCACCACGGGGTCGCCGGACAGGGCGCTCTCGAGGATCTTCTCCTTGCGCACGTAGTGCGAGAAGCGCTCGTGGTCGCCTGGCTCGTGGAGCTGCTCGCGCACCTCCTCACGCTCGATCGTGGCGGTGCTCGTCCGCGGGCCGAGAGGTTCGGCTTCGAACGGGTCAGGAGGCATCTCGGGGGGCAACACGCTCATGAACGGCAGTGTATGCCGCTGTGCCGGGCTCGCTCCCCATGCCGCTCTCCGGGGTCGACCACTGCAGACGGGATCATCCACGGGTCCGGGCCACAGCCCGCCGGTCAGCCGCCTGAGCGGTCGACGGCAGCAAGCAGTCGGGCACCTGCGGGGTAGGTCGCCAGCGACGCCGGCAGCACGCCGGGGCGTCCGGACAGGAGGACCGCCTCGATGCTGCCGACCGGCGCCGCCGGATCGGGGCTGATGTCGGGGTCGAGGCCGAGTCGCCGCAGGGTCTGTCGTGCCACGCCGTTGGGCGAGTCGAAGATCGTCACGGACTCCCCCATCGCGGCAGCGATGCGGTCGGCGACCAGTCCGTAGTGCGTGCAGCCGAGCACGAGCGCCCGGACCCCGGGTGGCGTGCTTGCCGTGGCTGCCGCGATGCACGCGTCGACAGCGGCGAGGTCAGCGCTCTCGATCGCCTCGGCCAACCCACGGGCCGGCACCGCATGCGTCTCGAGGTCAGCGGCGAAGGCGTCGATGAGGCCTCGCAGGTAGTCACTCGACGTGGTGGCGGACGTCGCCCAGACCGCGACGGGCCCGCCCGTCGCGGCCGCTGGACGAATCGCGGGGACCGTCCCGATGATGGGGATGCCCGGCTCGAACTCGGCCCGCAGTGCCTCGAGCCCGTGGACCGAGGCCGTGTTGCACGCCACGACGATCGCATCGGGGTCGTGGGCGAGCGTCGATCGGGCCGACTCGAGGATCAGCCGACGCACCTGCTCCGGGGTACGCGGCCCGTAGGGCATGTTGTCCGGGTCCAGCGACAGCACCAGCGACAGGTCCGGCCGCAGGGTCAGCAGTGCCTCCGCGTAACTGACCAGGCCGAGCCCGCTGTCAACCAGCGCGACGCGAGCACCGCGTCCGCCCGCACCACCGCCGTCACCACCGCCGGCACCCCGACCGGAACCCCGACGGGATCTGGGAGCCGGCTCAGCGGCATACATCAGTTCATCGAGGGGTCGTCGGGGAAGTTGGCCACGAACGCCAGGCTGTCACGCTGCCGGCGCAGCACCTCACGCCAGAGGTGCTCGGGCTCAGAGGCGAACGGGTCGCGAGCTTCGGCGTCGACGACATACCAGTCACCGCGACGGATCTCGGACTCGAGTTGGCCCTCGGTCCACCCCGAGTAGCCGACGAAGACGCGCATCCCCGCAAGTTCTGCCGCCACCACCGGCATGGGGGTGTCGAGGTCCACCAGACCGATCGATCCAAAGAGGCGCTTCACCCCCAGTGGCTCCACCTCGTCCCCGGGGACCGTGACCAGCCCGAGGGCCGACGACGTCGATACCGGTCCACCCTGGAACAGGACCGGGGGTGAGGTCACGACCGCCTGCCACCCGGGCAGGACCGAGTCGACCTCTGCCGACAGCGGCTTGTTGAGGACCACGCCCTGGGTGCCCCCCTCGTCATGGTGCAGCACGAGGATGACCGACCGGTGGAAGACGTCACCCTCCACCGCGGGGGTTGCCACGAGGAGACGGCCGGTGTGGAAGGTCGGGCTCACGAGCCCAGCCTTCCACACCGGCCGCCAGTCGGTGCTGCTGTCAGTAGCGGCGCGCGCGACGATCGCCCGTGCTGTCGTCGGACCCCCAGCGGGTCACCAGGGGCTGGGCGCCGCTGGCGCCCCGGCCACGACGGTCGTCCCCGCCGCGCCGGTCATCGCGACCACCGCGCCGGTCGTCGCGACCCCCACGCCGGTCATCGCGACCGCCTTGCTGGGGACGGGAGCCACCGCGTGCACCGGGCCGGGGTCCTCGGGCACCGGCCGGTCCGCGACGGTGTCCACCGGGTCCGGCGATGAGCCGGGCAAAGACGTCGTCCGGGATCGGGACGCCGGACGGCGGGGTGGCCCCGGTCGCCGCGATGACGGCGTCGCCGGGCGCAGCCTTGACCAGGGCGATGTCGAGGCCGGACTCACGCAACTGCCGTTCCATCGTCTTGCGCTGGTGCGGCAGGGCGAGCGTCACGACCGTTCCCTTGTCCCCGGCCCGAGCGGTCCGGCCAGCACGGTGGAGGTAGTCCTTGTGGTCGGCCGGCGGGTCGACCTGCAGGACGACGGAGACGTCATCGACGTGGATCCCACGGGCCGCGAC
>CAJDTW010000054.1_pt1 | contig 12977 bp, 11 predicted proteins | sample 7389911 | NCBI WGS metagenome assembly CAJDTW01 (sample SAMEA7055652, study PRJEB34461) | soil metagenome | biome: terrestrial ecosystem; feature: Peninsula; material: soil | place: Antarctica | collected 2016 | reverse complement strand
CGTCCCCTGCCTGTGACCCACCCATACCCTGCCCCTTTTCCACCTCGAGGGAATCGCTACCGGATTCCGTTGCAGGTCAAGCCTGTCGAGGCCGCCGTCGTTCCGGCAGGGTCAACTCGTGTTGCTCACCCCCGCCCAGACCCAGCGCCGAACACGGCGCAGACACCGGCGCGAGCAGCGACCCGGCGCTGGCCCGTGAGGCGAACTCCCACGCCGGCCGCGGCCCCAACCGGCGCGCCGCCCCAACCGGCGCGCCGCCCCAGCCGCCGCGGCGCCGAGCGCCTCAACCGCGTCGGCGAACACCGAGGCCCGCGGCAGCAGCGGTCCGGCCATCGGGTCCAGGGCATGCAGCAGCCGGGTGAAGAACATCCGCGCCTGCTCGGCGCGGGCACCGAACCGCCGCAACCAGCCGCATACCGTGCCGGCCGGGCGACTACCGTGCCGGCCGGGCGACCCAAAACGGCAGCGATACAGCGATGCCCCGAGCCGGCGGCCTTGGCCAGCAACGCCGCCCCTGATCACCGCGACCGCGTCCGCGGCTGCGCACCAGCCACGCCTCCGGCAACAACACGTGCGAGCGGCCACACCCCTCGCAGCTCGCCCGCCGAGGCCGGAACCGCAACACGGCATCCTCGCCCCGTAGCGAACGCCACCGGGCATACCCCCACGGCGCCAACACCGAGGCGCACTCCGGGCAGGCCAGCTCACCAGCCACCAGCGCGCGTTCGACCTCGAGCGAAGCGGTACCTCCCATCAACACTGGGTGCCTCCTAGCACCAAGTGACGGCCCCCCTGCTCGCCAAAGCTTGGGAGGGCCGTCGCGCCTTTTCCAAGAGCACGGTCACGCCCTTGACGCGAACCATAGGACAAGCCCCAGCCGAGGCATCCTCACCCCCCGTGACGCAGACCCACCCACACGTAGTCAGCCAAGACGTCGCTCAACAACCGGCCACCGGCGCGGTGTTATGCCTTTCAGACTCGCCGCCAAGCGAGAACGAGGTCGCCGTGCAAGCCTGAATGGTGCCAGACTTGTCGCCATGGTGGCGAAAAGTTCACCCGGGTCCCATGGGCGCCGCGCTGAAGTCCTGGCGGCGCTCTCGATCGCCATCGACCTGGGGCTCGGGCTGCCGATGGAACACGTGTTGCGGTCCTCGTTGCTGGCCTCGATGCTCGCCGACGAGCTGGAACTTTCCGACGAGCAGCGTGCCACTGTCTACTACACGAACCTGGTGCTGTGGATCGGCTGTCATGCGGACTCGCACGAGTTCAGCCACTGGTTCGGTGACGATCTAGCGATGCGGCGGGACAGCTATCAGCTGGACTGGTCCGGCCCGCCCTACATGAGGTTTTTGCTGCAGCGCACGGGTTCACACCTCCCTGTAGTCGCGCGCACTCAACTGCTCTTGACTCTAATGATGGCGCCCCGCGCCCAGTTGGCGGCCCTGATCCACTCGCACTGCTTGTCCGCGGGCCTCATGGCCGAGCGCATCGGACTGGATCGTGCCGTGGCCGAGGCCGTTGAGTGTGCCTACGAGCGATGGGACGGCCGTGGGCTGCCCGATGGGCGACACGGCGAGCAGATCCCCCTGGCGACGCGGGTTGTCCAGCTGGCAGAGACCTGTGAGGTACATCTGCGGACGCACGGCACATCGGGTGCGCTCGCGATGACCAGGGATCGCTCTGGTCGTCAGTTCGACCCGATCTTGGTGCAGGCGCTGGCCATGTGTCGTGACCGGATCGATACGCTCCCCGACCAAGACGTGTGGACGCGAGCCCTGCAGCTCGCTCCGGACGATGACGTGATGCTCCGTGGTAGTGAGCTGGACACGATGCTGGGAGCTATCGGAGACTTCGCCGACCTCAAGTGCCCGTTCACTGTGGGGCATTCGCGTGCCGTTGCCGAGTTGGCGGCGTCCGCAGCGATGCGGATGGGGCTCGCGTCGAGCGAGGTGGACGTCGTACGCCGGGCAGCGCTGGTGCACGATCTCGGGCGCATGGGTGTGCCGAACTCGGTGTGGGAGAGGTCCGCTCCGCTGTCCGAGTCTGACCGGGACAGGGTCCGCCTGTATCCATACCTGACCGGACGAGTCCTGCACAGGGTTGCGGGTCTGGAGTCGGTGACCGCTGTCGCTGAGGCACATCGCGAACGTCTCGACGGGTCGGGATATCCCCACGGCCTGAAGGCCGCCGAGCTGCCGGTCACCCAACGCATCCTGGCGGCCGCAGACAGCTATCGCGGCTCGCTCGAACACCGGCCCCATCGACCAGCGCACGACAGGGACGCTGCAGCGATCAGGCTTCGTGGCGAGGCCGAGGGGGGCCGGCTCGATCCCACCGCTGTCGACGCCGTCCTCTCCGTGGCAGGGCACCGCTCCCGCCAGCGCCCGGCACGACCGGCAGGACTGACCGGGCGGGAGGTGGAGGTGCTGGGGCTGCTCTCGCAGGGCCTGAGCACTACCGAGATCGCCCAGCGCCTGTTCATCAGCGTCAAAACGGTGCGCAATCACCTCGAACACATCTACCCCAAGGTCGGGGTCAGCAACCGAACCGGCGCCATGCTCTTTGCGCTCGAGAAGGGAATCGCGGGCAACACCAAAGATGAGGCACCTGCCCCATGACTGGGCCTCCTGAACTCGCCACCATCGGTAGTGAGAGAAGGAGCGAAGATGAAGACCAAGTCAGTGATCAGCCTCAGCACCGGACTAGAGGACGCCGAGAAGGTCACCGTGGCCCTGCTCGTCGCCGTCGGGTCGGCCGAGAGCGAGCGCCCCACGTTGATGTTCCTCACCAAGGAAGCCGTGCGCCTGGTGGTCGGCGATGTCGCTCGCGGCACCGCGTGCCAGGGATGCCCCCCTCTGGAGGACCTGATGGGCAGGTACGCCGCAGCCAGAGGCCGCTTCCTGGTCTGCCCGATCTGCTTCGAGGCCAAGCACCTCGACCCACGAGATCTCGTGGACAACGCGGTCCTCGGTGGCACCGTCCCGATGTGGGAATGGATCGGTGATGAGCCAGCCAACACGTTCAGTTACTGACCGCTTCCTCGGAACCGAGCTCGCCCACGCGATCGCCGCGCAGAACGCCGAAGTGCTTCGCAGCCTGCTCGCGACCCCGGTGACGTTCCGGGCGGTCACCCCACGCCACTTCTGGGATGCCGAGACCGCCGTCGGAGTAGCCGACATCATTCTCGGCATCTGGTTCGGACACGACAAACAGGTCACTGACATCACCTCGCTTAAGACCGACAGCGTCGGTGACGTGCAGAAAGTCAGCTACCGCCTCACGGTCCATCTCCCAACGGGCCCCTCGGTGATCGAGCAGGTCGCCTACTACACCCAGACCAACGGCCAGATCACCGATCTGCGACTGATATGTAGCGGCTTTCGACCCATCTGATGAGACGCCAACGCCGGGAACTCACCCCGCCCGACCAAGCCGTCAGAAACTCGCGCGAACTGACCTCGTCCGTTGACCTCTCAGACGCGAATGTCGGCCTCGGTCGGTCACCCGCGTCCAACGGGGCGATGTGACGCACCGTCATAGGGGGCTGATCGTGCTTGAGTTCACGGTGGCTGGGCGGTGCGCCTGGGTGGACGTGCCGGCCCGTCTTCGGCTGCCGCGCTGGTTGGCTTCGGTGCGCAGAGTGGGGGTCAGTGGGTTAGCAGGGTGCGTCGGGCGAGGACGATGACCAGTGCGACAAGCACTAGTTGCAGGGCGGCGTCGGCGATGTTGGCGAACGACGGTCCTTGCAGGGATTCCCCGACGAACTGCAGCGGCAGGCTCAGCAGCATCCCCCAGGGCAGCCAGGCGGGCACCAGGCCGGCACGGCGGGCGGCGAGGGTCACCAGGAACGGGCCGAAGAAGTAGCCGATGGTGGCTATCGGGGTCAGCACGGCGATCGCTGGTGACCGGTCTAGTTCGGTCAGGAAGGCCAGCATGGCCTTGCTGTCACCGACGTGTGCGGCTGCGGCTGTGACGGGGTCGAGGGCGACCTGCACGATGAGGGCGCATCCGGCCATGCACAGCGCCGCGCCGATGGTGGCCATGGCCGCGCCGTGTTGCCGGATCCTGGCTGTGACACCGAGGAAGCCTGTCATCAGGGCCAGGAGCCCGAGGCAGACCAGGGTCGCCTCGAGGGCGATCTGGTTCTCGTGGCCGGCGGCTTGCACGAGCCGTTGTGCGGTGGTGCCTCCGGGTAGCGTGAGGAGGCGGCCTACGGCGAGGGCGACGGCGCCGCCGATTAGGGCCGTGGCGGCGACCCGGCGCCGCACGAGGTCGTGAGGGGTAGTGACCTCGGTGAGGGGTTGGGAGACGATGGTCATGGTGGTTCCTTCCGCAGTTCGGGCTACCAGCAGTTCGAATTACTAGCGTGCGGGCTCCAGGGGTGTGCTGTCATCGCCCGTGGGAGCGCAGTGGTTCTGGCCCGTGAGAGGTAGCGCGGCCCGCAGAAGGTCATCCCTGAAGGCGATGTATCGGGGTGTGAGGGGGCTTACGATCCGATCATGGTGTGGCGTCCCCGCCGCCTTGACGCGGTCGTAGCCGGGCTCTTCGTCGCGTGGGCGATGACGGAGGTGGCGGTCGGTGCCGTGTCCGGATCGCCGGCGGTGGATGTGCCCACCGGACTGTTGGCCACGGTGCCGCTGCTCTGGCGGCGACGGTTTCCCGAGGCCAGCGCACTGCTATGCGCCTCAGGCGTCGCGCTCAAGACCGTGCTGGGTACCAACATGGACGGGATGGCCATGCTGAGCGCCGTGTTCCTCGCGGCCTGGACGCTCGGGCGCCACCGGCCGCTGCGTCATGCGGGCGTGGTGGTCGCGGTGATGGTGGGGATGGTGTGGGCCGTGCTCTGGCGGGTTCCGGACGGCAATATCTATGACTGGGTCTTCGCGCTGATCTGGATCGGCGGGCCCGGCGCGGCGGGTGCGGGCCTACGGGATCAGCTGGGCCGGGTTGCGGTGGCCGCCGGGCGCGCGGCCAGGGCCGAGTCGCAACGCGATGAGCACGCCCGGCAGGCGGTCCGGGCCGAGCGCGACCGGATAGCCAGGGAGATGCACGACACCCTCGCCCACACGATCAGCGTGATGGTGCTGCACGCGGGCGCGGTGCGCAGCCGGCTCCCCGAGACCCTGGCCATCGAACGGGCCGCCCTGGCCGACAGCGAGGAGACCGGCCGGCGCGCGATCAGCGATCTGCGCCGGTTGCTGGGTCTGCTGCGGACCGAGTCCGGGCTGGCCGAGGTGACGCCCCAGCCGACGCTGACCGGTCTGGGCGCCCTGATCGCCCAGAGCCGCGCGCTGGGGATGGAGGTGGATCTTCGGGTGGACGGCGACCCGAGCGGCCTGGCCGAGGCGATCCAGGTCTCGGCGTACCGGATCGTTCAGGAGGGGCTCACCAACGTCCGCAAACACGCTGATGCCCGTCACATCGGTGTCGTGGTCCGGTGTTCCCCTGGTGGGGTGAATGTGCGGGTGATCGACGACGGACGCGGGGCGCCCTCCAGTGGCCGTGAGGGTTTCGGACTGGTCGGGGTCCGGGAGCGGGTCGAGATGTATGGCGGTCGCCTGTCCGCTGGCCCCGCCCCGACCGGCGGCTTCGTCCTCGAGGCATCCCTGCCGGCTGAGAGTCCGGCATGAGCCCCGGGAAGACGAGCGTGGTCGTGGTCGATGACCAAGCCATGGTGCGCGCCGGGTTCCGGCTGCTGCTGGAACAGGTCAAGGACATCGAGGTGGTGGGCGAGGCCGATGACGGCCGGGCCGGGGTCGACCTGGTGGCCCGGCTACGGCCCGAGGTGGCCCTGATGGACATCCGGATGCCGCACCTGGACGGGCTGGCTGCGACCCGCGAGATCCTCGCCCGCACCCCGGAGACACGAGTGATCGTGCTGACCACGTTCGACCTCGACGAGTACGTGTTCGCGGCCCTGCGGATCGGTGCAAGTGGCTTCCTGCTCAAGAGTTCCCCACCCGAGCGCCTCCTCGGCGCCATCCGGCTCGCCGCCGCCGGCGACGCCCTGCTGGATCCGGGCGTCACCCGGCGCGTGATCCAGCGGTTCGCCGACCTGCCGGATCCGCGTCCGCGGGCCACGCCCGAACTGGCCCGCCTCACCCAAAGGGAACGGGAGGTCCTCACCCAACTGGCGACCGGACGGTCTAACGCCGAGATCGCCTCGGCCCTCTACGTGTCCGAGGCAACAGTCAAAACACACGTGGCACGAGTACTGGCCAAACTAGGGCTGCGCGACCGAGTACAGGCAGTGGTCTACGCCTACGAGCACGCACTGACCGGCGAGCCAGCCACCGGTCGGGCAACGAACCCGACAGACGGCACAGCGGCGACACAGTAACCCCACCCGGCCGGTCGCTGCGAACACGCCTGCTCTCGCCGAGTGCACCGAACCGGCGCACTGGACGCACGGGCCCAAGACCAAGGACAGCCACACGCGCTCGTCTCCGAAGACCACAAGGGAAGCGCTCCACGAACATCCGAGCAACGTCCTCCGTGACAACCCTGGCCGGCCCAGCACCTCTCAGGCAGAGACGTCACAGACATGCCTCCCGCCGCCGAACAGCGAGTCACCCGCGCCCATCACCGTGGCCTAAGAATCTGTTCCAGCCACTCCCCAAGACCCGGAACACCCCGAGGGCCTCCATCAGACCCGGTACGGGACAGAGCGCCACTGCGCGCCGGTACGACGCGGGTCGAAAGTTCAAGTCGAGCAGGATCTGGACGAAGGGCGTGAAGCATCACTGATGTCGCCGGTACGTCCAAGCCGCCGAGACCTCTGAGAACTGACCGCCGAGCTTTGCGGACTACCACCGCGGCAGATCTCCACCGGCCAGATGACCTACGACCTTCGCCGGCTCCGGGTCCACGGCCTGATCGCAGGCGTCGGGCATACCCACCGCTACCAACTGACCGTCACCGCCCTGCGCACCGCGCTGTCCCTCACCCGCGTCAACGACCGGATACTGCCCATTGCCCTGGCCCACCTCGAACAACCCACCGAAGGCAAGCTCCGCCGTGCACAGACCGCCTACCGGCACGCCATCGATGACCTCGCCCGACAATCGGGCCTCGACACGTGAATCCGACCCGCCACGCCAGAACCCGACTCAGAATTCCGGCTCCGCAGGTCCTAGCCCTCTGGCCCCAGACGTCTTCTCTGGCGGCCCGTTCCGGGCTGAAAATGGGGGTCTGGGTGTCCGTCGACGTCCTCGCTCTATTGCCGTGGGAGGCCGTCGTCTAATCGGGCGCTGGAAGCCATGCCTGTTGCGCCCTTCATTGTTGCCGGTGTTGTTGCCGAGCACGTGGATTAGCTTCGCACCTGCCCTGCAGCTCCCACGGGCCCCCGGGCCTGGCGCCGAGCGGGCCCCACTCCGAGATCTACCTGTCCGACCCCCGCCAGACCGAGGCTGTCCTGCTGAAGACCACCCCGCGGCAACCGGTCACCGCAGCCCTGTAATTGGTCCGTGAACGCCCTGTTCAGGCGTGTGCCGAACGACCGTGTCCTTCCCCGCGGCACAAGACCTCTCATATTCGTCGTCCCTCGCACGGACGAATCTCGGAACCTCGAATGCCGGACACCTGCAGGAAACTCAGGACACCCCAACATTCGCTTCTCGGTCAACGTCGGCTCGTCGTGCCCCATGGGCCGGATCCGCGCAGCCAGCTCCTCGTCATACGCCATGGGAGCGGTGTGACCGGAGACGTCGCAGCGCACCCGGGCTGGACCCTGGGGTGCCAGAATTGGGTACTCACCCACCCCGGAAGGTCTGGCGCATCGATGAGCGGTCTCGTCCTGGCCATGGTCCTGGTCGTGGGGGTCATCGTGCTGACCCCGGTCGCCGACAAGGTCCGGGTACCCCAACCGGTGCTGCTCACCATCTTCGGCTTGGCCCTGGCGCTTGCCTCGCCGTCAACGCAGTTCACGATCGACCCGGCCCTCATCCTGCCGCTCGTGCTCCCGCCACTGCTCTTCGCCGCGACCCAGCGCACCACGGTCAACGAGTTCCGGGAGCATGCGGGTGCCGTCTTCGTCCTCGCCGTCGGACTCACCCTGTCCACCGTCGTGGTCGTCGCCGTCGTGGCCCATGCCGCCGGGCTGCCGTGGACGGTGGCGTGGGTGCTCGGCGCGATGGTCTCCCCACCCGATCCGGTGGCAGCGACCGCTGTGGCCCGCCGGCTCCGACTGCCGCATCGGCTCGTGACGATCCTCGAGGGTGAAGGGCTGTTCAACGACGCGACCGCGCTCGTGGCCTACAAGGTCGCCATCGTCGCGACCGTGACGGGCGACATCACCGCGGCCGAGATCGGGCTCGAACTCGTCGAGGCGGTCGTCCTCGGCCTGTTCATCGGGCTGGTGCTCGGCTACGTCTCACGGCTGGCGCTGGCCCGGATCCACGACGGGTACGCCGAGACGACGCTCACCGTGCTCGTCCCGTTCGGGGCCTACATCGGCGCCGAGCACGTGAACGGCTCCGGCGTGCTGGCGGTGCTGGCTCTGGGGCTCTACCTGCGCACGTTCAGCCACGACGCGACGACCTCCGGTGGGTGGCTGCTCGGGCGAGCCGTCTGGTCGTATGCCGACTTCCTCATCACGAGTCTCGTCTTCGCGCTGCTCGGTTTTGAACTCGTCGCGGTCATCCGCGGGGCCTCCGTCACCCACGAGACGGTCCTGGTGTCCCTGCTCGTCGCCGCCACCATCGTGATCTTCCGCGCGGTGTGGATCTTTCCGGCGGCGTGGCTGGGCGGCCTGCGGGCCCGACATCGGGACCAGCCCGTCCCGACGAACTGGCGCGAGTCCGCCGTCGTCTCCTGGGCCGGCATGCGCGGTGTGGTCACCGTGGCGACGGCGCTTGCGTTGCCGACCGTGGTGTCGTCCGGAGAGGAGCTCCCGGCCAGGGACGAGATCGTCGCGATCGCCCTGGTCTGTGTGCTGCTCACGCTCGTCCTCCAGGGTCTGACCCTCACCCCGTTGACTCGGCTGTTGCGGGTCGGCAGTGACGTCGACGAGACCGCCGAGATCTCGGCGCTGCGGGCTCGGGCGACCCGGGCCGCCCTGGCCGACCTTCGCGAGAAGTCGCCGCAGGTCGACGAGGACGTGCGTGAGGCCGCGGTGGCGCAGTACGAGGGGTACCTGTCCGCCCAGCAGTGGCTGGATCGGGTCCGTCAGGGGGATGGCCCGGGGGACGGAGTTGGTGACGGCAGCAGTGACGGCTCCGGCGATGGTGGTGGCGGTGGCGGTGAGGCTGGGTCGCCGGCGGGCCACCGCGGTCGGGCGCTCGAGTCCCTGCTGCGCCAGGCCAGCAGCGTCGAGCGCCAACTCGTGCTGCGCGCACGCCGCCGTGGTGAGGTCTCTGCCGGCGCAGCCGACGAGGTGCTGCGCGACATCGAGAACCGGGCGCTTCGCGACTTCTCGTGAGCTGCCAGGGCCCGTCGCTGCACGCCAGATGTTGACAACCTGTCCATCGACGCCCCCGGAAGCTACCGAGTCCGCGGGTCACCGCCTGGTCCCGCACTGCAAGCTCTGGCCGGTCACGGAGGTGGCCGGCGCGCTCGGTGAGCAGGCTGCATGTGGCGCTCTGACCTTGCCGCGGCTCGGGTTGCCTTGAGGTGGGGACCGGGCCAGCCACTGGCCGGTCCGATGAGGATGAGTAGGGCCGGGACCAGCAGTGAGCGGACGAGGAAGGCATCGACGAGGATTCCGACAGTCATCGCGAAAGCCAACTCGCGGAAGGGGGTCAGCGGGATCACTGCGAGCATGGCGAAACTCACTGCGAGCGTCGCCCCGGCCGAGGTGATCGCCTTGGAGGACTCGGGGATCGCCTTGACCACCGCCTCGCGAAGCGGTAAGTCGCGGGCGGCATCCCATACCCGCCCCACGCTGAAGATGTTGTAGTCAGAGCCGAGGGAGACCAGCAGCACCGCAGCCGCGAACGGCACATAGAACGTCAGGCCCTCATAGCCCAGCTGGTCCATGAACAACCAGACCGTGAGCCCGAGCGATGCCGTCAGAGCGAGGATGCTGGAGGCGAGCAGGAAGAGCGGCGCGACGAATGCCCGCAGGAAAAGGGTCAAGAGCACGAGGTTGACCAGCACGCCGGCCAGCGCGATCCGGTAGAGGTCCTGTTCGGTGGAGGTGACCAGTCCCTCGGCCAGCGCGGTGTCGCCACCGATGCCGATTGAGGCCCCGCCGAGCCCGCTCTGGTCCGCCAGAGCCGGTAGATGGGCGCGGAGCGCACGAAGGTCGCCGATCGCGGTCGCGTCGAGCGGGTCGTTCTCCAGGATGACGAGCATCCTGGCGCTGTTGCCACTGGCGGACAGCACGATGTTGCGGGAAGTCCCCGTAAGGTTCTGCGCCGGGCCGATGACAGCAGCGACGCCCGGCTCTTTCTCGATCAGGTGCTGCAGTCTCGCGAGGTCAGGCAGATCGCCCACGACCCCGGGCCGTTCGATCAAGATGGTCGTCGGTGAGGTGATGCCCGGCGCGAATGCCTCCGCGGCGGCCCGCGACGCTCGACTGACGGAACTATCCCCGGGCAGCGAGCTGGTGAAGCCGACGCCCAGGTCGATGGTGCGCACCGCCGAGGAAGCCAGCACCCGGGGGCCGAGGATGGCCAGGATGGCCGGCACCAGGCTGACGGCTACCAGGAGGCCCACGAGAACGGCGAGGGCCATGGCTGGCCCGAAACCGCGGAAGAACGCCGACTCGGCAGCAAGGAGGGCTGCGGTCCCCCCTGCCACGGTGATACCCGCCGCTGCGACGATGGGGGTATCGGCCGCGATCGCCTCCCGTACCGCGTCACGCGGCCCCATCCGCGAGATCCGTCCCTGCAGCGCGGTGACGTAGAAGATCGTGTAGTCCGTCACCACGCCCAGGAGCAGGGCCACCAGCAGCGGCTCCAGCTCGGCGGGCGCGGCGATACCCACCAGCCCCCCCAGAGACGCAGACAGGCGGATCGTGACGATGAACGCCACCCCAGAAGCTGCGAGTGCGATCAGTGGCGCGACCACACTGCGGAAGGTGAAGCCGACCAGAATCAGGATCGCCAATACCGTGAACAACTCCAGCCGTGGCAGGTACGCCTTGACGAGCTCGGCCTGTTCAGCGCGGGCCGGGATGGATCCGGCAACGCCGATCACGTGGTCGGCAGGTCGGTCCAGGTGGGTCGAGATGTAGTGCTGGGCGGCGCTCTCCTGGCTGGCAAAACTGCTGGTCGGGTTCATGAAGAGGTAGGTCAGGACGGCGGTGTTGGTCTCGGAGCGCGGTCCCATGAGCCGCACTGTGTTGGTGAGCGGGATCGCCCCGAGCAGCGGGTATGGCGGCTCGGGCATCTGGTTGACGGCTAGCGCGTCGAGCGCCGACTCGGCCTGCACGAACACGTCCAGCCCGTGGGAGTCGCGCTGGACCACGGCCGTGCGGCTCGACAGGGGGTAGCCGAACTCCTCCAGGGAACGCAGCTCGGCGCGGATCGCGGGGCTGTCCAGTGGGATGATGCTGGCCAGTTCACTGCCTCCTGACCCCAGCGGCGGCATGACGACCAGGCCCGCGAGGACGGTGAGCCAGGCGCCGACGATGGCCCAACGCCGTTTGAGGACCCAGGCGCCGTAACGCTTGAAGACCTGCCCCGAGGGGGGCCGCCGCGAACTGGCGGCACGATGGCGACCGGCACCGCGGTGCGGGTGTCGGTCGCGGCGGCTCATCTCAGCTCGTTGGGTGTGGCCAGCCCGAGGCGGCTCATCTCGGCGTGCGCGAGTTGCTCGTAACGACCGGCGGCCAGCTCGGCCTCGGGGTCTGGGGTCAGCAGGAGCAGCTGCTCGAGCGGGAGATTGGTCAGTGCGCGTCGGGCCAGCGATGCCAGGGCGGCCTCGCGACTAGCGGGGTCGGCTAACGCTCTGGACGTCGCACGGACCTCGGCGCGGTGGCCAAGGCGCCACGGCAGATAGGCGAACAGAAGGGCGCCCATGGGCCCGAAGCCAAGAGCGGTGCCGATCAACACGCTGAGCGCGCGGATGCTTCCGTCCGCCTGGAGTGAGCCGGAGGTGATCTGGGCAGCGGTGTCTACCACCTGATTACCGAGCTCACCCGTCCGGTCACCGATAACTGGGACCTTCGAGAGGTCTTGTAGAGCCCTGCCCGCCGTGTCGATGGCTTTTCCGGAGTCGAGGACCCCCGTGGTCAACCCCGTGAGCTGCCAGATCGAATAGCCGATCCAGCCACCCACCACAAGCCAGAAAACGACCCAAAACAACGCGCAGGCATCCCAGAGCGTGAGATGTCGCGCGTCTGCATACCGGGTTCGTGAACTCATCCACCATGCGTACCGGAAAAGGCACCGGGCACGCCAGCACTTTCGCACCAGTATTGGGTGAGGGGTCACAATGGGTATCGACATGTAGGACGCGAGACGTTCAGTGGTGAACCCGGACCGAGGAGCCCCAATGACCGACCCGACAAGCGACCCGAAGAACACCGACAAGCATCCCGAGGGCACCCAGGGCCCACCTGCGGCCGGGCCAAAGCCTGACGGACCGGGCCACAGCGCCGTGGCCCCAGTCCCAGGGGGACGCCGCTGGTGGTGGCTGCTTCCGGCGCTGACCTTCCTCATCGGCCTCGTCCTGGGTGGAGTCGTCATCGGCGCCACACGCTCCGGCAGCTCGACGCCCGCCGCGTCCCCGACCCAAACGCAAACCCAAACCCTCTCGTCCGGGACCCCCGCACCGACCGGCGCCGAAGCACCGACCGTGGCCACCGTGGTCGTGCCGGCCGAGTGCCTCAAGGTGGCGCAGGACTCGCAGCTCCTGGTCGATCTGACCAAGCAGGCCGCCGCCGCCGCCCGCGACCTGGACGCCGCCAAGCTGAGCGACCTAGTGCGCCAGATCGACACCGCCCAGACCACACTGCGCGAACACGCGGCTTCCTGCCAGTCGGTCGAGGCCTCGATCAGCGCTGGCACGACACCCTCGGAGACGATGCTCAC
>CAJDTW010000140.1_pt1 | contig 13743 bp, 18 predicted proteins | sample 7389911 | NCBI WGS metagenome assembly CAJDTW01 (sample SAMEA7055652, study PRJEB34461) | soil metagenome | biome: terrestrial ecosystem; feature: Peninsula; material: soil | place: Antarctica | collected 2016 | reverse complement strand
GGGGCTGTGGATGGCGCGGCCACTCGAGTGGGGCTGGGCTGTGGGAGGACGGGGCCACTCGAGTGGGGGAGCTCAGCGCAGGGTGATCATCACGGTGGTCGAGGCGGCGCCGCCCGACCAGGCGCTGCCATTGCCCCGATCCCACGCGCGGGCACCGACCGACACCCGGGTGGCGCCGTACTGCTCCGCACGCGCGACAGCCCACTGCCCGACGGCCCAGGCCTGGGTCTGATCGGCGGCGGTCACGGTGAGGGTGCCGTCCCCGGGGCGCACGGTCGTCACGCCCATCTGCTCGGCGAGGTCGGCCGCGACCGCCTTCGGCGTGGCGTGCGTGGTGGCGGCGTCGAGTTGGCAGGTGAGGCCGGCAGCACCCGACCCTGCTGCTCATGGTCGCGGTAGGCATCGGGGTAGGCGCTGCGCTGGACCTTCTGGGCGACCTCGGTGATGTCCGCGGTGGGGTAGTCCTTGAGCTTGATGAGGGCGTCGTAGAACGCATTGGTGGAGTGCACCGGGTCCAGCACCTGTGCCTGGGTGCCCCAGCCCTGGCTCGGGCGCTGCTGGAAGAGGCCGAGCGAGTCACGGTCACCGAACGTGATGTTGCGGATCTTGGACTCCTGGTAGGCCGTCGTGATCGCGATCGTCGCGGCCCGTGGCGCCATCCCACGCTTGATCGAGATAGCCGTGATGAGGGCCGCGTTGCCGGTCTGCTCCGGGTCGAAGGTCTCGGTCATCCCAGAGGCGGTGATGGTGCACAAGGGGGAGCGGAAACTGTTGATCAGGTGGCGCACCCCGAGATAGCCGGCCCCGGCGACGACGAGGACGATGACGAGCAGCGCGACACGCCCGCGGCGACTGGCGCGCCGCGAGTGGGGTGGCCGGCGGGACTCGGCGAGGGCCGGGCCGGGTCGGTCCTTAGACATGATCTCCTGGGTCAATCGTTGGCGTGCAGCGCCGCGTTCAAGGTGATGCCGGTGCCCGAACGGTCGCGGGCCTCGACGGCGCCGGTCTCGCTGTTGCGGATGAAGAGGATGTTGCTCCCGCCCGAGAGTTCCTTGGCCTTGACCACGGTGCCGTCGGGCAGGGCGACCTTGGTGCCGCCGGTGACGTAGAGCCCCGCCTCGACGACGCAGTCGTCGCCCAGGGCGATCCCGATGCCACCGTTGGCACCCACCAGACAACGCTCACCGATGCTGACGCGTTCCGTGCCGCCGCCGGAGAGCGTGCCCATGATCGAGGCGCCGGCGCCGATGTCGGACCCGTCCCCGACGACGACACCCTGCACGATGCGGCCCTCGACCATGGAGGAGCCGAGCGTGCCGGCGTTGAAGTTGCAGAAGCCCTCATGCATGACGGTCGTCCCGGGCGACAGGTGGGCGCCGAGGCGGACCCGGTCGGCGTCGGCGATGCGAACCCCCTGCGGGACCACGTAGTCGGTCATCCGTGGAAACTTGTCGACGCCGAACACCTGGACCGGCCCCCGCGCCCGCAGGCGGATCCGGGTCTGCTCGAATCCCTCGACGGCACAAGGCCCGTGGTTGGTCCACACGACGTTGGCCAGCGCCCCGAAGACCCCGTCGAGGTTGATCGTGTTGGGCAAGGCGAGGCAGTGCGAGAGCAGGTGCAGGCGCAGGTAGGCGTCAGGCGCGTCGGCCGGGGCCGCGTCGAGGTCGATCTCGGTGCGGACGACCTGGGTGGTCACGCCGCGGAGCGGGTCGGCCCCGGCCAACGCCGCCAACTCGGGCGGAGCGCTCGCGGACGGGTCACCAGAGCCGAGCGCCGGGGCGGGATACCACGTGTCGAGGACCTGGCCGCCATCCGTGATCGTGGCCAGTCCAAAACCCCATGCGCTGCGCTCCGATGACATGCCGACCAGCGTATGGGCGATCGAGTGCCCGACGAAACGTGGCTCGCCCACTGGGCGCTACTCTCGCCGTATGCCGCGCAGCCCCGCTCCCGAGACCGCACCCGTCCTCGACCTGTCGAGTGACGTCACCTCCCTGACTGCCGCGATCTGCGACGTGGAGTCGGTGAGCCAGGACGAGGCGACGCTGGCTGACGCCATCGAAGCGGCGCTGCGGGGTCTCGATCACGCGGGGCACATCGACACGGTGCCGCTGGCGGCCGAGCCCAACCTGCCGACCCAGCGGGTCGGGGATCAGCTGTGGGGGCGTGGCACGGTCGACATGAAGGGCGGGGTCGCCGTCATGCTGAAGATCGCCGCGCAGGTCCCCGAGCCGACTCGTGACCTGACCTTCCTCTTCTACGAGTGCGAGGAGATCGACGCGGAGTTCAACGGCCTCTCACGGCTCGGGTCGACCCGGCCCGAGCTGCTCGCCGGGGACTTCGCGGTGCTCCTCGAGCCGACCAACGGCGCCATCGAGGGCGGCTGCAAGGGCACCCTGCGTGTCGACGTGGTCACCACCGGCATCGCCGCCCACTCCGCGCGACCGTGGAACGGCCACAACGCGATCCATGACGCGCAGGGCGTGCTGGCCCGACTCGCCGGTTACGAGGCACAGACGATCGTCGTCGATGAGCTCGAGTACCACGAGGCGCTGCAGGCGGTGGGGATCGCCGGCGGCATCGCCGGCAACGTCATCCCCGACCGGTGCACCGTGACCGTCAACTACCGCTACGCCCCGGACAAGGACTCGGCGCAGGCCTTTGCCCACGTGCAACAGGTCTTCGACGGCTTCGAGTGCGCCCTCGGCGACGCCGCCGACGGGGCTCGCCCTGGCCTGCACCTGCCGGCGGCCAGGGACTTCGTCGCAGCACTCGGCCTGCCCGTGGGGCCCAAGGAGGGCTGGACCGACGTCGCCCGCTTCTCCGCGTTGGGGATCCCGGCCGTGAACTTCGGGCCCGGGGACCCCAACCTGGCGCACATGGACCACGAGCAGTGCCCGGTCCAGCAGTACGTCGACGCCGAGGCCTCGCTGCTGCGCTGGCTCGCCTGAGGGCGGGCCGCTGGGACCGAGCCCAGCGGCATACGGCCAGGGGTTGGTGCCGCGACGGCGCTTACGGCGGGTAGTCGCTCGGGGGGACGAAGCGCCACAACTCGTCGGTCCACCAGTACTGCCCGATGACGAACAGCACGAGCAGCGGCACGGCGCGCAGCAGGAGCCGGCGCCAGGTATTGCCGCGGCGGTCGGCCCATCCCGCCCCGAGGAGGACGATCAGCAGCGGGAAGAGGGGGATGAGGTAGCGGAAGATACTCGTGAAGGGGTCGAGGACTGCCGCCAGGTAGAGGGGGTAGCCCAGGGTCCAGGTCCGCAGGGCAGCCCCCAGGTTGGCTGCCCACGGACCGGCCACCATGGCAATGATGACGATCGGTATGAGGACCAGCCAGATCGGTCCCCAGGTGTCACCGAAGAAGTAGCGGGCCTTGTCCGGCCACGGGGTGAACAGCTCCACGCTCGGGTAGGTGCGCCAGGACGCCATGGTGTCCCCGTAGGCGCTGCTGACGCCGGTGCCCCACCAGACGATGGCGGGCCAGAGGAAGCCCGCGACCGCACAGCCGACGAGCGCGGCCGCCATCGACCAGTACTCGCGCACCGGGATGGGCCGGCCGGAGCGGGCCCGCCAGCGCACCAGGACCACGACGAGGGTGACCAGGCCGAGGGGGACCGCGATCGGTCTGGACAGGCCGACGAGGAGCGCCACCACCGTGGCGACCAGCCAGCGTTCGCGGTGCAGGGCGTAGAGGTAGGCGACCAGGAGCAGCATCGCCAGGGACTCGGTGTAAGCCAGTTGGAGCGAGACCGACGCGGGGAAGCAGGCCCAGAGCGCCACGGTCAGGTAGGCGGCCGGCTCACCGAGTCGTTCCCGCAGCAGGAGACCCATCAGCACCGCAGCGCCGAAGCCGCAGAGCAGCGCGACGATGACTCCGGCCGCGGGGAAGCCGGCGCCGGTGACGAACATGACCACGCGTGCTGCCAGCGGGAAGAGGGGGTAGAAGGCCCACGCGTTCTGGGCGACGTCGCCGGACCCGTCGAGGGGCAGGACGTCGGGGTAGCCGTGCAGCGCGATCTGTTGGTACCACTGCCCGTCCCACAGCGCGGAGAACGACCACAACGTCACCGGGATGCCCTCGCCGCCGGTCATGCCGGTGGGCACCTGGTGTCCCATCACGATGAACAGGATCGTCGTGCTGACGATGCGGGACGCGGCGTAGAGAGCCAGCACCCAGAGGATGAAGGTCGAGCGTCGCAGGCGCAGCGCGTGACCTTCGAGCGTGACCGTCATTCGCCGCTGACGCCGGGTGCGTTCGGAGTGGGCGGTGCGTCCGGTGTGTCCGGCGTGCTCGGTGCTTCGGGTGCGCTCGGTGTCTCCGGACCCTCCGGCCCGCTGGCTTGGCTTGGGTTGGCATGGCGGCCGTGGTCGTCGCGAAGGACAGCGATCTCCTCGTCCTTCTCACCCAGTTCGCGGCGCAACCGGTCGATGACGCCGTCGACCTGACTCATCCGGTAACCGCGGGCCGTCACGTCGAACTCGAGGGCGTCGAGGTCCGCCTCGGTGAGCGGCTCGTCCGGGAGCGGTTCGTGGCGCAGCGAGGTCGTCGCGGCGCCCATTCCGCCCCCGATCCAGCCGAGCAGCAGCGCAGCCACGAGGCAGATGGCGACGACGCCGGCAAAGAGAATGACCCACGTCACGGCTGGGATGACCCCTCGTGAGAGCGGATGATCTTGACCGCTTCCTCCGGGTCATCGGTGAGGCTGAGCCGGTCCAGGTCCTCCGGAATGATCATGCCGCCGCCCAGGACCTGGTCGCGGAGCCAGTCGATCAGGCCCTGCCAGTAGGAGACGCCCATGAGGACGATGGGGAACTTCGTGACCTTCTGGGTCTGGGCCAGGGTCACCGCTTCGAACAACTCGTCCAGGGTCCCGAAACCACCGGGGAGGGAGATGAAACCCTGCGAGTACTTGAGGAACATGACCTTGCGGGCGAAGAAGTAGCGGAAGTTGATGCCGAGGTCGACGAACTCGTTGAGCCCGGTCTCGAAGGGCAACTCGATGCCCAGCCCGACCGAGGTGCCGCCTGCTTCGTAGGCGCCCTTGTTGGCGGCCTCCATCGCACCCGGCCCGCCGCCGGTGACGACGGCGTAGCCCGCTTCGGCCAGGAGCCGTCCCACCTCGACCCCCCAGCTGTAGGCCGTGGTGTCGGGTTGGGTGCGGGCCGAGCCGAAGACGCCGACCGCCGGCCCCAATTCGGCCAGGGCCCCGAAGCCCTCGACGAACTCCGCCTGGATCCGCAGCACCCGCCACGGGTCGGTGTGCACCCATTCCGCACCTTGGTCTGCGCTCAGCAGGCGCTGGTCCGTCGTCGTCTGCGGCACCTGCTGGCGCCGTAGCGTCACAGGTCCGGTCTGGCGCCGCTGGTCCGGCTTCTTGTCGGGATTCGCCTCGGTCACAGCGCCAACCCTAAGCCCGCGGTTCAGCTGCCCGTGTACACCGGCTGTTGCTTGGCCAGGAAAGCGTCGACGGCGATCCGGTGGTCTCCTGACGCTCCGGTGAGCGACATCAGCTCGGCCTCGTGGGCGAGCGAATCGGCGAGGGGGGCGCCGGAACTGAAGGCCACGGCGCGTTTGATGGCACCGAGGGCCAGCGTGGGCCCGCCGGCCAACGTCCGGGCGAAGTCGCGCACCACGGCCTCGAAGTCCTCCGCCGACACCACCCTGGTGAGCAGCCCGAGCTCGGCTGCTTCAGCAGCCGGGATGGTGCGCGGGAACATCAGCAGGTCCTTGGCCTTGGCCGGCCCGACGATGCGCGGCAGCGACCAGGACGCACCCGAGTCGCAGGACAGGGCGATCCCGGCGAACGAGGTGTTGACCGATGCGGTGTCGACCGCGATCCGGAAGTCGCAGGCGAGCGCAAAACTGAGGCCGGCGCCGGCGGCCACCCCGTTGAGGGCCGCCACCACCGGCTTGTTCATAGTGGCCAGCAGCGTGACGATCGGGTTGTAGTGATCGGTCACGGTTTGGCCGAGGGCGATGTCCCCCGAGGCCAGGCCCTGCACGTGCTCCTTGAGGTCCTGGCCGACGCAGAAGGCGCGCCCGGACCCGGTCAGGACCACGCAGCGCACGGAGGGGTCCTCTGCCACCGTGCGCAGGGTCGCCACGAGGCTGTCCTTGAGTTCGGTGTTGAGGCTGTTCATCGCATCGGGGCGATTCAGGCGCACCCACGCGACCCCCTCGCTGATCTCGAGGTCCAACGGGATGCTCACGGGTGACTGGCTCATGGACGACACTCTGTCCCATCGCCGGGGCCGAGGAAAGCGCGGGGTCGGGTCGTGCTCGACCATCCCGGATTAGGTCTCGCAGATGAGACACGGAATAATGTCCCGCAAGCACTCGATTTTCCTGTGAAAGGGGAACCATGGCAGCAATGAAGCCCAGGACCGGCGACGGAGAACTCGAAGTCGTCAAGGAAGGCCGCGGCATCGTCCTGCGCATGCCCCTGGAAGGCGGCGGCCGCTTGGTCGTCGAGATGACCCCCGGCGAGGCTGCGGCCCTGCGGGACGCGATCGCGGGCTGTGCCGGCGTCGCCTGACGCCTGTCAGCACACCAGCGATGGCCCCCGACCGACTGCGGTCGGGGGCCATCGCTTCGTCAGCGTTTGACGGCGACGAGTGCGCCCGTGCTCACGGGCAGCAAGGCAGCGGTGAACTGCTCGTGGTCGCGGATCGCAGCGGTGACCTCGCGCAGCGTCGTCGTCTCGGGGTCGCGGGCCGCGGGGTCGGACACGGTGTCGGTCCACGTCATGACGAGCGTCCCACCGGTCCGCAGCAGGCGGTTCGCCTGCTCGAGGTAGTCGGGGTAGTCGGCGACGTCGGCGAGCACGACGACCAGGTCGTAGGCCCCGTCGGTCATCCGCGGGAGCACCTCGAGGGGCCGACCGGCGATCACGCGGGTGCGCTGGTGGGCGATGCCGGCGGCGGCGAAGGCCGCACGGGCGGCCCGCTGGTGCTCCGGCTCGACGTCGATCGTCGTGAGGATCCCGTCCGCGGGCATTCCCGCGAGCAGCCACAGCCCCGAGACGCCGACCCCGGTGCCGATCTCCATGACGGCCTTGCCTCCGATCGCCGCAGCCAGTGTCTGGAGCAGGGCGCCGATCCCGTTGCCGACCGGGCTGGCGCCCAACTGCTCGCCCTTGGCCACTGCGGCCTCGACGTGGGGGCTCGCGGTGACGAACTCCTCGGCGTAGGCCCAGGCGGCAACCTTCTGTGAAGTCATGCGGCAACCCTACTGTCCGCAGCCACGCGCTCCGGACCCGGCTTCACAGCGGATCGACAGGTTGGCGACAGCGTCCGGATGCCTTCGGCACGACAGACTGCAGGGAACGAAATCGAGACAGCGGGCGTTCTGATTCTTTGACAGGCCCGCGAAAGGTGCATTCAGCGCGTGACGACCATGACCAACCCCACAGCGAACCATGATGCCCCCGTGAGTGCGGCGGGCGATTCGACGTGGACTCCTCCGTCGTGGGAGGAGATCGTCGAGCAGCACTCCGCGCGCGTCTACCGCTTGGCCTACCGGCTCACCGGCAACCCGCACGACGCCGAGGACCTGACCCATGACGTGTTCATTCGGGTCTTCCGCTCGCTCAACTCCTACACGCCCGGCACGTTCGAGGGCTGGCTGCACCGGATCACGACCAATGTCTTCCTCGACAAGATGCGTCGCAAGCAGCGGATCCGTTTTGACGCCCTCTCCGACGACGCCGTGAACCGCCTGGCCAGTGCTGAGAAAGGGCCGGAGCAGACCTACTACGACACCCACTTCGATGATGACGTGCAGGTCCGTTCCCGGATTCACCGGGGCCGTGCCCAGCTCCGTGAGGCGCTCGCGCACCGGGCCCCAGAGACCGCCTCAGCTCCGCAGTCGCGCCGCGGGCTTCGTCTCACGAGCCGTCGGGTGCCAGCGGGGTCGCAGTGAGCGCCCACCTTCGGGACGAGGTCCGTTCCTACGTCGAGCGCTCACTGCCCGAGCCGGTGCTGCGGGGTTTTGATCGGCACGTCACGGTGTGTGTCACCTGTCGCGCCGCCGCCGACCAGGAGCGGCGGATCGTCTCCTCCCTGCGCGCCGATACCGGCGTGCCGCTGTCGTTGCGTTCCTCCCTCCTCAGCCTGGCGGGCTCCCCGTCGTCTGATGCATCGTGGGGGGCGGGCCCGTACTCCGGGCCGAACGGCGCGTTCGATCAGAGGGCGCCGGCCGTACCGGTCGGTTTCCGTATGCCGCCGAGCCCGCCCCACGCGCCCGTGCCGACCGTGTCTCCCCAGGCCCCAGCCCTGCACCGTTCGCCCGTGCGGGCCGCCGTCGTCGCCTCCTTGGCAGTCAGTGCCTCGGTGGCCGCCGCGTGGTCGCTTGCGGTTGCGCCGGTGCCGACGGTCGTCGCTCGGCAGCAATCCGCGCTGCCCGCTGCCGGCGTCGCGAGCCTCGGGACATTCGGAGCAGTCCCGGCCGGGGTCGCCGGGCGCCTCACCGCGCTGCCCGGGGTCGGTCCCGTGAGCGCATCTTCGACACAATCAGGTCCATGAGCGACGAGTCAGGCACCCCCGGACCGGGTGAGGCAGCCGGTGCGCCCACGCCCGGCTCAGATCAGGGCCGTGGCGAGACTTCGGCGAGTTGGTTCGATGCTCTGGTGCCGCAGTACCCGACGGAAGTGCTGGGGGGGCCTGGGGCGCCGGCCCGAGCCGACTCACCGTGGGGTTCTGACGTGGCAGAAGCCGAGGCCGAGGCCGTCCATCGCGCGGCCTACGCCCCGACGACGCCGATCCCGCTGGCGCCGCAGGTCGCGGCCACGCCGGATCCGGCGCAGCCCCCACCCGGCTCGTGGCCACCTCCAGCCGGCCCCACGTGGACTGGCCCGACCCCACGCCGCCGTCGCGGCCGCTTCTGGGTCGGGATCACGGCGCTCGCGCTCACCTGTGGGCTCCTCGGCGGGGTCGTCGGGCAACTGGTCAACGACCGAGTGCATCTCGGTGGGTCCACCATCCCCGAGCCCGGCCCGGGTGGGCGACCAGGGCTCAGGGACCGGATCCGGCTTCGTCATCGACGGATTGGGCCACGTCCTGACCAACAACCACGTGATCGGCGGCGCCGCCACCGGTGGCGACATCGAGGTGCTGCTGAGCAACGGAGACATCGAGAAGGCCACGATCGTCGGGCGCGATGTCAGCTACGACCTGGCGGTCATCAAGATGGCCCGTCAGGACCTCAAACCGCTGGCTTTTGGCGCCTCCGGTGGCGTCGTCGTGGGGGACGAGGTGATCGCCGTGGGGGCTCCGCTCGGACTCGAGCAGACGGTGACCTCGGGCATCATCAGCGCGCTCAACCGCCCGGTGACCCCGGGTGCGGGGGATGAGACCTCCTACATCAACGCGATCCAGACCGATGCCGCCATCAATCCCGGCAACTCCGGTGGTCCGCTCCTCGACATGTCCGGTCAGGTGATCGGGGTCAACTCCGCGATCGCCCGGGTGCCGGGCACCAACGGCGGCACCGGCGGCAACATCGGACTCGGCTTCGCGATCCCCAGCGATCAGGCCCGTCGAACGGCTGACCAGCTCATCACGAAGGGCAAGGCGACCCACCCGATGATCGGGGTCCTGCTCGACCGGACCTTTTCCGGCGCCGGAGCCGGAATCCTCTCCTCCGCCGACGCGGTGACGGCGAACGGGCCCGCGGACAAGGCCGGGATCCGTCCCGGTGACGTCATCATCGGGTTCGAGGGCAAGACCGTCCGGACCCCCGACCAGCTCATCGTCTCGATCCGAGCCCGTGCCGTGGGCGACACCGTCACGCTCAAGGTGGATCGAGACGGTCGCGAGATCGAGCTCAAGATGACGCTCGAGGCCGCTCCGGACCAGTGATCCGGCTCCCAGCCGAAGCCCGTAGGATGAGCATGTCCGTTTGCGTGGAGGTGAGGAAGCGTGTTCGACATCAACGGGTGGGAGTTGCTCCTCCTCGGCGTGCTCGCCATCCTCGTGCTGGGCCCCGAACGCCTGCCGGAGTACGCCGCCAAGTTCGGCCGGTTCATCCGTCAGGCCCGCACGATGGCCGATCGGGCCAAGGCGCAGCTCAAGGACGAGATGGGGCCGGAGTTCTCCGACGTCGACTGGCGGGCCTACGACCCGCGCCAGTACGACCCGCGCAAGATCGTCCGGGACGCGTTGAACTCGCCGGCTGACGACACGCTCGATGCCGGTGCGGACCGGGACAAGGCACTCAGCTCGCCGGTCGGGCACGACCCGTTACGGGCGACCCCCTGGGACCCAGAGTCCACCTGAGGCCCAGAGCCCACCCGACCCACCCACCCGACCCCTGTCCGGGTCGATGTCTGAGCGCGTCACATGCGACGCGCTCCTACATCGAATCGGGGCGCGGGAGTTGCTGGGAGGTCAGCGTCCGGCAGGGGTGAGACCGAGCGGGCGCCCGGCGAGACCCCGGGGGCGGTCGCCGAGACCACGCGCGATCGCGCGCAGCACCACGCCCGCCGCGGAGTCGGGCTCACCGAGCACGACCGGGACGCCATTGTCCCCGCCGACGCGAAGTCGCGTGTCGAGCGGGATCTGACCGAGCAGCGGCACCGGGGCGCCGATGCTGCGGGTGAGGGAATCGGCAACGGCCTGGCCACCGCCGGAGCCGAAGATCTCCTGACGGGTGCCGTCTGGCAACTCGAGCCACGACATGTTCTCGATGACACCCGCGAGCCGCTGGTGGGTCTGCAGCGCGATGGCGCCGGCCCGCTCCGCGACCTCGGCAGCGGCCTGCTGGGGAGTCGTGACGACGAGGATCTCCGCGTTCGGGATCAGTTGCGCGACCGAGATGGCGATGTCGCCGGTGCCCGGGGGCAGGTCGAGCAGCAGCACGTCGAGGTCGCCCCAGAAGACGTCGCCGAGGAACTGCTGCAGGGCGCGGTGCAGCATCGGGCCGCGCCACACGACCGGCTGGTTGCCCGGCACGAACATGCCGATCGAGATGACCTTCACGTCGTACTGGATCGGGGGCAGGATCATGTCGTCGACCTGCGTGGGCCGCTGCTCGACCCCGAGCATCCGCGGGACCGAGAAGCCATAGACGTCGGCGTCCACGACCCCGACGCGCAGGCCCTGCTGGGCCATCGCCGCAGCGAGGTTGACCGTGACCGACGACTTGCCGACGCCGCCCTTGCCGGACGCGACCGCATAGACCCGGGTCAACGAGTTGGGCTTGGCAAACGGGATCTCCTTCTCAGGAGCACCGCCACGCAGCTGGGAGCGCAGCTCGGCGCGCTGCTCGTCGCTCATGACATCGAGTGTCACGTTGACCGAGGTGACACCCGGGACCTGGAGCAGGGCGGCCGTGGAGTCATTGGTCAGGGTGGACTTCATCGGACATCCGGCGATCGTCAGATAGATCGTCAGGGCCACCACGCCGGACTCGTCGACCTCGACCGATTTGACCATGCCGAGCTCGGTGATCGGCTTGCGGATCTCGGGGTCGTTGACCTTCGACAGTGCCGTGAGCAGCGCGTCACGGCTGGGCAGTGCGGTGGTGGACATGTTTGCCATCGTATGCCGGGCCGGCGCCGGGCCCCACCGTGCCCTCGGGGTGTGATCCCTCACTTGGTGCGGCGGTCCCGCTTGTCGCCGTCCGGATCGACGTCGCGAGGCGCGATGAGGGAGCGGTCCTCGAGCTCGCTCAGCAGGTCGCGCAACTCGGACCGGACGAAGTCGCGGGTCGCCTGCTCGCGCAGGGCCAGACGAAGGGAGGCGACCTCGCGGGTGAGGTACTCGGTGTCGGCGAGGTTGCGCTCATCGCGGGCCCGGTCCTGCTCGATCGAGACCCGGTCCCGGTCGGCCTGACGATTCTGGGCGAGCAGGATGAGCGGCGCAGCGTAGGAGGCCTGGGTGGAGAAGAAGAGGTTGAGCAGGATGAAGGGGTAGGGGTCCCAGTGCAGCCCGTAGATCCCTACGGCGTTGATGGTGATCCAGACGATGATGAACAAGGTCATGTACAGGAGGAACTTGGCGGTCCCCATGAAGCGAGCGAACTTCTCGGCCACGATCCCGAAGGACTCCTGCGAGAGGGCCACGCGCGGCAGCAGGCTGGCGCGCTGCTCCTGGGGCTGGTCGAGCCGGTCGGTCCGATCGGCCCGGACCTCGCGGCTGGTGCGGCCCGACTGCCTGTTGGACGGGCGAGTCGGTTGATCGCTCACGGCAGCACCTCGAGGTCGTGGCGTTCTTCGCGCCAGTCGTCGGGGAGGATGTGGTCGAGCACGTCATCGACGGTGACCGCGCCCAGCAGGCGCCCGTCCTCATCGACGACCGGGAGCGAGACGAGGTTGTAGGTCGCCAGGGTGCGCGTCACCGTCTCGAGGCTCGCCGAGGCCTGGACCGCCTCCATCTCCTTGTCGATGATGGACCCGACCGCGCCGTGGGGTGGCTCTCGCAGCAGCCGTTGGATGTGGACCAGACCGAGGTAGCGACCGGTCGGTGACTCGAGCGGGGGACGGCAGACATAGACCATCGTGGCCAGCGCCGGGGCCAACTCCTCCCGACGCACCATGGCGAGCGCCTCGGCGATGGTCGCCTCCGGCGCCAGGATGACCGGCTCGGTGGTCATCATGCCGCCGGCGGTGTTCTCGTCGTAGCTGAGCAACCGTCGCAGGGGGGCGGCGTCGTCGGGCTCCATCAGCTGGAGCAGCTGCTCCGCCTGATCCGGAGGCAGGTCGGCCAGCAGGTCGGCGGCGTCGTCGGGCTCCATGGCCTCCAGCACGTCGGCCGCGCGGTCGTTGCCGAGTCCGGCAAGGATCTCGACCTGGTCGTCGCCGGGGAGTTCCTCGAGGACGTCGGCGAGTCGATCGTCGTCGAGGGCCGCAGCGACCTCCGCCCGGCGCTTGGGGTTGAGGTCGTGGATGACCTCGGCCAGGTCGGCCACCTTGAGGTCGTCATAGGTCTCGAGGAGCCGCTCCGCGCTCTGCTCGTCGGGCTGCTCGTGCAGCCCGACGACGTCTCGGATGTCGACCAGCATCGTCTTGCCGGACCGCCGCCGAGCCAGGCGTGACATGGCTCGCGACGCCGAGGACACCCCGGAGGTCTGCCGGACGAACACCTTTGCGCCGAGCCAGTCGCGTCGAGCGGACCGCTCGATGGCGAGGTCCTCGACGATGGCGTCCGCGAAGCCGTCCTCGACGGCCTCCTTGTCCCCGCGTCATCGGGACGAAGACGCGCCGACGGCCCGGGACCTCCACGACCAGGCCGATGGCCCGGGGCTGGGGCCGGTTGGGGGAGAAGATCACCACGACATCGCGGACGCGGCCGACCTGGTCGCCGAGCGGGTCGAAGACGCTCAGGCCGGTCAGGCGCGCGACGAAGACGCGGGTGCTGGAACTCATAACGGCTAGGTTATGGGGTCAGCCCCTGCGTCGGCGGCTGCCTCGCCCGCGCCAGTGCCAGGGGCGCCACGAGGCCGTCGTCGCGGGCGTCTCGGCCGGGAGCGCGCGAAGGTTGTCGGCCCCATACGATCCGGGCGACTCCACCGGGGCGTCGAACGGCCGCAGCGCCGTGATCGTGCACGAGCTCGCCCACCGTTCCAGGCTGTCATCGACCGCGTTGAGCCGACTGGCCCGAAGGGAGTCGGCCGCGGTCTGCCACGCCTCGCTTCGGGGCTCGAGCACCTCGGTCCGCGCCCGGACCGTCAACAGTCGGGCACCGCTGTCCTTGCTCCGCAGGATGATCCGGACCTCGGGTGGCATCCACGGCAGG
>CAJDTW010000102.1_pt1 | contig 13810 bp, 10 predicted proteins | sample 7389911 | NCBI WGS metagenome assembly CAJDTW01 (sample SAMEA7055652, study PRJEB34461) | soil metagenome | biome: terrestrial ecosystem; feature: Peninsula; material: soil | place: Antarctica | collected 2016 | reverse complement strand
GGGGACCACTCGTTGGCGCAGACGCCGAAGGTCGCCCGCAGCGCCCCGGCCATCGGGAGGAAGAAGCCGCACGTCGCGCACCGGGCGGTGGCCTTGACCGAGACGTCGGACAGCGGCCCCCCGTCGCCGGCGTACCAGCGGCTGGCCGCCACCTCACGGCCCTCCGCGGAGAGCACTCGGTGCCGACCGAGGCCGAGCTCGAAGAAGCCCATCTGGTCGACGTCCTCGTCACCCGTCGCCTCGAAGCCCCGCTCGAGATAGGGGTCGTCGTCGCGGTGAGGCAGGACGTCTCCGGCACCGAGGTCCCCCGGAGCCAGCCGCTCGGCATAGGGCAACCACTCAGGGGCCAGCACGGCGTCTGGGCCCGGTAGCAGGTTGGTCTCGCACACGGTGACCAACTTGGATCGGGACACCCGAGCGACACTGACCCCCCAGCGCCACCCGCCGTAGCCCGGACCCGAGCAGGCGAACCAGTGCATCGCGAGGCGCTCGCCGACCATCTCGACGCCCACGTGCTCACCGACGGTGTCCGGCTCGGCGATCTCGAGCAGCGCGCCGCGGGCGATGTCGCTCGCGGCGGCGAGGACTGCGTCGAGCCGCCCGGTCCCGGACCTAGCCGGCGCCGCGGTGGGCGAGGCCGCCGTGGCGGGCGTCGTGGCGGTGGTCGTGGTGTCAGTGGGTGTCATGGTCATCGACCTCAGGACTCCAGGTTGTCGGCGAGCCCACGCAGCGCACGGGCGAGATTGGTGCCGAGCTTCTTGTCGGGATAGTGCCCCTTGCGCAGCCCGTTGCCCACGGTGTCGAGCAGCTGGACGACGTCTTCAATGATGACGACCATGTCCTCGGTGGGTTTGCGGTCGCGCTCACGGCGCCCGGCGGACACGGAGGGCACCGGGTCGAGGAGGGTGACGGTGAGGGCCTGCGGGCCGCGTCGGCCATCGACGATCCCGAACTCGACCCGGGCCCCCTTCTTCACTGCGGTGACCCCCTCGGGGAGGGCGTTCGCGTGCAGGAACACGTCCGCTCCGCCGTCTTCGGCGATGAAGCCAAAACCCTTGTCGGAGTCGTAGAACCTGACCTTGCCAGTCGGCACAGTCCACCTCGTCGTTGCTGTGGTACGAGCCCCCCGTCCCGGGCACGGCTCGATGACGCTCGTTGCGCTGCACCCAGCCTAATGGCTGGGCGCAAACCTGTTGTCCCCCGGATCAGCCGGGGCTGATCCCCCACGTCCCGGTCCACTCCTCATCCGGTCCCAGCCAGACCAGGTCCTCGCCCGAGTTGAAGGCGTCGGCCGGGCAGGTCATCGGCTCGATCGCGACCCCCGGGTTGGCCCGACCCAGGTGTCCCAACCCGGTGAAGACCTGGAGCCAGGGGAAGGCCTCATCGCCCCAGAGGGTGACCGGCGACGCACCCGGGACGGTGACCTGCGAGCGCCACCTTCCGTCGGCACCACGCTCGAGGTCGCAGTAGGCGGTGTCGAGGAGGGCCGCGCCGATCTCGCGCTCCGTGCGGAAGTCGTGCGGGTCCCCCTCGACGGGACGGGTGGCGACGGGAAGGCTGCGTTCGTCGACCTCGACCCAGCGACCGCCGGGCACCTGGAGGCGGACCTCGGTGATGTCGGCAACGCCGATCGCCAGGTAGGGATGGGCTCCGTACCCGAAGGGAGCCGCTCCCAGCCCGACGTTGCGGGCTGTCGTCGTGACGACCAGGCCCGAGTCGTCGAGGAGATAGGAGGTGCGCAGGCTCAACTGGTGGTCCCAGCCCGGTTGCGGGAACAGGCGCAGGCCCACGGTCAGCGCCGCATCGGTGTGTTCGATCAGTTCCCAGACCGACCACCGCACCAGGCCATGGCTGGCGTTGTGGTTCTCGACCTCGGTGATCGCCAGTTGGTGGGCCGTGCCGTCCACGGTGTAGCGACCGTCCCGGATCCGGTTGGGCCACGGCATCAGTTGCTGGCCACGGCCGGAGCTGCAGCGCTGCTCCTCGCCGTATCCCGCGACGACGTCGCTGCCGTCCCGCGTGAACGACCGGAGCCCGCCACCGACCTCGACGATCGTGGCCCGGTAGCGGCCGTGGCCGATGGACCACTGCTGGCCAGAGGGCGCAGCGACGCTCGCGGTCGCATCGGGGAGAGGCAGGCTCATGGGCCCACGGTAGCCGCCTCGGAATCCCACTAGGTTGGGTGGATGTCCACCACGAGCCGCAGCCTCGCGGACGACATCCGGAAACGGTCCGACCGCGAGTTGATCGAGTTGGTCCTCGCCCGCCCGGACCTCGCCCGCCCAGCCCCCGCCGACCTCAGCAGCCTGGCCGCTCGGGCCAGCACCAAGGCCAGCGTGCAACGCGCCATCGACGCCCTCGACCGCGGGCACCTGCAGGTCCTCGAAGCGCTCGTCGTGGCCGGGGACGGCGCCCCCCTGAAGACGGTGCTCACGCTGCTCGACACCACGAAGAAGGCCACGGTCACCGCCCACGCATCGGACCTGTGGACCGCCGCGCTGCTCTGGCGCGGCGCCGGCGGCAGCCACGTGGTCCGCACGGTGTCCGAGGTGCTCGGGGCCCCGGTCGGTCTGGGTCCGCCGGCGAGCGAGCTGCACCCGGGCACCCCCACCCCGTCGACCGACGCGCTGAGCGCGGCCATCGACGCCGCACCGACCGCAGCCAGAGCCATCCTCGACAAGCTGACCTGGGGCCCGCCGATCGGAGTGCTGCCCAGTGGCGGAGCGGGCGCCACCGCGGCCCGCTGGCTGATCGAGCACCAGCTGCTCGTCCCGACCTCCCCGGACCGGGTCGCCCTCCCCCGCGAGGTCGGGCTGCTGCTGCGCGGCGGCCGACTGCACCGGGAGACGGTGCTGGTCGCCCCGGAGCTGACGAGTCGCGACGTCACGATGTCGATCGTCGATGCAGTGGCGGGCGGGGCCGCCAACGAGGTGCTGAGCCGGGTCGACGAGCTGGCCTCCGCGTGGGGCGCCGAGCCGCCACGGGTGCTGCGCGCCGGGGGCCTGTCGGTCCGTGACCTCAAGCGGACGCAGTCCGTGCTCGACGTCCCCGCCGAGTTCGCCGGCTTCGTCATCGAGATCACGTATGCCGCTGGGCTCGTCGCCGACGACGGCGAGATCGTGCCCGTCTGGGCTCCCACCGCCGAGATCGACGAGTGGTCCGCCTCCGAGGCGGGTCGACGCTGGGCTGCCCTGGCCAGCGCCTGGCTGAGCACGACCCGAGCCCCGCACCTCGTCGGCAAGCGGGTGGCCGACGCCCCCGTCAACGCCCTCGGGCCCGACGTGCAGTGGCCGGCCATCCGGGCCCTCCGGCGCGAGGTGCTGATCGAGCTCGCGACCCTCCCGGAGGGTCATGCCGCAGATGCCACGGCGATCCGTGAGCGCCTCCTCTGGCGTCGGCCGCTCCGGTCCTCCCGCCTGCTCAGTGAAGCGGTGGACGGGGTGCTGCAGGAGGCCGAGTGGCTCGGGGTCACCGGGCGCGGAGCACTCTCCACGGCCGGTCGGATCCTCGTGCACCACCCCGGCTCCCCTCCCGGCTCCACGTCCCGCCACACCACCTCCCACCCCACCACGTCCCGGAGTGGCACAGCCCGGGCCGCTGCGCCGGGGCACCTCAGGCATCCGGAGGCACGAGAGCACTCGGACCCCCACCCCTCCTCGACGCGTCCGGACACCGGTGCGGGTCGAGGCACCGGCCTGGGTCCCTACGGCGGGGAGCCCGGCCCTGACCGGGAGGCCGTGGCGGCGGCGATGTCCGCACACCTGCCTGCGCCGGTCGACCACATCCTGCTCCAGGCCGACCTGACCGCCGTCGCGCCGGGGCCACTCGTCGGCAGCCTCGCTGCCTTCATGCACCTCGCCTCCGACATCGAGTCACGCGGCGGCGCCACCGTCCACCGGTTCACCGCGGACTCGGTGCGCCGAGCCCTCGACGCCGGCTGGACCGCCGACGACGTCCTCGACACCCTGCGTCGCTCGAGCAGCACCCCGGTGCCCCAGCCCCTCGAGTACCTCGTGACGGACATGGCCCGCAAGCATGGCGTGACCCGGATCGGTGGGGCAGCGGCCTACCTGCGCTCTGACGACCAGGGCGTCCTGGAGTCGATGTTGAGCGCGCGCGAGCTCGGACCACTCCAGCTACGACGGATCGCGCCGACCGTCCTCATCTCGGCAGCCGACCCTGCCGTGCTCGCCGAGGTGCTCCGCGAGCACGGCTTCTCACCCGTGCTCGAGGGGCGCGATGGCGGTGTCGTGGTGGCCACGCCGACCAAGCGGCGGGCTGGCTCGCGGCGTCGAGCAGCCCCGCCGACGCTGTCCCCGGTCGACGAGGCCTTCACCCAGGCCCTGGTCGGCGGTCTGCGCGTCGCCGAGGCCAGCGCGGACGCACGGCGGGCCAGCGACGTCTCCCGCCTCGGTCCGTCGATCCCGGCCTGTGACCCGGTCGTGAGCCTGGCCCTGCTGCGTGACGCCATCGCCGACCGGCACGGCGTCTGGATCGGGGTCAGTGACCGCTACGGCGCCACGACCCGCCACCTCGTGCACCCGCGGCGGGTCGAGGCCGGACGGGTCTACGCCACGGATGAGTCCGGACACGAGCAGACCTACTCGGTGCACCGGATCACCGGAGCCACCCTCGACACCGCGACCTGAATGCTGCCAGGCCTGACCCTCGCCCCAGGGGCGGTTCAGTCAGAGCCGGCGAGCGCCCGGACCACGCTGGACTGGCTCGGACGACGGAGTTGCTGGGCCATCCAGACACTCGTCGCAACGAGCTGCTCCAGATCGACCCCCGTGTGCACGCCGGCGCCGGTGAGCGCCCAGACGAGGTCCTCGGTGGCCAGGTTGCCGGTCGCGGACTTGGCGTAGGGGCAGCCCCCGAGTCCGCCGGCCGAGGCGTCGACGACACTGACCCCGTCGCTCAGCGCCGCCATCGTGTTGGCGAGCGCCTGCCCATAGGTGTCGTGGAAGTGGACCGCGATCCGGTCCGGGCCCATCCCGCGCCGCCCCAGTGCCTCGAGCAGCCGGTGGACGTGGCCGGTCGTGCCGACCCCGATCGTGTCCCCGAGGCTGAGCTCGTCACAGCCGAGGTCCATCAGGCGCTCGGCGACCTCGACGACCTGCGCGATGGGGACCGGCCCCTCCCACGGGTCACCGAAACACATCGAGACGTAGGCCCGCACCCACATGTCCGAGGCCTTGGCGCGCGTGACGACCGGCTCGAACATCGCGTACTGCTCCTGGACGGACCGGTTGAGGTTCTTCAGCGCGAAGGTGTCGGTGGCCGAGCCAAAGATCGCGATCGCCTCGAGCCCGAGCTCCTCGGCCCGGGTCAGCCCGTGCTCGTTGGGCACCAGGGCAGGGCGCTGTCGAGTGGTGCCCGATGGGCCGAGGGCGGCGAGCACCTGCTCCGCGTCATCCATCTGCGGCACCCACGTGCCCGGGACGAAGGAGGTGGTCTCGATCGTTCGCAGCCCAGCTGCCTCGAGGCGCCGGATGAACTCGACCTTGGTCGCGGTCGACACGATGGTCTTCTCGTTCTGGAGCCCGTCCCGCGGGCCGACCTCATAGATCATCACCTCGGCCGGGAGCCCCGACGCCGACTCAACCTGTGGCGTACGCATGCCTCCATACTGTCAGGCGTGAGCAACCCCGTCCCAGTCCCCGCACCACCCCGATCCTGGGCAACCACCACGCCGCACCACCTCGTCGCACCACCGCGGGGGGCCGGCCACGACGCCGTGGCGCGCGGGAACAGCCGGACCGACGCGGTGGTTGTGAACAGACGATGAGTGCACCAACCGATGGGCCCCTGATCGTCCAGAGCGACAAGACGCTGCTGCTGGAGGTCGATCACGCACGCGCCGAGGAGGCGCGGCGCGCGATCGCGCCGTTCGCCGAGCTCGAGCGCGCCCCCGAGCACGTGCACACCTATCGCATCACCCCCCTGGGCCTGTGGAACGCCCGGGCGGCCGGGCACGACGCCGAGCAGGTCGTCGACGCGCTGATCACGTTCAGTCGCTACCCCGTGCCGCACGCGTTGCTCGTCGACGTGGCCGACACGATGGACCGCTACGGCCGGCTGACGCTGACCAAGGAGGGCTTCGCCGACAGCCCCGAGGGGACCCGGCTGGTGCTGCGCACGACGGACCGCCCCGTCCTCGAGGAGGTGCTGCGGCACAAGAAGATCAAGCCGCTGACCGGCGAGCGTCTCGACGACCTCGCCGTCGTCATCCACCCGAGCGAGCGCGGCACGCTCAAGCAGGAGCTGCTCAAGGTCGGCTGGCCCGCGGAGGACCTCGCCGGCTACGTCGATGGTGAAGCCCACCCGATCACCCTCGACCTCAGCAACTGGCACCTGCGGCCCTACCAGCAGCATGCGATCGACGGCTTCTGGCACGGCGGCTCCGGCGTCGTGGTGCTCCCGTGCGGCGCGGGCAAGACCCTCGTCGGCGCCGGCGCGATGGCCGCGGCCCAGGCGACCACCCTGATCCTCGTCACCAACACCGTCAGCGCCCGACAGTGGAAGGACGAGTTGCTGCGGCGCACGTCCTTGACCGAGGAGGAGATCGGCGAGTACTCCGGTGCCCGCAAGGAGATCCGCCCCGTCACGATCGCGACCTACCAGGTGCTCACCACCCGCCGGAAGGGCGTGTACACCCACCTCGACCTGCTCGATGCCCGCGACTGGGGCCTGATCATCTACGACGAGGTGCACCTGCTGCCCGCGCCGATCTTCCGGATGACCGCCGACCTGCAGGCCCGCCGCCGGCTCGGCCTCACCGCCACCCTCGTGCGTGAGGACGGCCGCGAGGCGGACGTCTTCTCCCTCATCGGCCCCAAACGCTTCGACGCCCCGTGGAAGGACATCGAGGCACAGGGCTACATCGCACCCGCCGACTGCGTCGAGGTACGGGTCACCCTCCCGGAGGGCCAGCGGATGGCCTACGCCACCAGCGAGCCCGAGGAGCGCTACCGGCTTGCGAGCTGCACCGACGCGAAGTTGCCGGTCATCGAGAAGCTCGTTCAGCGGCATACGGATGAACCCACGTTGGTGATCGGCCAGTACCTCGACCAGCTCCACGAGGTGGCCGAGTTGCTGCACGCGGAGGTCATCACCGGCGAGACCACCGTCAAGGAGCGGCAGCGGCTCTACGAAGCGTTCCGCACCGGGGAGATCAGCACCCTCGTGGTGTCCAAGGTCGCCAACTTCTCCATCGACCTGCCGGAGGCCCAGCCGGCAGGAGGAGGCCCAGCGCCTCGGCCGGGTGCTGCGCCCCAAGGGTGACGGGCGCACCGCCCACTTCTACACGATCGTCAGCCGCGACACCGTGGATGCCGATTTCGCCGCGCACCGCCAGCGCTTCCTCGCCGAGCAGGGCTACGCCTACCGGATCCTGGACGCAGCGGACCTCTGAGCCACCCACTCCCCCGGTGACTGATGTCTCAATTCTGGACACAACTGAGGTAAGCCACACCTAACTTCGCTACCATCGCCGTCGTGGGGAAACTCAAGGCCAAGGACGTGGCGAAGCTCAAGCCCAAGTCCGTGTGTTGCAAGAAGGACGAGCGGTCCCTCCGGTGCCCAGTCGTCGTGCACCGCCTGTGCCAGCAGGACAGGCCCGGCGCCGCTGACGGCTCAGCCGGTCACCCCGAGCGCCACCTCGACGCCCACGACGACCCCGAGCACGACGAGGAAGCCGGCGAAGGCGCGCAGCAGCACCGTCCCACGCACCCGCGCCGCGAGCCCGTTGCCGAGCCGGGTCCCGACGCCGGTGGCCAGGGCAAAGGTCGCGACGAGACCCCACGGTATGCCGCTGAGCCCGCCCCCGAGCGTCCGTGTCGCCAGCGCGACGGTCGAGTTCACCGCGATGACGACCAGGCTCGTCGAGGTCGCGACCAGGGCCGGGAGCCGCATGACGACCGCGAGGGAGGGGACCGTGGCGAAGCCGCCCCCGACGCCGAAGAACCCGGTCAGGGCGCCGACACCAAGGGCCGTCGGGATCAGGTGCCCGAGCGAGATGTCGCCGTGGTGCTCACGGGTTCCCTGGGTCGCGGCGTGGCGCCACATGATGAGCGCGACGACGGCGAGCAGCACCGCGAAGGCGCCCATCAGGATCCGCGGGTCGACCAGGTAGGCCAGTCTCGACCCGAGGACCGACCCGCCGATCCCGAGCGCGCCGAACACCAGCCCGGTGCGCCAGTCGACGCGGCCACTGCCCCGCATCGACACCAGCCCGACCGCAGCGCCGAAGAGCACGACGATCAGCGAGATCGTCGTCGCCTGCTGCACGGGTTGGTGCAACAGGTAGACGAGCACCGGCACGGCCAGGACGGCGCCGCCCCCGCCCAGGGTGCCCATCAGGAGCCCGACGACCAGGCCGAGCGCCGGCGCGAGCAGGAAAGTCGTCATCGACTCACACGGTAGGGCACAGCCAACGTCGGGCAGGCCCACCCGGCCCTCACAGCGAACTCCCAGCCTTTACCGAGACAATGGCGTCGTGACCATCCAGACCCCCGAGGCACGCCTGCTCATCGTGGAGGACGAGCCCAACATCCGCGAACTGCTCGCCACCTCGCTCCGGTTTGCCGGTTTCGAAGTGGTGACCGCGGGCGACGGTGCGAGCGCGTTGAGCTCGGCAGATGAGACCTCCCCCGACCTGATCGTCCTCGACGTCATGCTCCCGGACATCGACGGCTTCGAGATCACCCGCCGCCTGCGATCGGCCGGCCGGCAACAGCCGATCGTCTTCGTCACGGCACGGGACGGGCTGAACGACAAGATTCAGGGCCTCACGGTGGGCGGTGACGACTACGTCACCAAGCCGTTCAGCCTCGAGGAGGTCATCGCCCGGATCCGGGCTGTGCTCCGACGCTCCCGGGGCTCCGTTGACGAGTCCGCGACGTTGCGCTTCCACGACCTTGAACTCGACGAGGACTCCCACGAGGTGCGCCGCGGCTCCCGGATCATCGACCTGTCCCCGACCGAGTTCAAACTGCTGCGCTACCTGCTGCTCAACCCCAACCGGGTGCTGTCCAAGACCCAGATCCTCGACCACGTCTGGGACTACGACTTCCGTGGGGAGTCCGGGATCGTCGAGTCCTACATCTCCTACCTGCGCCGCAAGATCGACGCGGATGGTCCGTCCTTGATCCACACCAAGCGTGGAATCGGTTACGTTTTGCGAGTGCCCCCGGACGAGCAAACGACCTGAGCCGTGACTGGCCCCGCGACTGTCCGCACCCCGCGCGCCGGCCACTGGTTGCCGTCACTGCCCCTGCGCTGGCGCCTGCTGACCGTCTCCCTGGGCCTGATCCTCGTGGCCCTCGCCCTGACCATGGTCGTCACCAGCACGCTGCTCAACCGCTACCTCATCGGCCAGGCCGAGCAGGAGTTGCGGGTCTACGGGGCCGGTGTGGTCCGGCTCGAGCTGACCGAGTTGGACCCCGCTGCGCCGCTCATGCCGACCGGCTTCACCTTGCGCCTCAACGAGAACGGCCGGCAGCGCTCCATCGGCGAGTCGGTCACCGAGGCCGACCACGCCGACATCCCGATCCTGTCGCCGGACGATCCCCTCGTCACGGGCCAGCGCACCTTCATCGTCGGCTCCCGCGGCGGTGGTGTCGAGTGGCTCGCCCTCGCGCTGCCCAATCCCCAGCATTCCGGGACCTACGTCGTTGCCCTGTCGTTGCGCCCGCTCGGCGACACGGTCACCCAGTTCCTCTGGTACTCCGCGGGGATCGGGGTCATCGCCCTGTCCGCCTGCAGCGTGCTCGGGTGGTATCTCGTGCGCCGCAGCTTCCGGCCCCTGACCGAGATCGAGGACACGGCTGCGGCCATTGCTGGTGGCGATCTCGGGCGGCGCGTCCACGAGCCGGCCGCCGACGACGAGGTGGCCTCGCTGTCGCGTTCCCTCAACGCCATGCTGACCCAGATCGAGCAGAGTTTCAGCGTCCGGGAGGCGAACGAGGCCAAGATGCGCCGCTTCATCGCGGACGCCTCCCACGAGTTGCGGACCCCGCTCGCGACCGTCTCCGGCTACGCCGAGCTGTATCGCCAGGGCGCCCTACCGGACGATGACGCCATCGCGGGGGCGATGGCCCGGATCGACGGTGAGAGCCACCGGATGAGCGGCCTCGTCGAGGACCTGCTCACCCTGGCCCGCCTCGATGAGGAGCTGGCGCCCGAGTTCGGACCGGTCGACCTGGCCGTGCTGGCCGCCGACACGGCCCAGGACGCCCGCACCGTCGACAGCCAGCACACCTACACCGCAACGGGCATCAACGGACCGATCCGACCCACCGAGTTGCGCGCCGACGAGCGGAAGTTGCGTCAGGTGGTGACCAACCTCGTGACGAATGCCCGGGTGCACACCCCGCCCGGGACAGCGATCGAGATCCTCGTCGGGCCGGCGTCCCAGGTCGACGAGTCGTCAGGCGGCCCACGAGTGGCCCTGCACGTGCGCGATCACGGGCCGGGCATCCCGGCCTCGGACCGGGAGTCGGTGTTCGAGCGCTTCTACCGGGCCGACACGTCCCGCAGCCGGGGCCACGGCGGCGGCAACGGGCTGGGACTCGCCATCGTGTCGGCGATCGTGGCCGCCCACCACGGCTCGGTCTGGGTCGAGGAGACCCCCGGAGGTGGCGCCACCTTCGTCGTCGAGCTCCCCGTCCGACCGCACCCCTGACCCTGGCACCTGCCCTGCCCCACCCCCTCGTTCGAGGTGATAGGTCGCTCTATTGCGCGACGTGATACCTCGACCCGAATACCTCGATCGGCCGGGACGGGGCGGCGCGCCGCCTCTCCGGCCACAGGAAGTTCATAGCCGAGTCACATCGCCGGCAAAAGGCGGAGTTGTGTAATGGAGTTACAGAACTTTCCGAGGAGGAGCCATGGACCTGGCACCGGACGCCACCCAGCAACTGCCGACAACCCCATCACCCGCGAGCCCACCAGCCGCGATTCCATCAGCCGCGACCCCATCACCGGCCGGGCCCCCTCCGCCGCAGGAGCCCTACACCTGGCCCACGGAGCCCTCCAAGTCGCCGCAGCCACGCCAACGGCGCCGGCTCGCCGAGACCGCTGGGGTGGCGTTGTTGGCCGCGGTCCTGGCCAGTGGTGGCACCTACGCGCTCACCAACGGGGAAGCGGCACCGGCCCCCGCCGCGACGACGTCACAGACGCAGGCCAATACGAACAACGGCACCGCGACGTCACCGACCGTAGTGCCGGGCAACGGCAGCGCTCCGAACTGGTCGGCTGTGGCCGGCGCCGTTGCACCGAGCGTCGTGTCGATCGACGTCCGGACGAGCCAAGGCGGCGCCGCTGGATCCGGCGTCATCTTCGACGCCAAGGGCCACATCCTGACCAACAACCACGTCGTCGGGGACGCCGTGAAGGGCTCGATCCTCGTCACCCTCGCCGACGGGCGTGCCTACCAGGCCAGCATCGTGGGGACCGACCCCTCCACCGACCTGGCCGTCATCAAGCTTGACTCCGGGCCCAGTGACCTGACCCCGATCACCCTCGGCGACTCGACCAAGCTCGTGGTCGGCGACCCGGTCATGGCCATCGGCAACCCGCTCGGCCTCTCCGGAACCGTCACGACCGGGATCGTCAGCGCCCTGAACCGCCCGGTGTCGACCGGCGACTCCGCCCCGTCATCACCGTTCGGCCAGCAGGCAGCACCGGCCCAGCCGGTCGTCACCAACGCGATCCAGACCTCGGCCGCCATCAACCCCGGCAACTCCGGTGGCGCGCTCGTCAACGACCAGGGCCAGCTGGTCGGCATCAACAGCGCCATCGCCCAGCTCGGAGCCACGTCGGCCAGCGGACAGAGCGGCAACATCGGGATCGGCTTCGCGATCCCCGTCAAGGAGGCCAAGTCGATCGCCGACCAACTCATCACCAAGGGTGTCGCCGAGCACGCCTTCATCGGCGTGAGCATCCGGGACGCGACCGTCAAGGACGGCTCAGCCCAGCGCGCTGGCGCCCAAGTCGCCGCCGTGACAAGCGGCTCGCCCGCGGCCAAGGCCGGCCTCAATGAGGGCGATGTCATCATCGAGGCGGACGGCCAGCAGGTCGGATCAGCCGAGGGCCTCATCGCCACCGTCCACGAGATGAACGCCGGGGACGCGATCACGCTGACCGTCATCCGCGGCGGTGCCCGTCAGCAGGTCCCGGTGACACTGGGCGTAGCTCCCACCCCGAGCAACTGACCCCGCACCGGCACCAGCCGGGCAGTCGTGCCCCGCGACGGATCCCCGTCGCGGGGCCTCGCTGCGCCGCTCGTGGACGCCGGACACCGGATCGAGGCTTAGGCTGCTCCGGTGCACCATGACCAGGACCTCGACGACACGGACCGCGACGACAGGGACCGCGACGACAGGGACCGCGACGACCCAGCGCCGCCCCGACTTGACCCCGAGGACGTGGCGACCGCGGTCCGCGTGCTCGCCGCGGCACCTGCTCTGGACCTGGACGACCCGGACCTCGAGGCCCTCAAGCGCGCCGCCTCGCTGCTCTACAAGCGGCTCAAGAAGGACCGCCGCAACACCAAGACCTGGGCCGAGCGCAAGGCCGACCGACAGGTCATCGAGCTGACCGCCACCGGCTCCCCGATGCGCATCGACGACGAGACCAAGGGCATCCCCCTCGTCTCGAGCGCGCAAGGAGCCAGCGCAGGCACACTGATCAACCCGCTGGGCTGCTACATCTGCAAGAACGACTTCACCGTTGTCGACGCCTTCTACCACTGGCTCTGTCCCGACTGCGCTGCGAGGTCGCACGCCAAGCGCGACCAACGCACCGACCTCACGGGCAAACGCGCGCTGCTGACGGGCGGCCGCGCCAAGATCGGGATGTACATCGCGTTGCGCCTGCTGCGCGACGGGGCCCACACGACGATCACGACCCGGTTCCCCAAGGACGCGATGCGCCGCTTCTCAGCCATGGAGGACAGCGCCGACTGGATCGACCGCCTCAAGGTCGTCGGGATCGACCTGCGCGACCCCACCCAGGTGGTCGCGCTGGCCGACGAGGTGAGTGCCGCCGGGCCACTCGACATCCTGATCAACAACGCCGCCCAGACGGTGCGCCGCTCCCCCGGCTCCTACAGCAACCTCGTCGAGATGGAGTCTGCACCTCTCCCAGGCGGGATCGCGCTGCCCGAGATGGTGACCTTCGACCGGATCAGTGAAGCCCACCCGGCGTCGATCGCGGGTGCCCTCAAGGACCACGCCGTGGCCCACCACGACGGAGAGTCGCTCGAGCACGCAGCCGCTCAGAGCGCCGCGAGCATGACCGCCCTCGCCCTGACCGCGGGGCACGCGAGTCTCGAGGCGCACCGGGCCGGGACGGCCGTCGACGCGGGCGGCCTGCTGCCGGACCTGCAGCGCACCAACTCGTGGACGCAGAAGGTCGAGGAGGTCGACCCGCTCGAGTTGCTCGAGGTGCAGCTGTGCAACTCGACCGCGCCCTTCATCCTCATCTCACGCCTGCGCCCAGCACTACGCGCCAGCTCGGCCCGCCGTACCTACGTCGTCAACGTCTCCGCCATGGAGGGACAGTTCTCCCGGCGCTACAAGGGCGCCGGCCACCCGCACACCAACATGGCCAAGGCCGCCCTCAACATGCTGACCCGCACCAGCGCCGCCGAGATGCTCGAGACGGACGGCATCCTCATGACGGCCGTGGACACCGGGTGGATCACCGACGAGCGTCCCCACGAGGAGAAGTTGCGGATCGCGGCCGAGGGGTGGCACGCGCCGCTCGACCTCGTCGACGGCGCCGCCCGCGTCTACGACCCGATCGT
>CAJDTW010000184.1_pt1 | contig 13976 bp, 16 predicted proteins | sample 7389911 | NCBI WGS metagenome assembly CAJDTW01 (sample SAMEA7055652, study PRJEB34461) | soil metagenome | biome: terrestrial ecosystem; feature: Peninsula; material: soil | place: Antarctica | collected 2016 | reverse complement strand
CGCCGCCGGCAGCGGTCGCTGGACCTCGTAGGACTCGGTGAGCCGTGTGCCCATCGCGGCCGGCTCGAGCTGGTAGCGCCAGGTGTAGGAGCCGATCCCAGGACCGTTGCGATTGAAGGCGAACTCGCGCCCGGGCTCGGCGGTGGTAACTGTCGGCGTGTTAGACCACGACGGGCCGCGCCGTCCCTTGTTACGCGCCTTGAATCGCGCACCGGGAGCCGGGCCGGTGGCCCCACCGGTCCAGGTGCACTGTTGGCACTCGGGGCTCCAGTCACCCATGCGGGTGATGTCGGCAACGAACGCGTACACCTCCTCGGGCGGTGCAGCGATGTCGATCGTCACGGCGTCGTGCGTACGGCGTTTCGTCATGCGTTGGTTCCTCCGAATGCTGGTCGGTGTAGTAGTGGCCGCTTGGGGGCGTCGGGCGCGTGCCTCAAGCGCGGGGCAGGACGTAGGCGGTGAGTCGGCGCAGCATCTGCAGGACCGACAGCCAGGTGACGAGCTCGACGATCTGGGCGGCGCTCATGCCGCTGGCCTGGCAGGCTTCGACTACCGCCGCGTCGACCTGTGCGGGGCTGGGCGAGCCGGCTCGGGCCAGCGTGAGCGCCGCTGTCAGGACCTGACCCCCGCTGGGCCACCGGGCGTCGTTGCCACGGGCGAAGGCGGCGGCGTCCGTGAGCTGGCCGGCTGAGATGCCGGCCTGGCCAGCCAGTGCGGCCATGTCGGCGGCGATGCGGTCGTCGTCGACGACCTCGGCGAAGACCGCCCCGGCAAGCACCTTGGTGTCGATGCCGAGCTGGGACGTGCTCGGGTCGAGGTTGTCGCGCAGCACGGTGGCGATGCTGCGACGGATGCGCGCTGAGCGCACTCGCGCCAGGACTGGGAAGTCGTGCCCGGTCGCCTCGTCGAGGAAGGCGGCGACATCACCGACCCTCTTCGGCGTGCCACGCTGCCAGCGACGGTCGAAGCGGACTGCGGCCGGCAGCAGCGGCAGCAGCCGCAGCGTCGTCAGTGCTCCGTCGGCCGGCGGGGTCGGTCGCGCCGGTGACGTCGGATCGAGCAGGCTCCCGGTCTTGCCGGCCGACCAGCCGAGCCCGAGCGTGCCGACGACCTCGTCGGCGACCGACTGCTCGAGCTCGACGCCCAGCACGTCCATGAACGTGTTGAGGAAGCCCATCAGGACCGCGCCGGTCGCGACCCACTCGGCCTTGCTCGGTCCGTAGACGGCCTCGAGCTCACGCTTGTCGGCGGCAGTCAACGCGCTCGGCTGCACGGCGAGCGCGCGCGCGACGGTGATGGTCGCCAGTTCGGCGCGAGTCACGGACGTACGGTCGGGCAGCAGCGCCGCGGCCAGGAGCTCAGGGGTCGCGCCACGGCGCATCGCGAACGAGCAGCTGTGCGCCGAGCAGTACGAGCAGCCGGCCGCGCGGCTCGCGACGTACATCGACAGCCCGACCGCCTGCGGCGGCGGGCCACCGACGCCCAGCACTGGCACCGGCAGGTTCAGCAGGTTCGGGACCAGCACGTTGTACGTGCGGAACGCGGGCGGCCAGATCTGCAGGTAGGGGTCGCAGTTCGGCACGACGCCGAGGACCGCGTCGACCAGCTTCAGCAGGGGGCTGTACTTCCTCTGGAGCTCGTCCCAGCTGACCCTGTGGTCGTGCAGCAGTGGGGTCAGCGCAACGCCGGAACCTCGTGCCTCCATGAGATCGTTCACGGCTCACTCCTCAGACATGGCCTCGTTGACAAGGGAGTCTGTCACTGACAGAATCCTCTGTCAATGGCAGGGAGCGGCATGGTGTCTAGGTCGGCGGCACGGCGGGCGGCGGTCGAGCGGGAGATCCTCGACGCGGCGTGGACGCTGATGGCGGCCGACGGGGCTGCGGCGCTCAACGTGCGTGAGGTGGCACGCCTGGTCGGTCTGCGGCAGCAATCGCTCACGCACTACTTCCCCAGCAAGCTGGTCCTGCTCGACGCGCTGTTCGCCGACGGATTCTCAGACCTGCATGCGGCGCTCGAGGCCGTTGCGGCTTCCGACGACCCGGTCGAGGATGTTGTGGCCGTCGCGTTGGCCGTCGTCGAGTACTGCCTGCAGCATCCCGCGCGCTACCAGCTCCTGCTGCAACGCAGCGTGCCCGGCTTCGCGCCGAGCGAGCGGAGCCTGCGCATCTCGCAAGGGTGCCTCGCCGTACTCGGCGCCCGCCTGCATGCCGCCGGGGTAACGGGCGAGGACGATGTCGCCCTCATCCGAGCGCTGATCAGCGGAGCAGCGTCGGAGCAGCTCGCCAACGAACCCACCGGCCGCCGGTTCGTGGATCCGGTTGGGCGCGGCGTGCGCGTCCTGGTCGAAGCATCAGCCCGGGCCCGGATCAGCAAGTAGCAGAGCATCGGTCGAGCTCCAAAGAAGCAGGTGTTTGCGCTGCAAGAGGCGACCGACCGTCCCGCCACGGTCCTGGCGAATGACACAGCGCTACCCGACCGCTGCCCAACCGCCGTCTGACCCCGAGAAGGTGCGTCTTTACGCCGCCTGTGGACGCACGTGTTGTAAACCGGATGGGCCGGTGGCCGAGTGGTTATCCGTAGTGGTATCGGCAGGCGGCGATGCGGACATCGTCGCCTGTGAGCTTGTGCACGAGGCGATGCTCGTCGGTGATTCGCCTCGACCAATACCCGGCGAAGTCGTGTTTGAGCGCTTCCGGTTTGCCGATGCCTTCGTTGCCGTTGCGTTGGATGTCGACCAGCAGCGCGTTGATTCGTTTGAGGACCTTGCGGTCCTGGGCTTGCCACCAGAGGTAGTCGTTCCAGGCGTTTTGGTCCCAGACGAGCAGCACGTCAGTCGGTCTCGATCAGGTCGTGGGCCTCGCCACGACCGGCCTCGAGGCGCTCCATGGCATCCAACAGACGTCGGGCGTTGGCGGGCGAGCGCATCAGGTACGCGGTTTCACGCAGGGACTCGTAGTCATCGAGGGAAACGATGACNNNATCCGCTGGTCCGGCCCACGTCGAGAGACGCGTGACTTCGCCGCGTATCGGCTAACTAGAGATCCCTAGTCGAAGGGGTTAATGACGGTCAGGCCGGCGGTTCTGGAGAAGTCCTTGACGTTGCGGGTCGCTAACTCGTAGCCGCCTGCTAGGCAGATCCCGGCAATCTGAGCGTCGGCCAGCACCATAGCTCGACTGGACCCTTCGGCCGCTACCAAGATGGCGGCCGTCTCTCGGGCCGCGAGCAGGTCGTAGAGGACAATCGTCTCGGCGAAGTTGTCCAGGAGACGAGTCCACCGCTTCTGCAGGTCTCGGCGGCGGCGCCCTTCGGGTAGACGCCCTAGCCCGCGTTCGATCTCCTCGACCGTCACCACACAGATGGTCAGACCCGACGGGTCGATCGACTGCGCCCAACCGAGGACCACCTGATCAGGGGTGTCTCTCATGAACTCCGACACCACGTTGGTGTCAGCGATGATCACGACAGGTCGACCGGGCGAGGCTGATCGGCACGCGTAGCCACATCGAGTTCGACCCCGCCGACCTCAGCCATGGATGCGTGCAAGGAAAGGAGGAAGTTGCGCTCGGGACTGTTCACCGCCGCATCCAAGATCGCCCGAACCTCGGGCGCTCGTCCAGTTGTCTGATCGTGAGAGTACTCATCCCGCCACCTCCTGATAGCAATGCTAGCGTCACGGGGCGTAGGTCCTGACGGCGACAGATGGCAAAACCGTGGGCATGAACGATCTCATCACGATTCGCTTTGCGCTCGAGGGTGGCGACTCGGGGTGACTGCCTCCCGAGTCGGAAGATCGCCCGCGCCGACTCCCAACCGGGGAACGTGCCAGTCCACATTCAACGAAGGAGAGCCCGAGCCATGGCTGAACTACGACAGACCGTGAACGCGCCGGATGCTCCGCGGGCAGTCGGACCCTATTCGCATGCGGTCAGGGCCGGAGTCGACGGTGACGTCGCGGCGCAGACCACGCGCGTGTTCGCCAACCTCTTGGCGGTGCTCACCACAGCGGGGCTCACGTTCGCACACGTCGTGAAAGTGAACGTCTACCTGACCGACCTCTCTGACTTCGCCGCCATGAACGAGGTCTACGCCCAGACGTTCTCCGAGCCCTATCCAGCCCGCACCACGGTGGCGGTGGCAGGGCTCCCCCTTGAGGCTCACGTCGAAATCGAACTCATCGCCCAAGCCTGACTGGCGATTCACGACATCATCCGCCAATAGGAGAAGAGATGTGCAGTCCTGGCTGCTTCTCGACACCAGATCAAGCGCGCGGATGAGCCTGCTCATAGCTCTTTCGGAGTCGATCAACAGAGACGTGTGTGTAGATCTGGGTCGTGGCCAGACTGGCGTGCCCGAGCAGTTCCTGGACCATGCGCAGGTCGGCCCCGCCCTCGAGTAGGTGCGTCGCGGCGCTGTGGCGCAGTCCGTGCGGTCCGAGATCGGGCGCATCGGGCACGTGCGAGAGCAGTTCGTGGACCGCCGATCGCACCTGTCTCGCATCGGCCCGACGCCCTCGTCGGCCCAGCAGGAGGGCGGGCCCCGAGTCAGGCCTGGCGACCTGTTCACGGACTGTCAGCCAGGCCTGCACAGCCCGAGCCGCGGGAAGCCCGAAGGGCACCATCCGCTCCTTGGCGCCCTTGCCGAGGACTCGCACGACGTTCTGCCCCAGGTCGAGGTCATCGACATCGAGAGCCACCAGCTCGCCGACTCGGATCCCACTGGCATAGAGCAACTCGACGATCGCGACGTCTCGCACGTGGATGGGGTCGGCGTCGTCGGCCCGCACTGCGGCGAGATCGAGCAGTGCGGTTGCCTCGGACTGCTTGAGGACCCCCGGCAGCGATCTCGTCCGCTTCGGGGCGACGAGCCGAAGCGAGGGGTCGGCATCAAGGTGCCCGGTCCGGACCGCCCAACCGAGGAAGGTCCGTGCGGCGGCAGCGCGGCGGGCGATCGTTGCCCGCGCGGCTCCCCGGTCCGCCTGCTCACCGAGCCAGACCCGCAGATCAGCGAGGCGCAACTGCCGCGGCCCCTCGAGGCCCTGGGTCGCCGCAAACGTCAGCAGGTCCCGGATGTCACTGAGGTAGGCCCGCTGGGTGTGCACCGAGCGACCCCGCTCGGCTCCGAGATAGCGCTCGAAGTCGGCGAGCAGCGTGGCTTGCTGGCTCTCCTCCCCCGACGCTGCACTCCTCGACGTTTCACGTCCCATGAGCGCACCTTCGCAAAGGAATCCTCGTCAAGCAAGAACATCCGGACGTGGCCCCCAATCCCGTTGGGGTGGCGCCTTGCGCCAGCGGCCTTCGACGCACACGGCGAGCCCGTCGTCCTCGAGACGAGCCAGTGCCGCCCGGACGCCGAGCGGCGCCATGGTCGTCACCAGGGCCAGCCGATCGAGCTCCATCCACCCCCGCACGGGGAGCGCTTCGAAGACCGCGGCCTCGTCCGGCTCGAGCCCATCGCCGGCCCGGTAGGGACCGCGAGGCGGCTCCACGGCGTCGTCGCCGATGACCCCGACCAGCTCGATCACCTCCGCCGCATCGGTGACCAGAGTGGCCCGGTGGTCCCGGATGGCCTGATGACAGCCGGCTGACGACATGGAGGTGACCGGCCCCGGGACGGCCCCGATCGGTCTGTGCAGCTCCTCGGCATGCCCGGCGGTGTTGAGGGAGCCCGAGCGCAACCCGGCCTCGACAATCACGACGCCCGCGCTCAGCGCGGCAATGATGCGGTTGCGGTGCAGGAACCGTCCCTTCATCGGTGCCGAGCCTGGGGCCACCTCGGAGACGACGGCACCAGCCTCCGCCACCCGGTCGATGAGGTTCTTGTGGGCCGCGGGGTAGGCCCGGTCGATGCCACTGGCCAGGACCGCGACGGTGGGCCCGTCCACGGCGAGCGCCCCGCGGTGAGCGGCGGCGTCGATCCCGAACGCCGCTCCCGACACCACGGTCCACCCCCGGGACGCGAGGCTGGCCCCCAGGTCCGAGGCCAACGACTCCCCGTAGGCCGTGGCCATCCGAGACCCGACCACCGCGACCGACCTGCGCACTGTCAACGCGAGCGGTCGGGCACCGCGGACCCACAGGCACCACGGTGGGATGGCGAGTTCGTCGAGGCCCTCGGGCCACTCAGAATCCCCGGGAATGATGACACGGGCACCGACCCGCGATGCGATTGCGAGGTCCCGCTCGACGTCGAGGGCGGCTACCCGAGGTGCGAACCGTGCCAACGCGCCAGCTCCTCGGACGATCCGCTCCAGCGCACTGACCGGCCCGATGGTCGCGACGAGCCGGGCGATCGTGCTGTCGCGCGGCTCCGCGACCCGGCTCAGTGCCGCCCGAGCCAGTCGCTCCTGCCTCAGGTCGCCAGCCTCGGCCACCGGCGTCGCGGCTCCCCCACCTGCCCCCGCCGCCGTCATGCCGCCACCCCAGCATTCCTGCGGAAGGAAAGGGCCAGGTCGACCTGATCTCGCCCTGGCGCCGACAGCCCTTGCAGGTCGGCCATCGTCCAGGCCACCCGCAAGGACCGGTCATAGCCACGCATGCTGAGTTGACCCTGGTCCATGGCCCGCTCCAGGCCCCGAGTCACCGCGGTCGGTAGCCGCCACGGGCGCGATCGCAGGATGCCGCCGGACACGGCGGAGTTGAGCCCGTGGGGTCGAGCCGCCATCGAGAGGCCTGGCGGCTGGACGTGGACCTGGAGGTCGACCCGGTCGAGAAGCGGTCCCGACAGTTTGCCGAAGTAGTTGCGTCGCATCATCGGTGAGCAGCTGCAGTCCCGTCCCTTGCCCCACCCGTTGCCACACGGACAGGGATTGGCTGCGAGGACGAGTTGGAAGCGGGCCGGCAACGTCACCGTCTCGGAGGCCCGTGCGATCGTGACGTTGCCTCGCTCGAGGGGCGTCCGCAGCGCCTGCAGCACGGCCTTGTTGAACTCAGGGGTCTCGTCCAGGAACAGGATGCCCGCGTGCGCGAGCGTGATGGCACCCGGACGGATCCGACCGGACCCACCACCGATGACTGCAGCCTGCGACGCACCATGGTGGGGAGCGACAAAGGGTGGACGCGTGATGAGTCGGGCTTCATCCTCCAGGGCCCCGAGCACGGAGTGGATAGCGGTCACCTCCATCGCCTCCAACTCCTCCAGGGGCGGCAGCAGGCCAGGCATCCGTTCGGCGAGCATGGTCTTGCCGGCCCCCGGCGGACCGGCCAGCATCACGTGATGGCCGCCGGCCGCGGCGATCTCGATGGCGAGCTTTGCCTCGGACTGACCGATCACCTCGGACAGGTCCTTGACCGGTCGCGGGACCGGCGGGCTGACGGGAGGAACAGGGATCTCGAGGACCGGGCGGCCCTTAGCGAGGTCGGCGTAGCGACGCACGAGTTCCATCACGTCGCCGACCGGGTGCACTCGGATGCCCGGGACGAGTCGGGCCTCCGCCGCATTGGCGGCCGGGACCACTGCGTGCCGCACCCCCGAACGTGCGGCAGCGTGCACCGCGGGAAGCACCCCGGGCACCGCGCGCACCGATCCGTCGAGCCCGATCTCACCGAGGTGCACGACCTCCGCGACGACCCGTGCCGGGACCTGCCCCATAGCGGCCAGCACCGCCACGAAGATCGCGAGATCGAAGCCCGTCCCGACCTTCCTGAGGCCGGCTGGGGAGAGGTTGACCGTCACGCGCCGCTGGCTCACGGGAGCCCTGGGAATGAGCCCGGCCGCAGCCTTGATGCGGTCGGCGGACTGGGCAACCGCGGAGTCACCGAGCCCACTGATGGAGAAGCCGGGCAACGAGCCACCCACATGCGCCTCGACCTCCACCACGAAGCCGGTCACGCCGCGCAACCCGACGGCTCGGGTGCGCCCCAGCCCACTCACGACACACCGACGAGGTGCTCGATGCGCGCGGAGCCACCGGGTGATTTGAGGATGGAGATGACGTCGAGGCGCTGGTCACCGGGTGGCCGCTGCCCGTCGCCCAGCGAGTCGAGCCACAACCCGCAGAGCCGCCGCAACCGACCGAGCTTGCGTCGCGTCACCGCCTCGAAGGGGGCACCGAACAGCTCCGAGCTGCGGGTCTTGACCTCACAGAAGACCAACGCCCCCGGCTCGGTCGCAATGATGTCGAGCTCGCCGCGGGCGCACCGCCAGTTGCGGGCGACGATGGTGTAGCCGGACTCCGTCAGGTATCGGGCGGCGAGTCGCTCACCGTAGGTGCCGAGGTCGTGCGGTGCTGGTCTGTCCATGCGGCCAGCCTCGGACGCCGGCCTCCCCCACACCAGACCCAGCTCCACGCCTGTGAACGCCGGGAATCCCGGCCGCCCCCTGTGGACAGTCCGCGAGGCCTCAGGCGAAGTCGCCGGTGTCCGGCATCTTGAGCTCCGGGGTCGGCAGCTCCTCGATGTTGACGTCCTTGAACGTCACGACCCGGACGTTCTTGACGAAGCGGGCCGGGCGGTAGATGTCCCACACCCACGCGTCCGCCATGGTCACGTCGAAGAAGACGTCCCCACCGTCACTGCGCACCTTGACGTCGACCGAGTTGGCCAGGTAGAAACGCCGTTCGGTCTCGACGACATGGGTGAAGAGGCCGACGACGTCGCGGTACTCCTTGTAGAGCTGCAACTCCATCTCGGTCTCGTACTTCTCGAGGTCTTCCGAACTCACCTAGATCGCCGTTCCTGTCTGATCACCGGGCAGGTGCCCCTGCGTGCCTCCATCATCATGCCGCAGACCCGGCAACCGCCACGACCTCCGGTGCAGTTCGCACGGACCGAGTCGCGCCAGTGCGTCCATGTGGTCCGGCGCGGAGTAGCCGCGGTTGAGGCCCCAGCCGTAGGCCGGGTGGGCCTCCCCCAGCACTGCCATGAGGTCGTCACGCTCCACCTTGGCGAGCACGCTCGCGGCGGCGACGGACGAGCAGCGCAGGTCTGCCTTGACCATGGTCGTCACCGGCGGCACCGACGGCCCCTGCTCGCTGCTGAAGGCCAACAACCCGACCGCGTCCGGAGGGGTGAGCCAGTCGTGGTTCCCATCGAGGATGACGAGGTCCGGCACGAGGTCCACCGCCGCCAGCGCTCGGGTCCCCGCGAGGCGCAGGGCCGCGATGATCCCGATCTCGTCGATCTCAGCCGGGCTGGCATGCCCCACCGCATAGGCCACCGCCCACCGTTGGATGCGAGGGACGAGGCCCTTGCGAGCCCGTTCGGTCAGCAACTTGGAATCCTTGACCCCGATCGGCGCACTGCGGACCGTCTCGTCGATGAGCACCACTCCGACGCTCACCGGGCCCGCGAGGGCACCCCGGCCGACCTCGTCCATGCCAGCGAGGACGCGGTGTCCCTGCCGCTGCAGGGCCCGTTCGACCCGCAGGGACGGCTTCCTGGACAGCGGTCGGGCAGTCATGCTCGGGCTCAGCCGGCCGGGGCCAGTGCTTCGGCAGGGGACAGTGCCTCAGCAGGTGAAAGGGCCTTGGCAGGGGACGTCGACCCACCCGTCGCGGCCCCTGTCGGAGTCGACCCGGTCGGGTTCGGTGCCGGCGTGGCAGGCGCCGCGGGCACCTCCGCGAAGGTCCGAGACGGCACCCCGAGCCAGGTCACGCGATCGATCGGCCAGACGATGAACAGGGCCCGGCCCACGACCTTGTTGATCGGCACGGAGCCGTCCACACCGCCGGAGTCCTGGCCAGCAGCGTCGGCGTCGTGGAAGCGGGAGTCGGAGGAGTCCGAGCGATGATCACCCATCACCCAGATCTTCCCGGGCGGGACGACGATGTCGAACGGCTTTCCTTCGCTCGGCGCGTCCCCGGGTTTGATGTAGGAGCTCTCGTCGATGGGGACCCCGTTGACGCTGATCTCGCTCCCATCACCCTTGGCCACGACGTGGTCCCCGGGCAGGCCGATGACCCGCTTGATCAGGTGGTTCTCCGCGTCCTCGGGCAGCAGGCCGACGAAGACGAGCGCCTTGTGCAGCGGCCCACCGAAGGTCGACTTCTCGCTGATCGGGATACCCGCCAGCCAGGGCGGGTTGCCCGGGTCCTCAAAGACGACCACGTCGCCGCGGCGCAGGTCGAACGGCCCCGGCGTCAGCTTGCTGACGATGACCCGGTCATCGACCACGAGGGTGTTCTCCATGGAGCCGGACGGGATGTAGAACGCCTGGAAGAGCCAGGTCTTGACGACGAAGGACAACGCCATCGCCAGGACGACGACGATGACGATCTCCTTGATGCCAGCCACGAGGCTGGCGCCGAACCCGCGGCGGCCGTCGAAGTCGTCGACTTCCAGGTCCGCGCTGCCCCGGTCTTCGCCCCGAGCGGGGTCAGTGGGGGGTCCCTGAGTCTGCGCCATCACGTACCGTTTCGTGGGATCGAGGAGAGTTGGCCTTGCTCGATCGAGCCGGCCCGATCGAGCGGCCAGTATCGCACCGTAGCTCGACCGATGACATCGCCGAGGGGGACCATGCCCCCGCCGGGGCTGCCCAGGTGCGCCCGCGAGTCGGCGGACCTCGAGCGGTGATCGCCCATCACCCAGAGCTTCCCAGCAGGGACGGTGACATCGAACGGGAAACTGCTCGGGGCATCGCCGGGGAAGAGGTAGGGCTCCGTGGCGGGCACCCCGTTGACCGTGAGCCGACCATCCGAGGCGCAACACACGACCCGGTCCCCAGGCAGGCCGACGATCCGCTTGACGTAGTCGGTCTCCGGGCCGACCCCGACCAGACTCCCGGCGGCCCCGATCAGGCTGGACAGCAGTCCACGGTCCCCGACACCGACACCGAACGCGTCGCGGGCATCGAAGACGATGATGTCGCCGCGCTGGAGGTCCGCCGCGTCGATCGTGCGGTTGACGAGGATCCGGTCGCCCACGTCGAGGGTGTGCTCCATGGACCCACTGGGGATCGAGAACGGCGCGACGACGCGAGTTCGCGGGCATCCTCGGGGTCGCTCGATGGCCCTTCGAGCGATCCTTGGTCAGGCACGTGGAGCGGCGCCGTGACTTCGGGACCGCGTCAGTTGGACGTGGCGGACGGCTTGGCCGGGGTCGTCTCGCGCTTCTCGCGGATCTTGGCAGCCTTGCCGCGCAGGCCGCGCAGGTAGTAGAGCTTGGCGCGGCGCACGTCGCCGCGGCTGACCAGCTCGATCCGGTCGATGACCGGGGTGTGCACGGGGAAGGTACGCTCGACACCGACACCGAAGGAGACCTTGCGGACGGTGAAGGTCTCGGCGATGCCGCCGCCGTGACGACGGATGACGACGCCCTGGAAGATCTGGACGCGCGAGCGCGTGCCCTCGATGACCTTGACGTGGACCTTGACGTTGTCACCCGCGCGGAAGTCGGGGACATCGGAACGCAGCGACGCTGCGTTGATGGCGTCAAACGTGTGCATGATGCTTCACTTTCCTCGGCGCCACAGGTCACCGGACTGAAATGTCAGGAGTGCGTCCGCCGGGCCGCGTGAGCCACGAGCAGATGCCGTGACCCGACTCCCCCTGTGGCAGGGGCCGTCGAATGCCGGACGCAATCGACCAGTCTGCCAGAAGGCGCCGAATAGCCGAAATCGGGCAGGCCGTATGCCGGTCAGCCGACTCCCCCGCCACGGCGCGGCGCGAGTTCACGTCGGGTGCCGGCACAGCGGCATACGTTAGGTGCGTGAGCATCAACCCGGGCTGGCCGGTCGCCATCGCGCTCGTCGTCCTCCTGTCGGTCACCGTCGTGGCCCATCGGATTGGCCGGGTGGGGCTGGGCCGCGAGGCCGTCGTGGCGGGGGTGCGTGCGACCGTCCAGTTGACCATCGCCGCGGTCGTGATCGTTGTCGTCATCCGCTCGATCTGGCTCTCGGTGCTCACCCTGCTCGGCATGTTCGTCATGGCGGTCGCCACGACCTGTCGACGAGTCGAGGCCCCGCACGCCTGGCCGTGGGCGATGGCGGCCATGGCCGCGGGGATCCTCCCGGTGCTCGCGATCCTCCTTGCCACGCAGACGATTCCGGTCGAGGGGATCGCGCTGATCCCCATCGTCGGGATCGTCCTCGGGAACACGATGACCGTGCACACCCTGGTCGGGCGACGCGCCTTCGCAGCGTTGCGGGAGGAGAAGGGGCAGTACGAGGCGTGCCTCTCCCTCGGTCTGCGCCCGGACCAGGCCATCGACGAGGTCATCGCCCGGCGCGTGCCCGAGGGGCTCCTGCCGAGCCTGGACCAGGTGCGCACCTCGGGCGTCGTCACCCTGCCCGGGGCCTTCATCGGGGTCATGCTCGGTGGTGGCAGCCCCGTCCAGGCAGCGACCGCACAGGTGCTGGTCCTGTTTGCGATCATGGCGACCCAGAGCATCACGGCGGGCGTGCAGGCGCGACTGATCCGCGCCCGGCGACTGCTGCCGCCCGACCTCAGCGTGTCACTCGTGTCCTGACCGTCGCCGTTTCACCAGGTCGACCACCCCGCGGTCCGTCGGCTCGCCGGGTGCCCGCCGGTAGCCCGCCCGCTTGTAGCGGCGCAGGTTGGCGTCGCTGCCGACCCCCGTCAGGAGGGAGAACTGCCGTATGCCGCTGGGCGCACTCGCCTCCGCGTGCTCGAGGAGTCGACGGCCGAGTCCGCGGCCCTGCAGGTCCGGGGCCACCATGAGCCGGCCGATGTCCCACGTGTCGCCGCGCTCCTGAGTGCGCACGGACCCGATGAGGCGGCCGGCCTTGCGTGCGACCCAGGTCCTGGTCGTGTCGAGGCTCTCGCGGAGGGTGTCCATCGACTCGACCAGGGCGGGGATGTCAAGGGTGTCGTTGACCACGGCCTCCTGCACCCAGCAGGCCCTCGTCAGGGTGAACAGTTCCGGCACATCGCCCGGGGTCGCGAGCCGGATCTCGGTCTCGGCATCGCCGTGGGCGGCAGGCAGCAGGTCGGGACGGCGGGCCGCCGTGCGGGCCAGTCGCTGGTCGTGACGCCAGGCGGCGATGGCGGCGTGGTTCCCCGACAACAACACCTCGGGGACCTCCCGGCCGTTCCAGACCCGGGGCTTGGTGTAGATGGGGTACTCGAGCAACCCGTCCTCGTGCGACTCCTCGACGAGCGACTCCGCGTTGCCGATCACTCCCGGGACGAGCCGGGCGATCGCCTCGACCATGGCCAGGACCGCGACCTCTCCCCCGTTGAGGACGTAGTCGCCGAGGCTCACGACGGAGACCTCGAGGCCCAGGGCCTCGCGGGCATGCTCGTAGACGCGTTCGTCAATGCCCTCGTAGCGGCCGCAGGCGAAGGCCAGCCACGGCTCGACCGCCAGACGGTGAGCGAGGGGCTGGCTGAAGGGCGCACCGCCTGGGCCCGGCACGATGAGGTGGGGCTTGGCGTCTGCATCACCATGCCGGCGCCCCCGCCGTAGGGCGAGTCGTCGACGGTGCGGTGCCGGTCGTGGGTGAAGTCGCGCAGATCATGCACCCGGACGTCGAGCAGTCCCTCCGCACGGGCCTTGCCGATGAGCGAAAGCTCCAGTGCCGCAAGGTAGTCCGGGAAGATCGAGACGACGTCGATCCTCACTGGGCGCTTTCGCGATACAGGTCGAACAGGCCCGCTGGCGCATCGATGACGACGTGATCGGACTCCACGACGGGGACGATCGCCTCGACGAAGGGGACGTAGGCCGTCACCCCGTCGGTCAATTCGAGCACGAGCCGGTCCTGAGCGGGGCCGATCTCGAGACCAGTGACCCGGCCGAGGACGGCTCCCGCTGGGTCGCGGACCTCGAGGCCGACGAGCTCCTCCTCGGACCAGGCATCAGGCTCACCGGCGTCGGCCGTGTCGTTCGCGTCCTGTGCGTCCATGACGAGCCGCGTCCCGCGCAGAGCCTCCGCACCGGTCCGGTCCGGGATGCCCTCGAAGAGGAGCAGCCAGACACCGTTGTGGACCCGGGTGGACAGGATCGTCACCTCCCGCGGGACACCGGAGCCGGGAGCCGCCTCGGTCTCGAGCACGGCCCCGTCGGCGAAGCGGACC
>CAJDTW010000036.1_pt1 | contig 15019 bp, 9 predicted proteins | sample 7389911 | NCBI WGS metagenome assembly CAJDTW01 (sample SAMEA7055652, study PRJEB34461) | soil metagenome | biome: terrestrial ecosystem; feature: Peninsula; material: soil | place: Antarctica | collected 2016 | reverse complement strand
GCAATGTTCTTGATCGGTCCGATCGAGGAGCTGGGCTGGCGTGGCATCGCCCTCCCGCTCCTACAACGGCGCTGGGCGCCCTTGTGGTCGAGCCTGATCCTCGGGGTGATCGTGGCGATCTGGCATGCGCCCTCGTTCCTGCTCAGCGGGACCAAGCAGTCGGCCTGGGCCTTCTGGCCGTTCTTCTTCGGCGTGGTCGCGATCAGCGTGATCCTCACCGCGATGTTCAATGTCTCAGGCGGCAGCCTGTTGGTGGCGTTCCTCTTCCACGCCCAGGTCAACGGTCCGCTCTGGCCAGACGGGCAGCCCTGGGACATGTGGCTGTTCGTGGCACTTGCCGTGGTGATCGCCGTGCTGAACCGTCGGGCCATGCTCGACCGACGTCAAGCCATGACCGCGGTTGTCGACGACGAAGCCGGTTGGGTCGCCAATCCTCGTGGACCACAATGACGGCCATGGAGATGAACAGGGCGATGCCGAGGGGCCGGCCGTATCCTCTGGGTGCACAGGTGGTCGACGGCGGCACCAACTTCTCGGTCTGGTCGCGCACTGCGAGTCAGGTCGACCTGCTCCTTTTCGACCACGTCGACGACTCGCGTCCGTCACATGCGATTTCGCTTGACCCCCAACAGAATCGGACGTCGTCGTTCTGGCACGTCCACGTCCCGGGTGTCGGATCGGGGCAGGTCTACGTGTGGCGTGTCCATGGTGCGTTCGACCCGTCGGCCGGACTTCGACATGACTCGTCGGCGCTGCTCCTCGATCCCTACGGAGTCGGGGTGGCCGTCCCCGCGCGTTACGACCGGGTGGCCGGGAGCAGGCCCGGGCGGGATCCGAGCACCGCGATGAAGAGCGTGGTGGCCGACCTCACGGCATACGACTGGGAGGACGACACACCGCTCGCGCGGCCCTTCTCGCGCACCATCATCTACGAGTTGCACGTCCGTGGCTTCACAGCCCACCCCAACAGTGGGGTCGACCGCGGGATCGCGGGGACATATGCCGGACTGGTGGCCAAGATCCCCTACCTGCAGTCGTTGGGGGTCACCGCCGTCGAGCTCATGCCGGTGCAGGCCTTCGACCCCCAGGACGCGCCGGATGGTTTGGTCAACTACTGGGGCTACAGCCCGGTGTCCTTCTTCGCGCCCCACGCCGCCTACGCGTCGACCGGTGACCCGCTCGACGCGCTCGATGAGTTCCGCACGATGGTCAAGGAGTTGCACCGCGCTGGTATCGAAGTCATCCTCGACGTGGTGTTCAACCACACCGCCGAGGCCGGCGCAGGCGGGCCCACCTTCTCTTGGCGGGGCTTCGACAACCGGGCCTACTATCTGCTCGACGCGGCGGACCAAGGGCAGTACCGCGACTACACCGGGTGCGGCAACACCCTCAACGCCAACCACTCCGTCGTGCGCGCCATGACGATCGATGCGTTGCACCACTGGGTGGATCAGATGCATGTGGACGGCTTCCGCTTCGACCTGGCGTCGATCATGTCGCGCGACAGCGACGGCACCCCGTTGGCCAACCCACCCGTCATCCACCAGATCGAGAGCGATCCGGTCCTCGCCGGCACGAAGCTCATCGCGGAGGCCTGGGACAGCGGCGGCCTCTACCAGCTCGGATCATTCGTCGGGGATCGTTGGCGCGAGTGGAACGGGCAGTTCCGTGACGACGTGCGCCGCTTCGTGCGCGGTGACACGGGGATGGTGCCGCTACTGCCCAACCGGGTGCTTGCCAGTCCGGACCTCTTCAAGGGACGCCCCGCAGATGTCGAGCACAGCATCAACTTCGTCGCCTGCCACGATGGGTTCACGCTCAACGACCTCGTCTCCTACAGTCGCAAGCACAACCGGGCGAACCTCGAGGACAACCGTGACGGGACGGATGCAGCACGTCAAGAATCTCCTTGCCATCACGCTGATCTCGATGGGCGTGCCGATGATCGGGATGGGTGACGAGGTCCGTCGCACCCAAGGAGGCAACAACAACGCCTACTGCCAGGACAACGAGACCAGCTGGTTCGACTGGGACCTGACCGAGCGGCACGCCGACATCCGGCGCTTCGTGCGTGGGCTGATCGACGTGCGCTTCGCTCTCGACATGACCACGGTCGTGCACGGACTGACGCTCGAGCAGTTCCTGGAGCGTTCGGTGGTGGAGTTCCACGGCGTGCGCCTGCATCAGCCGGACTGGTCGGCTCACTCGGCGATCCTCAACGGCTACGAGGAGACCCTCGACTTCGAGCTTCCTCCGGTTGCGGACCCGAGCCTGCCGTGGCGACGCGTCGTGGACAGCGGGCTCGATCCTCCGGATGACATCTGCCCCTTGGCGAGTGCGCCGACTGTGAGCGGTGGCGCCTACCGGGCTGCTGCCCGTTCCGTGGTCCTCCTCAGTGCCGACCTGCATGAGCCCGGGCGCGGCTGAGGCAGCGGTTGGTGCCCCGTCGCGTTGGCTGGATGCTCGTTCACGCCGAGCGCGCCTGAGCCCGGTGCAGCGGTCGCCTCGTCGCCATCAACGAAGGTGGGGCCCTCAGCCTCCACGGCGGCCTCATCGTCCCAACCCACGACGGTGGCGCCCCCAGCCGCCACGAGGCGTCACTCTCGAAGGCGCTCTCGGACGGGATGGCGGGCAAGGTCACGGACATCGGGACGGTCGCGATGCGGGTAGCCAAGAACTGCAGCTTCGGACCGACCCATTCCCCGTCAGAGGGCGAAGTGCTTCACCAGCCCGCCGGTGTTAGCGGCAGGTTGTGGCTGATCGTCAGGGTGAGGGTGACCTCGGTGCGCTCGTCGTCGAGCGGGCGCAGCACATAGGTCGCATCCTGCCCGGTCTGGAGCCGGCCTTCGACGAGGTGCCACGTCATGCCGTCGGGGGTGTGTTCGTAGGCGAGGGTGTAATGGTCGGTGCCGAGCGGCGAGGACGCCGCGACGCGCGCGGTGAGCGGGGTGCCGTCGTCGTTGCGGGTGAGCACCTCGACCGTGCGGATCTCGGCCACCCAGTCGGGCTGGGTCTCGACGTCCCGAAGCGTCTCGAGGACGGTCGTGAGGGGCGCGTCGACGACGACGGTGGCATTGGAGGTGTCGGTGGGCATTGGGGACCTCCAGGTCAGGTGGCGACGAGCCGACCAGAGTGTCCGTCTCGGCGTCGCGGGCTTGCACCAACATTTGAGTGCCGGTGAAATGACCGGCATCGGCTCGAACCCTACCCGGGGAGCGGCCGTGATCGCCCGAAACGAGACGTCGCCCACCACACCCCCGCCACGGGCTGCAGCGCCGCCGAGCCACCGCTCGTCTGGCGGCGGTCGGGGGAGGAGACTCAGACCATGAGCAACTCTGGTCCGACGGCACGCAGTCGCCCCTGGCCGGCGTTCCTCGCGTGGTTCCTGACCGGTGCCGCCTTCCTGCTCGGCCTCTTGTCGATCATGACGATAGGTCCGCCCATCCTTTTGGCTGCGGCCGCAGCCACGGTCGCCTTGGGAGTGACCAGACGGAGCCGGCGCGGCACGCCCGGGCTGGTGTCCGGGCTTGCAGTGCCGCTGTTCTACGTCGCGTTCCTCAACCGCAGCGGACCAGGTGAGGTCTGCACCACGACCGGGGACGTGACCGAGTGCATCGACCAATGGAGCCCGTTGGGTTGGGCCGCCGCTGGCCTCATCTCACTGGTAGCAGGGGTGTTTCTCTTCCGGCAGCAACAGGAGTGATCGCCCGCAGGCGGGTCAGGCGCCGGCGACCTCTTGTTCGAGGATGAGCGCGCGCGGGAAGAGGATGTTGTTCTCCTTGTGGATGTGCTCGTGCAGATCGAGCTCCATCTCCTCGAGGCCCGTGAGCATCGCGCGATAGGAGTTGCACGCGTCGTCCGGGGCGGCATACCCATCGGTGAGACTGCGGAGCTCCTTGAAGTGCTGCCCGACGGCGTCATGCTCGGCCCGCAGTTGCTCGATGGTCGGGGCGAACGAGCCGGATGCGGCCGGCACCTGCGTCTTCTCGAGGCGGCTGATCGCGGGAAAGAGCACGCGCTCTTCGGTGGTCATGTGTGGGTCCAGGGCGGTGAGGGCCTCGGTGAAGACTGCCCGAACCCGAGCGAGTTCGGGATGCCGGTCGCCATGCACCGTGTCGACCTTCTCGACGAGTGCCTCCAGCCGTGGCATCTCCTCCCACATGTAGGCGTGATGGGTGTCAACGATGTCATGGGCCAGAGTCGCATTCTCGAGAGCCGCGTGCCCTTGGTGGGCGGGAGCAGCGTCGGGAAGGTCCAGAGCCTTCGTGACCTCGGCGACGTCGAGACCAGCATCGCTCGTCGCATCGGAGAGCGAGCGCTGGCCGCTGCAGCAGTAGTCGATCCCAAACTTCTCGAGGATGCGGCTGCGGCGGGGGTCCTCGGTGACGAGATCACCCAGGGTGGCGTTGATGTCTAGGGTCATGGCTCTCATGCTACGTCTCGGCGTCAGCAGGTCATTGGTGGTCCGGTGCGAGACGCTGTGCCAGCCCGGACGAGCGCTGCGCTGGAGCCTGAACGGCCGCGCTGATGGCCTCGCGAGTGCCCGCGATCGTCAGGTGCTTCGACGCCCGGGTCACGGCGGTGTAGAGCATCTCGCGGGTGAGCAGCCTCGACCCGAGCGGGGGGACGATGACCACCACGGTGTCGGCCTGGCTCCCTTGCGCCTTGTGCACGGTCATCGCGTGCATCGTCTCGACGTCGGACAGGCGTGCTGGCGACAAGCTCTGGACTCCGGTCCCGGTCTCGATGACAGCCAGCGGTCCGTCCTCGGTGCGGATGATGACGCCGGTGTCGCCGTTGTTGACCCCGAGCCCGTAGTCATTGCGAGTGATGAGGATCGGGCGACCGACATACATCGGGTGCATCGACACCTCGGGTGCTCGATCTGCCAACTGTTGCTCGATGAGCCGGTTCCAGCGACTGGTGCCGAAGGGCCCGGTGCGGTGGGCGCAGAGCAGACGGAACTCGCTCAGATGGGCCAACGCCGCGCTGCTGGCTCCTGCGAGGGCAAGTTCCCGCAACCGCACGGCGTGCTCGACCGCCTGCGGTAGCTCGGCGAGGGAGGGTTCGTCCGTGTCGATGAAGCTGACTCCATCGTCTGCGTGGTCGATCAGGTTGAGGATCGCCTCCACGTCGCCGGAGCGGAAGAACCGCGCGAGGTCGGCCCGATCGTCGTGCAGGCGGTGGTCCTTGGTCAGCCGGATCACGCTGCCATCGGCATCGAGGCCGCGGACGAGGTCGGCCAGGATGGAGCCGGCTTCCACGGAGGCGAGCTGGTCCGGGTCCCCGACCAGGAGCAGCCGTGCGGTCGGTGCTAGGGCCTCGATGAGGCGGGCCATCAGGCTGAGGGACACCATTGACGCTTCGTCGACGACGACGACGTCATGGGGGAGCGGGTTGTTCGCGTCATGTCGGAAACGTTGGCTGCTGCCTGACCGGCTCCCGAGCAGACGGTGCAGGGTCACGGCGGGGGTGATCGAGTCCGACTGCGCGCGAACGCCTTTCAGCGCTTCGTTCATTCTCGCCGCGGCCTTGCCGGTCGGCGCGGCGAGGCCGATGCGCAGCGTGTGCCCACTGCCTGCCCCGAGGGCTTCCAGCACCGAGGAGATCGTGTAGGTCTTGCCCATGCCGGGGCCGCCGGTGAGTACGGTCGTGGCCTGCCCTGCGACTCGACGCACGGCAGCGTGTTGGGCCTCATCGAGAGCCTTGCCCCGGACTACCTCCTCCACGGAGACCGGGTCGACGGATGCCACCTGCGCACTGCGGCGCACCCGCAACGCCTCGGCAATCAGGCGCTCGTCGGCGTGATTCCGGTCGAGGTACACCAGACCAAGATCAAGGCGCAGCACCCCCTCGGTGACGAGAGGGCTCGTGCGCAGCGTCTCGAGCCATTGCACCGGATCGGGAAGTGACACGACGGTGCTGGCTGTCACCAGGTCGGCACCGTCCTCGGAGTCCCCCCCGCCGCGCTCAGCGCTCAGATCGGCGACCGAGTCGAGGGCGAGAGCCGTGGAGCCCTGGCGCACGGCGCAGATGGCAAAGGCCAGCGCCAGGGTGGCGTCACCAGAGGCGTCCTCACCCAGTAGCCTGCTGACTCGCGCCGCCACGACGCAGTCGCTGCCGTCGAGGACCCCGGCCTCGTTGAGCACCTTGAGCCGACCCTGAGCCGTGACGCTATGTGCTGCATCATGGGCCAACGCTGTCACCTCTGCACCTCCGGACGGCCGTCCAGCACCGCGGACAGCTCCTCGAGCATCGCTGCAGGGGGGCGCCAGGAGAACACGCCGCAGGGCTGCCCGTCGACGAGGGGTGTGCTCGGTCCGGCCATACCGCGCAGATAGAGATACATGACGCCACCGAGGTGCTGCTCCGGGTCATAGCCGGGCAGGCGCCAGCGCAGATACCGGTGCAGCACGATGGAGTAGAGGATCGCCTGCAACGGGTAGGACGAGTGGTTCATGGCGGCTGCCAGCCGGGCCGGGGTGTAGTCGGCGAGGGTCAACTCTGCGCCGGCCTGGCCAAGCCAGTTCGTCTTGTAGTCCACGACGTAGAACCTGCCCTGGTGCCGGAAGGAGAGGTCGATCGAGCCGGTGAGGTAGCCCAACAGTGCCTGACCACCGAGCTCCTCACTCGCGAGCGCATCGGCGTAGCCACGGAGCGGGTCGTCAGCTGGGAGGTGGCGGCGCAGCACGGCCGCCATCGACCGCAACTGAGCGTGGGCGTGGGGATGATCGCCACCCGCCAACGGCAGCTCGAAGTCCAGCTCCGCGAGACGGTCGCCCGGCAGTAGGTCGACCAGCCGTGCGTTGCCCGCCAGCGGCCCGAGTGGGGTCGTGCACACTGCCTCGAGTGCCGTGGCGAGCTCCTCGGCATTGAGGTCGACGGGCCACCACGCCAGCTGCTCGTCGATCTGCTCCAGCAGCTCACCGCGCAGGTCGCTGGCCTGGAAGTCGGCCTCCTCGAGGACACCATGCGCCAAGGAGCCGAAGGTGGCACCGACCGGCAGGTCGGCCATCGGTGAGGTGACGGAAAGGGACTCTGCGTCGACCCGTCCCACCTCGTCGTCCTCGGCGACTGCGATGGGCTCCTCGTCATCCCGTCCCACCACGTCGGCCTCGACCTCGGAGGGCGACTCGCTCGCCGTGTCGCCCGCTGCCGCGAGCGAGGTGTAGGACGTGCGCCGCCAGGCGTGGTCAACCCACGAGTCATCGAACGTCCGCACGTCGAGGGGTGCGGACGCCGGCCTCAGGTCGATCCCGTGCGCAGCCCCACCATCGACCACCTCGGCGAAGGTGAACGCGTGGTGCGCGGCCCAGGCCTGGAGGAACCGTCTCGCCGACCCCTCCGTGGGCACGCTCGGATGCTCTGCTGGTGTCACCAGCGGGGCAGCGTCGACGTCCCGGGAGCGGGAGGCCAGCACGGACGTGAGTTGGTCGATCGTGTCGCCCTGACCAAAGAGCAGCCGATGCAAGCCGGATGCAGGGGTGTTGTGGGTCGGCGCCCACCACAACACGAGTTGGGACTGGGCACGGGTCATGGCGACGTAGGACAGCCGCATGTTCTCCCCGAGCGCCGCCGCGCGGTGCTCGGGACGATTGACCTCGGCTTGATCGAACGAGAGCACTCGCTTCCCATCCCGATGAATGACCGCAGGAGCCGGGTCCTCCTTCACGTAGTTGTCAAACAGGAACGGTGCATAGACGATCGGGTACTGCAGGCCCTTGCTGCCGTGGATCGTTGACAGGGTGACGGCCAGCGCGTCGGAGTCGAGGCGCATGATCCGCGAATCCGCTGCGGCCGTGGCGTCTGCCAGGCTCTGTTGCCGCAGCCACCCCACCAGGGTGGGCAAGCCGGTGATGCTCTCGAGCACTCTCTCCTGCAGCAGCTGGGCGCAGTGCATGATGTCGGTCAGGTCGCGCTCCCCGCCGAGTCGTGACAGCAGGCGGGCGTCCAGCCCCTCCCCACGGGCGACGTCGAGCACCGCGGCGATGCCGCCTCGATGGAAGGCCAGGATCAGCGAGCGCACCCGCGCCGCGATCACCTCGGTGCCGTCGGTGTGGCGCTCGTCGAGTTGTTGTGCAGTCCAGCCGAGGAACGGCGTGAGAGCGGCGAGCCGCACCCGCTCGGCCCGGTGCGGTTGCTCCAGTGCCATGAGCAGCTGCAGCCACCAGGCTCCGGCAGTCGTGCGCAACACGGACTCACTCGAGACCAGCACCGACGGAATCCCTCTGCTGCGCAGGGCTTCCCGCATGCTGTGCAGGTCACGATTGGTGTGCGCCAGGACGGCGATGTGCTGTGGCTGGACCGGAGACTCATCGAAGGTGGCGCTCGACGTGAGGAGCCGCGCGATGTCATCGGCCGCATCGTCGCAGACCCTCAGCCGCGCCTGCCTGATGGGCAATCTTCCACCCAGGACGGCACGCAGGCGGACGGCGCTGTTGTCGGGGGCGCCCTGCAAACGGTGTGCTGTCCGGTGCGCTGTGATCGGGCGGGCCACGATCCCCGGCGACACCTCGACGTTGGCCATGATCACCCGGAGTGAATCCACCAGCGGCCCGTCGCTCCGGAAGTTCGTCGGGAGCGAGGTGCGGCTGGCGGCGCTCTCGGCCGCGTGCACGTACGTGTCGACGTCGCCACCCCGGAACCCGTAGATCGCCTGCTTGGGGTCGCCGATCAGCACCAAGGTCTTGCCCTCGGTCGCGAAGGCACGTGAGAAGACCTGCCACTGCACGGGGTCGGTGTCCTGGAACTCGTCGACCAGCACCACCGACCAACGGTCACGCATGCGCCGCCGCGCGGGGCTGTCGTCCTTCTCCAGAGCGTTCGCGAGCTCGCTGAGCAGGTCGTCGTAGCTGAGCAGGGCAGCGCGTCGCTTGCGGGCGCTGACCTCAGCACGGACACGGTGGACGAACGCGAGCCGTGCCCCGAGCGGCCCAGGCGCCTGCGCTGGCGAGAGCGCTGCACCTGGGTTGTTGAGCGCAATTCTCGCGTCACTCTTGGCGAGGCGATAGTCCAGCCCTGCCGCGCCGGAGGCCGCGTGCTCGGCCACGTAGAGGTCGTCGATCACATCGCCCTGCAACTCGGTCAGGTCCTGCGCCAGGGTGGCGGCGGGGTCCGAGTCCCCTGCGACACCGAGGCTCCTGAGCACGTGGTGACAGAACTGGTGGATCGTGGCGATGGTGGCCGTGTCGAAGTCGGCCACCGCAGCCTGGAGCCGAGAAACGCGGAGCGCGAGTTCGTCGGCGGAGCAGCCCCGCAGATGGTTGATGAGCACGTCGTCGCTCTCGTCCCCACGCTGCAGCGCGATGAGCGACTCCTCGAGTCGAGTGCGTACCCGTTCGCGCAACTCCTTGCTCGCGGCTCGGCTGAACGTGACGACGAGCAGGGTGTCGAGGCCGAGCCCCTGCTCAGCGACGTAGCGCACGACGAGGGCGGAGAGGGTCCACGTCTTGCCCGTGCCGGCACTCGCCTCGATCAGGGTCGTGCCCGAGGGCAACGCTGCAGTGATGTCGAAGCTGCTCAGGTGGCCGCTCACGGTATGCCCCCATGGTCATGGATCGGGGTCCAGATCCGCGGCGCGAAGTAACTCAGGCCATCGCGCCGATTGAGGCTCTCGACGGGGGAATGGGCGCCGAGCACGAGCGCCCACCACGGGTCGTCGTTCTCCCCGGGGAACTTGTCGCCCTCCCAGGCGGTGCGGGAGCGATCGAGAGCACGTCGCAACGCGGGCCCATCGCCGGGTTGGGACCCGCCGTAGGCGAGGGTGAAGTCGCACGCTGTCCGTGGGGGGACCCCCATCGGGAACCGCAGTCCGGATTGGCGGTAGCGCACGAGGTCATACAGCAGCTCGGCCGCGTGCGTCGGGACCGGTGAGCGAAGTTGCAGGCCGCCCTTCTTCCCACTCAGTTGGGCCCGGTGCTCACGGTCGGGCTCGGCCACGGCCAGTGCGAGCAGGCGAACCCACGCTCCGGCGATGTGCTTCGCGCTGATGGTGGAGTAGGTGGGCACCCAGAGCAGGTTGTCGTGGACCCTGCTGATGACGCCAGTCAGGCGCACCGGTCCGTTGTCATCGATCGGTGGCAGGTCGACTCGGACCTCGACAGACCGAGGGGCGCTCGGGCGCACGTCGGTGGAGATCGATTCGACGGTTGCCCTGATCGCTGACTGAGCCGGTTGCCCCAGCGCCCCGGGCGGGAAGCTGCCTCGTGCCACTTCCCGGGTGAGGGCGTCATCCAGCGGCACACCGTCGAGTACCAGTCGAAGAACACGGTCGCCGATCTCCCACTGCTCCAGACCGTCGATCGCGATGGGCAGGGAGTTGTTCGCTTCGTCGAGCTCTCGCGGCACGGTGACCTCGAGGCGGGTCCGGAGGAACTCCCGGGCCGGGTTCTGGAGGAATGCCACCAGCTCGTCCACCGTGACGGCGGTGACCGGTTGCTTCGCGAGGGGATCGTTCAGGAAGTCGTGCCGGTTCGGGGGAGTCGTGTGGAAGTGGCGCAGGGCCTTCGCGCCGTCCAGCGCCAGTCGGTCAAAGGTTCCGCCGGGGAGCGGCCCGTCGGCCTGGAAGTTTCGCTCGTCGAACGCCTGCAGAGGATGGTGGCGCACGAAGCTCGGCTCAACGGGATCATCATCGACACTTCCCGGCCCGTCTCCCGGGGCCGTCGCCGTGCGTGCGGCCACCGCAATGAGCTCCTGGAGTGGCACGGCCGGTGGACGTCGGCTGCCGTTGCGCTCGTCGAAGCCCGAGTAGATCGCCACGAAGTGCTCACTCGCCGCCATGACGGCATCGAGCAGGAGCTCCCGGTCCTCGCTGCGGGTATCGCGCTCACCGACCATGGGCTCTCGAGCCAGGATGTCGTCGCCGTCGGTGATCGGTGACCGCGGATAGACGTCGTCATCGATGCCGAGCACGACGACGGCCCGGTGCGGGACGGATCGCATCGGCACCATCGTGCACACCGTGACCGCCCCGGTGCGGAAGTTGGCCCGACCGGGCCGAGCGCCCCAGCGTTGGTTCAACAGCACCCGGATGTCGCTGAGCCTCAGCGAGGTGTGGTGACCGGCAGCGCCGATAGCGGCGAGGTCCCGCTTGAGTTGGGCGACCTGCCAGTGCTGGTCCAGAGGCGTGTCGGCCAGGGCATCGATGGTGCTGCTCAGCCAACTCATCCACTCGCCGGCCGTGAGGACGCCCGCCTGCTGTGACGGATCGGCCGGGCTCGGTCCGCGGATCGTGTCGGCAGCGACCTTGAGCCGTTCCAGGAGCTCGAGGAAGCGGCCCACGACCTCGATGTCGCGACTGCCGATGTCATCGATGGGCACGTGTGCACTGGCCGGACCGTCCGAGTTGCCGGCAACTGCGACACCGAGTGCGATCCGGTCCATGCCGCGTGTCCACGTGTTCGCGTCGATGTCACGCAGGCCGTACTCAGCGCGATGCTGTGCGTCGTAGCCCCAGCGCACTCCCGAGTCGGTCACCCACCGGTCCAGTCGCGCCAGAGAGTCCTCGTCGAACCCGAATCGCGACCGCACGGCTTCGTGGCTGGCGAGGTCGAGCACGTCGGTGACGGTCAGGCGGCCGGCGACGATCTCGAGGATGCGATGGGCCAGATCAACGATCGGGTTCGTTGCCCGAAGGGCGCGGTCGGCCAGCTGTACCCGCAGCCCCTGCCCCGGGTGCTGCGAGGGCGCGGCCTCGCCTGCGGTGGGGATGAGGCGGAGGCCGAAGGCGGCCTGGATCAGGGGTGCGAAGTGCTCGATGTCGGGGCACATCACGAGGATGTCCCGCGGCTGCAGGTTACCCTGGCCCTCGGCGAGCAGCCAGAGCAGCACCTCCCGCAGCACCTCGACCTGGCGCGCGCTCCCGTGGCAGGCATGGACCTGGATCGACAGGTCGTCGGCGCTGGTGGGCCGACCCTCGTCAGGTGCCCGGTTGGCGCGAATGTCCGCCTGCAGCAAGCCGAGGCGCGCCGTTGCGGACGCGGCCGCTGCGACTGGCTCATGGACGGACAGCTCGCCCGTGGTCAACGTCTCCTGCAGCTCCCGGACATCCCGCCCGAGCGTCGCCAAGAGGGGGTGCCTGACAGCCTCGGCCGAGCGGTCGTCAACCCGCGCGCCCACGGAGCCGCGGCCGGCAAGATCGGTCCACAGCTGTCGAGACGGATGCGGCACCCAGAGGTGGACCTCACGGTGCGTGCCGAGGGCGAAGAGCAACTCGCGCTCTGATGTGGGGAGTCTGGTGTGCCCGAAGAACGACAATCGCGCCGGAAGGTCGAGCGTCAACGTCCCGGTGGACAGCCCGCTGACGACACGATGATGACGCTCGACCACAGACTCGTGTGCCTCGCCGCTCGCTAGCACGAGCTCGGCCGTGCGCCGCCACAGGATTGGCTGCCAGAGGAAGTCATCGGGCAGGGCCTTGCGCTGACCGTCCGTGGTGGCACCGGCCTCCCAGTCGATGACCAACTGCGGTCGCTCCCGGGCGTACGACGCGAAAAGCCCGGCAATCCGGCGGGCGACAGCGTAACGACGCGATCGGCGAGCCCTGCGTTCCCTTTCGGCAGCCGTGTCACCAGAGATCGTCGGGCCGGCGCCGAGGTGCTGGGCCAGTGCTTCGAAGTGGGCCGAGCCGACGAGCTCGTCAATGGCAGCGAGCGTCGGCCACACCAGTCGGTCCGGCTGCCACGGATCATCCCGCTCTCGGCCGAGCAACAGGCCGATGAGGGACTGCGGAGCGAGGATCTGGAGGCCGGCGCACACCCCGTCGTCACCCATCGTCACGCCGAGTGAGTGGGACAGCTGTTGGGCGAGCCACCGCTCCACTCCGCGGGCGGCGACGACGACGACCTCGGGTGTGAAGACGTCGGCAGGGGCCGACCGGAGCAGCGCCGCGAACTCGTTGGCGAGGGCCTCAGGCCGGTCGGAGCGGTGCAGCTCGATCCCCACGCACGTGACTCTAGGACATCGCCTGCCACACCACGACGACCAGGTCTCCAGGCGACACACCGCGGTCGTGATCTCGCGGCGGACCAGAGCAGATCAAAGGGTATGCCGCCGAGCTCCGTTCCAGAGCGCGTCAGCCCTCGCTGCTGGTGTCAGCGGACGGCGTCGCGTGAGGGGTGAACGCTGCTGGCACGGCCAGCCAGGGCACCACGCCGACAAGGCAGACGAGCCCCGTCACCACGAAGGCGGGGCCGAAGCCGAAGGTGTCCGCGACGAGGCCGACGAGGATCGGACCCACGATGGCACCACCGTCCTGCGCCATCTGGAACGTCGACAGGACTCGCCCCCCGTTCCGATCGCGACCGATCACGTCAGCAACAGCGGCCTGTTGTGCCGGGTTCACGAGGCCGGCACCGACACCCGAGACCAGGGACAGGCCGAACAAGACGGTCAACCCGATCCCGACCGACAGGGTGGGGCGATCTGCCACTCCGAGCAACCCCATGGCGACGCCCATGACGACGAGTCCGCCGATGACGAGCGGGCGCCGACCGATCTGATCGGCCATCCGTCCTGAGAACTGCAGGGTGATCGCGGTCCCGACCGCACCGACCGCGAGCACGGCGCCGGCGACCCACGCCTCGTCGAGCACCGCCGCGGCGAGCAGGGGCAGCACCGCAATCCGCACTCCGAAGTTGGTCCAGCCGTTGGCGGCGGCTGACCCGAGAACGGCCCGGTAGACCGGCGACCGCCACGCCTCGGCCAGGCTCATGACTTCCCGCGTGCCGTGGTTCTCGACCGGCCGAAGCCGTGCGCCTCGCAGGCCGATCGCGACTACGGCGGCAGCGATGACCAGGGCAACGGCATACACGATGAAGGGCATTCGCATGCCCCAGCCGGCCAGCACGCCGCCGAGGACGGGACCGATCATGCCGCCGATGAGGAAGGCCGATGCGTAGGTGGACGAGACCCGTCCCCGGGCGCTCGGTGGCGCAAGCCGGACCAGCAGGGTCATGGCGGAGATGGTGAACATCGTCGAGCCGATGCCGCCGAGCCCGCGGAAGATCAGCAGCTGGACGTAGGACTGTGCGAAGGCGGTCGCGAACGAGGAGACGGCGACGATCATGAGCCCGGCGAGGTAGACGGGTCGCTCCCCGAGACGGCTGACGAGCTCGCCGCCCACGGGCGCAAAGGCGAGGCGGAAGAAGGCGAAGGCCGAGACGATGACCGACGCTGCGGCGACCCCGACGTCAAAGGAGCGCGCATAGGCCGGCAGCACCGGAGAGACGATGCCGTAGCCGATGGCGATGACGAATGCCGCGCCGACGAGGATCCAGATCTCCCGTGGAATGGTGATCCGGTCGGGCGGGGTGGTTGCGGGCGGCACGCCGTCATTCTCCTGCATCGGGGAAGCGGGCATCTGGTGCGTCCTGTGCCGTACGTGCTGGGCTCTGTCCGGAAGATGGTGGACGGCCCGTGCGGGCTTCCCGTTCAGCTGCGGAAGGCGCCGGGCTTGTCCTCGGTGCGCAGCCGCACCCGGGCTCAGCGGGCACCGTGGGAAAAGGCTGCAGTGTGGGGGAGTTCGCCCGGCGCACACTCGCGCGTGCCACACTCACGTCATGACTGACGCAACTGGCTCTTTCAACTCCTTGGTCGATGGCACTCGGCTCGCCACCTACGCTTGGCAGGCGGCGCCGGAACCGGCTCGGGGAGTCGTGCAGATCGCCCATGGTCTGGCCGAGCACTCGGCGCGCTATGGCCGTCTGGCCGATGCCCTGAACTCCGCCGGCTACCTCGTCCACGCAGCGGACCACCGGGGGCACGGCAAATCGATAGTCGGTACGCCCGGCGATTTTGGACAGCCAGGTTTCGAGGGGCTCATCGCGGATGTCGCGGACTTCGGAGCATCCCTCGCTGATCAGTACCCGGATCTACCGTTGTTCCTGGTGGCACACTCGATGGGTTCCTTCGCCGGCCAGTCGGTGATTCTCGATCACTCCGCCCAGTACGCCGGGGTCGTGCTCACCGGATCCACGGCTGTCGACCTGCTGGCGGCCGGCCTGGCCGAAGCAGAGGGCCC
>CAJDTW010000030.1_pt2 | contig 15240 bp, 17 predicted proteins | sample 7389911 | NCBI WGS metagenome assembly CAJDTW01 (sample SAMEA7055652, study PRJEB34461) | soil metagenome | biome: terrestrial ecosystem; feature: Peninsula; material: soil | place: Antarctica | collected 2016 | reverse complement strand
AAACCAGACCCACGCGGTGGACTGCTGGTGACCTCCCACGCCCCCTCGCGCGAGCCTCAGCTGCCGCCCTCGGCCCAGCGGCACACGGGATCGCCTTGGTCCAGAGAAGGGCGTTGACCCTCTTTGTAGCACTGTATTAACCTATTAAGACATTGCTGCAAAGGGAGTCGCATGCCACGGCAATTCGCACTTGTCCCCATCGCGCCCGGTGGCGCTGTTCGGGGTGGTCCGCCTGCCCCACTCCGGGAGCACTCGGCGGCCTCCTCATGAGTGACGGGCTGAGGATCACGGTCGACCTCACGGCCGCCGAGCCGCCCTTCGAGCAGGTGCGGGCCCAGCTGGCCGGGCTCGTCGCCACCGGGTTGCTGCTCCCGGGCGATCGTCTCCCCACGGTCCGCGGCCTCGCGGCGGACCTCGGGCTCGCGGTCAACACCGTGGCCCGGGCCTACAAGGAACTCGAGGCGGCGGGCCTCGTGCAGACGCGGCGGCGGGCCGGAACCGTCGTCGCGATGGGCGAGCACACCGCCGATGTGGCGTTGGTGGCGCTCGCGACGAAGTTCGCAGCAGCCGCTCGTGGCGCGGGCCTCGATGACGGTGCCGCTCTCGATCTGGTCCGCGCCGCCCTTCGAACCATGCGGACCGCCTGACGTCGGCGTTCCACCTTCTGGACCTTCATTACTACATGGCGTAGTATCTACTACATCTTGTAGTTCGACTGTGACCCGGGAGTCTTGTCGACTGTCCCCGCATGAGTAGATTGGACCCACCATGCCCACGAATGCCCGCCCCCGCCTCGGTGACCTCGAGCGTGCCGTCCTCGAGCACCTGTGGGTGTCCGTCGATGCCCACCCGGACGGCCTCACGGTCCGGGAGGTCCACGACACGGTGGGAGTGGAACGCGGACTGGCCTACACCACCCTGATGACCGTGCTCGACCGGATGGCCAAGAAGGGCCTCGTCGTGCGTGAGCGTGATGGTCGTGCCTGGCGCTACCTGCCGGCGTCGAGCCGTGAGGAGTTGACCTCCGAGGCGCTGCACCAGACCCTCGGCGAGTTCTCCAGCGGGGACCGTCGTTCCGCGCTGATGCACTTCCTGGAGGAGTCGACGCCCGAGGACCTCGACGATCTCAAGGCAGCGCTGGCCCAGCTCGAGGCCCGCCAGTCCTCCACCGCCGCGCCCCCGGGCCGCGGGCGCCGCAAGAACAGCGCCTGACTGACGTGTACATCGCGGTCCTGATCGCCCTCGCTCTGGTGCTGGCCTGGCCCGCCCCCAGACTGATGGCCGACCTGACCGCCTTCCGGCGGGCGCCGCGAGCCGCCCTCGCCGTGTGGCAGGCGACTGCCGTCACGGCGGTGCTCGCCGCGCTCGCCACCGCCCCGGCCGCAGTCATCTACTTCCGCCGTGAGCACCGGATCATCGACAACAACGGCTTCATCGTCCTCGCAGCGATCGTCAGCGGGTTGGTGTTGACCCGACTGATGATCTCGGGCCACCGGGTGGGCACCCAGTTGCGCAGGTCCCCGGCCGCGACCCGCACGTCCGGCTCCTCGAGCACCCGACCCCCACGGCCTACTGCCTGCCCGGCCTGAAGCGTCGGGTCGTCCTCACCCAGGGCACCATCGACACCCTTCCCGCGGCCGAGCTCGACGCCGTCCTCGCCCACGAGCGCGCCCACCTGATCGCCCGGCACGACCTGATCCTCGAGTTCTTCACAGTCGTCCACGACGCCGTCCCGCCCTTCGTCCGCTCCCAGGCGTCGCTCAACGAGGTCCAGTTGCTCATCGAGGTCCTCGCCGACCGGGCCGCCGTGCGTCGATCGGGCGCCGTCACCACGGCCCGCGCCATCGTCCTCATGGCCAGCGGCCCGAAACCGCCGGGCTCCATGGCGATCCGCGAGGACGCCTCCGTCGCACGCGTCCGGATCGGCCTGCTCGAGGGCGGCCCGATCGTCGGCCTCGACCCCCGGGTCGTGTCGGTGGCGATGTACTCCTTCGCAGTGGTGCTGCTCGTCACCCCGATCGCCCTGCTCGTCGCCGCAGCCGGCTGACCCGCCCCGCGCGCCAGGACGCGTGCGTGGGATGGGCGGCTCAACGGCATACCCCGTCGCCCGTATGCCGCTGAGCTCCTTCCCCAGCCGGGGCACCCTCCCAGCCGGGCGGGGCGCCAGCACTACGCTGATGGCCATGCGCGTACTCGTCAGTGGTGGGGCTGGCTACATCGGCTCGCACACCGTGGTCCAACTCGCCGCCGCCGGTCATGACGTCGTGATCGTCGACCATTTCGGCAACAGCAAGCCCAGCGTCGTCGGGCGACTCGAGGCACTGACTGGCACGCACGTGCCCGTGCACGCCTTCGACCTGCGCGACCCGGACAAGACCGAGAACCTCTTTGCCGACGAGCAGATCGACGCGGTGATCCACTTCGCCGGCCTCAAGGCGGTCGGCGAGAGCGTCGAGAAGCCACTCGAGTACTACGAGAACAATCTCAACTCGACCTTCTCCCTCGTGCGCGCCATGCAGCGTTATGGCGTGCGTCGCCTCGTCTTCTCCAGCTCGGCCACCGTCTATGGGAACCACGCGCCGCCGCTCACCGAGGAGATGCCGACCTCGTCGTCGAGCCCCTATGGCTGGACCAAGGTGATGATCGAGCAGGTGCTGCGCGACGTTGCCGTCGCTGACCCGTCGTGGCGGATCGCGCTGCTGCGCTACTTCAACCCGGTGGGGGCCCACGCGTCCGGAACGATCGGTGAAGACCCGCAGGGGATCCCCAACAACCTGATGCCCTTCATCGCCCAGGTCGCGGTGGGGCGCCGGGAGCGGCTGCAGGTCTTCGGCGACGACTACCCCACCCCGGACGGCACGCCGCTGCGGGACTACATCCACGTCGAGGACCTGGCCGCCGGGCACCTGGCCGCCCTGGCCAAACTGTCCACGACCGACCAGCCGCTGTCCGTGTGGAATCTCGGCACCGGTGAGGGGTCCAGCGTCTTGGACGTGCTGCACGCGTTCGAGCGCGCCGTCGGACGGGAGCTGCCCTATGAGGTCGTCGGCCGTCGGGCCGGTGATGGGGCAGAGTCCTATGCCAACCCGGACAAGGCCCACCGTGAGCTCGGGTGGCAGGCCACCAAGACGCTCGATGACATGTGCGTCGACCAATGGCGCTGGCAGAGCGCCAACCCGCAGGGCTACCCGGACGCCTGAGTCGGGCCCGCACCAGCGACGCGCCGGACCCCCGCACTGCGATGGACGGGGACGTCGCTGCGGTCGTCCACCCGGCGGTCGTCCGCACGGCAGCCGTCAGGGCTGCGGGTTCCGAGCGTCGTAGTCGCGGAAGGACCGCACCCGCGCCACGCTGACGACGACCAGCACCACCACGAGGACCCCACCGACGACGGTGGGCAGCCAGGTGACGGTGAGGGCGGCCAGGGTGCCGGCGAACATCTGGCCCAGCCGCGGGCCGCCGGTCACGACCACCGTGAAGACGCCCTGGATCCGGCCGCGGATCGCATCGGGCACCGCTGCCTGCAGGATCGTCATCCGGAAGATGGAGGACACGTTGTCGGAGGCACCGGACGCCACGAGACAGAGACACGCGGCGATGAGGGCCGGCCACAGGACATCCGCGAAGTCGCTCGAGGTGACCGCGTGCCCGCCGAGGACGACATAGGCGAGCACCAGCCCGAGGCCGAGCATCGAGAGTCCGTAGGAGGCGATCGCGTTGCGGATCGCTCGACCCTGCCACCGCCAGGCGGTCACGCGTCCTGATCCCAGACTCGAGACGATCGCCCCGACCGCATAGGACGCGGTGAGGATGCCCACCGTGACCGCACCACCCCCGAGGATGGTGGCCCCGATGGCCGGGAAGAGCACGATCGGCTGGCCGAAGGTCATCGCGATGAGGTCGACGATGAAGCTCATCCGGATGTTCGGTGCATCGCGCAGGTAGGCCAGCCCCTCGAGGACCGACTCCCAGGGGCCGATCGATGAGCGGCGCTCCGGACGGATCCGAGGCAGCGTCCACAGCCCGAAGAAGCCGGCGACGAAGAGCATCACGTCCGCGGTGTAGGTCCACGGGTAGCCGACCCGGGCCACCAGCAGACCAGCGACGGCAGGACCGACCGTGACCATGAGCCCCATCGAGATGCCGCTGAGGGCAGCCGCCTGCGGCAGGAGCCTGATCGGGAGCAATCGGGGGATGATCGCCTGCCGGGTGGCCGACGCGATGGTCGCCGCGACGGCGTTGACGGTGGTGATGACGTAGAAGGGCCAGACAAAGCTCACCCCGGCCCAGGCAACACTGGCGAGCGACACCGTGGAGGCCCACGCGACCAGGGACGCGATGATCGCCACCGTCCGCCGGTCGAAGTGGTCGGCGATCGCTCCGCCGTAGAGGCCCGCGGCAATCATCGGCATGAGGGAGAACCACGCCACGAGCGAGACCATGAAGGTCGAGCCGGTCAGGTGATAGATGTGCAGCGCGACCGCGGTGGTGGTCATCACCGCACCGATCCCGGCCAACGTGTTGCCGATCCAGAGTCGGGCAAATGGCGGGCTCGCCCGCAGCGGGCTCAGGTCGACGAACAGGGACGTCCGGCCGGATCCGGGCTCACCCACGTCGAGCGAATCGGGGGCGGCATCGGGGGCGGCATCGGGGGCGGGGTCCTGCACAGTGGCAACCTACGCCGCTGCCGCGCCGAACGGCGCGGCGTCCGGGCCGTGTCCGGGTCAGGCGACCTCAGACAGCCCGTCGCCCGACTGGACCGGGACGAGCCCGACCAGTCGGTGACCGTCGCGCACCCAGCACCAGGTCCCGTCGGACGCGCGACGCGCGACTTGGGTCAGCACGGCCCCCGACGTGGTCGTCGACGTCGTGCAGGCCAGTGCCCCAGCAACGATGGGCGTGCCGACCGTCGCGATCGACAGGTCGGATCCCGAGGCGAACGCGGCCACGAACGCAGCCCGGATCGCCGGCCGGCCGGCCGCCTCACGGCCACCCGCCAGGCTGACGACGGCATCGGGCGAGTAGAGGGCGACGATGCCATCGACGTCGCCCGCCGCCTGCCGCTGCGCGAAGAGCCGGCCGAGGTCCTCAGGACTCTCAGCTCCAGCGGCTCCCACCACTGCAGCGGCTCCCATCGCTGCACGGGCCACCACCACCGCAGCGGCAGCGACCAGCCCGGTCTGGGGTGCATCCTCGTTCGTCCTCATGCCACTACCGTCCCAGCGACCACTGACACTGCCTGCCGTCCCGATCGCCCCACCCGATCGCCACACCCGGCGGTCGGTCACGGAGGGACAGGTGGAGGGGTCACTGACGCGTTCGGCCCCCAAGACTTGACCCGGGGTGTTGAATGGAGCGCATGCCCGGCCGCCCCGTCCATGTGACCTTCGTGTGCAGCGGGAACATCTGTCGATCTGCGATGGGGCAGGCCATCCTCCGCAAGCTCGTCACTGACGCCGGCCTCGGTGGCGACGTCCGGATCAGCTCGAGCGGCACCGGGGACTGGCACGTCGGGGAGCAGGCCGACCCCCGCACGATCGAGGTGCTGGCAGCGCACGGCTATGACGGGTCCACCCATCGGGCCCGGGAATTCGACTCGAGCGAGTTCGATGACCTCGACCTGGTGCTGGCCGCCGACGAGGGGCACGTCCGCCAACTGACCCGGTGGGCGCGCCGCCCCGAGCACCGCACCAAGATCCGGTTGCTGCGCGAATTCGACCCGGCTGCCGTCGAGGCCGGGACCCTCGAGACCGACGACCCCTGGTATGGCTCGTCCGAGCACTTCCTCCGCTGCTTCCGCGAGGTCGAGGCCGCCTGCCACGGCGTGCTCGACCACCTGCAAACCGGGCGCGACTGAGACCTCGCATGATCGACCTGCGCCTGACCGTGCCCGACTATCCCCTCGGCGCCCCCTGCTGGCTCGATGTCCTCGTCGTCGACGTGCCACGCGCGCAGGCCTTCTACGCCGAGCTCTTCGGGTGGCAGTGGCGGCCGGGCGATGACTTCACCGGCGGCTACTCGCTCGCGCTGCAGGATGGGCACCCGGTCGCCGGAATCAGCCGCAAGCCCCCACGCACGCCGGTGCCGAGCCAGTGGACGACCTACCTGCGCACCAACGATGCGTATGCCGCTGAGTCCGTGATCGAAGCCCGTGGCGGTCACGTGATGGGCTCGGTCGCGCAACTCGGCGGGCTGGGCCGGAGCCTCATCGCCACCGACCCGGGTGGCGCCTTCATGGGCCTCTGGGAGCCGGGCGACCTACCCGGCTCCGGGCTGCTCGATGCCCCGGGGACCCTCGCGTGGAACGAACTGCTGACCCGCGACTACGCCGCGGTGCAGCACTTCCACGAGGCCCTCTCTGGGCACCGCTTCGAGGAGCACGCCGAGGAGGGCGAGCCCCCGTGGTCGGTGGCCACCACCAGCGACGGCAGCCCCGCCTTCGGCCTGTCTGAGATCGGACCCGACTTCCCCGACAGCATCCGCTCGCACTGGGTCGTCAGCTTTGCCGCCCCCGACCTCGTGTCGACGATCTCGCGGGCCCTCACGCTCGGAGCCACCCTGGTCATGGGCCCCTACGACGGCCCGTTCGGGGTGGGCGCGGTGCTCACCGGCCCCGAGGGTGAGCTCTTCGCCGTCCTGAACCCCGACGAGAACTGAACCTGCGGCTGGGAGCGGGCTGAGCGGCATACGGAAGGAAAAGGCCTCCGGCGCCCGCGGTAGGCCCTGCTGCCCGGGTCGCGGCCACCCCCACGTGCTCTGGAAGGATGAGCTCATGTCCTCGCTCGCTGACGCGTCCCCAGCCATCGCCCTCGGCGCCCTCGACGGCCGCTACCGCAGCGCTGTCGCCCCCCTGGTGGACCACCTCTCCGAGGCAGCCCTCAACCGGGCGCGGGTGCGCGTCGAGATCGAGTGGCTGATCCACCAGTCGACCCACCACGTCATCCCGGGAGTGCGCGCCCTGACCGAGACCGAGCAGACCGCGCTGCGTCAGGTGGTCGAGGACTTCGGGCCCGACGCGATCACCGAGCTCGCTGAGATCGAGCGGGTCACCGTGCACGACGTCAAGGCCGTCGAGTACTTCCTCAAGCGTCGGCTGGCGCAGATCACGCCCGCCGACGAGGACCGTGGCCTGGCCGAGCTGATCCACTTCGGGTGCACGAGCGAGGACATCAACAACCTTTCCTACGCCCTCATGGTCAAAGGCGCGGTGACCCAGGTGTGGCTTCCACGGGCGCAGGCGCTCGTCGACCAGGTCGCGGCGATGGCGCGCGAGCTCAAGGACGTGCCACTCCTCGCCCACACCCACGGCCAGCCGGCGACGCCCACGACGATGGGCAAGGAGCTCGCCGTGCTCGCGCACCGCCTCGGACGTCAGTTGCGTCGGGTCGAGCGGCAGGAGTACCTCGGCAAGTTCAACGGCGCGACCGGGACCTACGGCGCCCACGCGCTCGCCCTGCCCGACGTCGACTGGCCGGCCGTGTCCCGCGACTTCGTCGAGAGTCTTGGGCTGCAGTGGAACCCGCTCACGACCCAGATCGAGAGTCACGACTGGCAGGCCGAGCTCTATGCCGACATCGCCCGCTTCAACCGGATCCTGCACAACCTCTGCACCGACGTGTGGACCTACATCTCGCTGGGCTACTTCGCGCAGGTCCGCGGGCAGGGGACCGTCGGGTCGAGCACGATGCCGCACAAGGTCAACCCGATCCGCTTCGAGAACGCAGAGGCCAACCTCGAGGTGTCCAACGCGCTGCTCGACGTCCTCGCCGCGACGCTGGTGCAGAGCCGGCTCCAACGCGACCTGACCGACAGCTCGATGCAGCGCAACATCGGGACCGCGTTCGGCCACAGTCTGCTCGCCCTCGACAACGCTGCGCGCGGCCTCGCCGGGCTCGACGCCGACCCCGAGCGGATGGCAGCGGACCTCGAGGCCAACTGGGAGGTGCTCGGGGAGCCGATCCAGTCCGCGATGCGGGCCCTCGGCGCGCAGGGGGTCCCCGGCATGGAGGAGCCCTACGAGCGGCTCAAGGAGCTGACCCGGGGCCGGCGCATCGATGGCGACGACCTACGCGAGTTCGTCCGCGGGCTCGGGCTGCCGGCCGACGTCGAGGCACGTTTCCTGGCGCTGACCCCGCAGACCTACACGGCCCTCGCGAGCCACCTCGTCGACGACTACCTCACCTGACCCAGGTCGAGTCGCGCGCTGATGTCGGAGCCACGGTCAGGTCACCGCGAACGAAGGCCCGGGCCCCGGACCCCGGACGTCGTGCCGCCGAGTTCCGTGTCACGTTGAATACCCCATAGGGGTATAGGGTAGGGGCGACGAAGGAGGCGAAATGCCTGGTTACAGCGGAAGCAAGGACGACTACCAGAAGCGGCTGCGGCGGATCGAGGGACAGGTCCGCGGCGTGCAACGGATGGTCGATTCCGACATCTACTGCATCGATATCCTGACCCAGGTCAGCGCCATCACCAAAGCCCTGCACGCCGTGAGCCTCGGCCTGCTGGAGGACCACATCTCGCACTGCGTCGTCGACGCCGCGCGCGAGTCGGACGAGGCCGCCCAGGCCAAGGTCAGGGAGGCGGCCGATGCCATCGCTCGCCTCATCAAGAGTTAACCCGAGGAGATCCCAGACATGAGTGAGACGACCACCATCATCGTGACCGGCATGACCTGCCAGCACTGCTCGTCCTCGGTGACCGAGGAACTCTCGGCCATCCCGGGCGTCAGGGAGGTCTCGGTCGACCTGCACGCGGGCGAGGACTCCCCCGTGACCATCTCCAGCGACACCCCGCTCGACCCCGCCGCAGTCTCGGCGGCCGTGGCCGAGGCGGGCTACAGCCTCCGATGAGCGTCACGCCACAGGCGGAAGAGGTCCGCCTCGCGATCACCGGGATGACGTGCGCCTCGTGCTCGGCCCGGATCGAACGCAAGCTCGGAAAGATCGACGGGATCGAGTCCGCGGTGGTCAACCTCGCGACGGAGAAGGCGAGCGTCTCCTTCGCCGCGCCGGTCACCGTGGCGCAGATCCTCCAACAGATCGAGGCCACCGGCTACGGTGCGCGGGTCCTCTCCGGGAGCACCAAGTCCGAGTCCCGTATGCCGCCGAGCCCTGCCAGCGCCAAGCCGGAAGCAGGCGCCCTGCTGGGGACCCTCCGCACCCAGGCGATGCGGCGAGCCGGGGTCACACCACCCACAGCCCGGTCCGCAGCCCCGTCCTCGACGCCAGCCACGATGTCGGCCACGGACCGCTCCCCCGGCGCCGCCGCGGCTGTGGACGCGGCCACGCGCCCTGTCCAGGGTCCTGACACCGGTTCCGACACCGGAGCCGGCCACGATGCCGGATCGGCAGACACCGGACCGGACGAGCACCGCGACCACACCTCGGCCCAGGGCATCCTGCGCCGACGCTTGATCGTCGCCGCGATCCTCACGGTCCCGGTCTTCTTCATCGCCATGGTCCTGCCGTCCTTCTCGGCGGGTCCCTGGCTCGAGTTCCTCCTCGCCACGCCGGTCGTGGCGTGGTGTGCCTGGCCCTTCCACCGCGCTGCCTACGTCAACGCGAAGCACCTCGCCTCGACGATGGACACCCTCGTGTCCATCGGCGTCCTCGCCGCCTACGGCTACTCGATCGTCGAGTTGCTGTCCGGCGGGACGCACCTCTACTTCGAGGTCGCCGCCGTCGTGACGACCTTCCTGCTCCTCGGACGCTTCCTCGAGGCGCGCGCCAAGGACTCGGGTCGGGACGCCGTGCGCTCGCTGCTCGACCTGGGGGCCAAGGACGTGGCGATTCTCCGGATCGACCCACGGACCCGGATCACCGGAGAGACACGGATCCCCATCGAGCGACTGGCCGTGGGCGATCAGTTCGTGGTCCGGCCCGGCGAGACCGTCGCCACGGACGGAATCGTGCTCGAGGGCGGCAGCGCGATCGACGCGAGCCTCGTGACCGGCGAGTCGACCCCCGTCGACGTGACGGCGGGCGACCTGGTCATCGGTGGCTCCATCAACGCGACCGGTCGACTCATCGTCGAGGCCAAGAAGGTCGGCGCCGACACGATGCTCGCCGGCATCCAACGCCTCGTGGAGAGCGCCCAGACCGGCAAGGCCGACGTGCAACGGCTCGCCGACCGGGTCTCAGCGGTCTTCGTCCCGATCGTCCTGGTCATCGCACTCGTCACCTTCGTGACGTGGCTGGCCACCGGTCACGACCTGTCCCGCTCGCTCGCCGTGGCGGTGACCGTGCTGATCATCGCGTGCCCGTGCGCCCTGGGGCTAGCGACCCCGATGGCGTTGCTCGTCGGGACCGGTCGTGGGGCCCAGCTCGGGACCCTCATCAAGGGCCCGCAGGTCCTCGAGGACACCCGGCGGGTGGACACGATCCTGCTGGACAAGACGGGCACGGTCACGACCGGGGACCTGTCCCTCAAGAGCATCGAGGTCCGCGGGAAGCTCTCCAAGGAGTCGGTGCTGACCGCCGCGGCGGCCGTCGAGCAGGGCAGCGAGCACCCGATCGCCCGGGCCATCGTCACCGCGTCCCAGGTTGCCAAGTTGCGTCTGCCGCGGATCACCGACTTCGCCACGAATCCTGGCGAGGGGGCCACCGCCCGGATCAAGGACACCGAGGTGACCGTCGGCAAGGCGGCCCTGTTCGACACCGTCGACCCCGTGCTGCGCGCCCACGCGGGGGCCAAGGCCGGCACCACGGTCTTCGTCGGGTGGGACGGCACCGCCCACGGCGCCCTCACGGTCGAGGACACCGTCCGTGCGACGTCAGCTGACGCCATCGCCCGGCTCAAGACCCTGGGCCTGACCCCGCACCTGCTCACCGGTGACGGAGCCGCCAATGCCCGCAGCGTGGCCGAGCAGGTCGGGATCGAACCGGCCAACGTCCGGGCCGACGTGCTGCCCGCCGACAAGCACGCCGTCGTGGCAGAGCTCCAACGCCGCGGCAAGGTCGTCGCCATGGTCGGCGACGGCATCAACGACGCCGCCGCGCTCGCCCAGGCCGATCTCGGGCTGGCGATGGGGTCGGGCACCGACGTGGCGATGGACTCGGCGGACATCGTCCTGGTCCGACCGGATCTGGACGCCGTCGGCGACGCGATCGAGTTGTCCCGCGAGACCCTGCGGATCATCAAGCAGAACCTCGCGTGGGCCTTCGGCTACAACGTCGCTGCGATCCCGTTGGCCGCCTTCGGTCTGCTCAACCCGATGATCGCCGGCGCCACGATGGCCATGTCCTCAGTCCTCGTCGTCACCAACTCGCTGCGCCTCAAGCGCTTCAAGCGCTGAGGACCGCAAAGGCCACCATCCCTGTGGATGGTGGCCTTTGGCGTGGTCAGGTCGGTCGGGGCGTTGCTCACCGCATCCGGGCCGGCACCCCCAGGCAGCTGGCTCTCAGATGACGACCAGACCCTCGGGGGTCGAGAAGGTCACGGAGAGCAGCCCCGGTGTCCCGTGCGGGGCCAGGAAGGTGAAGTGGATGTCGCCCTTGTCGAAGCGATCCTCCGGCCCCAGCCACTCGCGCACCCGCGACGGGTCACCGGCGATCTGGAGGTTGGCGATCGCGACATCGGTCGCAGAAGTCGCAGCAGGGTGCAGGGAGTAGTCGTCCCAGCGCACGAAGAAGGGCAGCTGCGGGTCGGCCATCAAGCCCTTGACCCCGATCTGGCGCCACTTGAGCTCGACCCCGTCCGGCCGGTGCCGGTTGCCGTCGACAGCCGCGCGACCGAGTCGCTTCTCCACGGGCTCGAGGTTGTCGACGGAGATCACCCAGCCGAGCCAGCCACCGCCGGCCTCGGAACGGGCGCGGACGGCCTGGCCGAAGGGCGCCTTGTCGGACGCCGGGTGGTCGAGGACTTCGACGACCTCGAGGTAGTTGCGGTGAGCCAGCGGAAAGATGACGTTGCGGGTGCCGAAGCGCGGGTGAATGCCGCCATCGACGGGGTCCACCCCGATCAGCTTCGAAAGTCGGGCGGCCGTGGCCTGCACTCCGTCGTGCTCCGCGGCATAGGACACGTGGTCAACTCGCATGCCGTCCATCGTGGCACACCAGCAGGAGTGCTCTTGACCACCCCCCGGTTCGCCCTCGGATCACCGCCGAGAGCGGACGGACGTCAAAGCACCGGCGCCGCGATCGGTTCAGCGCACCCCGCGTTGCCGGACCGCTTCATAGAGCACGATGGCGGCCGACGCGGCCACGTTGAGGCTGTTCGCCTTGCCCCGCATGGGGATCCTGACCCGATGCGTCGCCGCGGCGAGCAGGCGGTCGTCGGCGCCGTGCTTCTCACTGCCGACCGCGATCGCGATCCGTCCGGTGTAGTCGACGTCGGTGTGCAGCAGGTCCGTCGCGGGCGTCGTCACGACCAGGGCGATCTCCCGGGCGGTCAGCCACTCCAGCACCTCGGAGGTCGTGGCGCTGGCCACCGGGACGGCAAAGACGGTGCCCTTGCTGGCCCGCACGACGTTGGGGTTGCCCCAGTCGGTGACGGGGTCAGCGGCGACGACCGCGTCGACTCCAGCCGCATCCGCAGTGCGCAGCATGGCCCCGAGGTTGCCCGGCTTCTCCACCCCCTGGGAGACGAGCCCGAGGAAGCGGTCCCCGTCCGCGCGCAGCTCACCCAGCGGCATACCGACTCGATCAACGACGGCGAGCAAGCCATCGGGACCCTCGCGATACGACACCTTGCCGTAGGCCGCTGAGCTGAGTTGAACGACCTCGCTGTCCTGGGCGCGCAGTCGGGTGAGCAGGTCGGCCTGCGTGCCGATGTCCTGCGAGCCGGCCCGGCCCGCGGGGCTGAAGAGCTCCTCGCACACATAGACGGTGCGCGGCACGACACCGGCCGTCAGCGCGAGGTCGATCTCCTCGTAGCCCTCGACCAGGGTCTGCCCGGTCTCCTCACGGACGCGGCGGCGGCGGAGGGCGAGCAGCCCCTTGAGGCGCGGGTTGGACGCAGAGGTGATGACGAGGTCGGCCATGGCTCTCCCAGCATCCCATCTGCATGACGTGCGGCCCACTCGCGTGTGGCCCTGCGCGAGACACGGACCCAGAATCGAGTGGCCCGGGACGCTCGGAGCTCGGCTTAGGGTTGAGGCCATGCTCGACACCTTGGCGGCCCTGCCGTTCTGGCAGGCGTTCATCGCGCTGTGGTGCATCGTCATGGTGCGGTCCAACGCCACCTACTGGGTCGGGCGCGGCGCCATGGCGGGGTGGCGTCGTCGTCGGCCACAGCCCGAACCCGAACGGCAGGTCCGGGCAGAATCCCTGCTCCGTCGGCTCGGCCCGGTCGCGGTCGTGTTGTCGTATCTCACCGTCGGGATCCAGACGACGATTCACCTCACGGCGGGCGCGCTGCGCATGCCGCTGGCTTATTACGTGCCGGCGGCGGCGCTCGGCTCGATGGCCTGGGCCGCGATCTACGCGACCATCGGCATCGCCGTCGTCGAGGCCTGGCTCGCGGCGCAGGCCGGGTCCTGGTACGCCCTCGGCGGCATCGTGGCGCTGATCCTCGTCGGCCTCGTGACGTGGCTGGTCTCCCACCGACACCGAGCAGGCACGCCCACCCCCTGAGCCGGCCGCCACCCCGCCCGCCCCCGCACGCGCCACCTCGACAATCCCACCCGGGCCCGATCCCGAAGGCGCGCAGACCCGCCCGACCACGACAATCCCACCCGGGCCCGATCCCGAAGGCGCGCAGACCCGCCCGGCCTCGACAATCCCACCCGGGCGGGATGGTCGTGCACCACTCGGGTGCGAAGCGGTCGCCCGAAGCCCGTCACGCAGACCCAATGGCCCCCGCTGCACCGAGGTGGGCCCGGTCGGCCGCGGCCCGGCCCGAGTGCCACCCCTCGGCGTCACGCACGCTCCCCACCGACTTGGTCGAGAGGGTGGGGAACCAGCCGTCGACGACCCGGTCAACGTCCTCGGCCCGAGCCTCGAGGAGCGGGACGAGTTCCTGACCGCTCGATTGCGCCGTTGCCGACGCCGCCTGCACCTCGTCGGCGGTCACCTGCTCGAGCCGCTCCCCGATGCGGCTGGCGAACGAGGCCAGGAACGAGTGCCGGAACGACCTGGTCCGACTCCGGCCATAGCCGTCAGTCCGGGAGCCGGCACTGGTGACGGACCGCGTCGCCTGGACCAGCAGCGAGGTGAACAGCACCTCCACACTCTCGAGATCCGCCTCGAATCCGACCACCGTGCCGAAGCCGAGCTCACGGCTCCAGATCAGGCGGCACCGGTTGGCCGAGGCCACGGCGTCGAGCAGCATGGCCTTGGGCGCGTCGTACGGGTTGTCGATGCCGATCCGGCGACCCTGTGGCGTGTCGCCCCGACGTCTACCCCGATCGGAGGCCGAGAGCAGGGCGGCGTCGATGCTGTGTCGCGCCATCAGCGCCTGGGCGCCGGCGGTAAAGGTCTCAGCCTCCGCCTCGAACGTCGTCGACTCCGCCTTGGCCAGCAGCTGACGCACCCGGCTGAGGATCCGCTCGTCCACCGCCGGTCCTGCCTCAGGACCGCTAACCCCACCACCCCGGTCGTGCGTCGAGGTGGCTGTCCCCGGCAGGGGAGTCAGGCACTCGAGCCGGGGCAGTCGGACAAGCAGGTGCAGCGCCACGAGGGCCCGCGAGATGAGGGTCAGCCAGTCAACGCCCCGGGCCCGATGCGCATCGAGCCAGGTCTGCGAGGCAGGCCACCAGACGCCGCCCTCGGATTCCTCCAGCTGCGCGCGCCAGCGATGATCGACCGTCGACGGTGCATAGCCAGCCAATTCATCGCTCAGCACATCGATCAGGAGTGACTGCTCCGGCACGGCCACCTTCCGGCGCGCGTAGCGGTGGACATCGGCTGGTTGCCAGCCGCGCTCCCAGGCCTCAGCGGTGGCTTCGGTCAGGCCGGCGATCAGGGTGGTCACGACGATCCGCTGCCCCTGCACCTCATCGCACTGCTGCGCGAGCGCCACTGCGGCATCGTCCAGGGGGTCGCTCAGCCCGAGGTCCAACGCGACGAGACCATCGCTGATGAGCCTCTTGACGCCATCGCGGACCACGGGCTCGGGGCCGGTCGCACGGACCTCGCGGGGGCGAAAGCTCTGGCCGTTTCGAGGCGTTGCTCGCCCCGGTTGCTGCTGCCTGCCTGCGCTCGGTCGTCGTGCGCGGTTATTCCTGCTCATCGCTCCACCTGTCGTCAACGGTCCCCTCGGAGAGCGTGCCAGCCATCTCAGACCCGGACCCAACCGCAG
>CAJDTW010000047.1_pt1 | contig 15324 bp, 13 predicted proteins | sample 7389911 | NCBI WGS metagenome assembly CAJDTW01 (sample SAMEA7055652, study PRJEB34461) | soil metagenome | biome: terrestrial ecosystem; feature: Peninsula; material: soil | place: Antarctica | collected 2016 | reverse complement strand
GCGAGGCCGGGGAACTTCTGGGCCATCCTGAGCCCTGTGGCAGCCAGCCCCTCCTCGACCTTGTGATAGGCCTCCTGATCGCTTTCGGCGCCATCCCCTGGCATCCGATCGTAGGCCAAGGCCTCGAGGGGCATGGGCTGCGCCACCATGATGATGTGCAGTCTGGCGCCGCTGGCGTCCGCGATCCGTGCCGCCTCCTCCAGGGCCCGTTCAGAGGTCTCGGAGTCATCGATCGCGACCACAACACGGCGGTCGGGACCGGGCTGGGCAGGAGCCGTCCCGTCCGCAGAGCGCACCACGACCGCAGGACACGTCGAGTGGGCGGTGACGTTGTAGGACGTCGACCCGAGCAGACCGCCCGAGATCCGGCCCCGCCCCCGGCTCCCGGTGACCACGAGGTCCGCGGACCTCGAGGCCTCGACGAGCTCAGCGGCCGCGCTGCCGATGGATCCCACCGGAATTATCTCGGCGTCCCCGAGGATCTTCCTGGCTCGCGCCACACCCTGATCGAGGAAGCTTCGCTCCATCTCGTCGAAGTTCGTCATGTCGACCGTGGGCTCGACCGCTCTGAACTGTGGCACGGCGGACAGATCGAGCGTGTGCAGAATGGTCAGTGGGCTTCCCTCACGCTTGGCCATCTCTGCGGCCCAATCGAGCGCCAACCCGGCGCCTTCTGACCCGTCGTACCCAACAACGATGCCTCCGGCATTGGCGTTCATCGCCCACAGCCCCTTCCACTCGTCCGCGGCCGGGACCGACTGGCCGGCCGGACCCCAATCATGTCGTGGAAGGATGGGACCCGGCTAATCCCATGGCTGACATCACACCGGCGACCAGACATCTGGCACCGGATTCCGTCACCGGACCCGCTGAGCCGTCAGGCCTCCTGCGCCACCGCCTGCAGGATTGCCACGGCAGACGTGTCGATATCGCGCTCGGTCGTCGCCGCGTTGGACACCGAGACCCGCATCAATCGCTGACCTCGCCACGTCGTGCCGCCGACCCAGCAGGTCCCATCGAGTTGGACGCGCTCGATGATCGCATCGGTGCGGTCCCGGCCATCCTCTCCAGCCGGAAAACTGACGAGCACCTGGTTGAGCACGATGTCATTGTGGATGGTCGCTCCACCCGCCACCAACGCAGCGGCCATCCGCCGAGCCAGCACGCAGCAGCGGTCGACCAAGTCCGCAACCCCATCCGAGCCCAGTTCGCGCAGGGCCGCCCACACCGCGAAACCCCTCGCCCTTCGGGACGATTCAGGGGTCAGGTCCCCGAGCACGTAGTCAGCGGCCGCCCCGCCCGATCCTGACCCGGTCAGATAGGCAGCGCTGTAGTGCATCGTGTCCCGGTGCATCACGGGGTCTGCACAGAAGACGAGGCCACTGTCGTAGGGCACGTTGAGCCACTTGTGCGCATCGGTCCCCCACGAATCCGCGAGTTCCAGACCAGCCACCAGGTGAGCGGTGCGGGGGCTGGCCGCCGCCCACAGCCCGAAGGCCCCGTCGACGTGCACCCAGGCCCCCACCTCCCGGGCCATCGGGATCGCTGCCGCGAGGTCGTCGCACGCCCCCGTGTTGACGTTCCCCGCCTGCAGGCACACGATCGTGGGTCCCGAGGATGCCGCGAGCACCTCTCGCAGCCCCTCGATCGAGATGGCACCATTGACATCAGCGCGCACCGACTCGATCGACGTGAGCCCGAAGCCGAGGAGCCGGGCCGCCCGGTCGATGGTGGCGTGACGCTCCTCGCTCGCGACGATCCGCACGCGGGGCGCTCCGCTGAGCCCGTCCTGCTCGACGTCCCAGCCCGCACCAGCGAGCACCCCATGGCGCCCCACCGCGAGACCGACGGTATTGGCTGCCTGGGCCCCGGTGACGAACCCGACCGATGCCGCGGACGGGATCCCGAGCAACGTCTTGAGCCAGCCGCCCGCCCCACGCTCGGCCGCTGCCGCAGCGGGCGACAGCACCTCGTTGTAGGCGCACTGGTCCCACCCGACCGAGACCAGGTCCGCCGCGCTCGCGGCGGGCAGGGCCCCGCCGGTGACGAAGCCGAAGAATCTCGGTCCGACCGTGCCCATCAGCCCCGGGCGCGCCGCTTGGACGAGTTCGTCCAGCACCTGATCCGGCGGGGTCGGCCCGGTCTGCAGGGGGCCGCCAAAGGACGCGCGCAACTGTTCATCGGCTTCGTCCGGCTGGACCGGGCGAGCGCCCACCCCGGTCCGGTGGTCCGCGGCGACCTGGGCCGCGCGGGCAAAGAGGCTCTGCAAATCGACGTCCATGGGGTGAACCCTGCCCTTCACCGCTGGGCTCCGCAAGCGATTCGACCGGCTCAGATCCCGAGGCGATGGGCCACGTCGGGACCCCCGATCGACCGGATGACCCCAGGGTCACCGATGACCACGAGGTGGTCAGTGGCCCGGGACATCCCGACGTAGAGCATCTCCTTGGCCCGCTCCGCGTTCTTCGGGTTGACGCACAGGATCACCGCCTTGCGTTCCAGGCCCTTGCACCCCAGGACGTGCCCGTAGAAGACGTCGTCGGTGTCCCAGAAAAAGCGCCAGTAGCCGACCTGCCCGTCCGCCGCCTGGCGCTCGGCCTGGATCGGGTGACGCGAGCCCATCGTCAGCAGCGCGACGTGCTCCGGACGCCAGCCCACCTCGAGCAACCGGTCCACCTGGTCGTCGGCGACCTCGATCTCCTCGCCGGAGACGCTGGGCACGAACTCCACGTCAGCCCCGACGCCACCGCGCGCGTGCATCCGCATCGGGGCCACCGGCGCGAAGGCGTTGGCGATCTGCTACGTGTTGCGCAGATTGTGATCGGCACGGCAGCACCTCACGGCGAGCCTCCATCCACTGCTCAGACAACTCTCAGGCTGTACGAAGCCGATTTTCAGGTTGTGAATTACTGTGCCTTATCGCCGAACTGACACATCCCTTTCACCAGAGGAGCAGTCATGAGAAGGCCACCACGATTAAGAACGGTTGCCACCGCCGCCGCCGCAGCAGGGATCCTGCTGGGCGGCCTGATGGCCGCTGGTACGGCGACCGCTGCGGGCAACTCGTCCAACCGACACGTCGTCAGCCCCGTCCCGGGGTGGACCTCGCACGCCCAGCACGTCCCGTCGATCCAAGCGACTCAGGCGATTCAGGCCAAGGTCTGGCTCGCCCCACGCAATGGACCTGCGCTCACCAGTCTGGTCCAAGCCGTCTCTGACCCGAGTTCGAAGCAGTACGGCAAGTACCTGACCGCGGACCAATACCGCGCCACCTATGCTCCCGATGCCGCCGAGGTCGCGACGGTCAAGGCCTGGCTCACCAGGGCCGGCCTCACGATCGAGAGTGTGGGCGCCGACAACCACTTCATCGCCGTGAGCGGATCCACAGCCGCCATGAACACCGCCTTCGGGGCCAACGTCCAGCACTTCAAGGTCAAGGGCAAGTCAGTGCTCGGACCGACCTCGGCGGTCACCGTCCCAGCCAGTATCGGCGCGGGGGTGCTCGCAGTGACCGGCCTCGACACCCTGGGCCACATCGTGCACACCAACACCACCAGCGGAGCACCCGCCGTGAGCGACCCCCCGCCAGCTCCGGGCTTCGTCAACGCCGGGCCTTGCTCGTCCTACTACGGGGAGAAGACGGATTCGACCGACCCGAAGTTCCAGGGGCAGCACCTGCCTACGCCGTGTGTGGCTACGTCCCGTCGCAGCTGCGTGATGCCTATGGCGTCACCGCCACCCAACTCACCGGGCGCGGGGTGACCGTCGCGATCACCGATGCCTTCGACTCCCCCACGCTGAAGAAGGACGCGAACACCTACGCGACGAATCATGGCGACAGCGCCTTCTCTGGCAAGCAGTTCACGGACCGCAGCCTGCCGATCACCGACGAGCAGAAGGTCGCGGACTGCGGCGGAAACAGCTGGTACGGCGAGCAGTCCCTCGATGTCGAGGCAGTGCACGGCATCGCGCCGAAGGCCAACGTCGCCTACTACGGTGCGGCCAGTTGCTACGACGATGACCTACTCGCCGCGATGGCCCTAGCCGTCAACGACACCAAGGCCTCGATGGTCACCAACTCGTGGGGTGAGCCGACCTACGTTCTGATGGATGACGGCACGATCCAGCCCGTCATCGACGACGCGCTGGTCTCGGCCTACGAGTCGGTCTTCCTCCAGGGCGCCTCCCAGGGGGTCGGGTTCTACTTCTCCGCCGGCGACGACGGGGACGAACTCGCGTCCTATGGGGTCAAGCAGACCGACTGGCCGGCCTCCGACCCCTACGTCACGACAGTGGGCGGCACCGCGCTGGCAGTCAACCAGAACGGCAACCGCCAGTTCGAGACCGGCTGGGGCACCCAGAAATACACCCTCGACCCGGCTGGCAGCTGGACCGGCCCGACCTGGCTCTACGGGTCTGGCGGTGGCTACAGCGCCTGGTTCGGCCCGCGCCGCCCGTGGTACCAGCGTGGCGTGGCCAAGGGCGGTCCCGGGCGTGCCGTGCCTGACATCGCCATGGTCGCTGACCCGACCACGGGAATGCTCGTCGGCCAGACGCAAGACTTCGCACTGGAGACGACGTTCGGTCAGGGCACGCAGTACGGCGAGTACCGGATCGGCGGGACGAGCCTTGCCTCGCCGCTCATGGCCGGCCTCAACGCCGATGCCCAGCAAGGCGGCAACCGGATCGGCTTCGCCAACCCGCTCATCTACTCGCTGGCCAAGCGCGGCGTCTACTTCGACGTCACCCCGCAGGGCGATCCGGGCAACGTCCGGGTCGACTACATCAACGGCCTCAACGACGCCGCCGGCACGAGGGCTACGGTCCGCACCTTCGACCACGACTCCAGCCTCAAGACCGCCCGGGGCTGGGACACCGTGACCGGGGTCGGCACGCCGACGGCGAAGTACCTGCGCAGCTCACTCCATGGACCTCCGGTGCAGCGCGGCCTAGGGTGGAGGTGGCCGGTCGGCCGCGGGGCGTCCGTACCGGTTGTGGACGAGCCTTCCGGTGGTCCAGTCCACGGCGTCTGCCCACCGCAGCCCCGGGACTGGAGGTCGTCATGACGACGACGCAAACCCAAGCCTCACCCACAGTCGATGCCCCGCCGGCCGCCCCACTCGAGGCCCCGCTCGATGCCCCAGTCAGGGTCGGGCTCTACGAGACGATGGTGCTCTGCCGGACCTACGAGGAGGCCATTCTGCGGGAGTACCACGCGGACAAGGGCCCCGGCTTCGACATCGGCAAGGGCCTGATCCCAGGCGAGATGCACCTGTCGGCAGGTCAGGAGCCGGTCGCGGCCGGCGTCTGCGCCCACCTCACCGCGGACGATGCTCTGACGGCGACCCACCGACCGCATCACCTGGCCATCGCGCACGGGATGGACCTGCGCCCCATGACCGCCGAGATCTTCGGCCGGGAGACCGGACTCGGCCGCGGTCGCGGCGGTCACATGCACCTGTTCGACCCGGCCACCCACTTCTCCTGCTCGGGGATCGTCGCGGAGGGCTTCCCGGCAGCACTGGGCCAGGCGTTCGCGTTCCAGCGTCAGGGTACTGACCGGATCGCCGTCGCCGTGGCGGGTGAAGGTGCGGCCAATGCAGGCCCCTTCCACGAGTCGCTCAACCTCGCCGCCCTGTGGTCGCTCCCGGTCGTCTTCGTCATCGAAGACAACGACTGGGGCATCTCGGTGCCGCGATCAATGTCCACCGCCATCCCCTCCAACGCCGACCGGGCCGCCGCCTACGGCATGCCCGGCGAGCGGGTCGAGGAGAACGACGTCGAGGCCGTCCACGCCGCCGCGGGCCGGGCTGTCGCCAGGGCGCGGGCCGGAGAGGGACCCACTCTCCTCGAGGTGCACACCCTCCGGCTCTGGGGCCACTTCGAGGGCGACGCCCAGGGCTACCGGACCGACCTCGCCGAGGTGCCGAACCGCGACCCGATCCCCCGCTACGAGCACCTCCTGCGCGAGGCCGGTGCGCTCGACGACGACGCCATCACCGCCATCCGCGACGCGGCGAGCGCCAAGGTCGAGGACGCCATCATGTTCGCCAAGGACAGCCCCCTGCCCGACCCCGAGTCGGCCACCTCTTACCTGTTCGCCTGAGGAGACGATGATGACCATCACTGACGCCAACCCCACCGCAGCCGCATCCGCACCCCAGACGAGCCGACTCACCACCTCCAAGGCCATGGTCGAGGCCATCGCCGACGAGATGGAGCGCGACCCCTCGGTCTTCTACATGGGCGAGGACGTCGGCCCCTACGGCGGGATCTTCAGCTCGACCACCGGGCTGCTCGATCGCTTCGGACCCGAGCGGATCATCGACACCCCGATCTCCGAGACGGCCTTCATCGGGCTCGGGATCGGTGCGGCGGTCGAGGGGATGCGCCCCATCGTCGAGCTCATGTTCGCCGACTTCATGGGCGTGTGCCTCGACCAGATCTACAACCACATGGCCAAGATCCACTACGAGTCGGGCGGCAACGTCAAGGTCCCGATGGTCCTGACGACCGCGGTCGGCGGCGGCTACTCGGACGGCGCCCAGCACTCGCAGTGCCTGTGGGGCACCTTTGCCCACCTCCCCGGGATGAAGGTCGTGGTGCCGAGCAACCCAGCCGACGCCAAGGGCCTGATGACCTCGGCGATCCGCGACGACAACCCCGTCGTCTACATGTTCCACAAGGGCATCATGGGCCTGCCGTGGATGGCGAAGAACGCCCGGTCGATCGGAGACGTGCCGAGCGGTGAGCACATCGTGCCGATCGGCAAGGCCGCCATCCCGCGAACCGGGACGGACGTCACGGTCGTCACCTTGTCACTGTCGGTGCACCACGCCCTTGATGTCGCGGACAAGCTGGCGCCCGAGGGGATCGACGTCGAGGTCCTCGACCTGCGCAGCCTCGTCCCGCTCGACCGCGAGGCGATCCTCACCTCGGTCGCCAAGACCGGCCGGCTCGTCATCGTCGACGAGGACTACCTCTCCTTCGGCCTCTCCGGTGAGGTGGTCGCAACGGTCACCGACCACGACCCGAGCCTGCTCAAGGTCCCGGTCCAGCGGGTCGCCGTGCCCGACGTCCCGATCCCCTACGCCCACGGCCTCGAGTATGCAGTCCTGCCGCGTCCCGACCGCATCGAGGCGGCCATCCGTCAGTCGGTGGCGCGATGACGGAGGTCGCCTTCCCGCCCCTGTCGAAGGAGACTCCCGACGCTGAAGGGGTCCTGTCCACGTGGTTCGTCAGCGACGCCGCCACCGTCGCTGCCGACCAGCTCATTGCCGAGGTGCAGGTGGACAAGGTCGCAGCCGAGGTCGTCGCCCCGGTCGGTGGCGTCATCCACCTCCTCGTGGCCGAGGAGGCCGTCGTGCGGCAGGGAGCTCCGATCGCCCGGATCGAGTGAGTCACCTCCCCCAGCCCGTAGGCCGCTGTGCCGGCGATCGCTCGCCAGCACAGCGGCCTCCGGCATCGAGGGTCAGGCGACGCGGCCTGAGGGCGCGAGCTCCTCGGTCTTGCCGGGGTCGTGCACGACGATGTCGCCGAGCACCTCGTCGATGGTGGCCATCAGCTCCGGGGCGAGCTTCACGCCCGCCGCCTTGACGTTCTCGGCGACCTGCTCGGGACGCGACGCACCGACGAGCGCGGCTGCGACGTTGGGATTCTGCAGGACCCAGGCGACGGCGAGCTGGGCCATGCTCAACCCTGCCTCGTCCGCGACCGGCTTCAGGCCCTGGACGCGCTCGAGGACGTCGTCGCGCAGGAAGCGCTTGACGAAGTTGGCGCCACCCTTCTCGTCGGTGGCCCGCGAGCCCGCCGGCGGCGCCTGCCCGGGCAGGTACTTGCCGGTGAGCACGCCCTGCGCGACCGGGCTCCACACGATCTGGCTCACGCCGAGCTCCTCGCAGGCGGGGACGACCTCGTCCTCGATGACGCGCCAGAGCATGGAGTACTGCGGCTGGCTCGAGATGAGCTGGAAGCCGAGCTCCTTGGACAGCCGGACGCCCTCATGGAGCTGCTCGGCCGTCCACTCGCTGACGCCGATGTAGAGCGCCTTGCCCTGCCTGACGACGTCGGCGAAGGCCTGCATCGTCTCCTCGAGCGGCGTCTCGGTGTCGTAGCGGTGCGCCTGGTAGAGGTCGACGTAGTCGGTCTGCAGGCGGCGCAGGGAGCCGTTGATCGACTCCATGATGTGCTTGCGGGACAGACCGGTGTCGTTCTTGCCACCGGGCCCGGTGGGCCAATAGACCTTGGTGAAGATCTCGAGGCTCTCGCGCCGCTCGCCCTTGAGGGCGTCACCGAGGACGGTCTCCGCCGCCGTGTTGGCGTAGACGTCCGCCGTGTCGAAGGTCGAGATGCCCGCGTCGAGGGCTGCCTGCACGCACTGCTTTGCGACCTCGTTCTCCACCTGGGAACCGTGCGTGAGCCAGTTGCCGTAGGTGATCTCGGAGATCTTGAGTCCACTGTTGCCGAGGTATCTGAATTCCATGTCTCCCACCGTATGCCGCCGACCGTGGTCCCGGTAACGGCACGGGGTCGCACACCGGTCAATCGGTGACGCGCCTCAGGTGACCGCTTCGCGGCGATGGAACTCTGCGGCGTCCCAGGTGCCGGTGTCGAGGAGGTCCCGCAGCACCTCCACGGCGTCCCAGACCTCGGTGAACCCGAGGTAGAGCGGGGTGATGCCGAAGCGGAGCACCTCGGGCTCCCGGTAGTCGCCGATGACCCCCCGCGCGATGAGCGCCTGCATCACGGCGTAGCCGTCGGGGTGACGGAAGCTGACGTGGCTGCCCCGCTCGGCGTGATCCCGCGGAGTGATGAGGGTGAGCGGGTGGGCGCCGCACCGTTGCTCGACCAGCTCGATGAACAGATCGGTCTGGGCGAGGGACTTGTGCCGCAACTGGTCCTGATCGACCCGCAGGTGGGCATCGAGGCCGGTCTCGACCATGCTCAGTGAGGTGATGGGCTGGGTCCCGGAGAGGAAGCGCCGGATGCCGTCCGCCGGCTCATAGGTGGTCTCCATCGCGAACGGCCGCGAGTGCCCCCACCAGCCGGACAGCGGCTGGGAGAACCGGTTCTGGTGGCGCTGCGCCACCCAGATGAAGCCCGGCGACCCGGGTCCGCCGTTGAGGTACTTGTAGGTGCACCCGACCGCCAGGTCGGCGCCCGAGTCCGCCAGTGCGATCGGCACGGCACCGGCCGAATGGCACAGGTCCCACAGCATCAGGGCGCCGGCCTGCTGGACCGAGGCCGTGACGGCAGGCAGGTCCCACAGGCGTCCGGTGCGGTAGTTGACGTGGCTCAGCACGACCGCGGCCACCGAGTCGTCGAGGGCCTCCTCCAGTGGGTGGTCCGCGTCGATCAGGCGCACCTCGTAGTCACCCTCGAGCGTGCTGATGACGCCGTCGATGATGTAGAGATCGGTCGGGAAGTTGTCCCGCTCGGAGATGATGACCCGCCGGCCGGGGGCGTCCTCCGCCTGGATCCGCACCGCCGCGAACAGTGCCTTGAAGAGGTTGATCGAGGTGGTGTCGGTCACCACCGTGGTCCCGGCGCCGCCGCCGAGCAGGTCGGAGAGTTGGCCGCCGAGGCGGACCGGCAGGTCGAACCACCCGGCGGTGTTCCAGCTCCGGATCAGGCCCTGCCCCCACTCGTCCGCGATGACCTGCTGGGCCCGCTCGAGCGCTGCCTTGGGCCGGGCCCCGAGGGAGTTGCCGTCGAGATAGATCACTCCTTCCGGGATCGCGAACTCGTCCCGGAACGCGCCCAAGGGGTCCTGTTCGTCGAGGACCTGGCAGGCCTCACGGGTCCACGTGCTCATCGGGATCTCCCTCCGTCACCGGCTCGTCGTCGACTCCAGCCTAGAGGGGCGGCCCTCCCCCAGCACCGCTTGCGGGGTCGGCCCCCCTCGAGGTCGGGACAGCGGCATACGGGCGGCGGGGGACGAACGCACGGGGGCGGGCCCCGGGATCACTCCCGGGGCCCGCGCTCTGCAGGTGACGTGCAGCAGTGTGCGTCGCTCAGCGCATCGCGTACTCCTTGACCTCGCCGCTGTTGACCCGCGCGTAGTAGCTCTTGATCGTCGAGCGGATGACATTGGCCAGGATGTAGAGGCCGATGATGTTCCAGACACCCATCAGGAAGATCATCGAGTCGGAGAAGTTGATGACCGGCCCGAGGGCGGCCGCCGAGCCGACGACAGTGAAGACGAGGAACAGGACCTTGAAGACGTTCTCGGCAACCTTGCTGTCGCCGAAGAGGAACCCGGTGGCCTTCATCCCGTAGTAGGACCAGCTGATCATCGTCGAGAACGCGAACATCACGACGGCAACCGCGAGGACGATGGGGAACCACGGAAGCACCGTCTCGAAGGCGCGGGACGTGAGCTCCACCCCGCCCAGCTCGGTGGCGTCGGGGTCATTCCACGCACCGCTGATGACGATCGCCAGGGCAGTCATCGTGCAGATGACGACGGTGTCGATGAACGGCTCGAGCATCGCGACGAAACCCTCGGTCGCCGGCTCGTTGGTCTTGACCGCAGAGTGCGCTACCGCGGCGGAGCCCAGGCCTGCCTCGTTGGAGAAGGCCGCCCGCTGGAAGCCGACGATGAGGGCACCGACGAACCCGCCTGCAATACCCGTCGGGGTGAAGGCCCCCGTGAAGATGTCGCCGAAGGCGGCGGGGATCAACGAGGCGTTGGCGATGAGGACGATGAGGCACGCGACGAGGTAGAGGACCGCCATGAACGGGACGATCTTCTCGGTGACCTTGGCGATGCTCTTGATACCACCGACGATGACGGCACCGGCGAGCACCGCGAAGATGAGCCCGATGATCCAGGGCGCCCCGGCGAAGAAGCTGTCCTCGCCGCCGGTCACCGTGATGATCTGCGCGGTCGCCTGGTTGGACTGGAACATGTTGCCGCCGCCGAGCGCCCCGCCGATCATGCAGATCGCGAAGAGCGTGGCGAGCACCTTGCCCAGTGTGGCCAGTCCGCGCTCGGCCAGTGCGTCGCGCAGGTAGTACATCGGTCCACCCGAGACGGAGCCGTCCGGGTGCGTCTTGCGGTACTTCACCCCGAGCGTGCACTCGGCCATCTTCGTCGCCATGCCGAGGAGGCCGGCGAGGATCATCCAGAAGGTCGCTCCAGGACCACCGAGCGAGATGGCCACCGCGACTCCGGCGATGTTGCCGAGGCCGACCGTTCCCGACACGGCCGTAGCGAGGGCCTGGAAGTGCGAGACCTCACCGGCATCATCCGGGTCGGAGTACTTGCCTCGGACGAGGTCGATGGACAGTTTGGGGCCGCGGACCTGCATGAAGCCGAGCCAGACGGTGAAGAACGCGCCCGCGGTGACGAGCCAGGCGACGATGAGCGGCACCTCGGTCCCGAAGAGCGGCACGGCGTAGAAGACGATGGAGGTGAGCCATTCGGAGAACGACGCGAAGAGCTTGATCGGATCCATCAGGGCACCACCGTGACGGGGACCTTGGCCTGCTGGACGAGTCGACTGGCGACGCTCCCGAAGATCGCATCCCGCAGGCCCGAGTCGCCGGTGCGACCGACGATGATGTGGACGGCGCCGTTCTCCTCGCTGATGTCGAGGACAGATTCCGAGGGCTTCCCGTGCCGCACGATCTCGAGGTGCGGGACGCCGCCCTCGTCTGCGATCGCAGCCATCGGGGTGAGCACCTGCTCATTGGCCGCGACGATCTCTCGTTGCTTCTCCCGTGCCCGGTGTTCGTTCTCGGAGTTGGTCTGGAAGGAGAACGGGGACCAGGGGATCACGTGCACGAGCACGAGCTTCCAGTCGTTGTGCTGTGCGCGTTGAACGGCGAATTCCACGGCACGGGTTGAGGCGTCACTGTTGTCGACGCCGACCACGATGGTGTCCATGTGAGGTGCCCTCTTCCTTGGGGGATCGGACGGTGCCGGTACACCCTAGCGGGGCTGTGACCCGCATCACAGGGCCGGACGCGTCAAAATCTCGCGCCCGGCCCGGTGATGATCCTCAGTTGTTGTTCGTGATGATCACCTTGATCGCTCGCTCCTCCGCGGCGTTGGCGAACGTCTCGTAGGCCTCGGGCATCTGGTCGAACGTGAACCGGTGGGTCACGAACTTCCCGGGGTCCATTGCGCCAGAGGCGATCTCCTCGAGGAGCTCCGGCGCCGTGGTCGCGTTGACCAATCCAGTCGTGATCGTGATGTTGTTGATCCAGTCACGCTCGATGGGGAACGAGACCGACTCGCCGTGCACGCCGACGTTGGCCACGTGCCCACCGGGCCGGATGCAGTCGACTGACGTCGCGAAGGTCGCGGGGATGCCGACCGCCTCGATGGCCACGTCGACACCCAGCCCATCGGCGCTGAAGGCCTTGAGGGTGGCCACCAGGTCCTCGGTGTCGTTGATGTTCACGGTGTCGGTGGCGCCGAACTCTCGCGACTGCTCCAGCCGGAACGCGTTGCCGTCGACCGCGATGACCTTCGCTGCGCCCTTGGATCCGGCCGTCATGATCGAGGCCAGTCCGACCGGACCCGCTCCGATGACAGCGACGACGTCACCTTCTCGGACTGCGCCGTAGAGCACGCCGATCTCGTAGCCGGTCGGCAGGATGTCGCTGAGCATGACGCCCTGCTCCGCACTGACTCCGTCGGGCAGTGGGATGAGGCCGTTGTCGGCGAACGGGACCCGGACGTACTCCGCCTGGGTGCCGTCGATGAGGTGGCCGAAGATCCAGCCGATGCCGCCGACCGTCTGGCAGTGGGAGGTCAGGCCCTGCTTGCAGAAGTCGCACTCCATGCACTTGCTGACGCAGGAGATGATGACGCGGTCCCCGACCCCGACGGAGGTGCAGGCAGACCCGACCTCCGTGACGACGCCGACCCCCTCGTGCCCGAGGATCCGGCCCTCCGTGACGGCCGGCACGTCGCCCTTGAGGATGTGCAGGTCGGTGCCACAGATGGTCGTCGTCTCGACCTTGACGATCGCGTCGGTCGGCTCCATGAGCTCGGGCTTCGGGACGTCCTCCCAGGACTTCTTGCCCGGACCGTGATACACCATTGCCTTCATGCGGATCTCTCCTCAATCCCGTTGCACTGCAACGACCCCCGTAAACTCGGCGCGGCGCCCGTTGCGCGGTGCACTCGTCAGGGACACTCGTGACGCTAGCCGAGAAAGGCCCCCGCGGACCGCACCTGTGAGGCAACCGACCCAGGTCCCGGGACCAAGGTCCCGGGCAGTCCACCGAGCCCCCCGTCCGGCACCCCGCTTGCGGTCTCTGAGGCGCGACCAGCCCAGCGCGACTACCGTGAAGATATGTCCGACCGTCTCAACCTCACAGAACACTTCCGCGCCCTGCACGTCCCGGGGACCCCACTGCTCATCCCCAACCCCTGGGACGTGGGGTCGGCCCGGATGCTGCAGGCCCTCGGCTTCCAGGCCCTCGCGACGACGAGCGGCGGATTCGCCGGCTCGCTGGGACACCTCGACGGGACCGCCACTCGCGACCAGGCGCTGGCCCACGCCTCCCAACTCGTTGACGCCGTCGACATCCCCATCTCGGCGGACCTCGAGAGCTGCTTCGGCACAGACTCCTCCGGTGTCGCCGAGACGGTGCGCCTCGCCGCGGCGACGGGGCTGGCCGGGTGCTCCATCGAGGACTACGACCGGGACCGCGGGCAGATGTATGCCGTTGGGCTGGCTGCCGAGCGGGTCGCCGCCGCCGCGGAGGCGGCGCACTCCGGCCCGAGGCAACTCGTGCTCACCGCCCGGGCCGACAACGGATTCCACGGCATTGACGACCTCGATGACACGATCGCCCGGTTGCGAGCCTTCGAGGCAGCGGGCGCTGACGTGCTCTATGCGCCGATGGTGTCGCGCCTGGATGACCTGCGCCGGATCCGCGACGCCGTCTCTCTGCCGCTCAACGTCCTGGCTCGTCCAGACGCCCCGACGGTGGCCGAGTTGGCCAGTGTCGGCGTCGCCCGGATCTCGGTGGGGTCGGGGTTCTTTCTCGCGGCCATGGGTGAGCTCGTGACTGCGGCCAACGAGCTCCTCGGGCAAGGCACCTACGACTTCTTGCAGACGGCCGCCATCGCGCGCGATGTGACGTCCCGCGCCTTCAGCTGACGGGTCGGTGATCGCCAGCACCTTCTGGTGATCGCCAGCACCTTCTGGTGATCGCCACCGCCCTGCGGGGCATTCCCCGGCTGCCCAGAATGCGGAGGGGGGACGCACGCGAGGAAGATGGATTCGTGACTGTGGTCTTGGCGGTGCTCGGTGCCGCGCTCGTGGGACTCGCGTGGCTCAGCGTGCTGGCTGGTCTCGTCGTCCCCCGGCGCACCCGAGACCCGCTGACTCGAGGCGTCACCCTGACGGTCGACTGGGCATTTCGACTCGTGACGAGTCGGATCCACAGGTATCGGTCGCGCGATCGCGTGCTCGCCGGCGAGGCCGCGGTGATTCTGCTGGCACAACTCGTCGTGTGGCTCGGCTTCTTCTATCTCGGCTTCGCCCTGCTGATCCACGGCGTCGGTGGGCGCGGCATCGGCAACGCCTTCGCCCAGGCCGGCTCCTCCCTCTTCACGCTCGGGTATGCCGGCCCGGACACCGCCTCACTCAGTTTCATCGACTATCTCGCAGCAGCGACCGGCCTCATCGTGGTGGCCCTGCAGATCGGCTACCTGCCGACGCTGTACAGCGCGTTCAACCGGCGCGAGACGGAGGTCACCCTCCTGTCCAGCCGGGCCGGCACGCCGGCCTGGGGCCCGGAGATCCTGGCCCGGACCCGCTTCGGTGTCGGTGAGGCCGATGCCGGTGCCTTAATGGACCAGTTCTATCTCGACTGGGAACGCTGGGCCGCAGACGTGAGTGAGAGCCACTCGAACTACCCGGTGCTGATGCGCTTCCGCTCCCCCGCCAAGTACTCCTCGTGGGTCGTGGCCCTCGTCGCGGTGATGGACTCAGCGGCACTGTGGCTCGCGCTGTCGCCGAGCCGCGCACCGATGCACGAGGCGCGGCTCTGCCTCAGGATGGGCTTCACCGCGCTCCAGGAGATCGCTGGAACCGTGGGTATCCCCGTCAATCGCAATCCCGACCCCGACGAGGAGCTCCTGCTGACCTATGCGGACTATCTGGTCGGCATTGAGCGGATCCAGTCGACGACGTTCGTGATGGATCGAAGCCCTGAGGAGGCGTGGCCAGACTTCCGCGGCTGGCGGGTGAACTATGAGGCGGCGGCCTATGCCCTCGCCAGGCGCCTTGACGTCGTGCCCGCCCCCTGGACCGGGGCACGGCGGACCGGTGACACGACCGTGGCGCCGCATCGCCC
>CAJDTW010000127.1_pt2 | contig 15404 bp, 13 predicted proteins | sample 7389911 | NCBI WGS metagenome assembly CAJDTW01 (sample SAMEA7055652, study PRJEB34461) | soil metagenome | biome: terrestrial ecosystem; feature: Peninsula; material: soil | place: Antarctica | collected 2016 | reverse complement strand
GTCGTGGTCCTGCGCTTCTACGAGGACCTGTCCGAGGCCGACACCGCCGACCTGCTCCAGTGCTCGGTCGGCACGGTGAAGAGCCAGTCGAGCAAGGCGCTGGCCAAGCTCCGGCTCGACCCTTCGCTCATCCGTGACACCAAGGAGGCCCGGCCATGAACCTCACCGACCTGCACGACGAGTTGCAGACCCGCGCCCACGAGTTCGACCACGACTTCACGACCGCAGCCAGCGCGATGGCCCGCGGGGTGGAGCGGAAGGTGGCCGCGACGAAGCGCCGCCGCGCCGGAGCGATCGCCGGAGCAGCCGCGGTGGCCCTCGTCGTCGGGGTCTTCGTCGGGAACTCGCTCGGCACGCCGAAGGCAGCACTGGTGCCCGCTGGTTCACACTCCGCGAGCGCCTCCAGCCTGAAGACCGGGACCGATGGCATGCCGACCCGAACCATCCCGGACGCCGCCGGCGACATCGTCAAGGACGGGCTGCGGTTCCGCGCCGCCATCGCGGGCGAACGCCTCGCTGGGGGGAGGATCGGGGGCCTCGGTGACTCGGCGATCACCTTCACCTGGACGCCGACGACGAGCCACGTGCAGTTCACGGCCGAGTGCTGGCTGCCGGGCAGTCGTGAAGAGGTCGTCAAAGAGGGCGTCCTCGCACAGGTCACGGTGGGCGGCCAGCAGGTCCTTGAGAGCCCCTGTCAACCTGGCACACCGCCCGCCGGCGACTTGAACGTCGGTGGCTGGATCCCTGGCGAGCGGGGGCAGGGAATGACGCAGCTCTCCGTGGGTGCGCCGACCACCGTCACGATGGGGCTCGTCGACAAGAGGACCCACGAGCCGGTCACGATCGCCGATGGACGGCTCGCCGCCGCGGTGTATGCCCTCGGGCCGCAGCGACCGATCACCGACTCGTCCGGTGCCACCGTGGGGGTCCTCCCGGAGAGCATCGATCTGCACGGTGTCGACTACCGGCTCGACACCCTCGCGACGTCGCCGGCAGCCAAGGGCGCTCTCGCCGGCGTCGCGACCCCCGTCGGGACGCCGTTCGTGGTGACGTGGGGATCCGCTGGGACCGAGAGCCCGGCCCCGGGCTCGGGGACCCACTCGGACTCGACGACGGGGACGACCTATCTCACCGGCCTGTCCGAGGAGACCGCCCGGTTGGGCTACGGCGGCTGGAGCGATCAGACCCAACCGGCCCGCGCCGCGGGGATGGTGGCCCTACGTCACGAGGGGCCCCGGCCGACCCGTGGCGTCGACTTCATCGCGATCTACACGTTGGTCAACTGAGGCCTGACCCCGACTCCCGAGTGTCGCGATGTATCGAGTCGATATATCGGCGAGGTACAGTGGGCCGGTGCCCAAGTCCCCTCGCCCTTCGAGACCGCAGAGCCGTCGCGCTGCGTTGCTCGAGTTCGCGATCCTCGGGCTGTTGCACGACGGTCCCCTGCACGGCTACGAGTTGCGCAAGCGACTCGGCTCCGCCCTCGGCATCTTCCGGGCCCTGTCCTACGGCTCGCTCTACCCCGCACTGCGTTCGATCGTCGACTCCGGGTGGATCAACGAACGCAGCGATGACGCCGACCACGACGCGCCGACCTCCAAGCGGACCCGGATCACCTATCAACTGACCGCGGCCGGCAAGGAGCACTTCCAGGGCTTGGTCGCCGCCGCCGGCCCCGAGACCTGGGACGACGACGACTTCGACGTCCGCTTCGCCTTCTTCTCCCGCACCGAGGCCCAGGTCCGGCTGCGGATCCTCGAAGGTCGACGCTCGCGGCTCGAGGAGCGCCTCGCGATGGTCCGTGAGGCCTCCCTGGCTCGCCGCGAGCGGATGGACAGCTACACCCTCGCCCTGCAAAAGCACGGTGAGGAGCGGGCCGAGCGCGAGGTGCGCTGGCTCGAAGAGCTCATCAGCGCCGAACGGCGTGCGGCGCTGGACCCCGGCCCAGCGGCATACGGCATCGGCCTTTCCCCCACCAACCAGCGCAAGTCCACCAACAACAAGGAGTGATCCATGGGATCCATACGCGTCGCCATCGTTGGCGTCGGCAACTGCGCGAGCTCGCTCGTGCAGGGAGTCGAGTACTACAAGGACGCTGACGCCACCACGTCCGTGCCCGGCCTCATGCACGTCAAGTTCGGCGACTACCACGTCAACGACGTGGAGTTCGTCGCGGCGTTCGACGTCGATGACAAGAAGGTCGGCAAGGACCTCGCCGAGGCGATCAACGCCTCCGAGAACAACACCATCAAGATCGCCGACGTGCCGACCACCGGCCTCGAGGTCCAGCGGGGGCACACCCTCGACGGGCTCGGCAAGTACTATCGCCTCACCATCGAGGAGTCCGCGGCCGACCCGGTCGACATCGTGGCGATCCTCAAGGAGCGCCAGGTCGACGTGCTCGTCTCCTACCTCCCGGTGGGCTCCGAGAAGGCCGACAAGTTCTATGCGCAGTGCGCCATCGACGCGAAGGTCGCGTTCGTCAACGCGCTGCCCGTCTTCATCGCGAGCGACCCGGTCTGGGCCAAGAAGTTCGAGGACGCCGGCGTGCCAATCATCGGCGACGACATCAAGAGCCAGGTCGGTGCGACGATCACGCACCGGGTCATGGCCAAGCTGTTCGAGGACCGCGGTGTCGTGCTCGACCGGACCTTCCAGCTCAACGTCGGCGGCAACATGGACTTCAAGAACATGCTCGAGCGCGAGCGCCTGGAGTCCAAGAAGGTCTCCAAGACCCAGTCGGTCACGTCCAACCTCACCGGCCCGCTCGCCGGTCTGGTCGACAGCAAGAACGTGCACATCGGCCCGTCCGACTACATCGCGTGGCTCGATGACCGCAAGTGGGCCTACGTGCGCCTCGAGGGTCGCGCGTTCGGTGACGTGCCGCTGAACCTTGAGTACAAGCTCGAGGTCTGGGACTCCCCCAACTCGGCCGGCATCATCATCGACGCCATCCGGGCGGCCAAGATCGCCAAGGACCGTGGCATCGGCGGCGCCCTGCTGTCCGCCTCGTCCTACCTGATGAAGTCCCCGCCGGAGCAGCGCCCGGACGACATCGGTCGCGCCAAGCTCGAGGCCTTCATCGCCGGCACCGAGTCTCACTGAGGCTCGGCTGATTCTGGCTGAATCCGGCTGAACCCTGCTGATTCGATGTATTACCGCGTCATATGCGACGCCGTAATACATCGAATCGGGGTCTAGCCGGAAGCGCGACCCGCTGGCAGGCTGGGATGAAGCAGTCTCAACCGGCGGCCGCCACGCCATCCCACCGGCGAACGTAGGACGGCAACGGCAGCCACCGCGATCAGAGGAAGCGCGGATGTCGACGACGAGCCACGACCCCACCAGCTTGTCACTGCCCGAGTGTCGACAACTGCTCGCCTCCCGAGATGTGGGCCGCATCGGTTGGGTCAACGCGCAGCGACCGCGGATCCTGCCGGTCAGCTACACGTGTGTCGCCGACCTCATCGTCATCCGCACCCTGCCGGGCCGGATCCTGTCGCAGTTGACGCGGCACACTCCCGTCGTGCTCGAGGTCGATGACCTCGACGAGGCTGGCCGGCACGGTTGGAGCGTGCTCGCCACCGGTGTCACCAGGCCGATCGCACCCGACGAGGTCGCCGCCCTGGTGGCGCCGCGCGAGCTGGCAGAGCCGTGGTCGCCGGACCAACGCACCCTGCACATCGCGATCACCCTCGAGACGCTCTCTGGTCGAAGGTTCGGCTGATGACGCGACGGGTTGACGGAGCGGACACCGTCGCCCCGAGCGGCAGTTTGGTCACCCGGATCCGCTCCCTGGGTCGCTTGTAGCAGGCCAGCCCCGTCAGCTCGACGGCAAAGTCGTCGTCACTGGGCGCCTGACCGAGGTAGTTGCCGTAGACGAGGGTGATCCATTGGCCCCACTTTTCGTCGGTCACATCGACATCCGCGTAGGCCGCAACACCCGGCACCGTCGGGGCGGCAGGTCATCACGGGACCCGGACCCCAGTAGCCGGGAGTGCCGCCCGGGCCAGGGCCGTCTCTGCGTAGGGCTGACGATGACGAACACGATCGGTCCGAAACGCTCGACCTCGTAGAGGTCGCGATCGTCGAGGTCCGTCGAGGACCCCGCCGGTCAGCTCGCCGCCGAGGAGCCCACCGGGTCCACCCGTCGACTCTCGTCCTTGCCGACGCCGGGGCGCGTGGCCGCCCGACGACCACCGGTCAGCGCCCGCAACGAATTCACGATGGTGGCCAGGTCGACGACCTCCTGGGTCGCAGCACCCACGATCGCTGGCAGGTAGCCGAGCGCCGCCACCAGCATCAGTCCACCGCTGAGCGCGATCGGACAGGTCGTCGGCCACGATCACCACGTCGGCGGTCTCGCTGGCCGCGGTCGAACCGCGAGCGCCCATGGCAATCCCGACGTCCGCTGCCGCCAGGGCAGGGGCGTCGTTGACGCCGTCGCCGATCATCAGCACGGGCCGCTCCACGCGGTCGAGGATGGCGACCTTGTCCGCCGGAAGTGCCTCGGCCACGACCCGGCTGAGGCCCGCGGCCGCGGCGATGTGGTCGGCTGTCGACCGGGCGTCGCCGGTCACCATCAGGGCCTCGCGAGAGCCCATCGACCGGAAGGCAGCCACGGTGGCGGCCGCGTTGTCCCTGACTTGGTCGCTCATCACGATCGTCCCGACGAAGGCATCATCGACGCCGACATAGATCGCCAGCTGCCCACTCTGCAGTGGCACCGTCTGGACGCCATCGACGTGTTCGGCCACGAAGGCGCGCTTACCGACGACGACGGTGCCAGCGGGTAGATCGGCGCTCACCCCGTGGGTGGCGTGCTCCTCTGCGGCGGTTGCCTCGATCAGGTCGAGCCCGCGTCTCCGGGCCGCTTCCTGGACCGACGTGGCCAGAACGTGCGTCGAGTACTGCTCGGCAGAGGCGGCCACCGCGAGCAGGTCATCCTCGCTCCACGGTGCGACTGCATTCACGGCGACCAGTTCGGGCGACCCGTAAGTCAAGGTGCCCGTCTTGTCGAACACCACGGTGCGCACCCGCGACAACCGCTCCAGCGCCCCACCGTTCTTGACGACGATGCCCTCGCCGGCCGCGCGGCTCATCCCGGCCATGAACGCCACCGGTGCGGCGATCAACAGCGGGCACGGTGTTGCCACCACGAGGACCTCGGCGAAGCGGACCGGGTCACCAGAGATCCACCAGGCCAGACCGGCGATCAGCAGCGACACCACGGTGAAGGGCACCGCATACCGGTCGGCGAGCCGGACCAGGGGCGCGCGGCTGGTGCTCGCTTCGGCGACCAGGGCCACGATGCGCTGGTACTGACTGTCCTCGACCCTCGCGGTCACCCGCATCGTCAGCGCCTGCCCGCCGTTCACCGATCCGCTCAGCAGCGGGTCTCCGGGGGTGACCGTCACCGGCAGGCTCTCCCCGGTCAGGGCCGACTCGTCCAGGCTCGCCTCGGGAGACGACGTCAGGACACCGTCCACCGGGATGACCTCGGCCGGGCGCACCAGCAGCGTGTCACCGACGTGCACCTGGTCAACGGGGATGTCGGTGACCTCGGCGGTGCTGTCCGCATACCGGTGGGCGGTCTGCGGGGACCGGGCCAGCAGCGAGGTGAGCTCACGACGGGCCCGGCCCTCCGCATAGTCCTCGAGCGCCTCACCGCCGGACAGCATCAGCACGATGACCAGACTGGCGAGGTACTCACCGACCGAGACCGTGGCGACGATCGCCGTCACGGCGAGGATGTCGATCCCCCAATGGCCTCGCAGCACGTCCTTGACCATGCCGACAGACGTGTACACCGCTACCGCGATGGCGAAGATGCTCGCGGTCCACTGGGCCGCCCCGGAGCGGTCAGAGAGGAGGAGGCCGAGCACCACCGCCCCCACGACCACGGTGGAGACCACGATCGGATACCGGCGGATCGTCGCCCACAAGCGCTCCATTCCCCCTTCATACCGCAACGCCCCGGGGGTATCGAGCCCAGGCGGAGCATCCGGGAGGGGTGGGTGCGAAGTCACAGCTGGCCGCCTGGCGCGGACGTCCACCTTGCGATGCCGAGTGGGGGTAGTTACAGTAGTAGACATAATACCCCCTGGGGTATATTGAGCCGGAGCCAGCAGAGCCCCGGTGACAGCGCAGCGAAGGAGCCCGCGATGAGCAGCTACACCATCGTCACCACCCTGGACCAACCGTTCGACACCGTCGTCCCCGCCGTGCGGACAGCGCTGGAGGAGCAGGGATTCGGCGTCCTGACGGAGATCGACATGAAGGCCACGCTGAAGAAGAAGCTCGACGTCGACATCGAGCCACAGCTGATCCTCGGAGCCTGCCGTCCACCCCTGGCCTACGCGGCGATCCAAGCGGAGCCGTCGATCGCGGTCGTCCTGCCGTGCAACGTCGTGGTCCGGTCCGTCGGTGAATCCACCACCGTGGTCGAGGCCTTCGACCCCCAGGCGATGATGGGGTTCGCAGACAGTGACACCCTGCGCGAGGTCGCCACCGACGCCGAGCAGCGGCTCCGTGCCGCGCTCGCCACCCTGTCCGCGCAGCCCGCCCCAAACGCTCAGAAGTCCTGACCGGGCAGCAGTAAGCGAGCCCGAGGAGACCTGATGGGCGAGTTCAGCCACCGCACGACCACGCGAGGATCGCTGCCCGCGTGGGAGTCGGTGCTGGCCGTCGTCGCCCACCCGGACGACGAGTCCTTCGGGCTCGGGGCCCTGATCGACGGCTTCGTCCGCGCAGGCTCCACCACAGCGGTGCTCTGCCTGACCAGCGGCGAAGCGTCCACGATCGGCGCCGTCGCTGATCTACGGGCAGTCCGCGCCGACGAGCTACGCACTGCCGCAGCACTGCTCGGCGTCGAGTCGACCGTTCTGCGGGACTACCCGGACGGCGCCCTGGCGGAGATCGACCGCGAGCTGCTGTCCGCCGAAGTCCTGCGCGAAGTGCGCGCCCGTTCGGTGTCTGGGCTTCTCGTCTTCGATCCGAGCGGGGTCAGCGTCCATCCCGACCACAGCGCGGCAAGCCACGCCGCCCTGGCTGCCGCGGCCGAGGCCGACCTCCCGGTGCTGGGGTGGACCCTTCCCCTGTCGGTGACCGAGCAGCTCAACGCGGAGTTCGAGGCGACCTTCATCGGCCACCCTGTGGGCGACGTGGACCTGGTCGTCCACGTCGATCGTGACCAGCAGCGGACGGCGAGCCTGGCCCACGCGAGTCAGGCGGTGCCCACCAGCGTGCTGTGGCGCCGGCTCGAGCTACTCGGGGACCGCGAGCACCTTCGCTGGTTGCGTCGCTGACCTCGACACCCGCCGCGCCAGGCCGCGCACCTCGGCGGGGACAGCGGCATACGGGCTCCAGCGGTCGTATGCCGCTCTCCTGGCTACCGGCTCAGCCGTCCGTGCGCTGCGCCCACCACTCGAGCAAACGCTCGCGCACCGCGTCCTTGCCGATGGGACCTTCGTCGAGGCGCACCGCGAGCAGGTGCCTGTAGGCCTCGCCGAGGACGGGGCCGGGGCGGATCCCGAGCGTCGCAGCGATCTCGTTGCCGTCGAGTTCGGGTCGGATGGCCGCGAGCTCCTCCTCGGCGCTGAGCCGCACGATGCGGCCCTCGAGGTCGTCGTAGGCCCGGGACAGCCGTTGGGCCTTGCGGACGTTGCGCGTGGTGCAGTCGCTGCGGGTGAGCCGGTGCAGTCGGGGCAGGAGCGGGCCCGCGTCGTTGACGTAGCGCCGCACCGCCGAGTCGGTCCACTGGCCCTCGCCGTAGCCGTGGAAGCGCAGGTGCAGCTCGACCAGGCGGGCCACCTGCTTCGTCGTGTCCTTGTCGAAGCGCATCGCCTTGAGCCGTTTGCTCGCCAACTTCGCGCCGACCAGCTCGTGGTGGTGGAAGGAGACGCCGCCGCCACCCTCGAAGCGTCGGGTGGCCGGCTTGCCGATGTCGTGCAGCAGCGCAGCCAGGCGCAGCACCAGGTCCGGTCCGGGCACCGACTCGGGGTCTCCGTCGCTGGGCCCCTCGAGGTCGATCGCCTGCTCGAGGACGATGAGGGAGTGCTCGTAGACGTCCTTGTGACGGTGGTGCTCATCGAGCTCGAGCCTCAGGGCGGGCAGCTCCGGGAGGAACACGTCGGCCAGCCCGGTGTCGACGAGCAGGGTCAGGCCCAGGCGCGGTCGGGGGGCGAGCAGGAGCTTGCTGAACTCGTCCCGGATCCGCTCCGCCGAGATCATCTCGAGGGTGCCGGCCCGCTCGGTCATCGCGGTGCGCACCTCCGGCGCGACGTCGAAGCCGAGCTGGGCCACGAAGCGAGCCGCCCGCATCATCCGCAGCGGGTCGTCGGCAAAGGACTCCTCGGCGGTGGCCGGGGTCATCAGACGCTGCGCGGCCAGGTCGGCCAGGCCGCCGTGCAGGTCGACGAACTCCAAGCTCGGGAGGCGGATCGCCATGGCGTTGACGGTGAAGTCACGGCGGCCGAGGTCGCCCTCGAGCGTCTCCCCGAACATCACCTCCGGCTTGCGCGACGCGCGGTCATAGACGTCGGCGCGGTAGGTCGTGATCTCGATGTGGTGGCTGCCCTTGCGCACCCCGATGGTGCCGAAGTCGCGGCCGATGTCCCAGTGGGCGTCGGCCCAGTCGCCCGCCACCGCGAGGATCTCGTCGGGCGTGGCATCGGTCGTGAAATCGAGGTCGGGAGAGGTCCGCCCGAGGAAGGCGTCCCGGACCGGGCCGCCGACGAGTGCCAGCTCGTGACCGTGCGCCACGAAGAGGGAGCCGAGCTCCTGCAGCAGCGGCAGTACCGGCGCGAGCCGAGCGACTGCGGCCCTGAGCAAGGGCAGCTGCTGGCCCGACCCGGAGTGGCCAGCGACTGAGGACGCCGTGGAAGCCGCTCGGGTCGAGGCCTGGCCCGCAGGCGTGCTGGGGACAGGGCTCGGGGTTGGCCGCGCCGCTGGGCGATCGGCTCGGGAGGCTGGGGTGGGGCGGTCCGGCATCGTCCCAGCCTAGGTCCGCCGCCTGCCTCGACCGAACTCGAGCAGACTCGACCGGACTCGACCGACTGGTGACGACCGGCTCGAGGCGCGACTGGGGTCGACGGCATTCGGGACGGGACTGGCTAGGGTGACGATATGAGCGCGCAGGCCATCCCCGGGACCCCCCCGGGCCGCCGCCTGCCCTCGGTGGAGGAGCGCTCTGCGGGCGGGATCGTGGTGGACATCCGCGACGGCCACGCCCTGATCGCGATCATTGCTCGACGCAACCGGGCAGGCCGGATCGAGTGGTGCCTGCCCAAGGGCCACGTCGAGCCGGGTGAGACGCTCGTGCAGACGGCCGCGCGGGAGGTTGCGGAGGAGACCGGCATCGAGGGACGGGTGCTCGTTGAGCTCGGGACGATCGACTACTGGTTTGCCACCTCCACCACGCGGGTGCACAAGTTCGTCCATCACTACCTGCTCGAGGCGACCGGTGGCGAGCTCACCATCGACAACGACCCGGACCATGAGGCGATCGACGTGGCCTGGATCCGCCTCGATGAGGTGCACCAGCGACTGACCTTCCCCAACGAGCGCCGGATCGCGCGGGCGGCCTGGCACCGATTGGCGGGAACCGGGTGAGCGGAGTGCTACGGCGCGCGATCGCCGGAGTCATCTCGGCGATGACCCTGACCGGTGCGCTGGCCGTCGGCGCGAGTGCGGCCAGCAGCCACCCGGCGCCGGCCGCCGGGTCGAGCATCTCCCTGACGGCCCGGACTCGACCCCCCTGCCGGCTGGTCAGGTCCGCATCGTCCGGGGCGGCTCCGAGCTCACGGCCCGAACTGAGGTCGCCACCTGGGCGGTGGACGTCACCCCGGCCACAGGGGCGACCCTCGGCCGGGTGCGCACCCCGGCGCTCTCCGCCGGCGGCAGCACCCCGTTCACGCTCACCTTGGCACCGGGGGTGGTCAGCTCGAGCCAGGCCTTCGAGGCGATCCCGATCTCGCTCGAGCTGTTCACCGCCGGGGCCACCCCACAGGCCGTCACCCACTCCTTCCTCGCCTGGAACTCCCGCAAGGAATACGAGCCACTCACCGTGGCCACGCTGGTGCCGGTCACGCTCGACCCGGACCTCGACCTCTTCTCCCGTGACCAGGCGACCAAGGACCGGGCCTGGCGGCGCGCCATCGGTGCGGGCTCCCGGATCCGGGCCATCGTCGAAGGCACCAAGGACACTGCGGTGACGCTCGTCGTCGACCCGGCCGTGCTCGGTCCCGAGGCTGATGACGGCCCCGTCGGGCTGACCCCACCCACGCCCAGCGTGCCGCCCGTCCCCTCGGCCCCCGCGACGCCCCCAGCACCCTTGGCTCCAGCCGCCACGACACCGGCGGCCGGAGCGACCGGAAGCGCCAGCCCCACGCCGACCGACCCGGCCCCATCCCAGACACCGACCTCCACGTCGACGCCGGACCCCGACTCGACCGGTGTGCCGAGCCCCGACGCACCATCGGCAACGCGCGCGCTGACCGATGCCCTCGCCGCGCAACTGCGCGGGCACAGCGTGTGGGCCCTGCCCTACGCGGATGCCGACGTCGCCGCGGCAGCCGAGATCGGCCCGACCAATCCCCTCATCCGAGACCTTGTCTCCCGGGCCAGCACGCTCACGGCCCGGCTGGATCAACCCGCCCGCTCCGACGTTGCCTGGCCGGCCGATGAAGCGCTTCCCGCCGGGCGTGAGGCCGAGGTGAAGCAGGTGTACACGGCCAACGGGACGGGTGGGATCGCCGGCATCATCGTCCGACAGGATGCGATCACCGCTACCTCGCCCTACACCCCCGACGCTCGACGGGTGGCGAGGGGCGGGACCCCGCTCCTGGGCGTGGACCCGGGGCTCTCAGCTGAGTTGCCCACGACGGCGAAGGCCGCCGGGCTGAGCATCCAGCGCTATCTGGCCGACACGCTGGTGCTCCTCGGCGAGCGTCCCGGCACCCCAAGGACGCTCCTGGTCGCCGCAACCCGGACGTGGGACCCGGACGCCAGCGCCCTCACCCAGTTCCTTGCAGCGACGGATGTGCCCTGGTTGACGCGGGTCGACGCGTCGACCCTCCTCGGACCGGCTTCTTCCGTCCGCCTGGCGGAGCAGGCTCCGGCTGCCCCGAGCCAGACCGCTCCTGCTGCGACGCTCACCGCGACCAGGTTGGCTCACCTCACCACCCAACACGAGACCATCCTCCGGGTCGCCACCGTGCTGCGCGACGGGGCCGGGTTCGAGCAGACCTACCGTGAGGTGCTCGATGAGTTGACCAGCGTGCGGTGGCGCTACGCCCCCGCCGAGTGGCCCACCTTGTCGCAGGCAGTGAGCACAGAGGTGCAGGCGGCGACGAGCGCGATCAAAGTGATCCCGCGAGACGTCAACTTCCTCGCCGAGAGCGGGATCCTGCAGATCACCATCGCGAACGGACTCGACTACGAGATCAACGACATCCGTCTCGTCCTCGCCCCGACCAACCCGCGCATGCAGATCGTCGAGCAGCCCGGCCCGATCACGATCGGCGCGGACTCACGCACCACCGTGCGGGTTCCCGTCACAGCCGTGGCCGCAGGGCAGGCCGACATCAGGGCGATCCTGACGACCGCGGACGGCACCCCGATCGGCCAGGCCGCCACCATCCCCGTCTCGGCGAACCCTCTCGACGCCCAGATCTACTGGGTCGGCGGGATCGTGGCGGGGCTCATCCTCATCGCAGGGGTGCTGCGCACCGTGCTCCGTGGCACCTCCCGCATCGAGGAGATCGGCGCGGATCCCGCCGTTCTCGCCCCACCCGGGCCCCCTGCTGATCCGCCCGGTGGGCGCGGGCCGGGTGCCGGCTCGTGAGCCATCCGCCAGATCGATGTGGGAGGACGGCGCCCCGTGCAGTGGTCGCAACCGGAAGATCAGGCCCCAGGCGCCCTAGGATGTCCGCAGTACAAACGGACTGAAGGAGAACACGTGCAGGGCGTAGGACCGGGCTCGGTACTCGCGGGGCGCTACACCGCTACCCTCCGCATGTCCGCCGGGACCTTCCACGAGCGGTGGAGGGCCACCGACACCACGCTGGAGCGTGACGTCGTCCTCATCTGCTTCCTCGCCGACTCGGAAATCGCGGCAGCGGCCCTCGACGCCGCTCGACGCGCCGCCGCGGTCGAGGACCGCCGCCTGGTCAGGATCCTCGACGTCGGCACCGATCTTGGCGTCTCATTCATCGTCGAGGAGCCACTGACTGGCGCGGCTCCCCTCTCGCACCTGCTCCAGGCCGGCGGACTCCCCGCCAACGAAGCCCGCCGACTGACCGGCGAAGCCGCCACCGCCCTCGAGAAGGCACGGCACCGCGGCTTGCACCACCTGGCCCTGACCCCGTCCTGCGTCCTGCGGATGCCGGACGGTGAGGTCAAGGTCCGGGGCCTGGCCACCGAGGCCGCCCTCACCGACACCGACGACGCCACCGACGTCGAGGCGTCCCGGATCGATGCCGTCGGGCTCGTCAAGATCGCCTACGCCGGCTTGACCGCACGGTGGCCGGAAGCGGCCTCCGAGCACGGCCACGCACCGCAGAACGTCGGACTCGAGCCAGCCCCGACCATGGTCGGCGGCATCGCGGCGCCATCAGAGATCGCCGTGGGCGTGCCGGCCGACCTCGACCTCATCTGCCGTCTCACCCTCGGCCAGGATGCCAGCGGCCCGATCTCCCCCGGCGACCTCGCGGTCCAGATCGCTCCCTGGCCGGCGGAACCCCCCATCTCCGACGGCGGCATCGACGTGGCCTCGGCCCGTTCCAGCCACCCGGGCGATGGTGAGGACGCCACCGCGACCCGGGTGCTTCCCGTGGTTCCCGCCCCGGGCCGCAGTGACCGATCGGGTGGTCCCGGCCCAGCCAGTGGCACACCGGATGCCCGAGCCAGCACCACGTCAGGCACCGCAGCCGGGGAGAAGTCAGGCGCCGCAGCCAGCGGAGCATCCACCGGAGCAGGCCTGCTCCAAGGCCGCCGAGCGTCGCGCGGCCCACGAGGATCGGTTCGACGGGGATGACCTGGCCCTGAGCGACGCTCTTGAGAACGCCCCGGCCCGGGACCTTGAGCCGCCGATGCCGCTGCTGACCCATGTCGCCCCCGAGCGGCCATCCAACGCCCAGTCCCGGATCGCTCTGGCCATCGTCGGCGCTCTCGTCGTGGTGGCGCTGATCATCGGCATCCAGAACGTGTTGCAGATCGGGAAGTCGGATGGCGAACCCCGTGCCCGGCCCACCGTGACGGTGACCGCATCGCGCCCCACCACCCCGAACGGGAGCCCTTCGACCGCCCCCACCCCGTCGCCGACCAGCACCCCCCCTGCCGTGGTGCCGGTCACGATCACCGGCGGCACGGTCTACGCTCCGAAAACCAACGAGACGGACCAGAACGTCCAACTCGCCTACGACGGCGATCCCGGCACGATGTGGCGCTCGCGGTGGTACGGCTCGCCCGACTTCAACGGCGCGGGCGGAATCGGCATCGTCCTGGACCTCAACCCCTCCACTGCGGTGATCACTGAGGTGGACCTGACCCTGCCTGCGGCCCAAGATGTCACCGTCTACGCCGGCAACTCCGCCAGCCTCGACGGCGCCCAGGAGATCGGCAAGAGCAGCGGCAAGAGCGGGACCATCACGCTCAACGCGCCCAAAGACCTGAAACCAGCCAGCAAGCTCATCGTCTGGGTGACCAAGGGTGCCCCGGCCGAGGCGCCCAACCACTATCGAGCCCAGATCTCCGAAGTCCTGGTGCGCTGATCGTGGTCGTGGTTGCCCCGCCCGACCTGGTGGAGTTGACCGATCGCGAACTGCTCAGCCTGCACGTCGCGGGAGACGACCACGCCTTCGGTGAGTTGTTCCGCAGGCACAAGGACCGCATGTGGGCCGTGGCCCTGCGCACCACCCGCGACCCGGAGATGGCTGCCGACGCCGTCCAGGATGGGTTCATCTCTGCCTTCCGGCGCGCCGACTCGTTCCGCGGCGAGGCCGCCGTGACGACGTGGCTGCACCGGATCGTCGTCAACGCGTGTCTGGACCGGCTGCGCCGCCGCAAGCCGACCAGCCCGCTGCCGGAGTACGAACTCGCCGACCGGCATGACGAGCACAGCAGCACCGAGGTCCGCCTCGACATCGAGGAGGCCCTGGCCACCCTCCCCGAGGGTCAGCGGGCCGCCCTCGTGCTCGTCGACATGCACGCCGTGCCGGTGATCGAGGCAGCGGCGATCCTCGGCGTGGCCGAGGGCACCATCAAGTCCCGGTGCTCGCGCGGTCGGGCGGCCCTCGCGCAGCAACTCGGGCTGACCCCTGGCGTCCGCCCGGTCTCCGACAACTGACGCTCGCCGCACCCCACACCCGCACCGCCCCGGTATGCCGTCGCCCCGGCTCCCCCAAGTCGAGTGGCCCCACCGTCCACACCCCTGTGGATACCGGGGCCACTCGACTCGCGGGGCGGGGCCACTCGACTCGCGGGGCGGGGCCACTCGACTCGCGGGGCGGGGCCACTCGACTCGCGGGGCGGCGGAAATTTGGGCCTGGCCACGATGGAACCCAGCTGGCCCGGACCGTCGTCACACGCTGGGTACGGTCCCACGCTTGGACCGTTCCGCCTCCAGGACCAGCCGTGGCACCCCAGGGCGAGCTCCTGAAACCCTCCATGACACCCCATCCAGGACAACGCCGGACGGCAGGGGGCCGCCAGGCGTCTGTAGTCGAACCACATACACCCGCCCCACACGATCCTGACGCGACGAACACCCCGCTGAACACCCCGCCGACCAGCCCTGGCGAGGGCCGGGAGCCGGCTCTGGATCCCGACGTCGAGGCGCAGGTCCGCCGCCTGCTCGCCAACGTCCCTGATCCCGGGTCGATGCCCGAGGCCTACGCCCGGCGAATCACGACGGCCCTCGCCGAGGAGGCCCGGCTGCGAGTCGGGCCGGGGCCCCTGACCCATGACGAGCACCAGCCCCACGGGGGCAGCGCCGATGACCGGGTCCGCACGCCCCTGATCCGCCAGCAGCAGCGCCGCGGACCCGTCTTCGCAGGGGCCGCAGTGGCGGCCGCAGCTGCCATCGTGGTGCTGGGCGGCTCGGCGCTGCACCTGAACAAGCGAGCACCTGACGCCGCCGCCGTGGTCAGCTCCCAGTCCTCCACGGCCCCCGGCCCGACCGCCGGCGCCGGCCGCTCCACGCCCGCGACCGACCCCGCCATCCACATCCAGGTGAGCACGACCGCCTATGACGCCGCGAACCTCACCACCCGGGCTCGTGACCTGCTCGCCGCGCCCGGACCGGCGCTGCACGACCTCGGAGCCGAGGCCCCGGGGCTCGGGCCGATCGCGACACCGATCGGGCTCGGGAGCTGCCTCGCTGCGATCTCGGCACCACCGGGTGA